>Ga0209317_1001983_pt1 | contig 15900 bp, 16 predicted proteins | sample RifGroB2_FD_183994 | JGI IMG/M metagenome (GOLD analysis project Ga0209317, IMG submission 183994) | Soil microbial communities from Rifle, Colorado, USA - Groundwater B2 (SPAdes) (version 2) | ecosystem: Environmental > Terrestrial > Soil > Unclassified | place: Rifle, Colorado | collected... | reverse complement strand
CGGCACGCAGTCCGAATTGATCTAATTTGCTCTTGGAAACAAGGTATATCAGCGGCCTGACCACAACGCGGGAGTACGTATCGTCTTCTTCTGCAATACGGGCAGCGGTAACCCCGTCAATGGTCAGATCGTCGGACACCGCCTCGTATTCCCGATCGTTGTAGTCGTAGGACATGGAGAGTCCGGCCGTCACGCTGTTCGAGCGGGCGAACAGTGCCTCCGGGGCGAGAATCAGAAGAAGTGCGCCGGCGTTGCGGAGGGCTTGTCGAGTGATCATGATGTAGCCATTAAGCGATTGGAATGATTATTCAATTGACGATGACAATGTCGCCGGAGCAGACAAGAATATTTCGTTCAAGGGACTTGCCGGAAATAAAATCGTCATAATCCACATTCAGGGTATTGCCGTCGAACTGTGCTTTATCCGCTTCCCTGATTTTCTTGCGCACGACGGTAATTTCCCGGTCAGCCCATTCCGTAAACCCACCCGACTGGGCAAGCACCTGCACCAGATTTATCGGATGATCCAGTTTGAAAACACCGGGTCTCGCGACCTCACCCATCACCGTATAGCGCAGGCTGTTGCTCTGTACCAGGGTCGTGGTCAGAATGGGGTTGTCATAGAGAGTGGAGTACAGTTTCTTCAGATAATCGGCGAGTTCGGCAAGGGTAAGCCCGACCACTTCAACATCGCCAATATCTTTCAGCGACAACCTGCCATCCATCATCACCTGCGCGCCCGTCTGAACCGTCCCGCCGCCATCTCCCGGCTGCTTCACCGATGCGGATACGGCCATATCTCCTTCCTCGTAAATGCTGACGGAGAGGATGTCGCCATGGCCGATAACATATTCTTCGTCCCGCTCCATTTTCACCGCTTTGGTGCCGAACAATTCCTGCAATAAAGTATTCTTCTGTTCCATCGAAATAGGGACATCCGCGGTTGACTGCGCTGCAAAGACTATCCTGTCACCCGGCACCACCAGACAAAAGAGAAGTATCAGTAATCGTGTCACACTCAACTCCTTCCAAAGATCTTTAATGTTTCGATTACGACCAAACTTCATCGCGCAGCAGACAATACTGTGGAGTTGGTTTTGATCAGATTGAAAACTCTGATTCCTATCAAAGCAAATCCTATGCCATGGACCATTATCGTTTGGTCTTCTGAATTTGTGTTACAACTCTAGGGAGTTAGGTGTGGGTTATTGAAATATTACCAGCGATCCGCTGAACTGAAAGTGTTGCACACAACAGATATGTTGCGATCGTTGCGCCACATGTAACATTTTCAATAATAAATAATTTTATTATACTATATCAGCTAGATACCCAGCGCATACCGCCAGTAGGATTCTTATCCGGATTCGGAAAGAAGATGGCTCTGCAAGGACAATAGCGCCGTGGAGCTGTTATCCTTTGGTTAATTCAGCCAGCAGATCCAGAGCTTTCTGGCGATCGGGAAACGCAGGACTTTTCTTCAGCAGGTTATCCAAGGTTTGGATGGCGGCTTCCTTCTTGTTGTCGCCGTTCTGGGCCAAAGCCAGGTGATAGGTCCACGTCGGATTGTCCGGCTGGCTCTGCAGGGCCAACTCGAACTGTGACGTTGCCAGCATATACGAATGCCTCTGATAATGTACCCAGCCGAGGGTATCGGCGATATTCGGATCATCGGGCGATGACTGTTTTGCCGTCATTGCTATCATGAGGGCCTCGCCGAGATCCCCATTGGGATCGGATGCAATCAGCCACGCAAGATTGTTGGCAGCCGGTGCATAATTCCTGTTTATATCAACAATCTTTCGATACTGTGCCGCCGCCTCTGGCGAATTGCCCTCGGCCTGCAGTAACGTTGCGATTCCCATATGTCCGGGTACGGATTTCGGGTCTTTCGCTATCAAGTCATTGTATTTGGCGCGAGCTTCGTCCCTTTGCCCAAGCTTTGTCATTATCCTTGCTGCCGCAAGATATGGCTGGGTCATGTCCGGCCCCAGTTCCTGAGCCTTTTCATAGGCCGCAAGTGCTTTTCGGCCATTGTTCTGTTTCTCCAAAAGACTTCCAAGGATCAAATGCAGCCTTGCGTCTGCCGGTGCCTTGTCAATCTGTTGCCGTACAAAAGCTTCGGCACCCGGCAAATCATTTTTAAATCTAAGGTCGAGGAACAGAGCTACAGCATGGGTGTTGCCCGGGTCGATACGGAGGAGTTCAGTCAGGATTTCTTCCCCCTTCTGCCTATCGCCTGCCCCGAAATATGCCAGTATTAGGTTTCCGAGAATCTCCGAATGGGCAGGTATCTGTTTTCTCATATCGACAAGTATTGCTACCGCCTCCCCATATTGTTTTGCGCTGATGAGCGCGCGGCTCAAGATGAGGGCAGCACGCAGATCCGTCGGGCTTAAACGCACAGCGATGACAGCTTCTGCCTTCGCCTCTTCGAATGCCCCCATCTCCTGAAAAATTTGCGCCAGCAGCGTATGGTACTCCGAATTTTGTCCATTCTTTTGTATCGCGCCGGCTACTGCCTGCTGGGCGAGTTCAATTTCGCCGAGGCTGTAATGGGCGAGACCAAGATAGAATTGTGGGGATGGCCAGTGAGGAACATCATTGCTGAGCTTTTGGAGAATGACAATTGCATCCCGGGATTTGCCCTCCTTGAGGAGAAAACGCGCGTTGAGGAGTATGCCGCCGCCGTGTCCCGATTGACCTGCACCTAGCTCATCGAGCATGGACCGGGCTTCGTCGAATTTTTTCTGTTCGAAATAGAGGGTGGCAAGCGCGCCGGTGAGATCGGGATCATCAGGTATATCGGTTCGCGCCTGAACAAGGATTTTCTCGGCATAGTCAAGTTTGCCGTAACGCTGATAAAAATCGGCCAGCTGGAGCCTGAATCGAGCTTTGTCGGGAGCGATTTCCACAACCTTCTGCAGTTCCTCGACAACCTGATCCTTGCTATCGATGCTTCGGTAGTATCCGGCTAGAAGCAGATGTGCCTTGACGTTGTCGGGGAATTTTTCGATTATTGCATCCAGTACTTCTTTGCTTTTCAGCATATCCTTTTTTTGCTGCAGGAGAAGAAGGAGAGTCTCGTAGTTGACAAAATTGTCTTCATTTGCGGCAATGGCTCTGCGGAAGACTTCTTCAGCTGCATCCCATTGCTGCTGGGCAGCAAGAATTCGACCTCTGATATTCAACAGCTCATCGGACGTCTCTGACTCCGCCCCGATTCTGCCGAGAGCCGTCAAAGCTTCTTCGTATTTCCCCTCGCTCAGCTCAAGGTTAGCAAGCAGCACGAGGGCGTCGCGATAGTTCGGATCCTTGGCCAAAATCAGCTCAATCCGCTTTCGGGCTTCTTCTTTTTTACGCGACAGCAGATAAAAATGAGCAACTTTGAGATTGGCATCGAGATTGTCGGGATTGAGATCCCCTGCCCTGACCAGTTCGGCAAAGGCCTTTTTGGTCTCACCTCCTTGAAGATAGAGTAGCCCGAGCTGATAGCGAGCTTCAGCGAATTTCGCATCGATCTGTATTGCGCTGCGTAATTCCAGCACGGCAGCTTCCTGCTTCTCCTGTTTGACAAACTCCATGGCTTTTTCATAATAAATCTGTTTGTCCTTTTCCGGTGCGGAACAGGAAACTACCAGGAGAAGGCAAAGCCCTGAAAGCAACAGTTTCGCCGTTTTTTTACTCATAATCTTGCCTGTCGTTTTGATTTGGCTTGGTGAGACAACCGGGAAAATCCAATGAGGTAGCATACAAAACTCCAGGGCGGCTATTGGTGGTGGTAGCCGCCGTAATATGAGCCACATCCCATGCCGAGTTTCTGCTGAAATGGGCTGAGATTCTGAGCGTTGAAGACAATCCCCAGGATCCGTTCGGCACCGATTATGTCAATGAGTTTCTGAATCTGCGCCTTCCCGGAAGTGCTCTGGCGGACAACCAGTATTATTGCGTCCACCTGGCCGGCAAGAACGCTTGACTCCGCCGCAACCAGGAGCGGCGGACTATCGAATATTATGAGACGGTCCTCATACCTGTCGGACAACTCTTCGACAAGAGCGGGCATTCGGGCTGAGCCGAGCAGTTCGGCGGGATTTGTGGGAGATTTGCCGCTGGTCAGTACCGATAAGGTTTTTACCGCTGTGTTCGCTATCAGCTTCGACAACTTCACATCGTCCCTGAGGTAATCGACGAGGCCGACACTGTTGTCCAGCCCGAACATTTTTGCCAGCACAGGTTTGCGCAGATCGCAATCTACAAGAAGGCTGTGCTGATCCAACCCGTGCGCAAGCGATATCCCAAGATTTGCGGTCACAAAACTTTTCCCTTCCCGGGGAATAGCCGAGGTTACCATGATCGTCTTCGGAATTTTTCCTCCGTCGAGCGGATGCAGAATCCGAGACCTGAGCGTCTTGAAAACCTCCGGCAGGTAGCTGTCATCATTGGCAGCTTTGAACAGACGTTCATCCCATTTGCCGCTTAAACTTTTTGCAGGCCTATGCTGTTCGGTAAAACTCTCCATGCGTTCCCGGCTTAGATTTACAGAAGATAGCTGTTGTCCTGTCTGAGCCCTCCGAATGTCGGGAATCTCCTTGGTTTCCTCAATATATTGAACTCTTGCCTCTGCACTGTGTGCAAAACCTTCACCGTAACCTGCTTTGTCGAGGGCTTCCGAAATTTTTATCATTCCCGTCCTATTGTGTCGTGACCATTGCTAAAACTACCATTTCGACCGTTTCAATACAGACTGACCAGCCATTCCTGGAGAAAACGAAAATACTGCTGTCCGGCAAATGAAGAAGCTGCCGCAGTGACCGCAGCAAACACAAGCGTAAATGCGCCGATGATTGCCGCCCACCTGAACTCTCCCCTCTGCCAGAGTGGTTTAACCGTGTCCTCGGCCTGCTCCGGCAGCAGAGAGATATTCAGCCTTTCTTCGCCTTGCAACCGAATCGCCTTCAAGCACTCGACTATGTTCAGCCGGTCGATGCGAAATGCTTCACGGGTGAAGCCCTGTATCATGGCGTGATCGCATATGATATTGATCAATCGTGGGGTTCCCCTGCTTGCTTCATGAATAGCATCTACGGCATCGTCGTCGAAGATCGATGTCCTGACCGCACCTGCCGCATTCAATCTATAGAAAATGTATTGTGCGGTTTCATCTCTGGTTAACGAATCGAGGTGATATCTGACACCAATCCTCTGCCTGAGGGGCAGAAGCTGCGGGGTGGCCAGTTTTTCTTGCAGCTCGGGCTGGCCAATGAGAAAGATGCTGAATACATTCCGTCCCTCTGCATGATTGGAAAGCAGACGGATTTCTTCGAGCAGATCGATAGAGAAGGCCTGCGCTTCATCGATGATGAGCAGCAGTTTGTTTTTTCCCGCCTCCAACTTTTCCAGAAGGTCGGAGAATTTCAGGATGAACTGACTTTTGTTGCCGTTGCAGCGTATGCCCAGTTTTGCCCCCAGAAAATAGTAAAATTCATTCCGGCTCAACTTCGGGTTATTGAGCACACATGTTTTGACGTGAGACTGCAGCATGTTGAGCAAGGTGTTGAGAATCGTCGTCTTGCCGGCTCCGACCCCGCCGGTCAACAGCAGAAATCCCTTGTCGGCAATCACACCGTAACGTAAAATTGCCACCCCTTCCCGATGCGCCTCACTCAGATAAACCAGCCCTCCTATCGGGGCCAGCTCAAATGGTTTTCTATCCAGACCGTAAAATTTGCGATACATTCCGATTTACAGGTTGATTAAATTGAAATTAAGCAGAAAGCCCGTCGATCAGACAATGATCCGGCCCTGAGTCCAGAGTACTCCGAGTGCGGCAACAATTGCCGAAGCCCAGGTAAGAAAAAAGACCGTGGCCGTTGTTGTCATGACACGCTGCCTGACTATTTCCGCCTTCAGCGGTAAGATTGGAACTGCACAAAGAACTTCGAAGGGAAAAGTTGCCTCGAGCTGTTCGGGAAATCTGAAGGAGGTATCCGTTTTTTCCAATAACAGCGCACCCGCCACGCCAGCGCCGCTTCCCAGCAATAACGCAATCCCCATGATTTTGAGAAAATCGGGTTTTACAGGTTTGACCGGTTGCTGGGCGGAGTCTTCAATTTTAAACTGACTGCCCCGCTGTTTTCGTTCAAGGTTGAGGGCCGAGCCAGCCTGGAGATTCTGACCGACCAGAAAATCGTAATGACGCTTCAGTTCGCCATATTCTCTTGTCAGAGCCGACCATTCCGCCTCTCTCACCGGTGCCGCAGAAATCCATTTATCGTACTGTTTGGTCAATCCATCTATTTCCTGTTTTTCCTTGGTGAGCTTTTCGATGCTGAAAGTGATGTCTTTGACCTGGAGTTCGAGTGCGACTACAGTCTTATCATCCTGCTCTCTCGCTCCACTCCCGGGTTGAGCGGCAGGCAGCCCACTATCCGCAGCCGGTTCTGCTTGTTCGAGTTTGGCTATCTTGCTTCTCAGGCTTATAATTTTCGGATGGTGCTCTTTGTACTTCAATCCAAGGGCGTGAAGCTCAGCTCGCAACCGCTCAAGCTTATCCTGCCGGCTCAACCCCTGGGACGCATCGTCGCTGGAACTCGAACTTTCTAGTTTAGCCTGCATCAGTTCTTTGCGCGTCCCAATCTGATCGCGCAGAAGCGCTCGGGTCCGCTCAAGGTTCTGTATGGATTCCTGCCTGCTCTGATCATGGTTTTGCAGGGAGATCAACCTGGACATGTTGACCTCCCGCTGATCCGGCATCTCATTATAAAATTGCAGCTTATAGTCTCGCATGACCACTTCCTTGCCATCGAGCATCTTTTTGGCCATTTCCAGTTCTTCTTCAGTATAGGCGGACGTTTCGGATGCTCTCAGCTCGCGATATTTCATGTTTTCTTCAATGAATCGAGCAGCAAGGGCATTTGCCACACGAACTACTTTGACCGGGTCGCTACCCATGTGAACAATACGGAATGTATCGCCGTTTTTTGATGTTATAATCTCGATATTACTACGCATTCCTTCAACAACATCTTCCATGGGCAGCTCTTTTCTCTCTTTCTCGAATAGCTTTTCATTGGTGATGATCTTCTCGAGGCTGGTCCTGCTCGTTACAATCTGCGTCAATGTACTGACGATGTCTTTCAGTTGAGAGTTGTCATCCGGCAACATCCTGCCGGTATTCACCATCTGCTGCTGATAACTGAGCAAACTGTCACTCTGAAAAACTTTCGGCTGAGAAAGGTATACACCGAGTCCTATGGTTAGAGCTGTAAGGATGCAGGTTGTTATAAGGGCTTTTCTGCGTCCTGCGATATCAATCCATTGCATCATTTTAGGTACTTGCTGTGTCTCTTCCATCTATTCTATTATCTCTGATTGAATTGGTTATAAAAAATCCTCGCGACCGTCGGCAACCTGGTTGTCGGATATCCTCGACATTTCAAAGATTTCATTTTTTTCCTTCTCTTAGCGTAACGATTTGGCGGAAATGTCGTGCCGTTTCATCTTTTCATAAAGAGCTGCCTTGCAAATATCCAATTTCACCGCGGTATTTGCGACATTTCCACCATTGACGGCAAGCTTTTCAATGATGATTTCCTTTTCGACCTGGTCGACAATACTTTTCAATGGCGTGCCATTGAATCTCTTAATGACCGACGAAAGTGTGTTGGATTGTTCTTTGTCGACCAACGAATTATCGAAAGTAAAAGCATCGGCAGAAAGAATTCCGTCTTCGCTCATAAGAATCGCACGCTGGATCACATTCTGAAGTTCCCTGACGTTGCCGGGCCAATCGTAAGCTTCCAATTGCTTCGACAGCGATTCAGGATTGAAATCAATGTCTATGCCGAAAAGGGCGCTGTATTTTCGAACGAAATGCGTAATCAATTCGAGGAAATCCTCTTTACGATCGCGGAGAGGCGGAATGACGATTTTGATGATGTTTAGTCGATAAAAAAGGTCGAGCCTAAAGCTCCCGTCCTTTACCGCTTTAACCAGATCTCGATTTGTTGCAGCGATAAATCGTACATCTACCTTCAGCGGAGAAGTGCCGCCGACACGGACAATTTCACCGTGCTGCAACACGCGCAGCAGGACAGCCTGCATGCGCGGACTGATATCCCCAATTTCATCCAGAAAAATGGTGCCTCCGTCGACAACCTCGAATTTTCCTTTTTTCTGAGAGTGAGCCCCGGTAAATGAGCCTTTTTCATAGCCAAAGAGATCGCTCTCGAGAAGCAGGTCATTGATGGCGTTGCAGTTGATTATTAAAAAGGGTTTTTCCTTTCTTCTGCTGTTCTGCTGGATTAATTTGGCAATGAGTTCCTTGCCGGTACCCGACTCTCCGGTAACCATGACAGTGGCGTCAGTTTTAGCAACCCTGGTCGCCATATTCTGCAGCTTGCACATGACTGCACTTGAGCCAATCAAACAGTCTTCCGGTACTCTGTCCCTGATGGAATTCTTCAAGTCGCTTTCCTTTTCCGACAGTTTTTTCAGGATGACCCAGAATAGATTATCGCCTTTATAGCCAGCAAAAGGAGCGACATAGCATTCGAAATATTGCCTGTTTATGGTACATACCTGCGGCTTCGACAACTTCTCGCAACTTAGCAGTGAGATCAGGGCTCCTTGTATCTGACTGATATTACTTGTCTTACCTGCCTGTGAACCATCACCGAAAAATGTCGTGGCGTATGGATTCATGTACTCAAGTGAACCAGTTGAATTGACGACCAGCACCATGCTCGGCATTGTTTCCAGCAATATTTTTTGGTTTTCAGCAAGACGGCCAGATTCGTTGAGCATAAATATCTTACCCTTATTAGGAGTGCATGTGAGCGAGAGTCTCAACTCATAGCTGCTCCACAAGTATGTGATTAGGTCAGATAGAAACTTGCGTGAACTGGTTTACGTCCAATCCAGCGCAGTGAAACGGTTTTGATCAATCCCTGAGAAAGCTATTGGGACTGCCGCCATTTCCTCAATGTGGTTTTCGTTCGAGGTGGAACCTCACTCAGTTCGATAGGTCTAGCCGCAAGGTATCATCCCACCAATGAGGGGAGAGACGGTGACGACACAGCTTGCCCGGATCCAAGAGATGCGCTTGAGGTGACGCGGATTCGTTCAGTCTACAGCGGAGACAGGCCTATCTCCACCTTGCCGGTTTGAGCTGAAAAAACGACTTTGTGCCGCAATTTATCATCATTGCCGTATCCGCCCTGAAAGTCTTGCACACCTAAGACCCACCCTGTAGTGCGAATTCTTTTCTCCTGCTTCTCTGCACAAGGTTGATCCACTTTCAGTTAAAAGGCAAAAATGGGCTTAATCATATTTGCTACCTTTCCAGCAAATCTTATGCCACCCTGCCCTAACATTAGTATTTTTTCTTATTTCTTTATCTAACCTAGGGGAGATAGATGACAGTGATAGAGAGACTACGTATGATTGGATTTACACAGATAACGTTGCACGCAACAGAACTGTTACATCTATAGATGTTGCATGCCACATGATCATTACGCGATGCCTAAAAGAAATTGTCAGGGCAACACACTCTGAACAGGCCTTCTACAACTCCACCGCCAACCAAAAGGATCTTTCCGCTACTAACGCCCCAGGGAATAAGCAAGATATCGGCAATCATTGCCTATAAGTGTGATGCCTAGTACATCCAGATCCCCTTCCTTGTGATCGTGGCCGGCCTGCTCGCGCTGACGGTCAATCACTGGCGCGAATCTCCCCTACCCCTTATTGGCGATTGGTCGGTGTCGGCGCGCGTTACCGATGATGACGGCAAGAACCTGACGATCCCGCTCGACGAGGCAAAACAATTGTTTGAGAATAAAGCGACCCTGTTTCTCGATGCCCGCCCGCAATCCCAGTACGAAGACGGCCATATCAGCGGCGCCTTGAGCCTGCCCTGGCAGGATGCTACCAACGCCTTCACCGCCACCGCCGCCCAACTGGACACCCTCGTCACCTATTGCGACTCTGCGAAGCTGCGAACTCAGTCACGACCTGGCCATATTCCTGACAGATATTGGCTTTGCCGATGTTCGGGTGCTGGTCAATGGCTGGACTGTCTGGCAGGCAGCCGTATCACCAACCAAAAAAGCAGGTGCTGCCCATGAAGGCGGGATCGCCTGGCATGACCGCCGTCGTTCCAATTGGGTTTTTCTTGTTTGCCGCCTGCTGCTCGGAATGATCTTTGTCTATGCCAGCTATGATAAGATCCTCCACCCACAAGGCCTTCGCCCGGTCCGTCTTCAACTACCAGATCCTGCCCGACGCGGCTGTCAACCTTACAGCCTTGATCCTGCCCGGCTGGAACTTCTGCTCGGCCTGTGTCGCTGTTCGGCGTGATGCTGCCTGGGGCAACGGCTGCATGTCTGGGGTTACTGATTGTTTTTCTCGGAGCCCTGGTGTTCAATCAGATTCGTGGTCTCGATATTCACTGCGGCTGCTTTTCCACCGAAACCGCGGAAGGTTCGGCCGGCCGTGGGTCCGTGCTGCGCGATCTCAGTTTTCTCGCTGTTTCTCTGTATCTGATTGCCGTATTCTTTATCAGGTGCCGGAGAGATCGACAATGTCGATCACATTCCGGTAAATTGAACAAAATACCCAAAGGAGCTCTTCATGTTACGAGTTGTGCTGTTACTTACCCTTTTCTGCCTGGCGCCAAATCTTGGCCAGACCGCATCGACCGAATCGCCTGCAGGCCCCAAAGTGGAACTTCCTGAGAGCATATTCGAATTCCCGCCGGTGCCGGAGGGGGTGCCGGTAGTCCATGACTTCGTTATCTATAACCGGGGAGACCAACCGCTGGATATTCTCAAAGTCAAGGCCGGCTGAGGCTGCACGGCCGCGACCAGTGCGCGGCAGATCCTTCCCGGGGAGGAAGGACGCATTACGGTGAGATTCAATACCAGCAATTACGGAGGAAGGCAGAAAAGGGAAACGGTCCGTGTCCAAACCAACGATCCGGTGCATCCCACGCTTACTCTGGTCGTCACCGGCAAGGTCGAAAAGTTCGTCGAGATCCGTCCCGCCCAGGTGCGCCTGGAGGGCGAAGTCGGAACATCGCTGGCGGTCGAGGTAGAAATCTTGCCCAACAAGGGCTATCCTTTTTCCATCCTCGGGGTAAAGAGCCAGCAAAACGATACCATTCGCACCGAATTGATCGAGCAATGCACAGCCGGCGAGGACAGCCGCTGTGTCATCCGGGTGGAAAACCTTAAAACTTCGAGCGGTAGGTACGCCGACACTATAACCGTCAACACCGACAATGCCGTAAGACCCAGTTTTCCCATCCCCGTTGTCGGAATAATTCGTTGAGGTAACCGATCGGCACCAGGAGCCCGAAAAATCAGAGGAGAATCGCCATGAATATGCGCAAGATCACTTCAATGACCCTGCTCACTTCGCTGGTAGTCCTGGTTGTGAACTCAGTTGTCCTCTACATTGTACCGGAAGGCAGGATTGCCCACTGGGCGAACTGGATTTTCCTGGGGCTGACCAAGGAGGAGTGGGCCGACCAGCATCTCACCGTCGGTGCACTCTTCCTGATCGCCCTGATCTTTCATGTCTACTACAACTGGTCGCCACTCGTCAGTTACATGAAAAATAAGGCGAAGGAGTTGAAGATCTTCACGCCTTCGTTTGCGGTTGGCCTGATGGCAACCCTGGCGGTGACAGTGGGCACCTATTTCCATCTGCCGCCGATGAGCACTCTGGTGGAAATCGGCAACGCGATCAAAGAGAACAGCGCGAAAAAATACGGCACGCCGCCTTACGGCCGGGCCGAACTCTCTTCTCTCCAGGAATTTGTCCGGAAGGAACGGCTGGGCCAGGAGAAAGCCTTAGAGTTATTGAAAGTAGCAGGCGTGCAGGTGGAAAGTACCGATCAGAGTCTGAAGGCTATTGCCGCAGGCAACAAACTCTCTCCGCAGCAGGTCTCTCTCTCTGGACTGCTGATCGGAAAATTCGACGCTTTCACTGAGTAAGCCACGGCATATAACGCCTCCTGACTGGTCAAGATCGACAAGGACGGCAATCTCGTCAAGTTCCTCCGCGCCAACGAAATAGGGCTCAAGGAAGCGGAGAAACGGGGCCGACGCCAAGGGCAAGGAGTACGATTTCGAATACCTGGTCGCCATGAAGGACGGCAAACGGTCTGGCCGAAGAATCATGGTGTCGTCTTTAAAAAGGTTTGACAGAAGAATGGTGTCGGCGTACTGTGTTTAGTCAATTAGCGAACTATAAAAGCAGAAGGAGCGCACGTGGAAAAAACACTGAATATCGCCAAGGCCCTGGCCGACGGCAATCGGATGCGGGTGATCGTGGCCCTGACGGAAAACGACGAACTGTGTGTGTGCCAGATCACCGAGATGCTCGGCCTCGCAACTGCGACGGTTTCGCGACATATGAGCGTGCTGCAGAATGCCCGCCTGGTCGAAAGCCGCAAAGAGAGCCGCTGGGTTTTTTACCGTCTTGTCGGCACGTTTCCCGATCGTCTTCGTCAATGGCTGAGGGAATCACTCGCCGAGGCGCCGGAGATCGCAGCCGATCGGCGCAGTTTAACGACTATCCTGTCGTGTGAACCGGACGATCTCTGTCGGCGGCAAAAAAAACGGAAGGAAAGCCATGCCTGCACCTGAACCCCAAACAACTCTTCCTCAAAACCGATAGGAGTCATAGCTGTAGTGGAAAAGATCAACGACCAAGCCGCGGTAGAGCACCGCAATACAAACCCAGCCAAGGTTCTCAAAATCTACGATCCCGCAATGTGCATGCAGGACGACCTGCGGCGGGCAGGCATCGAACCGCACGGCTGGATCGTAAATCGCTGCTTTGCCGTCACGGATACAGAGGATCCCGCTCTCCGCGCCAAGATCATGGACGAACTCGTCTATATCGAGGAGATTCTCGTCCGTCACGCCCGGCGGATCGTCGTTTCGCCCTGGGTGGCCGAAGAATTGCGGGGAATAGAGAGTTTTCGACATCTCAGAAAATAAAAACAGACAAAACTGTCCTCATCGAACAGAAAAAGGAGCAAGCAGAAAAATGGAAAAAAAGATGAGTTTCTTCGATAAGTACCTGACCGTCTGGGTGGCCATCTGCATGGCTGTCGGCGTGATCCTGGGCAAGATCGTGCCGGAGGCGGTCGCCGCCCTGCGCGGGCTTGAATTCGGCGAGGGGTCGCAGATTAATATTCCCATCGCCGTCCTCATCTGGCTGATGGTCTACCCGATGATGCTGAAGGTCGATTTTTCATCGGTTCTGAACGTCGGCAAAAATCCCAAAGGTCTCTTCGTCACCCTTTTTGTCAACTGGATCGTCAAGCCCTTCAGCATGGCCTTATTGGGTTATATCTTCTTCCGGTTGATCTTCAGTCCCTGGATCGACCCGGCCGAGGCGGACCAGTATATCGCCGGCAGCATCATCCTGGCGGCCGCCCCCTGCACCGCCATGGTTTTTGTCTGGAGCTATCTGACCGACGGCGATCCCGGCTACACCCTGGTGCAGGTGTCGGTGAACGACCTGCTCATGCTGGTGCTGTTCGCCCCCATCGTCAAATTTCTGGTGGCCGGGGCCTCCAACCTGATCGTGCCTTTTTCCGTACTGTTTACCTCGGTGGTGGTCTTCATCGTCATCCCGCTCGCAGCCGGCGTCCTCACCCGTATGTGGCTACTGAAAAGCAAGGGCAGTGAGTGGTTCAACGGAACCTTCCTGCCGACTCTGCACCCGGTTGCAATCTCCGCCCTCTTGGCCACCCTGGTATTGATCTTTGCCTTCCAGGCTGACAATATCACCGGCAAGCTCTTCCATGTCCTGCTCATTGCCATCCCGATCACCATCCAGGTCTACTTCAACTCGTCCCTGGCCTACGGATTAATGAAATGGCTGAAGCTGCCCCACAATATCGCTTCTCCTGGCGCCCTGATCGGCGCCAGCAATTTCTTTGAGCTGGCGGTGGCGGTGGCCATCACCTTGTTCGGCCCGGAATCCGGCGCTGCTCTGGTCTGCGTGGTGGGCGTGCTGGTCGAGGTGCCGGTGATGCTGTCGGTGTGCTCCGTCTGCAACCGGACCCGGCACTGGTTCCCGACAAAATCTTTTGCCGCAAGCAAGAACTGAGAGGTAGGTTCGTGAACCAGGTCGAGACCGATACATATACGGAAAAATTCTACGTCGAGATTACCACCCGCTGCAATCTCCATTGCAGAACGTGCGTCAAGTATGCGGCGGGCAGCATGATCGTTGATGAGGATGCATCCGGCTCAAAGAAGTGTTCGATATGCCAACCACCAAACGGAGGATGAAATGATGCTCAGCGGGTATACCTTGGAAATTTTCCGGTCGAAATGCAATGCAGGAGCCCAGACCCTGCATTGTTTCGCCCACCTGAACGACGATGTCGGACCGGTTCTGCCCTATCTGAACACGGTGCTCGGCGGCTTCGGCTTCATAAAGGATCCGCCGTCTCTGACCCTGAAGAGTTCCGGCAAACTGATCACCATCCATCCCCGCAAAATTGCGGTCAATGCCCTGCAGGACGAGGAACAGGCGGAAAAGATCGTCGATTGGCTACAGCGGGAGATCAACAGCGCCTGGGAAAACCGTGCCAACATCGAACCGAGTACGCAAGGGGCAAAACAGCCGGCCCTGATGGATGTCCTGAAGCTCCTGCCGAAAACCAACTGCCGGGAGTGCGGCGAACCAACCTGCATGGTCTTCGCCGTCCGGGTGATCGAAGGGGCCAAGGATCACACCAATTGCCCGGCGTTGGTGGGAGGAAAAAAAGAAGCTTTGGCGAACTACCTCTCCCAGTTTCATTTCGATTAATTTCGATGATTTCCTGGGGCGTGGGGGAGCGAGGATCAGTCAATGATTGTCTTTTTCGTCATTTCAACAAACTTCTAATGGAGGCATAACTATGAAACGCTTCATGGTACCACGAGCCGCTCATTGCAGTGGTGGTTGCAGTATGGGGTCCCGGGCAAGACCTTATAGGTTCCCCCCCAAATGCAAGGCGGCTCTCACTGGCTATTAATTGTCGAGATGCGATTACTCGTTAATTTCGTGCAGGTTGAGAGATTCCGGCAGAGTCTCGACAAACGTCCTGATCTCGTCGCGAATCCGGCGATAGCAGTTGAGTTGCGCCTCCTCGCCGGCTCCTTGGGCAGCCAGAATTTTTGCCATGGCCGGCGGATCGGCAAAGCCGACATGAAGCATCTTTTTCGCCCCCGGGAAGAAGGGGCAGGTCTCGTGGGCATTGTCGCAGACGGTAATGACCACATCAAAAGCGATATCTCGGAGGGTATCGACATGTTTTGACGTATGCGTCGAAATATCTACCCCGGCCTCGGCCATAACCTCGACCGCTGTACGGTTGAGACCGTGGGTTTCGATACCGGCGGAATACACGTCGATCAAATCGCCTTTCAGTGCCCGCGCCCAGCCTTCCGCCATCTGGCTGCGGCAGGAATTTCCCGTGCACAAAAAAAGCAGCCTGAGTTTTTCTGCAGTGTTCATGTTGAATTCCTTTCTTTTTCTTTGCTGTTCAGCCAGTCAGTGATTCTCTCCCGGAGTGAATCCCTGACCAGCCTGAAGACTTGTTGTTTTTGATTATACCGGCAAGCAATTTGTCCTGAACCGAAATGATGGCGAGGATGGGGCGATAAAGCCGAAGGTGCAGGAACCGGACAGAATCCCATAAGCAAGCCGAGAATCAAAGCGCCTGAGAGTCCGTTGATGGTCAGTTTCGCGAGTAACCCGCCTGTAAGCGAGCATTTGCGTTGTGGGCTACGTCTTCAGTTCCGCAACGTCATGCCAACTTTTTCGATTAAGCTCGCGGCTGTAAAGGGTTTCTTGAGCAGGGACACCCCCTCTTCCAGCACTCCG
>Ga0209317_1001982_pt1 | contig 15900 bp, 14 predicted proteins | sample RifGroB2_FD_183994 | JGI IMG/M metagenome (GOLD analysis project Ga0209317, IMG submission 183994) | Soil microbial communities from Rifle, Colorado, USA - Groundwater B2 (SPAdes) (version 2) | ecosystem: Environmental > Terrestrial > Soil > Unclassified | place: Rifle, Colorado | collected... | reverse complement strand
CATGGCTCGGATCTCCTTGTTTGTATTGGTGTTTTGGCGAACTCAATATATCACAAGTAGCTCTCCGAGCCTCCTTTTTTATGTATTAACTATGGGACAGCAGTGCCTCCTGAGAACCTCAGCCACGTTGCGGGCGTTCATGTCTGCAATATCTTTGGCGGTGACTACCACCATATTTTCCGCGACCTGCGAGATCGGCTTGGCAGTGCGCGTGGCGGTCTGAACGTAAAGTTCTTTTTCCTCCCAGAAAAGTAGCAGATCCTGGTTGGGCGGTTCGGCAACCGTAACCTTTGTCTCCGACTCTGGCTGATCGTTTGCTTGAGCCACGGCAGCCATCAGGCAAAGGACCAGGCTGCTGGCGAGGAGTGTCGGAAGGAGCCGCCGGCCCAAGCTTCTGCGTATTGCGACGGAGGTTGCGCCGCCGTCCCTGTTTTCACAGCAGGAGGTGGAAGCATCTTTTACGTGTGTCAGCCGTTGCCTACCGTTCACCATATACCTGTTTCCCTCATAAGCGATTCGTCGACATATCCCATAGTGATAAATGAACAAGAAATACACGTAAAGCACTATTCTGTCAAAGAAAGAATGTGCTAGGTCCCCCACGCAATACAACTTCATTACAGGCTTCTCTAAGATCACTGAACTAGTCAAGGGCTTGGTTAATATATTTTAAAACAACCATCAATGGGATTCGTATAGTTCAGACTATTTCGGATCGCGAATCCTAATAACTTATCGCTGCATTGGATCTGAAGAAGAACTTTGTAGGACGATAAAGACATAGAAAGGAATATTTATACCCCTCAATTGCTAGGCGACATTGAGCTCCACAGGGGCGAATAATCATTCGCCCTGGTGAACGACGGCAATGCCGACGATGCCGGCACAGGGCGGGCGAATAATGATTCGCCCCTACGGTAACCGGAGGCTTGTTGGGAAGTGTAGACAAGGTTGAGGTCATAAAGGACGAATAAGGCGGGTGTAGGTTGAGGGGACGACGCCTATCGTGAACCGCAACAGCCCGTCGGGTTACGCGATGAGGCCGCGACCTACAATATGTGCGCTAATTTAATGGCAGTGGGGGCAGGTCCATCTCCAGAAATTCCTCCTTGCCCATCAATTCCCACTGCAGGTTCTCATCAAGCGGCTGAGAGGAAATAATACAGGAGCTTTCGGAACAGGATTTATACAGAGAATAGTATTCCGGTTCTTTGGAATAGTCACGATAAGCAAACAGCTTTGTCCCGTCGCTGAAAAGGCAGTTAAGGGCAGAAAACTGGTACTCCTTCTTGACCAGGGCAACTGTATCAAGAAACGCCTGGCCCAGATCCGGCGAGTTAGAACTCATAAAATGATAGAAAAGAACTTCGGTATCCAAGGCATCTTCCCCGAGACCCGGAAGGTTTATGGCAGGAAGTAACCTCTTGTAGTCATAGACGGTACCGTTATGAGCAAAAACCACGTTGTTGTAATGGAAAGGATGGGCGTGCCGGGTGCAGCTGCTGTCATTCCAGGCCGACTTGCGCAGATGCAGGATCATCACCGGTGCCTCCCCTACCCCGCTCAATATATCGATGACTTTGTCTGTTTCATGCAAAAGATTGCCGCCACTTTTGTGAACTATCAGTTCCCCGCCCTGATAAAAGGCCATCCCCCAGCCGTCCTCGTGCCCGGGAGGATCACCTGGCATGACCGTGCCGGTGCGTGCAAGTTCACAGAAGTTTTTCACTATCTCATGGTGCCGGGAATATTGAAAATTGGTGATACCTAGAAGTCTGCACATCAGAAAATTAACCTCGCTACTGTAACGGCCACGATTATACCGACGAAATCAGCAGCCAAACATACCGGGACAAGATAACGCGTCTTCTTAATGCTTACTGCGCCCAGATAAACTGCCAGCACATAGAAAGTGGTCTCTGCGCTACCCATGATGACCGCTGTCATTTTCGTGGCCATTGAGTCCGGACCGGTAGTTTTGACTATATCGCTAAAAAGCGCGGTCGATGCGCTGCCGGAAAGTGGTTTGATGATCGCCATGGAAATGACTTCAATGGGGATATCCAGGAAGGCAAACAGCTGGTAAAAGCCGTTCCGTATGAAGTCAAAAGCACCTGAAGCCTGAAACCCTTTAATGACGACGAAAATGGTTAATAGATAGGGAAATATGTTGAGGATGATTGCAGGCCCTTCTTTGGCTCCCGCAATAAAGGAATCGTAGACGGTCACCTTCTTGTACGTGCCGTACAGTATGGTGAATAGAATGAATAACGGAATGATGAGCAGTGACAGGTAATTAACGTATTCGATCATTTAAGCACCTTCCTGAAACTGAACAAGATCAATAAGGCTGCTATTGCAGAAATAATGGTGGCGATCAGCACCGGAAGCACTACTGCGGCGGGGTTTGTGGCGTTGTAGCTGGCCAGTATTCCGATCACTGAGAATGGGATGAACTGGATGCTGGCAGTGTTGATTACGATGAAGATCATCATCTCAAAGGTGATAGTCCCTTTGTCCTCGTTGAGAGTATCGAGTTCCTGCATCGCCTTGATCCCCAGAGGGGTGGCGGCGTTACCCAGACCAAATAGATTGGCCAGTACATTTAGAGTAATGGCCGAAATGGAAGGATGATCACCGGGGATGTTTTTGAACAGGCGCGAAATGATCGGCTTGAATAAATGAGCTATCCGGAAAATCAGCCCGGAATCTTCCAGAATTCTGGTGATCCCCATCCAGACCGACACTATCCCGAGCAGAAAAAGAGAGACCTCAACCGCAGACTTGGCACCTTCAAAGATCGATTTGGTGAAAGGTTCCAGGTTGCCTGTGAATATGGCAAATACGATGCTGACGGAAAGTAAGATGAGCCAGACAAGGTTCATTATCTAACCCCAGGAAATGACATATTCTTTATCACCAGCTGTTTTTTAGCTGTATTAAGCTCTACCTCTGCACCTATCGGCATGGTTATCTTGTCGGCAACGTGGCCAACGTAGGGGCAGTGAACCACCGGAAAATCCAGCTCCATTTGTGAGGATAGAATTTCATAAACCTGCCTGCTTTTGATGCCTCGAAAATCTCCGAGTATTACAGCTTTGACCCCCTTGAATTTGCCGGCAAGGATCCACTGTGTCAGGTAGCGATCTACTTGATGCAGCTTTTCATCGACATCTTCAAGAAAAAGTATCGAGTTGTCTGTCTCAAGCTCCCAGTTGGTATCAATCAGAGCAGTAAGAGTGATCAGATTGCCACCTTTTAGGATACCTGTGGCAATGCCGGGATGGTAGACCTTTACCGGAGCGCGCTTAAACAGGTTTTTCTCCGGGTACCCGTGCACAGCGTTCATAAAAGAGTCGAGGGTGAATGCCGTGGGCTTATCGAGGTTGATGACCATCGGGGCATGCAAGGTTACCACCCCGGTATGCTGGTAAATCGGGTTGAGTAAGGCGCTCAGATCGCTGAAACCGGCCAGGATCTTGGGGTGCTTTTTTATCAAGTCGAAATCGATAAAGGGGAGGGATTTCATGGCGCTATACCCGCCGCGCTGGGCCATGATCAAATCTATATCAGGGTCGGCATAGGCCCTATGGATTTGATCTGCTTTCTCTTGTGGCGAGGGGAGCAGCTGGGGGAATTCCGGATTTAGCACCTTGAAACCGAGCTTTGAGAGTTGCCGGACACCTGCAGTGAAATCACTTTTCTTCTTGATCAAATAACTTGGTGTAATGATACAGACATTATGCACTGGCACCTCGCAAGCTGTAATCAGGCTGTAATAGGGGGGTAATCGATTAACGCGCCGCCTACTGGTAGAAAACGTCATGGACACCCGCAAGGAGTGCCCCTACAGAACTGCAGCTTTTGCCCTTTTACTGTCCGGCAATTCCGGGGGGCTCTATCGAGTCAACACCCTGTATATTTACATTTACGCTTTGATATCCGCAAGGGTAAATAGTGTGTGATAACCAACTTTTTGCTAAGTTGAGCAGAACAAAATAAGGCCCTTACCCCGCAACAATAGGGGGAAGGGCCGAACGTCGTCTGGTTTAGTTCCTGCACTCGTTGGCAGCTCCCTCATCCGCCCCTTCGGGGCCCCTTCTCCCGGAGGGAGAAGGGAGAAAATTGCCTATCCTCGTTTCTTGTTGTTTCTCGTTCCCAAGCTCCAGCTTGGGAATGCAATGCGGGCAAAGCTCCAGCTTTGAGGTCTTGAAGCGGAGCTTCCTGCAGCATTTACGTTCCCAAGCTGGAGCTTGGGAACGAGATGGTGGAGCTTGGGAACGAGATGGTGGAGCTTGGGAACGAGATGGTGGAGCTTGGGAACGAGATGGTGGAGCTTGAGAACAAGATGACAGCGGAAGACCCGCGCTAATGGTTTACGCCACCTGCCCAGTCCCTCAGCAAATCCTTCGCACCTTGAAGAATCTCCCTTTGATCTTGTTCCCGCTCAGGCAGGCAAGCGCCTGCACGGCAGTTGCCCGCATGACTGCAACGTAGGCGTGGTGGTCGAAAACATCGATCTTGCCTACCTCGCTCCCGGCAATTCCGCCAATGCCTGTCAACGCGCCGAGGATATCGCCGGGGCGCATCTTGTTTTTGCGTCCGCCGTCGATGCACAAGGTCGCCATGGGGGGATTAAGCGGCCCGCCGGCAGCGATGACCAAGGAGTCGATGTTACCCCTGGCCATGACGCTCCCGGAGGCGGTTTCCAACGCCTGCACCCGACGGCTTTCATGCTCCGCCACCAAGCTGAGGGCAAGCCCCTGCTCCCCGGCCCTTCCGGTGCGCCCTATCCGGTGGATATGTACTTCCGGATCACGGGAGAGCTCAAAGTTGATGACCGCCGAGAGCTCCTTGATATCGAGACCCCGGGCAGCTACGTCGGTGGCCACGAGAATAGAGATGCTCTTATTGGCAAAGCGGACCAGGACCTCGTCGCGATCACGCTGCTCCAGGTCGCCATGAATGGCGAGCGCCGACAAGCCACGCTTGACCAGAGCCGAGGCGACCTCCTGGCACTCTTTTCTGGTATTGCAGAAAACCAGCGTCGATTCCGGACGGTAGTGAGCCAGTATCCGAGCCAGCGCTTCGGTACGCTCGTCTTTATCCACCTCGTAGAGCACCTGCTCGATAGCCCCCTCGTCATGCTGTTCGTCGACACTGACCTCGACAGCCTGGTGCTGGATGGTCGCACTCATGGTGGCAATAGCCTCGGGGTAAGTGGCGGAGAAGAGCAGGGTCTGCTTCTTGACCGGGGTGGCGGCGATGAGCGCCGAGATCTCCTCCTGAAACCCCATGTCGAGCATACGGTCGGCCTCGTCGAGCACCAGGGTCTGCAAAGAGGTCAGGTCGAGAGTCCCGCGACGCAGATGATCGAGGAGCCGGCCCGGGGTACCGACCACGATATGGGCACCATGTTCCAGCGAGCCCATTTGCGGTCCGAACGGAACGCCGCCGCAGAGGGTCAGGATCCTCAGGTTTTCGGTGCAACGGGCGAGGCGCCGCAGCTCCCTGCCGACCTGATCCGCCAGTTCGCGGGTGGGACAAAGTACCAGCGCCTGCACGCCTGGGGAAGTCAGCGCGAGCCGGGAGAGGATTCCGATACCAAAGGCCGCGGTCTTGCCGCTGCCGGTCTTTGCCTTGGCAATCACATCTTTGCCCGCCAGAATCAGCGGCAGGCTGTGAGCCTGAATCGGCGTCATTTCGGTATAACCCAGGGAAACGAGGTTCTTTAGCAGGGCGGGATTTAAATGGAGTGCGGAGAATGCGGTAGCGGTCATGGGATACTCTTCTTCTTGGAATTTTTGTGTCTACACCCTACCCCAGCGGAAACTATTCGTCCAGCTTTCAATGGATTGGGAGGGGTACAGCTCTGGCGTAGAGGATTTGCGCTGGACGCTGCCTTACACCCTCCCCCAGCCCCTCCCATAAAGGGAGGGGAGCTTGACCTTTGCCCCCGCCTACTTAACGCCACCACCACCGCGAACCAATTTCATGCCGCAGATGGAACAGTTGGCGGTCGGATCATTGCTGGTGATCCAGGGATGCATCGGGCAGGAGTACACTGCTCCGCCGGCTGCATCCCTTTTCTTTTCCCGCTTCCCAAAGAAGAACCAAAGCGTCAGCACCATCAGTAGAACGCCGCCGATTGTCACCAGGATTTGCGCGCTGTCCATTATCATTTCCCCCTTTCCAAGGTGAACCCGCGCAGTCGCAGGGCGTTTGTCACAACGCTGACCGAGGAGAGCGCCATGGCGAGCGATGCGATGATCGGGCTGAGCAGCCATCCGGTGAACGGATAAAGCACCCCGGCAGCGATGGGAATGCCGAGAATGTTGTAGAAAAAGGCGAAAAAGAGGTTCTGCTTGATGTTGGTAATGGTTGCCCTCGACAGCGCGATGCTGGAAACCACCCCGTTCAGGTCACCACGCACCAGCGTAATGTCCGCCGCCTCGATGGCTACATCGGTGCCGCTTCCCATGGCGATGCCGACATTTGCCTGGGCTAGTGCAGGAGCATCGTTAATGCCGTCGCCGACCATGGCCACCACTTTCCCTTGGGCTTGAAGTTTCTTGATCTCCTCGCTTTTCCCCTCCGGCAACACTTCAGCAATGACCTTATCGACACCGACCTGGCGCGCGATGGCGTCCGCTGTTCGGGTATTGTCTCCGGTCAGCATGATCACCTCCAGCCCCAAGGCGTGCAGTCGCTGTATCGCGCCCAGGGAACCCTCCTTGATCGGGTCGGAAATGGCGATGATCCCGGCAAACACGCCATCGATTGCCATAAAGATGGGTGTCTTACCTTGATCTGCCAAAAGATGCGCTGCGGCTTGATCCGGTTCCAAACCGCGATTTTGTAATAAGAGGGCAGTTCCGATAAGGACTTTTCGTTCATCGACCACCGCTTCAATGCCGTGTCCGGGAATGGCATTAAAGTCCCTCACCGGCAACCGGTCCACCCCCCTTTCATCCGCCGAGCGCACGATCGCCTCGCCAAGCGGATGCTCGCTACCCGCTTCCGCCGATGCCGCCAACTGCAGCAGTGTCTGCTCGTCTATTCCCACCGCCTGGATATCGGTCACCGACGGAACCCCGCGGGTAACGGTGCCGGTTTTGTCCAATACGATGGTCGTCAGCTTGTGGGCGGTTTCCAGAGCCTCTCCACCCTTGATGAGGATACCGCTTTGGGCGCCCCGGCCGGTGCCGACCATGATGGCCGTCGGCGTGGCAAGGCCAAGTGCACAGGGGCAGGCGATAATCAAGACCGAGACAAAGGTGAGAACAGCCATGCTAAGTCGCGTCTCCTGGGGGGCCAGATCAAACCAGAGCACAAAGGTGGCGATGGCGACGCATATCACGATCGGGACAAAATATCCGGCGATGATATCCGCCAACTTCTGAATGGGCGCCTTGCTCCCCTGAGCCTCCTGAACCAGTCTTACGATCTGCTGCAGCACGGTATCCTTACCGATCTTGGTGGCGCGCAGACGAAAGGAGCCGGTCTTGTTGAGTGTGGCGCCGATAACGGTGTCACCCGCCTGTTTCTGCACCGGCAGCGCCTCGCCGGTCAGCATGCTCTCATCGACCGAAGAGGCCCCTTCGACAACTTCACCATCAACCGGAACCTTCTCTCCCGGACGCACCAGGACAATCTCCCCGACCTGCACCTCGGAGATCGGCACATCCTGCTCGCGGCCGTCGCGCAGCACGCGTGCCGTCTTGGGCTGCAGACCGATCAGGGCACGGATAGCGCCGCTCGTTTTACTGCGGGCTCGTGCCTCCAGAAGCCGTCCCATCAGGATCAGCGTGACGATGATTGCTGCCACCTCGTAATAGACCCCACCGGGAGTCAGCATACTATGTCCAGCTTGCGGAGTTGCTTGAGAGCCTGCGGCAAGCCAGTGAGGGGCGACCGTGGCGACCAGACTGAAAATATAGGCCGAGAGGGTGCCGAGGGATACCAGGGTGTTCATGTCGGCCACGCGGTGGCGGGCAGCGGCCCAGGCTCCGGTGAAGAATTCACGCCCGGCCCAGAAAAGAACCGGCGTTGTCAGCGCAAGTTCCAGAAAGGCCCGCCCGGGGAAGTCGAGGTAATCCTGAAGAGCAGGCACGACGTGACCGGCCATGGCGAGCACGGCAACCGGTACGGTCAGCGCCAGCGCGATGAAGAATTTCAGCTTCTGCCGTTGATATTCCGCCTCGCGCACCTCAGATTCAGCCGCCTGCATTGCTCCGATGCCAGCGCCCTCCGCTCCACTTGCTGACTCAATTACGTCATAGCCTAAATCTCTTACCACTTGGCGCAGTGACTCGGCATCCGTCGCCTTGTTATCGAAGTGCACGGTCGCACGGGTGGTGGCGAAATTCACGTTTGCCTTGACGACTCCCGGTGAGCTCCCTAGTGCTTTCTCTATGCGACCGGCGCACGAGGCACAGTGCATGCCGACTAGAGGGAATTCGCAGGCTTCGATAGAAGCGCCAGCAGTTCCAGTTCCAGTTCCGGTTCCAGTTCCGGCTGCAGTTCCGGCTGCAGTTCCGGCTGAAGTTCCGGCTGAAGTTCCGGCTGAAGTTCCGGCTGCAGTCTGGGGGATCGCTTCTGCATCAAGGTAAGCAACCGGGTCGGCGTCAAATTTGTTTTTGCACTCGGTGGAGCAAAAGTTGTAGGAGACGCCTTGATAACTACTGGTGCCCGCAACGGTTTCCGGGGTTACTTTCATGCCGCAGACCGGGTCGGTTAAATTTGTCGAAGCTGACATGTTCTCCTCCTCTTTGCCATCTTGCTCTTCATTGCTGCCTGTTGATGCGATTTCTACCCTCTGCAGGGGGTGAAAGGGACGCAGTTCACTCCCACCGCAAAGGCGGGCGAATGATTATTCGCCCCTACAGGTCCGCCCTTTGCTGGACATTTCCGACCTACTCTCCACCTGTTACTTCAGAAAGCGCGATAGCGCAGTTTTTACCTCGTCCAGAAGTTCCTGTTGCGACATCGGTTTTGCGTTTTCGTGTTCGGAATTGCTGCCATGTCCCAAAACGCAGGTCTCCAGATGATTGGTGAGCAGTTCGACGCCCAAAGCGTCTAAAGCAGAACGGACCGCTGAAATCTGGTTCAGAATATCGACGCAATAGCGTTTTTCTTCGAGCATCCGCTCTATCCCTGCCACCTGGCCGGAAATGCGCTTGACGCGCGTCGCCAGTTTGCTTTTTGATGCTTCGCTCATAGGCTCCTCCGGAGAAATAAGGATACCCCCAGGGGGTATCTTGGAATACACACAACATACCCCCAGGGGGTATGCGGAGTCAAGGGGGAAATTCCTTATTGGAGTCATGGGAGTTGAGTTGGGGCAATCCAGGTTTATGTCAGCGACTTTGATAACAGATTTAGAGAGGGGCAAGGGAGGGGCAAGGGAGCGGCTTCTGCGAAGAACCGGCAGAGTTCCCCCTCCCTAGTCCTCCGGGGGCGGGGACTTTTGCAATCCAGTTTAGGGAAGAGGAAAGATTTACCAGGTAGGTCAGGGCACCCGCAAGGGGTGCCCCCTACATTGCCCCGGTCACTTCAAAAACTGACGCAGCACGAACGGCAGGATCCCGCCATGATTGAAGTAATCCATCTCGTTTGAGGTGTCTATGCGAACCAGTACCGAAAACTGCCTCTGCGAACCATCAGCACTCCTGACGTTGACTTGAAGCGTCTGCCCCGGGGCAAGAGAGGCAAGGTCTGCAAAATCATAGCTTTCCGAGCCGTCGATTCCCAGAGTCCGATAGCTTTCTCCCGGCAAGAACTGTAGCGGCAGTATCCCCATTCCCACCAGATTGGAACGATGAATCCTTTCAAAGCTCTCTGCTATTACCGCACGCACACCCAAAAGTTTGGTACCTTTCGCAGCCCAATCCCTGGACGACCCGGTGCCGTATTCTTTACCAGCTATGACGACAAGCGGTGTTGCACTGTCCCGATATCTCATGGCCGCATCGAAGATGGACATCTGCTCGCCTTTTCCCTCCCCTTCCGGCAGGTACCTGGTCACGCCTCCCTCGACTCCGGGAACCAGCTGGTTCTTGATGCGGATATTGGCAAAGGTGCCGCGGACCATCACCTCGTGATTGCCGCGACGCGAACCGTAGGAGTTGAATTCCACCGGTTTGATGCCGAGCGATATGAGATAACGGCCTGCAGGGGTGTCTTTGCCGATCGATCCGGCCGGGGATATGTGATCGGTGGTGATGGAATCGCCTAGCAGGGCGAGAACCCGGGCGCCGCTGATGTCGGTCACCGGAATGGGCTCGGCAGTCAAATCGGTGAAGAAGGGAGGCTCTTTGATGTAGGACGAATCCTCCTGCCACTGGTATAGCTCGCCGGTAGGCACTTTCAGGGCGTTCCAGTACTCGTCGCCCCGGAACACGTCCGCATAATTGCGGGCGAAGGAGTCGGGAATCACATGGGTATTTACCAGCCGCAAGACCTCCTGATCGTCGGGCCAAATATCCTTGAGATATACCGGTTGGCCGTTGGGATCGGTGCCAAGCGGATCACTGGTCAGGTCGATGTTGACGTTTCCTGCCAGCGCATAGGCGACCACCAGCGGGGGCGAGGCAAGATAGTTGGCGCGAACGTAACTGTTGATGCGACCTTCGAAGTTGCGGTTGCCGGAAAGAACCGCCGCAACTGCCAGGTCACCGTTGACAACGGCCTTGACGATATGGTCGGCAAGCGGTCCGCTGTTGCCGATGCAGGTGGTGCAGCCGTAGCCAACCAGATGAAACCGCAGCGCCTCCAGGTAGGGTGTCAGTCCTGATGCGTCGAGGTAATCGGTAACGACTTTCGAACCGGGCGCTAGACTGGTCTTCACCCATGGTCTGGCCTGCAATCCACGGAGCACGGCATTTCTGGCCAGGAGACCGGCCGCGATCATGACGGAGGGATTGGAGGTATTGGTGCAACTCGTGATGGCAGCTATGACGATGGAGCCATTGCATAGGTTGTAGGCGGTGCCGTCCGGTTGCCGCAGTGGCACGCAGTTGCTCAAGGAGCCGAGTTCCTGGTCCGGTTGCATGTACATCAGCTCCGGCACGACGGTGACCGGTGAGCCTCCTTCGTCAAGCCATCTCTCCAGAGTCTCTTTATCGACCTTTGCGGCATCGTGCTGCTTGAGTGATACCAACTGATTTCTGAAAGAACGGCGCACGTCCTTGAGTCGGACCCGGTCCATGGGGCGGGTCGGTCCGGCCAGCGAGGGTTCGACATCTGCGAGGTCCAGTTCCAGCATCTCGCCGAAGACCGGTTCAGGCTGATCTGAGCTGCGCCAGAGTCCCTGTTGCCGGTAGTAGGCTTCCACCAGAGGGGCGAGCGACTCGCGCCCGGTCAATTGCAGATAGGTCACCGTCTGTTCGTCGACCGGAAAAACTCCGATGGTCGCTCCGTACTCAGGGGACATGTTCCCTATGGTCGCCCGGTCGGCGACGTTGAGAGAGGCGGAACCGGGGCCGAAGAACTCGACAAACTTGCCGACCACCCCCTTCTTGCGCAGCATTTGGGTGACGGTCAGGACCAGATCGGTTGCGGTCGCGCCCGGCTTGAGGGCACCCTTCAGCCTGAAACCGACCACCTCGGGGATCAGCATGGAACAGGGCTGGCCCAGCATGGCAGCTTCGGCCTCGATCCCCCCTACCCCCCAGCCGACCACACCCAGACCGTTAATCATGGTGGTGTGAGAGTCGGTGCCGACCAGGGTGTCGGGATAGACCCAGGTCTCTTCATCTGCCTGCGTCACCATTGCGACCTGGGAGAGATACTCCAGATTCACCTGGTGACAGATGCCGGTTTCTGGAGGAACCACGCGGAAATTGGCAAAAGCGGATTGTCCCCAGCGCAGAAACTGGTAACGCTCGTGGTTGCGTTCAAACTCGAAAGCTAAGTTCGTCTTCAGTGCGGAGTCGGTGCCGTAGTGATCCACCTGCACCGAGTGATCGATGACCAGATCGGCCGGCTGCATCGGGTTGATGCTGGAGGGGCGCCCCCCTAACCTCTGGAGGGCGGAACGCATGGCAGTCAAATCCGCCACTGCCGGAACACCGGTGAAATCCTGCAGCAGGATGCGCGCCGGCATGAACTGGATCTCCTTGTTGGAGACCGCATGGGCGTCCCAGTGCGCCACCGCATCGATATCTTCCTTCTTGACCGTTACGCCATCCTCGCGCCGCAGCAGGTTTTCCAGCAGGATCTTAAGGGAGTAAGGAAGCCTTGAGATATCAACGCCGGCATTTTCGGCAAAGGCCTGCAAGGAGTGGTAATGATAGGTTTTGCCATCGACGGAGAGCGTTCTCAGGGAGTCGTAGCTATCCATCTTTTGGGCTTTTTCGCTGCTCATATCGATCTCCTGAATTGCATCAATACCTTTTTTTTCCATGGGCACTGCATGTTTTGCGCTTTCATTTTCTAACAAGGGAAAGGCTGGACAAGGGAAAGGCTGGAGACAAAGGCTGGACACCCGCAAGGGGTGCCCCTACAAAGTCTGAACCTACAAAGCCTGAACCTACAAAGCCTGAACCTACAAAGCCTGAACCCACAAAGTCTGAACCCCACAAAGTCAGACTTCCGTTCACGGTCCCCGCCCCCGGAGGGGGAGGGTTAGGGAGGGGGGAAACCGGCTCGCCAAAATCATCACACACTCTTCACCGCCAGGTTGGCAGCTACCAGAATCGGATCCCAGACGGGAGAATAGGGAGGTGCGTAGCTCAGGTCCAGTTCCGCCAGCTCGGATACGGTCATGCTCTTGTACAAAGCGGTCGCCAGGACGTCGAGCCTTTTTGCCACCACGTCATCGCCGACCATCTGCGCCCCCATCAGCAAGCCGGTACCTTTCTCGCAGAAAAGTACGATCCTGATGCTCCCTCCGCCGGGATATTCCCCGCGGGTCGGCGAATCGACCACCACCTTGACGAAATCTGTTCCTAGCGCCTGCAACTGCTTTTCATTGAGCCCTGTCGTTGCCACGGTGAGCTCGAAGAATTTGAAGACAGCTGTCTGATCTATGCCGTAAAAGGGCTTCATCTCTTCGTTATTCACTATGTTGTTGCCGATAAGACGCCCCTGCTTGTTAGCGACCGGGCCGAGCGGGAAATAGGAATTGCGCCCCAACTGCCGGACGTAATGCTCCGCGCAGTCGCCGCCGGAAAATATCGCATCCAAATTGGTCTTCAGGTAGCGATCCACCTGCACCGCTCCGGCTACTCCCAGCACTCCCCCGGAAGCGGCGAACAGCTCCGAGTTCGGCCTGGTACCGACGGCCACCACGACGAAATCGGCCTCAAAGGAACCGGCCGAGGTATTTATCACCCTCCCCGCCTTCTCCTCGATGTCAACGCCGGTCAGCAGCTCGATCCCCTTCTCCTTGATCTTATCCAGCACCTTTTCCCTTGTTTCTGCGGAAAAAGCAGGCAGGATGGTGGCCGACTTTTCGATGATGACCGGCTTGATTCTCATATTGGTGAGAACGTCCGCCACTTCCAGGTTGGTGTAACCTGCGCCGACCAGTACCGCCTTGGTAGGGGCATTGGCATAGATAAACTGCTTTGTGTGGCGGGTATCGTCGAGGGTCTTGAAACAGAAGACCTCGGGATCGTCGAAGCCCGGCAGAGTGAGCCGGACAGCTCTGTTTCCCGTGGCATAAACCAGGAAGTCGTACTCTTCGGTGTACTGCCTCTGACTGGTTAGGTCGGTGATTGCCACGAACTTCCTGATCGGGTCGATTGCCGTGACTTCCTGCCGGATGCGATAGTCGATTCCTCTCTCTTTCCGGATCCTATCCAAAGGGAGCGCATACAGCTTTTCGACGGGCTTATCCTTAAAAAAGAGGTTGTACGGCATACCGCACGCTGCGTAGGAGACGTCGCCGCTTTTTTCCAGGATGATTACCTGGGAGTCTGGCGCTTGCCTCCGTATCTGGCTGGCGGCCGACAACCCAGCTGCGATGCCGCCAATGATCACGGTCTTCATGCTTCCCCCGGTCAGCTATCACTCTTGTTCAAAGAAGCTCTTATCCACCCCACAGACGGGACAAACCCAGTTCTCCGGAAGCTCCTCAAAAGAGGTGCCAGGTGCTACACCGTTACCGATGTCTCCTGCCGCCGGATCGTAGACATAACCACAAATGCTGCAGCGCCATTTTTGCATGTACCTTCTCCTTTTGTTTCTTATTCTAGATTATTACTACTGGATGCGAAGAATGATGAAAGTCAGAGTGAAGCACTAACGGCTGTCCCTATTGTCACAGAGGGCTCTCCCCTGATTCAGGGCTCAAATAAAATATCACTTTAGATTATCTTTGCAACTACCAATGTCAGTCATACTGTTAGGTTAGACGAAATATATCGCTGCAAAAATGTGTACACAGGAGAGCTTCAGTGTTAGAAAGAGATGACGGTAAAAAAAGGGAGCATAAGTGAAGAGAATTCTGGGAAGACTCGATGCCGGGTCAATTGCATCCGAACAGCGTCCGATGCTGCGGTTTCTGATAGTACTCACTGCGGCTGCCACCATAGGTCTGCAAGGTTACACCATCCTTTTCAACAACTTTGCCGCGGAAATGGTGCGGATGGACGGCAGCCAGGTCGGCGTGGTGCAGTCCGTCCGCGAGATACCGGGCCTTTTGACGCTACTACTGATATTTGTCCTGCTCATTGTGCGCGAGCACAAGCTTGCTGCGCTCTCCGTGGTGCTTTTGGGGTTCGGGACCGGCATCACCGCGCTTTTCCCTACCTATAGCTGGGTCATCTTTACCACGGTCGTGATGAGTTTCGGTTTCCACTACTACGAAAGCACCAATCAATCACTTACCCTGCAATACTTCTCCACCGCAGTATCACCCATGATCTTCGGCCGCTTGCGGGCACTGGCGGCAATCTCAAGCGTGGCGGCTGGGATTCTGGTCTACTGTCTCGGGGGCATCGCCGACTATCGAGAGATGTACCTGGTGATCGGTGCTCTGGTTTTTGTCGCCGGCGTCTGGGGCTTATTTCAGAATCCTACCCATGTAGATATTATCCCGCAGCGCAAGAAGATGTTTCTGCGTCGCAAATACACTCTCTTTTACATTCTCACCTTTCTTTCCGGCGCTAGGCGGCAGATTTTCGTGGTCTTTTCCATTTTGCTACTGGTTCAGGTCTTCCACTTTACGGTGCGTGACATGACGCTCCTCTTCATCGTCAACAACATCGTGGCCTACATACTGAACTCCGTAATCGGCAAAGCCATCAATCGCTACGGCGAGCGCTTCATCTCCTCCATAGAGTACAGTGGCGTCGTCGTCGTGTTCCTGGTTTATGCCTTCAGCACCTCGAAGAACCTGGTCATGTTGATGTACATCTTCGACAACATACTCTACAACCTCGACGTCTCGATCCGCACCTATTTTCAAAAGGTTGCCGATCCGGCGGATATCGCCTCCTCGATGTCGGTAGGTTTCACCATTAACCACATAGCAGCCGTTTTCCTGCCGGCCCTGGGTGGATTCTTCTGGATGATCGACTACCGCATCCCCTTTGTGGCAGGAAGCGTCCTGGGGATGGTGTCGCTGGTAGCGGCTCAATGGATGAAGGTGCCGGATAAGCCGGCCTATGTTCCGCCGGCGCCGGTGGAAGCGTAAGCACCGCTCGGTTCCAGGAATGTTAGTTGGACTAGCCCGGGCCCCAATGACATTAAGTTATTGGATATCTGTAGGGGCGAACCTTGTGTTCGCCCAGATTTGTAGCTCGCCATTTCCATCGGAATCTCGCTGGATCCCGGGCGAACACAAGGTTCGCCCCTACGGCAGGAATAGTTATTTGAAAAACGCGCTGAAGATTAGCGCCGACCTCACTAACTTAATGGCAGTGAGCCCGGACCCTCCCCCAGCCCCTCCCA
>Ga0209317_1001981_pt1 | contig 15905 bp, 14 predicted proteins | sample RifGroB2_FD_183994 | JGI IMG/M metagenome (GOLD analysis project Ga0209317, IMG submission 183994) | Soil microbial communities from Rifle, Colorado, USA - Groundwater B2 (SPAdes) (version 2) | ecosystem: Environmental > Terrestrial > Soil > Unclassified | place: Rifle, Colorado | collected... | reverse complement strand
CCCTTCACACCCAGGGGGCCGTCTCCACCATCAACAGGATCCTCGGCCACTTCCCCCCCGACGCACAGGAGATCGTGCGGCAGAGGCTTGCCGACATACTGGTCGCCACCGTATCGATCCGCCTGGTCATGAACAGGACCGGGGAGGCCATCCTTCCCGTCCTTGAGATCATGCGCGCCACCACGACCATCCAGAGCTGCATCAGGGAAGGAAGGCTCGACGAGATAGAAGCGCACATGGAGAACGGCCGGAGCCAGTACCAGATGCAGACCCTGGACCAGCACTTGATCCAGCTGCACGAGCAGGAGCAGATCACCATGGAAGACGCCAAGCGGCTCTCCCACTCCATGGATCTGGAGCGGAAGCTGATGTTCACCAACTAGCCTCCCGGGAGCACCTACCAAAGGGGGTTGCGGCTTACGCTGCAACCCCCTTTTTTTATTTGAAAAAACCAACATACCCCCCTGCATGAGGGCGATCTGTGTAGAAACAAGGATTAAAAGAGTTAAAAAAGTAGACGATCCGCGCCACCCTGCACAAACAACGGGCAGGTCCAGACGATCACGCCTGAAAACTTTGCCAACAAAAACAGCACAATACCCGCAGTGCTCATTCTATCGGCACAATATGCCCAAAAATGGTTCAGGGTGTGCATACAAATGCGGCAGCTCCGGGGAAAACGTCCCTTCGAGCTTGCCATGCTGATTAAAGAGTGAGCAAATCGCTCTTATTTTGCAAAAAGGAGGATGTATGTCGCCACAGATCGACGAGAAAGTAGAGCCGATTTTCCAGGAAGTTCTCAAGCGCAACCCCGGCGAGGTGGAATTCCACCAGGCAGTACGCGAGGTTCTCGAGTCCCTCGGGCCCGTGCTGGTGAAGCACCCCGAGTTTGCTGATCGCAAGATCATCCAGAGGATCTGCGAGCCGGAGCGCCAGATCATCTTCAGGGTACCCTGGCAGGATGATGCCGGCAACGTGCATATCAACCGCGGCTTCCGCGTTGAGTTCAACAGCTCCCTCGGCCCCTACAAGGGCGGCCTGCGCTTCCACCCCTCCGTCTACCTGGGGATCATCAAGTTCCTAGGCTTCGAGCAGATCTTCAAAAACTCCCTCACCGGCCTCCCGATCGGCGGCGGCAAGGGGGGCTCCGACTTCGACCCCAAAGGGAAGTCCGACAACGAGATCATGCGCTTTTGCCAGAGCTTCATGACCGAGCTGTACCGTCACCTGGGCGAGCACACCGACGTCCCGGCTGGCGACATCGGCGTCGGCGGGCGTGAGATCGGCTACATGTTCGGCCAGTACAAGAGGATCACCAACCGCTACGAGCCCGGCGTCCTCACCGGCAAAGGGCTCGACTGGGGCGGTTCGCTGGTACGCACCGAGGCGACCGGCTACGGCGCGACTTTCTTCGTCGACGCGATGCTCAAGGTGAGGAAAGACTCCTTCGAAGGGAAGACCTGCTCCGTCTCCGGTTCCGGCAACGTCGCGATCTACACGATCGAGAAGATCCACCAACTGGGCGGCAAGTGCGTGACCTGCTCCGACTCCAACGGCGTCATCTTCCACGAGAAGGGGCTTGACCTCGACCTGATCAAGCAGCTCAAAGAAGTCGAGCGTCGCCGTATCGAGGACTACGTCAAGTACCACAAGGACGCCAAGTACATCGCCAGCGGCAACATCTGGGACATCCCCTGCCAGGTCGCCATGCCTTCCGCCACCCAGAACGAGATCAACGGCAAGGACGCGGCAACCCTGATCAAGAACGGTTGCATCGCCGTCGGCGAAGGCGCCAACATGCCGACCACCCCGGAAGGGGTCAAGGTATTCCTGGAAGGAGGCGTCGCTTACGGCCCGGGCAAAGCCGCCAACGCCGGCGGCGTCGCCACCTCCGCGCTGGAAATGCAGCAGAACGCCTGCCGCGACGCGTGGACCTTCGAGTACACCGAGAAGCGTCTGGGCGAGATCATGAAGAACATCCATGACACCTGCTACGAGACCGCTGCCGAGTACGGCACCCCGGGCAACTACGTGAACGGCGCGAACATCGCCGGCTTCATCAAGGTCGCCAAGGCGATGGTCGCCCACGGACTGATCTAGCAGATCGTCGCATCGAAAGGTGCGGCCGCTTGAAACAAGGAAGGCTCGACAGAGATGTCGAGCCTTCCTTGTTTGAAACAGTGCCAATGATTTCCGCCGAGGGTTGGGGCGAATGATCATTCGCCCCAACGGGTGATCGGGCGACAGAGCGCAGGCAACAGCGGGGGCGTTTCTGCAGGGGCGAAAATATTCGCCCAGCCGGGTAGGCACCCTGTCAGGAGAAAGCCTCCATCATCTCCTCGACCTCCCGGCGCAGGGCCGCGATCTCCTGCCGCAGCGTGCCGACCCCTTGCTCGAGGGTCTCCAGCCGCTTTTCGCCGGCAGGGGGCCTGCTTGCGCCGGTGCGCGGCGCCGCCGCCTGCTCTTCCTCCTCAGGCACGTCCGGCACGTCCGGCATCCCGGCAAAGAGCTGTGCATAACGCTGCTCCTTGCGCCCAGCCTGGCGCGGGAGCCTCGCCACCAGAGGGGGGCCGTGCTGCTGCAGTTTGAGCAGAACCTCTTCCACCGCCGGAATATCGCCCACCTCGACCATGCGCTCGCCGCGGCTACGGAGTTCGGCCGCGGTCTGAGGTCCGCGCAGCAGCAATTCGGCCAACACGGCCCGGGCAGCAGCATCGAGCCGCATCTTCTCCGTGACGGAATGGCAGTACTTGGCGACGCGCCCCCCGGTGGTGGTGAGCCGCGCCAGCCCGCGGGCACCCAGCGCATCCAGGCCGCGCTGCAGGTCGGCCTCCGTCACGTTCATGACCGGGTCCCGGTTCGACTTCTGGTTGCAGGCGCTCCCCAGGGCGTTGAGGGTCAGCGGGTAGTACTCGGGGGTGGTTAGTTCCTTCTCCATCAGGCAACCGAGTATCCTGATCTCCAGCTCGGTAAAATTCATTCTCATCGGCTGCTCCTTGTGCATCGGCAAACGGGGTTCGGCGCATGACGCGCTGCGGTGCGGGCGGGTGCTGCAGACACCGCCGGCACTTTAGCGGATGACATGGCGTCGCGGAAAAGGTATTATGGACCGGATTGCGCCCGGCCGGCAAGGGATGGAAACCCGCCGCGCCGGCATCGGCAGGGGGCATCCGCCTCGCTTCCTGCGGACAACCTTACTCCCTTCGAGAGGATCCCGTGATGGGTACTATCAAACTGCTTCCTGCGGTTGCCGCCTTGGTCCTGGCGCTGACGACCGATGCCTCCGCCTTCTGTTTCGAGGAAGCGGGGAGGCAATACGGCATCAATCCCCAGATACTCCGAGCCATAGCCAAGGTGGAATCGAACTTCAACCCCGCCGCCATCAACTACAACACCAACGGCACCTACGATTTCGGCCTCATGCAGATCAACACCATCTGGGCTCCCACCATAGGGAAGGAGCGCTGGAAATCGCTGGGCGACCCGTGCAACAGCGTGAAGACCGGGGCCTGGATCCTCTCCATGTGCATGGAAAAGTACGGCTATACCTGGAAAGCGATCGGCTGCTACAACAGCCAGACCCCGGACAAGCGGGACAAGTACTCGAAGAAGGTGTTCGATCAGCTGCAGCGCGTAAAGCCTTTGAAACAGGAAGCGGCCTACACGCCGCTGAAGGACAGGCTCGAAGAACTGGTCCGGACGAAGGTGGATTCCTGGGTTGACGATGCCGCACAGGGGAAGAGTGACGAGTTCACCGTCAAGGTCAAGGGGCACATCCCGTCGCCCAAGGAGGTGCTGATGCCGGAAATCCCTTCTCTTGCGGACTCCTCGCTGCAAAGCGCCCTCCCCGGGAGCACCGCTCCGCAAAACGCCCTCACCCCTGAACCATTCGGCCTGGATGCGGAACAGGGGGAAGCCGTAGCCTCCCCCATCCCATAAACCAGCCTACCTGGCGCCGCACCCCGGAGGCAGCACCCACTTATGCCCCGCGGGTGCCGGGCTGTCGGTGATCAGCACCTGCCTCCCCCCTGCATCATCCTGCTGCACCAGGTAACCGGAAGCCTCTCTGCCACCGTGCAGCGGGTGGGTCCCCAAATCCGGCGACACCCCTATCAACTTGAACAGCTGCTCCGAAACGGATTGGAAATCCTCCTTCCCCGTCATCCTGAGCACCCGGTACCCTGCGGCTTCAAGCAGCCTGATCAGGGTGTAGTTGTAAGGGTCGCTCTCGCCGATGCTGATGATGTAGCGCACTCCCTTGTACTCGAAATAGCGATCCACCCTGATACTGAAGGCCGTCGGGGACCCGCTGTCGGACTGGACGATCCGGTTCCTGTTCCATGAGGCGGATATGGCGTTCAGGAAGGAATCCACTACCTTTGCGCTGTTGTCCTGCCGGCTGACCGAGCAGATCCAGGTGTTTGCCTGCGGCATGGCCGGGGCAGCCGGGGCAGCCGGGGCAGCCGGGGCAGCCGGGGCAGGCTCGGGTGCTCTCGGTGCCGGCTCGGGTGCCCTCGGTGCCGGTTCGGCTGCCCTCGATGCCGGCTCGGCTGCCGTCGGTGCAGGCTCGGGGGCTCTCGGTGCCTCGGCAGGCTCCGCTCCCTTGCGCGCCTGCGGTTTTCCTTTCGTCGCCGGCCGCGCCGCACGCTCCTGCACCCTCTGGGCGGGGATGAGCAGGGTACGCCCCACCGCCAGCGCCTTTATATTGCCGATGTCGTTGATGCGGACGATCTCAGGAATCAGCCGCTCCGCGGCATCGTTGGACATGCCGAAGTTCACCATCAGGATCTTGAAGATGTGATCGCCCGGTTTCACGGTGTACCGGATGTAATCTCCTTGAGCAGCAGGCTTCGGTGCCTCTTTGGCAGCACGGGGGCGCGCTTCGGCCGGTCGCTTCCTGGGAGCCTGCTTTTTCTCACGCTTGGGAGCGGTGGCAGGCTTTTGCCGGTCCAGCTCCTTCAGGTCGATCTCGAACTGCGAAGGCGCCGCGTGCAGTTGAAGCGGCAGCGACAGGAACGCCAGAAGGAGCATCCCCTTGGCTTTCGTCGGATTGATCATCGAATTACCTCACTTCCGTTATTTCAGGACCGACCCAGAGCATCAACGGTAATAGACCACGAAGGCCTTCATCTTGAGGCTGTTCCGGTTCCGGTAAATGGTGAGCGCGGTGCCCCCGTTGGCGGTGCACTGCTCGATCACATAGTCACCCTTGCTGCCGCTCGATTCAACCTTGTAGCCTTCGATGCCGCCGAACTCCCGCAGCATCCTCCTGAACAGATCGTCGGAGATGGTTCCTCCGCCGGCGGCCATGACCTGGATCGCCCTGAACCGGTCGTTCTCCTTGAAGAGCTTGTACTCGGCCCTGAGGCCTACGTACCTCACCCAGCCGGGGTGGGACTTGCCGTAGTCGGCGTCGAGCCTGGTCCCTTCGAGCATCGGGGGGAGCTTGTCCAGACCCCGCTTCGGTGCAGGCTTCACCCCGGGCTTGGCCAGGGGTTGAGCCGCTGGCTGGGAGGGGAGAGCCGGCAAAGGGGCTGGCTGCTTGACTTCGGGTGCCGCCTTTGGGGGAGCCGGGATCGATATCGCCGGCGGAGTTGCGGGTTTCACTGCGGGAGCAGTCTTGGAGTCTGTTCCGGAATCCCTGCCGACAAGATAGGCGATCAGCAAAACGGCGATCAGCACCACTGCCGGAATGATGATCAGGTAGGGAGAACGGCTTTTCTTCTTCTCGGCGCGGCGCATCGCCTCCGCCAGGGTCTCGCCGGCGAAAAAGGGACCAGGCTGCACCGGCTTCCCCCCTTCTCCATCTCCTCCGGCCCTCCCGGCCGCCGCGTCCGATCCTTTTTCCGCCCTGCTCTCCCTCCCCACTTCGACTCGGTCCTCGACCTCCAAAAGGCCCAGCTTGACCGGGGTGACGTTGGACGAAGCGCGCTGCATCGCCTCCTCGAACGGGGAGGCTCCTTCCTGCTCCGCCTCACGCACCTCAGGGGAGACCGGCTCCTCGACTACCGGTTTTCCGCTCTCCGGCACGGGGAGATCGCCATGTTCCGGCTCGGAAGCGGCGGCAGGAGGAGGCGTGATCTGTTTCGGTTTGAAAGGTGCGGGCTTCGTCGGGTGGAGAGTTTCGGCCTCCGGGACTTCTGGCAGAGGGGCTCCCGTTACCAGTCCGAGCACGGTCCGTTCCAGCATGTCGTCGTCCATGGAAAGGTCGATCGACTTCCTGCCGTGTTTTTTAGCCTGGGCTGCATCCTCGGCATCTCCGGAAAGGAGTGCCAGCTCGGCCCCTTCGGGGAGGATCTTGTCCAGGTGCCGCAGTAATATGATGCCGGAGAACCCGGAGATGCGGCTCTGCACGAAGGTAAAGTCATAGGGAGTGGCAGCGAGCTCCGACTCCCCCAGAGCCAGGGTCGAGACGATCTGCAACTGCAGGACTCCCCTCTCTTCCAGGGAATGAAAGATGCGTTGCACCCTTTCGGTGTCTGCGATAAGTAGGACGCGCGTCATGATTTCCTTATGGTGAATGATCCGGGCCATTTTATGGTAGGGGAGCGCAATAATCAATATTATTCACTTCATGCGCTCAATTTACGCCCCGGTTCTTTCGCCTGGCTCGCCCCATCGGTTCACCCCGTCATTGCGCTTTGGGAAGGTAGTATGTTAAATTGCGCAAGTTCCAAGCGGCGCTTATCGGCAGATTCGGGAGCAACAATGCCAGGTGTGGTAAAACTCGCGTCACTCTTGCTACTTTTGCTGCTTGCCGGCGGCTGCGCCACGACCTATGTGCCGATCAGCTGGGGACAGGGGGAAAAGGTGAAGGGGCTCTCCAACTCGGACCTCTTCCTGGCAACCCTTTTTAACCGCTACGACCCGGGCCGAAGCACCCTGCGCGTTGCGGGAGACTCCTTCGACCAGGTGATGATGCCAAGCGAGGTCAAGTACCATCTGGGAGCCTACCGTCCCGACAGCAAGCTGATCTATCGCAACCTCTACCAAAGCTACAGCGATGACTCTTTGCGATCCCTGATGCTGCACGAGTTGGCGCACCACATCTGGCACACCGGCATGAGCCCACAGCAACGCGAAAAATGGCGTGCCCATCTGCTGGAGCATCCTTCGCCGTTTCAGGACAAGGTCCGCCGCACGTACCCGCGCTGGACCGATTGGGACAACGAGGATTTCGCCTATACCGTCGAGAACGCGCGGAACATAGACATCGAGCAACTGGCGCGGATCGACCTGATCACCGCCGGCGAGCGCGACGCCCTGTTGATGCAGAGGGTGATGCAGCATCCCGGCTTCACGCCGCAGGCCCAGGCCCACCTCGACGCAGCCGGTGCCGATCCTGACGCCGGCTCAGAACCTACCAGAAAAGGACACGGTCCCGCAAAATGAGAATAATAGACCAGCTGGAGAGAAAATTCGGGCGTTTCGCCATCCCCAACCTGACCATATACCTCATCGCCGGTCAGTCCTTCTTCTACGTGATGTACCTTACCGGGCAGCTGGAGCGGAGCGCGACCTACTTTTCCGCCGAGCTGCTCATGTCGGGCGAGTGGTGGCGCATCTTCACCATCCCCTTCGATCCTCCGCGCTCCAGCGTGATCTTCGCCCTTTTCGCCTGGTATTTCTTCTACATGCTCGGCTCGGCCCTGGAGGAGCACTGGGGTGCCTTCCGCTACAACGCCTACCTTGTTCTCGGCTGCCTGATAACTCTCGCCGCCTCGTTCCTCGTCCCGGCGTATCCGATCAGCAACGCCTTTCTGGCCGGCTCCGTCTTCCTCGCCTTCGCCGCGCTCTTCCCGGAGTTCCAGATCCTGCTCTTTTTCGTCCTGCCGGTGCAGATCAAGTGGCTGGCCCTGATCACCTGGCTCGGCTACGCCTACCAGTTGCTCTTCGGGGACTGGGCCTCCCGTGTCCTGGTCCTTGCAGCGACGGCCAACTTCCTGATTTTCTTCTCGAAGGACATACTACTGAACATCAGGCATGGCAAACGGCAGATAACCAAGAAGGTGGTGCAGGCCGCTCCGAAGGCGCAGCCCCTGAGTCACCGCTGCACCACCTGCGGCATCACCGACAAGACCCACCCCGACATGGACTTCCGCTACTGCCCAAAGTGCAACGGGCAGCACGGCTACTGCAGGGAGCACATCTTCAGCCACGAGCACAAGAAATAAAAATTCCCTCGTAGAGGGATGAATGTTTTTCCGCAAGCGCGGAACAGGAGGCAAAATGCTGGACAACCTTAACAACATAGGTGACGAAGTCTACCAGAGCTGGAGCTACGAGCAGCGCCACGACGAGATCGGGAAGCTGGTCGAGGGTTTCAGGAACGGCCTCCCGGTCCAGATCCTTTGCCACCTTTCGGCCTCCATCGCCGGCAGCACCGCCGAGGCGGCCAAGCACCTGGAGACCCTCCTGTCGCGCAGGGAAAGAAAGGCGATCGTGAACCGCGAATCGGGCAGCAACAAGGCGCTGCGCGAACTGCTGGAGGCGACGCTGCTCCCGGCGAAGCAGTAGCGAGGACTTCGGCGAACGCGGCGGCGCCTAGTCGCTCGCCGCTGCCGCCGCACCAAGGGCCTTTCCCGCCGTCGGCCCTGTCGGCTGCAGGATGATATCCTGGCCGGAGACCAAATCGCCACCAGCAGGCATGGTGACCCCGATAGGCCTGGCAGCAGCCTTCAGTCGCATCAGCTCCGTCTCGGGAACGACTACCTGGTATCTACCCGGCTTCACCGTCTTGAACAGATAGTAACCGCTTTCCTCGGACCCGGTGCTCGATTGCAGCGTCGCCCCTGCGGCCCCCTCCGCCAATAGATCGACCCTCACCCCCTTGAGCGGCACCTCTCCCGATTTCAGACTGATGAATATCATTCCGTCGATCTCGCCGCCGGTGGTCATGGTGAAATTGCAGACCGACACCACACCGGAACGCGGTGTGATGCGGCATCCCGTCTCCGCAGGGACCATGAACGGGTCCACGAGCGTACTCACGTCGACCGTCACATCCACCGGTACGTCCGGCTGCAGGAACGCAATCACGGGGATCCCCCTGCTTCCGGTTACGACCGGTGCCCGGCCGTCGTTGAGCAGGAATGCTACGCCCGGCACCTCCTTTCCCGGCGAGCCGGCATCTGACGGTGTAGTGGCCGAAACGGAGATCATGCCGGCAGGGGCCAGCGCTTCTGCCGAAACGACCACCTGCCGATTTTTCACGTCTGCCGCAACCGAGGTGTTTAACCCGACGTTGACGGTGTACACTCCGGTCGTACTGGCAGTGCCGAATACAGAATACCCGAGCATCCCGTATCTCTTGGACAGGCCTAGGCGCAGCTCTGAGTTGTTGCTTGCCGGGTCGTGCAGGACACCCGCATTCATGAGGTATCCCGCTCCCAGCTCCCTGTCCGCTGTCAGGTTGATCAAGGAGGGGGCAAGCGATGGCGCCATGGAGACCCCCAGCTGCCCTCTTACGCTTACCCCTTTTGCCTTTGTACTGACCTGAAGCATGGCGCCGGAATAAAGCCCGGTGCGCAGGCGGGAGAGGTAACCCTCCAAGGTCCCGGTCCATCCCTTCCACCCAGCTGTCCCCCTGAAGGCCGTGGTCCAGTCCGTAGCTCCGGACTCTCTTGTTTCCATCCCTAGCTCCATCGACAAGGGGATCGTCAAATTTTTCCACCCGGTCATTGAACTGCCCCATTTGGCAAAGGTCTGGCTCAGGACCGGGTCATCGGTCATCGGGTAGTGCAGGCTCAGAAAATCGTTGAGGAAACGCTGCTCAACCTGGAGCGCGCCGCCGGAAAAGACGCTACTCGACCTGATGGCGACCAGTTGCCCCCCCCCGCCGTTTTCCGGGGAGAAGGAGTGGATCAGGTCCATCGATAAGAGCGTGAAACCCAGGGCGGTACGCATGCCGACGCCCGCATGTGTCTGCTCTCCCCTAAGGTCGTCTGTCTGCCGCACCAACAAGGCTGACCCCGTGATCCCCTTGGCGAGCCCGAAATCCGCGGTCGCAGTCAGGTTGGAAGCCGTGTCGCTGCCGCTCTGGCCGTTTCCCGACCACCCTGTCTCCTGTCCGGCCGACATGGTGTAGAGGAGTTCTCCGGAGGGTGTAACCGCGTCGCTGACTATGACCTGTTCCATTTCCCGGGTTTCACCGAAGGGGCCGTGCAGCACGATCTTGAATTCGTTTATGCCGTAATGGAGCCGGATGCCGTCAAAGCGGTAGGTCTGTTCCTGGTTGGGGGGCTGGTATCCCACGGCGACGCCGTTATGGAACAGCTCGGCGTCCCACCCGGCAGGGAGGTGACCGTTGACGTCATGGGAGAGGAATTTGGAGGCAACCGAAATGGGTCTGTTGGACAGGGAGATCCCCTGCATCGGGACGGATAGGGCTCCGATACCGTCTATGCCTGGAACCTGCATCGTTCCGATCAGCAACCGGGTGACAGGCACCGGGCCGATACGGAACGCTGCGTCGCTTCTGCGGAATAACGTTACATCCAGCCTCTTCAGATCATCGTCGTGCGCCCAGAGATGCGCCTCGCCGGACATGTACAGCAGGTCCCCGGCCAGGCTCATTGCGTTCAGCATCGTCGCCTTCTGTCCGCTCCTTCCCTTCCCGTAAAGGGAGGCCTGCGACGTCCAGTCGACGGTCGGCATCGAGACCGCCTGCCTGGGGGAGGTGAAATCCGGGCAGATCCTTTGCCGCTCGACTGGCGGCAGCCTCCTGGATTTCTGCCTTTTCATGAGACCCTGAACAGGAAGTACCTCCCGCGCGTGCATCCGGACGGTCGAGTTTTCTTTGCTGAAGATGAAATCAACCGGCCACCATCTGGATAGGCTTTCCAGGTCGGCGAACAGCTCCTCGCCCTGCGCGAAAACATCGCGGCGGATCCCGAAAACCTCCCTGCCGGAGATCACGTAGTTCTCCTTCAGGTCTATCGCGAAGGGTCGTGACTCCCGAACCAGGAAACCGTAGGCTCCGTTGCTTGTGCATTTCACTGCGAGGGATGCGGCTTCGGCTACCGCACATACCGGGAGGAACACCCTGTCTGAGCGCTGGATTCCGATAAAGCTGTCGGAAAGATACTCCCCGTCGAGCTCAAGCGTGAGGACAATCTCGGAATCAGGAGTGGTTGGAGAGAATCCCTGTGCCTCCCCCATGGCAGAGGAGGCGAGAAGAGGCGACAGCAGGAGGCCCAAGGCAAAGATCGCGACCTGTAAAAAGGCCGCTTGACGGCTCCCGTTATGGCCGCCAAATATGCGCATGCATCACGGAACCGTGATCGTAGTCTCGGCCGCCGGTTTTTTTTCGTCCCGCTCCGTGAACACGACCCTGATTTCTTCGCCCGGTTTCAACATATGCGGATCATGCACGCGAAGCCCTATTTTCCTCCGCGTGTTCGGCGTGTACAGTGCCAGCCCATTGCCCACGGCGACCTTATCCGCCCCGCGGTACACCGCAACATCCCCATACACCGAGCGTGTCCCAGTGCGCAGCATGGTAAAATCGACCACCTGCTGCCTCGGCTCGACTGCCGTGATCCGGACGGACGACGGGTCTATTTCGGTCTTGACCGCCAATTTGCCATGGCGCACGATCACCGGAATGGAAATCCCAATCCGCGCTTTGATCTTCATAGCCACCCCTCCTGGCGGCGGATCGTTGCTCTCGGTCGGGGCGCTGACGCCTGAGGGGATCTTGGTGAAAAGGAGGTGGGACCTGTATTCGCCTTCGGGCAAGTGAGGCGGCAGCTTGAACATCATCCGAATGGTCTGCGCTGCGCCCGGAGGGAGCGTGACCTGGCGGGGGGAGAATTTCACCAGCTCTTCAGCGAACTTCTCTTCAGGGTCCGGAGTCGGGACGTCCTCGATGTTCCCCGAATCGGTCATCCGTTTCCTCACCAGGGTTATCTTGTACGACTCCTTCACCTTGCTGTTGTTGATCATGTCGACCTGAGCGCTCCTCCGGCCGTCGCTCAGTACCACTCGCGGCGGATAGACCACCAGATCTGCATCGGCAAGCGACTGTGCCGGAGAGCAAAACAGCATAGTGGCTGCAGCAGCGCTCCCCAAGGCTATTTTCAGCATCCTTTTCACGTTGCCTCCTTAGTTTTCCGACACGGTCACCTGAAGATTCCCGAGATAGTTGCCGTTGCCGAGGGTGGATCCGACGCTCAAGGTCGCGCCGACTGCGAACCCTATGGCCCCTGCGGGCGGAATGACGCCCCTGGTCGGAATGGAACATGTCACTGAGGAAACCTCGACCTTCTCCGCAGCCGCATCCATCTGCAAAACGGACGGGAAGGTGATGCTGTACTTCTCACCCGGGTACCCCTTCAGGGTGAACCTGGCCGGGGAAAAGAGGTTGCCCATCGGCCTGACCCTGCCGGAGGCGTACCGCTCCCCCGAGGGGTCAATGGTGATACTTCCTGAGTATCCCGCCCCGCCCATGAACGAGCCGAACTCCAGGTCCTGAACCTTGGTCAAAGAGATGGCGAAAAGCACCGAGGGATGGGCGGACAGCAAAGCGCAGAGGATCGTTGTTTTCACGGCAATTCCGGGGAGGTTCATGTCACCCTCACATGGAAACGACGGCATTGCAAAGGAGCAAGGGGACCGGTCGAGCCGCTCCCCTTGCTCGGCGTGAACGTTTCCCTTCGCTAGTTGTAGTTAACAACCACTGTAAAATCTGTCGTGTTCTCGTAGTGCCCGGAAACCTGGTTCTCCGCAACTGCCACGGCCCCGCCGACTTTGACCGCCAAGGCCCCAAGACCATCCAGGGTGCCGGTGCCTGCGGCAGCTACCGCGTCCTTCGCCAGGGTCACTACCATGGTCTCGCCGCCAACACCGTCGGTGTTGGTGAGGGTTACCGTGTTTGGCATCGAAATGGAAAAGCCGGTGCTAGCCTCGCCCGAGACGTCGAAGGTGGCAGCAACGCGGATGTTCCCGGGTACGGCACCGACGCCGCCCGTGACCTGCGCGACCCCGGCTGCGGTGACCTCTATGGTGCCTGCCGTTGCGCCCGACATGAACCTCCCGAATTCGAGGTGCGTGCCTACGACCACGCCGATAGGTTTAATCACCTGTCCTGTTGCTTCTGCCGTCACCGAAGCGGCATGCCCTGTGCCGACACCAAGGGCGCAGACCAGTGCCGCGCATCCTGCCATTGCCAAAAGTTTCCCGTATATGGATGTCTGTCTCATGTTGTCTCTCCTTGTGGACAGCCAGGGCTGTCTGAAGGGTAGAGAAGTCGTGCCGTTTGCCGATTCCGTTTTGGAGCAAATCGCTGCACGCCGTCTTTTGGTATGAGTTTCCGATTTTATGCGCTTCGTGGATCGGCTTTGCTTTTCCCCAGCGCCAGACGGGGCGGCGGGCTCACGGCGGCGCCCGGCTCTGGCTCGGATAAAGCATTGCCGCTTCCGCACTGACCCTGCCGCGGGCAGAGCTTTTCTTGATCGCATGAACGACTTCCACCTGGCCTGCCGCCGTGATCAGCGCCTCGATGGCGGCCAGCAGGGCCTTGGCAAACTCTATGGCGTCTGCGTCAACCCCTTCCCTTGCCACGTTTTTTTCGGCGCTTCGCCCTGCCTGGGCCTGCTCGACATCCCTATCGCCCCACTTAAGTGTGAACGAGCTCTCCAGGTCATAGAACAGGTCGAGGCACTTAGGTCCCCTGCACCCCGGGCGGTCGGCACGGGGGCTGCCGGAATCCGGTTCCGCCTCAACCAGACGCCACAAGCGAGAGTCGCAGTTCCTCAGGATGGCTGCCGCATCCTTGAGAGTAATCCGCCGCACCAGGGCCATGACGAGCGATTCAAGCATCAAAACGCAGCCGGTGCCGGTCCTTCTCAAGGGGATTTCCGCGGCACACGCCTCCTGGCTCTTTGCATGAGCCTGGCGTGACCGCGAGGAGCTTTCTTCTCGAAGAGGTGCCCCGGCAACACACGGAGGTGAATCCATACCAAATGATGCTATGAAAAGGGTGTCTTGATCCATGAGGTCCCCCGAACGGATGCCCCGGCATCCGGGAATTTTCCCTTGCCGTAAGACCCGTTCGCTGCTGCGAGGCGCCTTCTGGCTGATCAGGTGTTGCTGCCACAAACATCAAAATCCCGGTCAGAACGGGGAGGCTCTGCCGGGATTCTTGGGACGATTAAATATATCTAATTTTGTTTTTTTTACTACTCTTGTTTTCAGGTTTTTCCTTACTGGCTTCAGGCTAGGGCGCATCTGCTATCATGAGGGAAATTTTTCCCCGGCTTCGATTGAGCTGCTATCATGTACGGGCAAAAGCGCCCCGCAAGGAGTAGGAGACCATATGCCAAGGCTGACATTGATAGGAATGCCCGGATCGGGTAAGAGTGCGGTGGGAAAAATCATCGCCAAGCGACTGGGGTGGGGTTTCATCGACACGGACCGATGCATCGAGGAGCGCTTCGGCATCGGGCTGCAGGCGCTGGTCGACCGGGTAAACGCCGAAACCTTCGGGCGCATCGAAGAGGAAACCGTTCTCACCCTGGAGGCGGGAGAGCGATCCGTGATCTCCACCGGCGGCAGTGTCGTCTACTCCGACGCGGCCATGCGCCATCTCTCCTCCATCTCGACGGTGGTCTTTCTGGACCTCCCCATCCAGGAACTGCACGGTCACATCGCGCAGGATGCGCCGCGCGGCATCGTCGGGATGGGCGAGGGGGGACTGGAAGGACTGTATGAGCAAAGATTTATTCTCTACAAGAAATACGCTCACACGGTGGTGCTGCTGGGATCCGAGACCCTGGAAGAAGCTGCCACAAAGGTACTGTCGCAATGCCGCCTGCAGATTTGATCAAGGCAGCGACCGTTGACTTTGGCCTCAGCGTCCTCTAATATCTAACACATGCTTTCATTCAACAAGACAAAGAGTCCTGGCAGCGGCAACCAATCCAGGTTCACACTGATTCAGAAAATCAGCGCAGGTTATGCTGCCATGGCACTCTTTACCATGGCAGCACTCGCCTTCTCGTCCATCAACATCTACAAGAGCAACAACACCGCCACCCAGATCGCAAACAAAGACCTTCCCATCATCAGCGCACTCATCGAGCTGCGCACCTCGCTGCTGACCCAGGAGAGCTTCGCCGGAAAATACGCCATATTGAAAGATCCGGCGTTCATCGAGCTGTTCCGCCAGCGCGAGACCGAATCGCTCGCAAGCCTTGCCGTGCTGGAAAAGTCCGGCTCGGCCCAGGACTTCAAAAAACTGAGACAGCTTTACCTGGCATACCAGAAGGCGTCCGAAGACCTCTTCACCGGCAAATCAGGGAGCACCGCCCAACTCCGCTCCTCGGCGCTGCGACTGCTGACCGCGGTTGACGCAAGCTATGTGAAGCGAAAAGACATGCTGCAGGCCGTGCTGGCACGCGCCCGCGAGCAGCAAAAGGCCACCATCTGGTGGACCGTCGCCATTTCCTGCACCGGGTTCCTGCTGGCCATCGCCGTAGCGCCGTTCGTCACCTACCGCACCTTCGGCGCGATCCGCAAACTGCAGAGTGCGACGCATCGCATAGCGGCGGGCGACTTCGACTACGATCCGCAGATACCGCTGGGCGACGAGATCAGCGACCTGGCGAGGGACTTTACCCGGATGGCGGCTAGGCTGAAGGTCCTCGAGCAGATGAGCCTTGACGCGAGCCCGCTGACAAGGCTTCCCGGCAATTTCGCCATCGAAAGGGAGCTGGAGGAGCGGCTGGGAAGCGGTGAGCCTTTCGCCTTTTGCTACGCGGACCTGGACAACTTCAAGCCTTACGGCGACCACTACGGCTACGCCAAGGGAAGCGAACTGCTCCGTCTCACCGGGGACCTGATCCAGGCGGCGGTGAAGGCGCATGGGGGCCCAAAGGGTTTCGTGGGGCATGTAGGGGGAGACG
>Ga0209317_1001980_pt1 | contig 15909 bp, 11 predicted proteins | sample RifGroB2_FD_183994 | JGI IMG/M metagenome (GOLD analysis project Ga0209317, IMG submission 183994) | Soil microbial communities from Rifle, Colorado, USA - Groundwater B2 (SPAdes) (version 2) | ecosystem: Environmental > Terrestrial > Soil > Unclassified | place: Rifle, Colorado | collected... | reverse complement strand
CCCTCCATTGTTTTTTGCGATGGCAACTATCTATTTTATCGAATTTATCAATTTGACTCATGCCGGTCAATGGTTTATTCATGACATTGATTTTTTCACAGACAGCGCGGGTCCTTCATCCCACTCACAGCGAGCAATAAAAAATGCTAACAGCAGGAATTGACATAGGGTCAACAGGGACCAAGGCTGTCTTATTCGACGGTGAGATACGTGGCTGTGCCATGGTTGCCACCGGGTGGGATCCAAAAGCTGCGGGCCTGTCAGCTTTGCGGCAGGCCATCGACAGTGCGGGAATCGCGGAGAGTTCGGTTAGAAGTATAGTAGGGACCGGTTATGGCCGTGTCTCGCTTCCCATATTCGACAAGAAGGTGACGGAAATCACCTGCCATGCCCGCGGCGCCTATCATCTGTTCCCTGAGACCCGCACCGTTGTGGACATCGGTGGCCAGGACTGCAAGGTCATCACCCTGGATGACGATGGAAGGGTGGCTGAATTCATCATGAACGACAAGTGCGCCGCCGGCACCGGCCGTTTCCTGCAGGTAATGGCCGGGATCCTTGAGTTGTCCCTGGAAGAACTGGGACTGATCTCGGTCGGCGCGCAACCTGCCCGCATCTCCAGCATGTGCACGGTGTTCGCGGAATCCGAGATCATCGGCCTCCTGGCACAGGGTGTGGACAAGGGCTCCATCGCCGCCGGTATTTTCGACGCCATTTCCCGGCGCATCCAGGGGTTGGCAGGCAAGGTCTCCGTATCGACCAACGTCACCTTCAGCGGCGGCGTGGCGCTCAACCCGGAAATCTGCCGTGCCGTAGGTGCCGGGCTCGGTGTCGACATGCGGGTTCCCGCCGCACCGCAGTTCGTAGGGGCACTGGGGGCCGCAATAATGGGATTCGAGTCATGAGCGGCCTGCAGACCAAGACTTCGACCTTTGAGGAAATAGCCTCCCTGCGTGAGAGGAATGCGATTGCGCTCAAGACGGCCAGGGAATCCGGCAAGAAGGTGGTCGGCACCTACTGTCTTTATTCCCCCTCGGAGCTGATCGTCGCAGCAGGAGCTATTCCCGTTTCCCTTTGCGGCACCAGCCAGAATCCGATTCCAGCGGCCGAGAAGGTGCTGCCTCGCTCGCTTTGCCCCCTGATCAAGTCCAGCTACGGCTTTGCCGTCACCGACACCTGCCCGTTCTTTCACTTCTCGGACTTGCTGCTGGCCGAAACCACCTGCGACGGTAAGAAGAAGATGTACGAGCTCCTGGGAGAGCTCAAGCCGCTGCACCTGATGCAGTTGCCGCAGATCCAGGACGAGGGCGCGCTCGACTACTGGCTCGTCGAGCTGAGGCGTCTCATTGCGTATCTTGAGGCGGAGTTCCAGGTAGAGATCACCCCGGAGAAGCTTGCCTCGGCAATCGCCCTGCTGAACGAGGAACGCCGCTCCCTGCAGGCCTTGCAGGATGTCTGCATGAGAAAGCCGTCCCCTATAAGCGGCATGGACCTGCTGACAGTGCTGCACAACCGGGGCTTCACCGTGGACAAGCGCGAGGCGATCGGCCTACTGGACCGGCTGACCGCCGAACTGACCGAATTGGCCGACCGTGGAGTTTCCCCCTTTGGGGAGAGCACTCCCCGGATCCTCTTGACCGGCGTACCGGTCGGCATCGGATCGGACAAGGTCGTCAGGCTGGTGGAGGAATTGGGCGGCAACGTGGTCTGCTTTGAGAGTTGCGGCGGATATAAGAAGGTCGACCCGGTGGAGGCGTCCGGTGACCCGCTTCGCTCCATCGCGGAAAAATACCTGAGGATTCCCTGCTCCTGCATGTCTCCCAACAAGGGGCGTCTGCGCCTACTGGACAGGCTGGTCGGCGAGTTCAGGGTCGACGGGGTCATCGATCTCACCTGGCAAGGGTGCCACACCTACAACCTCGAATCGTACTCGGTGAAAAAGCACCTGCAGGAAGGGGTAAAGCTCCCGTTCCTGCAGATAGAGACGGATTATTCCGAGTCCGACACGGAACAGCTGAAGGTGAGGATCGAGGCTTATCTTGAGATGATCGGTTCGAGGATGGCACGGGCTTAACTTCTGTCGTTATTGTCATGTTATTGAATCCACCAAGGAGGTCACGAAATGAAAGCTGTCGCTTCTCTCCGGAATCTGATGTTCACCCTTTGCCTGCTCTTGACTGCGCTGCCTGTTTTTGCCGCCGAGGCAGACTTCAAGATCATCTCCACCGACGCCCTCAAGGACATGATTGACGAGAAGAAGAGCATGACCCTTGTCGACGCGCGGACCACAGCCGAATACCAGGAAGCCCATATAGTCGGTGCGGTAAACGTCATGGACAAGGATTTCGGGAAGTCTGCCGCGCTCCTGCCGACCGACAAGGGGGCGCTGCTTGTCTTTTACTGCAACGGTGTCAAATGCGGCAAGAGCAAAAAGGTGGCTGCCATGGCCAAAGACGCCGGGTATGCCAACCTGCTGGTCTACAACGAGGGGTTCCCGGTCTGGGAAGAAAAGGGATTGCCGATCGTAGCAGGTCCCGACTACGCGAAGAAGGTCGAGACCACGAAGCTCTCTCCCGGCGAGCTGGCTAAGGCGCTGCAGGAAAAAAAGGACGCCTACGTCGTGGTCGACGTTCGAGACGAGTTTGAGTTCGCCGAAGGTCATATAAACGGCGCCATCAACATCCCTGCCGAGAGCTTTGCCGTCAAGTCGGCTGTACTCCCCAAGGAAAAGGCCATCGTCGTCTACTGCAACAGCGGCGGCAGGAGCTATGCCGCCTACCGCAAACTGATGAAACTCGCCTATCCGAACATCTTCCAGGGCATCCTCGCAGAGTGGAAGGAAGCCGGGTTGCCGGTCGTGAAATCCGAACTCTGATCGAGACCCATGCTGTCGCATGTTCGCCGTTTGTTTCAAATTTGCAAGGAAAGGAGCTGAAATGAAAAGGTTGTTGTTGTCCGTGGTTGCACTCTCCCTCTGTCTCGCCCCGGCCGCCTGGGCCAAAAGCCGCAGTGGCGTCGTAACCGTCGAGGTAGATCTCTCCAAGCAGGAGACGGGAAAGGAGACCAGCCTCTGGATCCCGTATGCCGTCTCCGACAGGCACCAGAGCGTCACCGACGTCAGGATCGCCGGGGATTTCGCCTCCTCTGCGGTCTATACCGACAAGGCCAACGGCACCCCCATCCTCTACGCCCATTGGGAAAAGGACGCCAAGAGCCGCAAGTTGACCTATTCGTTCTCTGTGGACAGGGAAGAAGTGCAGGTCCGTGAACTGCAGGCGAAGGAGCCCGCCTGGAACAGGGACGACTACGCGGCGTACCTGAAGCCGACCGCGCTAGGCCCGATCGACGGCGAGGTGAAGAAGCTTGCCGACTCCATCACCAAAGGGAAGCGCACCGTGCTCGAGAAGGCGAAGGCGATCTACGACTGGACCTGCGAGAACATGTACCGCGATCCCGCCACCGTCGGCTGCGGCAAGGGGGATGTCTGCGAACTCCTCAAGAAGCCGGGCGGCAAGTGCACCGATATCTCCTCGGTCTACGTAGCAGTGGCGCGCGCTGCCGGGGTCCCCGCACGCGAGGTGTTCGGGGTGCGGCTCGGGAAGAAGGCCGAAGAGGACGTCACCACCTGGCAGCACTGCTGGGTCGAGGTCTTCATTCCGGGTACCGGCTGGGTACCGACCGATCCTGCCGATGTCAGGAAGGCGATGCTCGTGGAGAAGCTGGAGCTAAATGACGCGAAGACCCGCGAGTACCGCGAGTACTTCTGGGGGGGGATCGACCCTTACCGCGTCCAGGTGGCCTCCGGTCGCGATGTCATCCTGAACCCGCCGCAGGCAGGCGCGCCGCTCAACACCTTCGGCTACCCGTATGCCGAGGTAGGCACCCGGGCGTTGAACTGGTACGAGCCGAATAGTTTCGGCTATAGGATACTTTTCAAGGAGAAGTAGCAAGGAACTGCCACGCTCGCAAAAGCAAAGAGGCCGCGCTTTCACACCAGCGCGGCCTCTCTCATTCGCGGCCGATCTTCCGTCGATCCCATCCTTTTGCTTGTCTAGCCGAACCGTTTTGTTGTATCTTTTGGCGTGTTTGCCGTCATTAATGTTTCAGGAGAAAGCCTTTGCATTTACGAACCGCCCTTGCTGCTTCCTTTCTCGCGTTGACACTTGTCCCGGCCCTCGTACAAGCCGATGAAACGCAGGTGGCCGCGCCTGCTGTCCAGGGGGGCGAGCCTGCCGGGCCGGCCGGCCAGCCCGAACAGGCCATAGCTGCCCTCACCAGGGAGAACGCGCTGCTGCTTGAGAAGCTAAAGGCCCTGGAGGCCTGCAGCATCACATCGACCGAACTCGCGACGAGAAATGTGGCGCATCTGAAGCTGATTGCCACGGACGTCCGCGCGCAGAGGCAGGGGCTCGCGGATTTCGAGGGGTACGTGAAATGGATGTCGGGGCACGTGGCCGGCTACAACAAGTACCTGGCCGCAGGTTCGGTAGCCGCCCGCTTTGCCAAGGTGCTCCCCATTCCTTACGCCGGGCAGGCGTCGCTCTTCACCAAGTTCGTCTCCGATGCGGCCGTGTCGCTGGGAGCGGCTTCGGTCTCCATCAACAAGTACCTGGCCACCTCGCAGCAGTTCCTGACCCGGGTGGACGCGCTCGACCCCGCGAAGGGGGCGCATCCGCAGGAGGTCTCAGCGCTGGTGCGCTTTGCCGACCAGGACCTTCTGAAGGGGATGCAGGAGGTGCAGGAGCGCCTGGTGACCACCTCGCAGCTGACCACTTCCTCCCTTTCTTTCCTGGAGAGCCTGAACCATTACGTCGGCTCCACCGACGAGTACTGGGCCAAAACCAAGTCGCTGTTAAAAAGCGACGACAAGGCCGAGAAGAGCTTCCTTTCCGAGAGCACCACTGCCCTGCGAAACAAGGCGCAGGGGTTCAACGGAAAGTTCATCCTCTTCGATGCGACGGTCAAGAAGACCACGCCGCAGATCAAATCGCTGGTGGCTTACGACGACCTGATCAGGGACATCGACCCTAGGGTGGCCAAGCTGAAATAACGGGCGGGGAGGGGAGCTGGACGGTTACGCAAAAAGGCCTCCTCCCGCTCGGGAAGAGGCCTTTTCTGTTGGTGCGGGTCTTCAGCCTGTACTGCTAGAACTTGTACCCGACCGAGAGCGCAACCAGGTGCGCATCCGTCTTGTACTTGCCGTTGGCCGAGCTGGTGGCGGTGGGGACGGGCGAGTCGATGGCGTTGTTCTTGGTCCTGTTCTCGTAGAGCTGGTACCCGTACGATGCTGCGACGGTGAAGGGATGGAAGTCGAGATCGGTGCCCGCGCAGAAGACATGGGTCTTGGCATCGGGGATGGTGGGGTCGAAGGTGCTGTCGGGGACCGGGGAGTCTCCGTAGACATAACCCGCCAGCAGCGCCACGTTCTCGTCTACCTGGTACCTCCCCCCCGCGTTGAGCCCCCAGGCGTCGCTCCAGTTCCTGGGGGTCACGGATCTCTGCCCGTTGTCGAGGCCGATGGCGAGCTCCTTGAACTTGGACCACCCCTCCCAGCGCACGCCGGCCTCCAGGACCAGTTTGTCTATACCCTTGAAGGCGACGGCAGCGGTGAACTGGGGGGGCAGGGTGAGGTCGGTGCTTCCTGCGCTGTTCAGCGCCGCCACGGGGGCGCCCAGGCCGGAGAGAGCCGCGTTGGAAAAGGTCGCATTGCCGGAAACGTCCACCTTCACCTCGCTTCTGTAGGATGCGCCCAGCGACAGGTGGTCGCAAACGTCATAGGCAACTGCTACGTTGAAGCCGACACCCTCGCCGTCCCCCTTGAACTTCTGGTTTATATCGAAGCCCGCGGGGAAGCCGAGCGGGACAAGCGCTGCGGAAGGGAGTTTTTTCTCCAGCGAGGCGTCGAGCAGGACCACGTCGATACCGGCTGCCACAGTGAGCGACGGGAGCACCCGGTAGGAGATGTTGGGGTTGATGTTGAAGGTGGTCAGCTCGGACTTGGTGGCCAGGTAACGGCCGTCCCAGGTCTCGTCCCACTCCGTGCCGAGGCCGAAGGGGTTGAACACCCCGAGACCTATGCTCACCTTGTCGTTTAGCTTGTGCGTCGCGTAGAAGGTGCTCGGGAAATGGGTCGAGTCGTTGGAGGCCGGGGTGCCGCCGGGAAGGGAGCTCTCGTATTCACGCGTGGAGAAGATGGCGGTGGTGCCGACCTGGAACTGGGTTCCTTCGAGCCTGTTCATCAGCGCCGGGTTGTAGAAGATGGTGCTGGGGTCGCTGGCATGTGCGGTAACCGCATTCCCCTGGCCCAGCGCCGAAGCCCCGTGCGTGAAAACCGCGTAGCCGGATGCGTGTACGGTCGCCACTGCGCCGCCCAACGAGATGACCGGCGCGAGCAGTGCGGTGAGCAGGCTCTTCCTGTAGTTCATAGCTCCTCCTTTTCCAGACAAGTGGGGGGTCCGCTTCGGCAGGAGAGGTGGATACCCGGGCTGCCGCTGCTTGGATAACAAAGTAGACCGTTTCCGGTCAACAATGCCGATCTTCCGGATAAGAAAATCTTCATCGGTTTTGGTGTAAACGGTTCATTAAATACCACATCTGCCAGGAGCTGTAAAGGTTTGCTCACAGCCTCGCCTTCTCTGTGGACCACCGCTTCGGGTGCCGCTTGCCTGCAAAAACCGCCGCAGTTGCTTTAAAATTCTTTTTATGCTAGAAAACCTTAGTGATTCAACTTATTTGTCTTTAGGAGTCCTAAATGCAGGCCAAAAAATACCTGATGGAAAACGACCAGGAATCCCTGCGTCTGGATATGAAAACCGACAATGACGTGACGAAGCGGCAGGCTCAATGGGCCGGTCTCGCGCCGGGGATGCGCGTCGTCGACATCGGCTGCGGCCCCGGGAAAACCACCAGCACCCTGGGGGATTTGGTTCAGCCCGGCGGAGCGGCGCTGGGGGTCGACGGCTCCGAGCAGCGTCTCCAATTTGCCGAGGAGCATTACGGCAGCGACATCGTCAGCTTCGCCTGTCGCGACTTTCTGGAACCGCTTTCCCCCCTCGGGCAGTTCGATTTCGCCTGGGTCAGGTTCCTGCTCGAATATCACTCGTCCAACTGTTTCGAGCTGGTGCAAAACATCTCCGGTTGTGTGAAGCCCGGCGGCATACTCTGTCTTATCGACCTCGATCATAACTGCTTGAGCCATTTCGGGCAGACACCACGGCTGGAAAGGGCGATAGCTGCGATCATGAAGAGTCTGGCGGAAAACGACAACTTCGACCCTTATGTCGGAAGAAAGCTCTATTCCTTTCTCTATGACCTAGGCTATGAGGATATCGACGTGAAGGTGGAGGCTCACCATCAGATTTTCGGGGAGCTTAACGAAGTCGATGCCTTCAACTGGACCAGGAAGGTCGAGGTTGCCGCGAGGAACTCGCGGTATGGGTTTGACGAATACCAAGGTGGGTTTGAGGAGTTCCTGGCGGAATTCAGGACTTTCTTCGCAGACCCGCGCCGTTTTACCTATACGCCGATCATTTCCTGCCGTGGACGCAAGCCCAGGTGACGCCCGGCGCCACCCCCGGCAGTGCGCTAGCAGGCCTCCAGTTTCCGGGCGGCAGCGTGCTGCCGGCATTTGATCAGGGCCTCGACTATATGCCTTTCGAAATGGCTGCCGCTTCCTTCGCGCAGCAGCCTGAAGGCCTCTTCCATCAACATCGGATCGCGGTAGTGGCGCTGCGAGGTGACCGCCTCGTAGAAGTCCGCTACTGCGATGATCTTCGCGCCTAAAGGGATGTCCTTCCCTTTCAGGCCCTTGGGGTAGCCGGTCCCGTCCACTTTTTCGTGATGGGCGCCCGCTATCTCAGGCACCTGGCGGTAAATCCCCTCGAAGTTAACCTGCTCCAGTATGTCCCGGGTCTTATGGCAATGAGTCCGGACGATCTCGTACTCAAGCTCGGAAAGCTTCCCGTTTTTCTTCAGGATGGCGTCGGGTACCCCGATCTTGCCGTAGTCGTGCAGCAGCGCCGCCACCCTTATCATCTCGCGATCCGCGGGGGACAGCCCCAATTCCACGCAGATTTCCTCCGAGTATTCGGTTACCTTCTCGGAGTGGCCGGCCGTCAGCGGGTCCCTGGCGTCAATGGAGGCCGCCATTACCTTCAGGAAGGAGCTGAACTGGCTCGACTGGGCCTCGTGCAGCTTCGCGTTGCGGATGCTTATGCCGATCATCGGCGCGAGCCCCATCAGCAGCGACACGTCGCTTTGCACCAGGGGTCTCTTCGATTTCAGGTTGTCGACGGCCAGTATCCCCAGCGATTCCCCCTCGCAGATGATCGGGCAGCAGACGAAGGTCTGGGACAGCAACTGCTTGGCGAAGTTCTGGCTTTTGCCGCTGAGCGTCCCCTCGATGTCCTTGACATCGGCAACTAGGAACGGTCTTTGCTCGCGAAAGGAGACCACGAAGACCCCCTTGGACTCCGGGCGGTCGAGATGGAAGGTGGTCTTGCCGAGAAAGGCCAGCTGCTCGTCCTGGTAGCCGAACCCCGCCTGGAACACCAGCTTGGTCTTTTCCGGGTTGACGAGCAGGATCAACCCCCGGCTGTAGTCCAGGCGTTTTTCCAGGATCTGGATGACGCTGGAGAGGATGTCTCCTACCACCGTCTGCCTGCTTATCACCTGTCCTATCTCGTTGGTCACCAGGGCGTTGTTGTAGTTGATCTCCATGCGCTTGAACAGGTTGTCGGTCAGATCCTTGAGGCTTTTGTGGCTGGTGACCAGGGCCTCTTTCTCGCTCCTCAGCGAGAAAATGCTCAGCACCAGCACTATGGTCGTGAACCACGGGGCCGCCAAGGTTACGGCCGCTTGGGGGTTCTGCTGCAGGAAGATGCCAAAGAGCAGCAGCAGCCCGACGGCTGTGTAGTTCCTCGCGTACTGCCAGAAGGTGTTGATGGACTTTTCCCAGGAGACGATATAACGGCAGACCTTCCCCCCCTTGAAGATGCACTCCGGGTGCTCTATGTGGGGGAGCTTGCCTTGGAAGAGATGGGTGATCGCTTCGAAGAAACCTATCCTGTTTTGGCACTGGAAGGGCTGCTCCTGGGTGCCGGGGCGGGGGGTGACGGTTATTTCATAGCAGTTGCCGGCGATCTGCTTCGAGGAGTAGACCGAGGAGCGCACGAAGTTGCGGGTAATGGAGTCGCCGATCAGGTTGTAAGCCTTGCCGGGACCGACCAGCCCCAGAAAGTACTGCCTGAGGACGCCCAGCGCCTCGGGCGATGCCGCGTACCGGCCCGCTTCTCTTGCGATGTTCTCGTTGCCGGTAAGCTTTAGCAGCCTCTCGTGGAACAGGTTCACCTGCTTCTGGGTGAACCAGTGAGCGTGGTCTGCCACCTCGAGCGGGGTCATCCCTGCGTGGCTCAGCAGGTCGCCCACGTTGACGAAGTTGTACTTGCTCTTGATCAGCCTGATGTAGGTGTCGATGATGCTGCTGTTGTAAAGCGGTGTGTTCATCTTCTATTCCCTGCATACCAGTTGTGATGCGTCCGCCTGCGCCTTTTTAGGCCGGTTCCTGTTGTATATCTCCCCCAGGTACTTGATGAACGCGGAGGTCTGTTCCGGGGCGTTGAAGGTCCACAGGGAGTACTGCCTTTCGTAGGGGAGGTTTGCGGATTCGGCATAACTGACCGGGTACACCAGCACCGGGATGTCGTTTTGCCGGTGCTTGTGCGTCAGGATCGAGAGCGTGATATTCAGGATCTCCTTCGGGAACTGCTCCTGGTCGAGAACCAGGACCTTGATGCAGTTGGTGAGGTCGGAGAGGTTCAGCCCCACGTCCGATATGTTCACCACGATCACGGCCTTGATGCTGTCGTTCTTCTTGAGCGTGTAGAGCTGCCGGTCCAGGGAGAAGCCCGCCTCCTGGTAGTCGTGCGAGAGGTCCTTGCAGTCCATCATGGACGGCTCCAGGTCAAGGGCGTTCAGCATCAGCCCCCCCGAGGCCTGCTCGTAGAATCCCTCCAGTTCGTAGAGGTCCTCCTTGGTGGCCCGGGCGAGGCTCCAGGGGCCGGTGAAATTCCACTCTTCGGAGAAGGCGCGCTTGTAATGGAAATATGCGAAGGTGTCGACGGAACATCCTTTCGGATCGTTTATCATCTTGCAAGCGCCGCCGAAAATGCGGTTTGGGAACTTGTTCTGCGGCTGATAGTAGCACATCAGGTAGTTCATGTGGGACGACTGCAGGTTGTAGGAGTCGTTTATGGAGTGGGTCAATTGATGCAGCACGACCAGCCCCGCAATGGTGGATTCCGACTTGTTCGCGGCGTGATGGTGCACGAGCCAGCTGCCGTGGTAGAAGCGGAGCATGGCGAGATGCCCGAGGATGGAGCCGTTCTCCTGGTAGATGAAATGCCTGGCAATGGCGGGGTTCTCGGTGTAGAGCCGCTGGTAGGTCTCCTTGAGCTTCGCCTTGTTGGTCTGAACGAAGTTGTATTTCTCCGCGTAGATGAACCCGGTTTCGAAGAAGAACTGCCACAACTCCTCCATGTCTATCTGGTTGGAGAGGTAGGCGTGCTTGTTCTTGGCGAGGTAGAGAAGGGAAAGGAGATTCACATGATCCCGGACGTGCATGTCCAGGAAGGTCAGGCCGCAGCGCACCGAGCCTGCCGACTCGCTTTGCTTCAGCTCCTCACGGTAGACGACCTGGGCGAGGCATCTGGTGGAAAAACCGTTGCCTATCCTGAGGTCCAGGTCCGGTATGATCACCCCCGGCAAGAGAACGCTCGTCTCGACCCCCTCGTACACGGAGAAGCCGGAGCCCGAGATGTCGACCACCTTCAGATCGACCGTCTTGCCGCTCAGTGGGTGCCTGAAGACGGCGTTGGGAAGCGGCAGCAGTTCGTGGCGCTGACTGCGGGTCTCCTTCGCCTTGAATCGCTGCATGTGATTTTGGCTCGCTTCCAGCAGGTAGATCCTGCTGCGCTGCCCGAGGGTTTGCGAGGTGATGCGGCATTCAGCGGAGTAGAGAGTGGTCTCTCCGTTGCTCAGTATCACCTGCACCGGCGCTTCCTGGTTCAGCCAGTTGAAGTTCTTCCCTCTGACGGCTTCGGACTCGACCCGCAGGGAGACGGCGCTGAAGTCGAGCAGGTTGCCCTGGAAACGCGCGCCGTTTTGCAGCACCTCCGCCCGGATTCCCTGGCAGGGGTACCGCCTCGACTTGCGGTAGTTGAGCTCGGTGCTCTTTTCAGGCAGTAGAAACACCGCGCCTTGATCGTTGATGGTGATCAGCTCGGGCACGGTGACTACAAGCCTGTGGCCGCTTACCACGAAGATGTTCTCAAAGACGCAGCCGCTGATGCTGAGAGGCTCCGAATCAGGCGAGACCCAGTTGCATTCGAGCTTGTTGTTGACGCAGGGTCGGGGCATTGCTTCCAGGCTTACGGTGCGGGGATATTTCGGGTGCTTGAAGTTGACGAGGATTGTTTCTTCCTGGAAGTTCACATAGTTCAACCGGTTGACCAGCTTGTCCAGACCTAGTTCCTTCTCTGTGCCCGGTGCAAACTCGACCAGGGTTCCGGGTCTTGCAAACTGCAAAATTTTGCGGGCATTTTCCATCCCCAACTCCCTTCAGCATCTGATAGCAAAGAACCACAAGAGATCTTTTCAGCAGAATGAGACATTCTGTGCAAAGACGGCATTTTATGACAGACAGTCGCCTGAGGCTGAGTATTATCATGAATCAGGCATATTTTCACCAATAAATCGCGCGTTGGCGAAAACGGCCTGCATCTTCGCGCCACGGATCGCGTCGCCAACGGCTTGGATGGCTTGGGGCGGCGTGGCGGCGAAGGCGACGGACGGTCGCGTCATCCCTTGGAGACCAGGGACGCTTCCAAAAACGCATTGAAATCGAGAGCCTTGGCGAGTGCGGCGGGGGGATGGACGGGGCGCTCAGCCGTTTCGGATTGCCTCACCGAGGCGGCGGCGGTGCGGGCGGCGACGATGCGATTTCGACCGGTAGCTTTTGCTTCGTAGAGGGCGACGTCCGACGCGTGCACCAGGGCCTTGAAGGTCCTGCCGTCCTCAGGGAACGAGGCCACGCCGAGGCTCGCGGTGAGGCGCGCGTTGGGGATCTCGCTGTCCATCGGGAACCTCTTCGCCTCGATTTCCGACCTGATACGCTCGGCGACGATCAGCGCCTCTTCCTTCGATGTGCCGGGGAGCACGGCACAGAACTCCTCGCCGCCGTAGCGCGCTACGATGTCCATTTCCCGCAGCGATCCCTTTATGATTTCGGCCGTTATCTTAAGCGCCTCGTCCCCTGCCAGGTGGCCGCAGAGGTCGTTGTAGTTTTTGAAGAAGTCCAGATCGATGAAGATCACGGTGAGGTTCAGCCCCTGCCGGATGCTTCTGTTCAGCTCTTCCTCCAGGCGGTTTTTCAGGAAACGGCGGTTGTAGAGGCCGGTCAGGGCGTCGGTCACCGAGAGCTGCTCGAAACGCTCCGATTCCTCCAGCACCTCGGTGCGTTCGATCATCAGCGAAGCGAGGTTCGCGAAGGAGGTGAGCACCTGCAGGTCGGCGTTGCTGAAGGGGGCCAGGTTCTTCTTGTCGGAGAGGTTCAGCACCCCTATGATCTTGTCCTTGAGCTTTAGCGGGATGCAGATGAGCGACTTCGACTTGAAGCGCACCCGGTTCGCCATGGCGACCCTGCTGTCCTTTTCCACGTCGTTCACCAGAAGCGGCTGGCCGGTCTGCGCCACCATGCCGGCTATGCCTTTGCCGACTTTCACAGGGAGACAGCGGGCGACGTTCAGGGTCATGCCGAGGGTAAAGACGATGCGCATGTTCTCGCCGTCCTTGTCCATCAGCATGATGGAGCCCTGGGTGGCGTCGATAAGCTCGGAGGCGATGCTCAGGATCGCCTCGTAAAGCTCCTCCTTGCACTCCACCTGCAGCAGCGTGTCTGTGAGCGACATGAGCTTTTCGGAAAGCGCCGTTTCCCTGGACTGCTGCGCGGCCTTTACAATTTGCAACAGCTTGCCTGCCAGCGCGTTGGACAGCATGGAGACCATCAGCACCCCCTGGCCGGGGAGGTCCGTGTCGCCCAGCGCCAGGAAGCCGAGCTGCTCGTTTTGGGAGGCGAGAGGGAAATTGATGCAGATGGCTGCACCAAACGCTGGGAGGATGCTGCGCATCCGGGAGTCGTAGAGCACCGTTTTCTTCGCCTGCTCCTTGGCCAGAAAGACCTTGGCCGCGGCGGCGGGGATGCAGCCGAGATCGTCGGGCACCCCCCAGAGCCCCGTCACCTGGTAGGCAGTCCCATCATCGTTTCTCAGTGCTATGGCGAGCTTGGCGACCTGTAACTGCGTGACGATGGTCTCGGAGCAAAGGGCGATGCTTTCGGCGATGGTCTTGCTCCTGTCCAGATGCTCGAGGGTTTCGGCAACCGCTGCCAGTCGCGGGTCTGCATGCCGGGGGTCGGGTGGCAGCGGCGCGGCGGCATGTGGTTCCTGAGGGGGGAAGGAGAGCTTTTCGACCTCTTCGGCCACTTCCCGGGCGACCTTCTCCACCTCCTGGTAGCTCGCCGTGGAAAGCGATTCCACGTAGGGGAACAGCGAAAAGACATCTCCACCCCCGGTGCGCGAGAGGGAAGCCAGCTGCCAAAGGTCGACCGTTTCGTCCCTCACGCCGTCCCCCACCAGGCAGAACTGTTCCGCGCCCATGGTGAACGGTATCAGGAAGCCGAAGAAGCCGCCGCCGTATCGGCAGACCGAAGGAGTCCCCTCCTCGAAGAACACCTCCATCCCCTCTTCGAAAAACTGCCGCGACACGTCCCTGCAAAGGGGGTCTTCAACTATGGAACAGCAGCTTTGGAAGGTTTCGGCGCAACGCGCGCTGCTTTCCCGGTGGTAGAGGGTAAGGCTGAAGGGAGAGAGGGGAGGGGAGCTCTTCAGGGTCGTCAACCACTCCTCAAGCCGTCTTTTTTCGAGTTCTTTTCCCACAGGTAAAAAGCTCCCAGCTGAAGAGGTTGTCGACGTCTCAGGTCAACGGAAAACCCGTTTTGTGATGCGGGTCGGCATGAAGGAGAATACATCCTTGTAGCATGTTGCGTGCCAGCTTTTGGCGCTGCGGCTGGCGGACTCTCCAGCGCCGGCTTCCTGACTGCCGGCCGGTCCCTTGGCGGCCGGTCCTCAGGCGATGCCGGGCGGCCGCAAGGGCGTAAAAGGACGGATTGTGGGAAGGCAATGGTATATTAGGAGCCCTTGAGATTAATACAGTGCTTTGAATCACATATGGGGCTTTTTTGTGATTTTTCCAAGCTCGAAGGGGGGGATCTCACCCATCGGCACTGACTGTAAATCATCCCGGTTCTTCCCGAGCCGAGCATACCGGCCACGAAGACTGTCAGAACGAGCCCGGGTACTGGCATGAAATATCTCTGGGTGATGCCGGCTTTAATACAAAGTCATTGAAAAACGGTACCAAGACCTGTAGACTCTGCGCCGTAAACCAAAGCAAGAGGAACAAATGGCGCCAGCATCAGATCTGCCTCTTTACAACAGCCGTATCTTTGACTCCTATCTAAAGCTTCTCAGGAAAAGGTTCCCGCACGTCGACGTCTGCGAGCTTTTAAGCCACGCAGATATGCAACTGCACGAGGTTCTCGATCCCGGGCACTGGTTCAGCCAGCGTCAAGTCGATCTTTTCCACTACAAGCTGGCGCAGCTTACCGGAGACCCCGGCTTCGCCCGCGAGGCCGGACGCTATTCCGCCTCCCCGGATGCCCTTGGCCCCCTGCGCTCTTTCATGCTTGGCCTGGTCGGCCCCGAGTACCTTTTCCGCATCATCAACAAACTCTCCACCAAGTTCAGCCGCTCATCCCGCTGCGTCTCCCGCAAAACCGGTCCGTACCAAATAGAGCTCGTGGTGACCTTCGAGATAGGGGTGCGGGAAAATCCTTCCCAGTGCGAAAACCGCATCGGTTTCTTCGAGGCGGCCTTTCTCGTTTTCGGGTACGACTTCCCCGAGATCCGCCACACCGAATGCATATTCCACGGCGGCAACGTCTGCCGCTACCTCATCAGCTGGCGTCCCTCCCTCGTCGCGCGGCTGGTCTTCGCTCGGCGCATCGGCTTTTTGGCGCTGCTGGCGGCCGTGTCCGCCACCCTTTTCGGCTACCTGCAGCTGCTGTCGCCGGTGATGATGGGAGCGCTGGTCCTTTACCTGGTGCTCACCTTGCTGGCGCACCACTTCGATAGCAGGTCCCTGCTTGCCTCCCTCTCCAGCATGAAGGACTCGGGCGAGAGGCTGTTGGCGCAGTTGCAGGAAAACTACGACAGCGCCCTTTTGATAAACGAGATCGGCAAGGTGATATCCACCAGGACCCGGCTGGACGATATCCTTTCCAGCGTGAACCAGCTGCTGCTGAAGAGGCTCGGATATGGCCGCGGCATCATACTTTTGGCCGACGAGGATTTCAAGGTCCTGGAGCTGAAGTCCTGTTTCGGGTTCAGCGAGGAACAAATGCGGAGGCTTGAGCGGTTCCAGCTCCCCCTGCAGCAACCCGAGCCGCCTGGGGTGCTGATCCGCTCCTTCCGGAGCCAGCAGCCGATGCTCGTGAGCGACATCGCCCATGTCAAGGAACACGCACGCCCCGAAAACCTCTCCTTTTTCATCGAGATGGGGGTGAAGTCGTTCATCTGTGCCCCCATAGTCTGCGAAGGGGAGTCCCTGGGCGTGCTGGCCGTTGACGACGCCACGAGGGAGCGGGAACTGCATCAAAGCGATCTGAACCTGATCCAGGGCGTGGCGCCGGTGATCGGAATCGCCATCAGCAACGCCATGCGGCTCCACAACGAGCGGCGCCTCTCGGACCAGCTGAGAAAGGCGTCGGAACTGTTGGAGCGCCGGGTGGCCGAG
>Ga0209317_1001979_pt1 | contig 15913 bp, 9 predicted proteins | sample RifGroB2_FD_183994 | JGI IMG/M metagenome (GOLD analysis project Ga0209317, IMG submission 183994) | Soil microbial communities from Rifle, Colorado, USA - Groundwater B2 (SPAdes) (version 2) | ecosystem: Environmental > Terrestrial > Soil > Unclassified | place: Rifle, Colorado | collected... | reverse complement strand
AATACAGCTCGCGAGACAGTAGGCGGCGTTCCCCCAGAGGTACTTGCCGTGATCGGTGCCGTCCACCTCCTCCTCGAAAAGAAACGATTCGACCGGGTCGTTGTCGTGCCCGTAGGGAAGCCTCATCAGTACGTGAGGCAGGCAAAGCGCCACGTAGCGGGAATCCTCCGACATCCTGAACGACCTCCACTTGGCGTACTCGGCGCCCTGGAAGATCTTGGCCAGGTCCCTTGGTTGATCGAGCTCCGTAAAGCCCTCAAGGTCAAAAAGGGAAGGAGATGCCGACGTTATCAGCGGGGCATGGGCGGCTGCGGCTACCTCCGACATCCTGGTCAAGAGTGCCAGGTCCTGCGGGTTGTTGCCGAACTCGAAATCGCCAACGAGACAGCCGTAGGAGGCACCGCCGTAGCTGCCGAACTCCTCCTCGTAGATCTTCTTGAAGATGGCGGACTGGTCGAACTCGGTCGCCTTCTCCATGTCCTTCAACAGGTCCTGCTTCGATGCGTTCAGCACCTTGATCTTCAGGTCGGCGCCGGTTTCCGTCTGTTGCACCAGGTGGGAGAGCCCGCGCCAGGAGGCTTCGAGCCTTTGGAACTCCGGGGCATGGATGATCTCGTTCAGTTGATTGGAGATCAGGGTGTCGATCTGGGCGATCCTCGCCTGGATCATCCGTTCCGTGTCACCGGGGAGCGCCATCCCCCCTTCCAGGACCTGTTTCGCAAACTCGCAGACCAGTTCCCTCGCGTGCTCCACCTGCCCCTCATCGCGGGCCAGGCGCCCTTCGCGGATGATGAGTTCGAGCAGCTCTCCCCGGGCCAGCGGCTCCGCATATCGAACCTGCGCATCTCTTTCGTGCTCTGCCATGATCACCCCCTGTTATCCGCGCCATCCCGGTCGGTCTTCTCTTCTGCCGCCTGATGGCCGATCAACTTCAAGGAATCCGTGCTGGCTATGGCCTGCTGCAGCAGTTCATCGAGCCGGTCATTGCCGTCGAGCTTGTTGAGCAGGTCGGAGAGCCTCCGCCTTGTTTCAACGAGCCTTCTGAGCGGCTCCACCTGCAAGGCCACCCGCTCCGGGTGGAAATCCTCCAGGCTCGAGAAGCGGAGGTCTACCGCGATGCGAGAGCCGTCGCCAAGGAGCTTGTTCTCGACCTTGAAGGCGAGCCTCGGCTTCACCCCCTCAAGGACCGAGTTGAAGCTGTCCCGGTCGATCTCCAGGAACTTCCTCTCCTTCAGCCTCGGCAAAGGCTCCTCCGGTTTCCCCGAAAGCTCGGAAAGGACTCCCACCACGAAGGGTATCTCCTTCGCCTCCACGCCGTTTCCGGTCTCCACGTCGTACGTTATCCTGACCCGGGGTGCCCTCACCCGGCCCAGCCTGTGCTGCAGGCTCTCCGACTTTGCCATGGTCTCTCCTTTTCATGCTGAATTCAGATCCGGTACGGCATTGCCTTGGTCACGTCCAGGGAGCAGATGCGCCTGAACAGCGCCCGCGACAGGCTCTGGTCGTCATCCGGAAGGTCGCCCGCCTGCAGGCACTGGTAGTAGGCCTCCAGCACCTCAGCGATCCAGACCGGCGACTCCCAGCGCTCCAACTGCAGTCTTTCTATCACCTCATGCAACTCCTCGACGATGGGCCTGGCGAGGTCGGACCTCCCCGCCTTGAGGCACAGTTTCGCCATGAGAAGACGCACGCGGTTTCTGTCCCTCACCGAGCCGGAACCGTTGCTCGTGTCCAGCAGCATTCCGAGCGCGTCCTGCAACTGCCCGGCCTCCAAAAGCGCGACTGCATCGCCCCAGGCGGAGCAGCCGGGCTCTGCCGGAGCTTGGGCGGGGGGCGCGGCGGCAAGGCTTCCCAGTTGCGGCAGCGCTGCAGGCGCGATCTCCGCCTGCTCCGGCACCGGTTGCTCCGCGTAGATCCTCCGTACCAGCACGCTGCACCCCCCGATCACCTCCGCCAGCTCGGCCAGGCTGGGGGCAGAGGGGCCGAATTTTTCCTGGACCACGTCTGCCAGCAGCTGGAGGCTTTCCTGGCAGCGGTTCAGACTGTCGAGAAGGGTACGGGAAAACGCCCCCGCCGAACCTGCGACGGCGGCATCGAACTCCTCGGCGGTTACCGCGTTCTCGGCTATCCTCTCCTCACGCCAGCTCTTTTTGTCCTCGTCGACGTCGCCGAAGCCGTTCCTGGTATCGGCATCGGAGCCGACCACCCGCGACTCCCGCCATTTAAGCCACGAGTAACCGGGGGTGACGCTTTTGTCGGTGACGGGAATCTGCCTGACCCGCAAGGCCACCTTCTCGTTCAAAAACTCGAAGGGTGCGGTTCGATACTCCGGATCGCCGTCGTCACTTAACGGGTAGATGCAGTCCCAAAACCGGTCGATCAAACCGGCGATCAGCCTCAACCCCGCATCCAGCCCCTCAAAGCCGTCGACGACGGTGAGGGCCTCGCTGAGCCACGCCGATATCTGAAGATCCTTGCTCTTCTCCGAGAGGGCAGCGACACAGAGCTTGCTCACCTTTTCCCAGTCCGAAGACTTCACGTCATGGCGCCAATCGCCCAGGGCAACGGCATCATCGCTGCGACGGGCCTCCATGATCTCCTCGTAGAACGTGGTGTAGCGTAGATCGCTTCCCGCGGGAGCCGTCTCGCTGATGGGTGACAGCAGTTGATCCACTGCTATGTCTTGCGTCATAGATCCTCCTTAATCCCAGCACTCCGCGATCTTCTCGGGAACCCGCCCCGGGAGCTGATCGCCCTGTTCCGTGGCGATCTCGTTTGCGCCGAACATCTGGTAGTTGACCCGGATGAACCGGACCCCCATACTCTCCAGGGCCTTTTTCTGCTGCGGGAACTGCCCCGGGTAAAAGGTCTGCCTGCCGCCCGGGAACTCGCGCAGAAATGCCGGGAAACCCTGGGGTCCCGGGTACCTCCTGGTGAGCACCGTGTCGCCGATGTCGATCTGGAACAAGACGTCGCCGCAGCTTTCGGGCGACCATAGAAAGGGCTTGCTCACCGGGTAGTTCATGTTGGCCATCACCTGGGAGCCGGTTGCGCACTGCAGCTCAAGGCGGGTCCCCTGGGGTTTGATGCGCGCCTCGTCGTTGGCATCGGTGGGAAGCCCCTTTATGGTCACCTGGTAGCTTTGCCTGGCCGGGGCGGCTGCAGCGATCTTTGCCCTGGTCCCCCTGGCCAGGAAGGAATAGAACTCCGGACGGAAAGGGATCGAACCGCCGAGCGCCGATTTGGCATAGTAGCCGCGCCCCGGGCTCCATCCGATGAACGGGTCCGCGCAGTCCCCAAGGTACTTCCAGACCGGGCCGTCCTTGCCGAGCAGGTACTTGAGCGTCTGCGGATCGCTGGCGCCCTGCACCTCCTTCAGTACCTTATCCTCCCACTGCGCCTGCAGGTCACAGGCGGTCTCCATCCGGATGAAGGTCCCGTAGAAGGTTATCGGGCCGGAAACGATCCGGGAGAAGGTTTCATCCCCCTCCCCCTGCAGCAAAAGGGCGTTCAGCCTCTGGGCGGCGTCGACCGCCCGGAACAGGGGGGATTTGCCGACCTCGGCCGTATCGTTGAACGCCTCCAGCGCCATCTGGTGCGCCAGCGTTCTCGACTTGGCGACCGGCGCGATCTGGGCGATGGCGCTCAGGTACTCCCGCGCGACACCGCCGCCGGAGAGTGCCGAGGCGCTCCCCTTGTTCCCGACCAGCCTCCCCAGCCTGCCGGCAATACCACTTTTCCCGGCCGCGGCCGACGATGCGACGCCCGCTTCGGCCCCTTGCGCCCTGAGGGCCTGGAAACGGTACAGCTGTACGATCCAGGACGGCAGGACCTCGCCGGTCCCCACAAACGGCTCCAGCTCCGCCAGGGCACGTTTGATGAAGATGAAGTAGGGACCCTGTTCCCCCGCCATGCCCGCCGCGGCATTGCGCCACTCCTTGGCACCTGCCAGCCGCTGCTCTCCGGTCGGCAACTGCCAGGCGAAGTTCTGCCAGGCGATGAAGCAGGCGTTGCGGTACGAGCTCCGGAATGCCTCCCGATCCCTTTCCAGCACGCCCGGCTCAGGATACGACGCGGCGATTTCATCGAACAAGGCGGTGACGCTCTCCCTCCCCTTCCGGGTGAAGGCAGGGGCGATGACGGGCTCTGCCGGCAGCGGGCGCGATCCGTGCCAGAACTCTTTGAGCGCGATCGCCGCGCGCGGCTGCTGCCAATCGACAAAACCGAGCAGCCAGCCTAAGTCCCTCCCCTTCGTTGCCAGCGCCTGCTTCAGCAGTAGTTGCAGCAACTGCAGCTCCCGGCCCAGTCTCTCCGGCTCGGAACTCCAGGCGAGGTAGTTCAGGTACAGGTTGGCAAACGGCGGTCCCGCTCCTTCCACGAGCAGCGACGGGAACACCGGGTACTCGGGAAGCGGCCTGGCCAGGAGAGCGGATAACTGCTCCTGCTGCAGGCGCGCCTTTATGAGGTTGCAGCGCCGGCTCAGATGCAGGACACAGCTGCCGAAGAGATGGTCCGGAGTACCGGGGGTGAAGTCCCCCACCGCAGCCGCCAGGTTCCGGTCGAAGAAGACCAGGAACCGGTCGCGAAACTCCCTGCAGTACTTAGCCTTTGCCGCCTCCTCGAACTGTTTGCTCCGGTTCAGACCAAACCGCGGCACCCACCACTCCAGGTTCCTCCGTTCGAGCTCAGAGACCCTGCCGCGCATCCGTTCCAGCGCTGCCAGGTCCGAGCCGAGGCCGCCGCTGAATTCCCGGTCGCCGCCGACCAGCGCCGCGGCATCGCGGCTCACCGCGAGGTTCTTCACGAAGGAATAGCTAAGGAGTCCGCAAAGGGAGACACCCGCCACCAGCCACCCGGCCAGCGCCACATTGACGGCCATGCGCCTGCGACTGACGGACCTCTCGCTGGGGGCCCAGAGCCAGCGGTCGCGAGGCAGGACCTTCTCGAAAAAATCATGCAGGAACAGCCCCTGCCCGCTCCCCTGGCGCCCCCCGCCGTCCCCTTTCCTCCCGGCTCCCGGGGAAGATACGTGCTGCGGGGTCACATCGCAGCCGGCGCTGCAAAGATAGATGCCGCGCAAAAGCGGGGTTTCCTGGTAGTGGTTCCCCGCGAAAGCCGCGGCCATGAAGGCGTGCATGGAAGGCTTCAGGCTGCGCAACGCATCCGGGAACTGCACAAGGCCGGCCTCGGCCGGCGCCTTCAAGGGGGGGTGCAAAAGGAGCAGGCGCAGGTTCCTGAGCCGGTCGTCGATGCTCTCCCAAAACCGCGCCAAAAACAGCTGGACATCGGACGAGGTCCCATCGTTCACAAGCCCCATCGGCTGGTCGAGCGCCTGCACGGGGAGCCTGGCGCAGAACTCGCCCATGCCGGGAACCAGGTCGCACTTTGTGATGAGAAGGTACACGGGGAAGACGACCCCCAGAAGGCGTGTCATCTCGTCGATCCGGTAGCGAAGCTCGCGGCCGTAGTTTTCGAGTTCCTGCAACTCCCCCTTTACCAGCTTGTCCGCCGGGAGGGTCAGGATCAGGCCGTTTACGGGCTCGCTTCTCCGGTACTTCCTGAGCATCCAGATGAGGGTGCGCCACTCCTCGCAGTCGCGCTCGGCATCGAGAGGGACCGCGTATCTTCCGGCTGTGTCGATCAGTATCCCCTGGTCATAGAAGTGCCAGTCGAAATTGCGGGTTCCCCCGCCACTGCACCCTTTCTCCGCGAAGGGGGAACGGAGGCGGGCGTTTTTGAGGGCCGCAGTTTTCCCCGATCCGCTCTCCCCCATCACCAGGTACCAGGGGAGCACGTAGAGCGGATTCCCCTCCTGCTTCAGATGGGACCCCCTAAGCGTGTCGACCCCCATCTTCCAACCCTGCTGCAGCTCCTGGAGCCGGTCATGCTCCGCTTCGGGTACCCTTTCAGGGCGCTCGCCTCCGGATTCCGCAAGGAGCGCCTGCCGCACGCCTTCCCCGGAAAACACCTTCTTGAGCAAGACCAGAGCCCCCCACAAAAAAAGCACCATGAAGGGAAGAAAGGCTCCGATGCGCCAGGACCAGGTGAGCAGTGGAAACATCACATAAGCGATCACCAGGAACGGGATCACGGCCGCGCCGAACAACACGTACTTGCATAAGACGAGGACGGTCTCTTTCAAGATACACCTCCTCTCCTAGTGGATCGGGAGGACCAGGCCGTTTAGGACATACCGGTAGATGAGATACAAAAGGGCGAACAGGATCAGGGGGGCCGCGACCAGCATCGCGATCAACGGGGTGATGACAAGAGAAACCGGCTTCGGCTTTTGCTTAGCCGGCGGGGAGGCGGCCAAAGCCTCGGGGAAAAGCTCCAGCCCCTCAAGCGAAGGGATGCTGGCCGGGGTCGCCATAAGGAGCTTCAGGTTGGATACCTTCAACTGTGCCAGGAGGAACTCGTCCCCCTCCCCGATGTAGCGCCCCTTGAACCCGAGGGAGAGGCAGAGGGAGTAGACCTCACGGACGTCGCGCTGCTGCGGCCCCAGTGCTTCCAGCCGGTCGAACACCTCCACCCCTGCCTCGGTGGTGTTGTAGTAGAGCCGTTGCAGCTGTTCACGCTGCCAGAGCTGCTTTTGGTTCCAGTCCGAGGCGAGCAGCGCCTCGTCGATCCAGGCACAGACCATGAACCGGGCCTGGTCGAAGTCATCCGGTGCGATGCCGCCGGCTTCCGACTCTACCTGCGATTGCTCCATCAGGCCCCGTATCTGCCCGCTCACCTGACGGTAATCGGGGCCGGCCGCCTCAGGGGCGCTCTTGAAGCCGACAACGTAGGATATGACCGGGATGAAGCTGTCGATTAGGTGCATGGCTGATTCCTTTTCAGGACTCTCCTGCTGCTAAGGCCTTGCCACGATCATCAGTTGAACTTCCAGGTCGGCGGGTGCCTGGTCCCAGCAAAGGGCCAGGTTCTTCCACTTTTGCACCAGATCCCACTGCTCGCTGCGGCTGTCGATGGCGAAAAAGACGGAGTTGGCGCGGCGCGGCAGCTCCCGGGGCGGGTCGGGGAGGTGTTCGAGCGCTATGCCGGGAAGCGCCTGGGCGATCAACAGCGGCATCCTCTCCTTGGAGCTCAGCTTCGCGAGCGTGGCAACGGAAAGTGCGACCCCCTTCGGGTCCTCGTCCGTTTTGAGCACCAGGTAGAACCGGCCGCGCCCCTCGAAATGCTCCGCCTTCATCTCCGAGCCGAAATAGCTTCCGTCGTAGCTGAGCGCGAGCGCATACTCCGGTCCGGCCGTGATCTGATCCAGCAGCTTCAGAACCAGGTCGTGCGCCAGGCTGAAACATCCACCCAGATTGGTGTGATGGTAGTCGGGGAGGAGCCTGGTCCCGTCATCTGCCGACTCCCCCAAAGCGGTAACCGTTTCACAGAAGCAGGAGAGCTCGGCGACCAGCTCCCTCAAGAGGGAGTACACCTGCCAGGGATGGACCCCGGATGCCTCCAGGAAATGGGAGAGCCTGGCCAGGTAGCGGTTGAGCGTCCTCAGCGCAAGCAGATACACGAGGTCCTTCGAACCGAACTCCGCCGCCTGGATCCCCCTCTCCTTCTTGCATCCCTCAAGGCGGCGGCAGCGACAGGCGAGCTGGTCTCGGATCTCCCTGACCAGCTCCAAAAGCACGGGAGAGCCTGCCAGGGTCAGGCACGGGGGGATGAACTGCCGGGAGAGGTGGGGCCCCTCGCACCCTTGCTCCAGCCGGGCCACCGGCATGAGGAGGTAGTCCCCCAGAAGCTCGATCTCGGTCTCGAAGAAGATCTGCAGCACGAGGTCAAGTTGCCTCACCTCTCCCTGGGCGCCTCCCGCGTGGAGGTCGGCACAGGTGGCAGCAGCCGGCGGTGCGGCGAAACGCGTGGCGATCCTGGAGAGCGGGAGGCCCGACTCCAAGGTCGTGACGTTTTGCGCGTCGTGGTTCCACTTCCTTAGGCCGAGGTAGACCGTGCAGGGGTTCGCGTGGGCCGGCAACTCTTCAGGGAAGGTGCGCGGCTGTATCAGGGCGTTATCGGGGAGAGCTGCGTAGGCGCCGTCAGGGAAAAGAAAGGCGCCGCTTTTGATCTCGACGGAGCGCATCCCCTTGGCGTCCCCCCCGATCTCCATGCGGCACACCCCCCAGAAGTGGGGCGCCAGGTAGTTCAGGTAAGGGGTGAATTGGGACTGGAAGCTCAGCTCCGCCAGCTGGAAATGCTGCGGTTGCAGAAACAGCCCCTGGTGCCAGAAGACGGGTCGCTCAAGTGTCATCATTCCACCCTCACGTTTGTTATTTCATGCGGCCCCAGATCGATGCGGACCTGGCCGGCGGGAACGCCGTTTTTCGTGGAGATCAGGGAGAGCTCCGTCACCCTTTTCCTGCCGAGGCTGTAGTACCCGGTGGCTATGCCTATGTAGCGGGTCCCCTCCCCCCGGTTGCGGATCTCCCTCAGCTCCTGCCCCGGTTGCACCACGACCTGACCGGCGTTGACCACAGTCTCGTCGAAACGGGCGCATTCCATGAGCTTGGGAGTGCCTGCCTGATCCTGCGCCAGCTGCTGGAAGCCGTTGGGGTCCTTCAGCTGGTACAGGCAGAGCAAAAGTGCGTGGGGGGTTTTCTGGAATTGGTTCAACTGCGGGTCGGCCTTGATGAAGACCTCGATCCGGCCCAGGCCGCCCTTGCCCGTCCCGGCGGCTTGGGTGCCGGCGCATCCGGCCAGCGCGGAAGCCAGAAAAAGTGGAATTAGACGCTTCACCATGTTCACTCCGACTAACCGTGCGACGGTCTGAAACGGACATAGATTAGCATATTATTATTAGCTGGGAACCGGCAGGGGGGATTTTAATTTGGGTCAGGGGCGGCATTGTCACGGCAGGGCGTTGCCGGATGCAGCCGCGGGGGTATTTGCTACAGTCCGGTTTCTCAGGAAACTGTCTGTTTTTTACGGCGCCACTTGTGATATAACCGGTGCTGACTCACAAAGACCAACAGACTTAAGTGCAGGAGGTGCTACATGTTCGGTTTCGGCGTGCCTGAGCTTCTCATCATTCTGGTCATCTTGCTGGTGATTTTCGGCCCGGGGAAACTCCCGCAGTTGGGGGCATCGCTTGGTGGTGCGATCAGGAACTTCAAGAAGGCCTCGGAAGAAGACGGCAAGGTGATAAACCCCAAGGAAGAGGAAAAGAAGGACGGAGAAGGCAAATGAGCATGACGGCGTAACGCCGTCAGCAGGATGAAGCAGTCGCATGGGAAAACCTTCCGCGAGCCACACGCTGACCGGGGCCGACACCACGCGGCGAGGCTTGCGACCCGACGCTCATTGCGGAGGGAGGCGATGCCCGACCCGAACCGAATGTGCCGGAAGAGGGACGGATCCTTCTTGCCCCGTGAAGGTGCTCAGCCTGTGTTGCGCAACCCGGCCGCTATGCCGCTGATGGTCGCGGCCAGCACGTAGTCAAGCTCCTCCCCCCCCTCCCCGGAGCGTTTGCGGCGCAGCAACTCGATCTGGATCAGGCTCAGAGGATCGACATAGGGGGTGCGCAGACGCAGGGAGCGGGCGAGGGACGGGTTGTTCTCAAGAAGGCGCGACTGGCCGGTTACGGAGAGCACCATCCTGCGCGTGCGCTGGTACTCCTCCAAAACCTGCGAGAACACCCGTTCCCGCAGCTCCCGGTCCGGCACGAGCTCGGAGTAGAGCCGGGCGAGCGGCAGGTCGACCTTGGTAAGCGCGAGTTCGACGTTGCGGATCAGGTCGTAGAAGAAGGGAAAGCCCCGCATCATCTCCTGCACCGCGGTCCGTTGCTCCTCCCCCTTCCCGATGAAACCCTCCAGTGCGAACCCGACCCCGAACCACCCCGGGATGACGTGACGGCTCTGCATCCAGCCAAAGCCCCAGGGTATGGCCCGCAGATCGGAAAGGTCGCGGGCGGTGCCGCGCCGCGAAGGGCGCGAACCTATCCTTGCCAGTTCGAATTCCATTACCGGCGTGGCCTGCTCGAAGTAGGGGATGATGTCGGGGTTGCCGGCGATCCTCTCGCGATAGAAGGCGTAGGCGGTTTCCGACATCTCCTCCAGGGCACGTTCCCATCCACCCTCCGGCAGCGCACCCTCACGCCCCGGACGGACCACCGCCTCCAGCGATGCCGCCACCATCAGCTCGAGGTTGCGCTGGGCCAGGGAGGCCTCCGAATACTTCCAGTTGATCACCTCGCCCTGCTCCGTCATCTTCAGCGTGCCGTTGAACGCCCCCGCGGGCTGCGCCACGATGGCCCGGTGGGTGGGGCCGCCCCCCCGCCCTACCGTCCCACCCCTGCCGTGAAACAGCACGAGCTTCACACCGCAGTCGGCCGCGACCCGGTGCAGCTCCCGGTGCGCCTTGTGGATCTCCCAAAGGCTGGTCAGCATGCCGCCGTCCTTGTTGGAGTCGGAATAGCCGAGCATCACCTCCTGCCGGCGTCCCCAGGAGTCGAGGTAGGGGGCGTACTCAGGCAGGCTCCAGAGGATGCGGCAGATCTCCGGGGCCCGGCGCAGGTCCTCGATCGATTCAAAGAGCGGGACCGGCATCACCCCCGGATCATCGCCGCCGTCCCCGGCCACCCTCACCCCGGACAGCTCCAGGAGCCAGACCAGGGAGAGGGTATCCTGCACCCGCGACGCGCCGCTTATGACGTAGCTGCGGATGGCCTGGGGCGGATAACGGCGCTTGAGCGCCGCCAGGTTTCTGAGGGTATCGAGGAGTTCGGTGGTCGCCGGCCCCGGGGTCGCCGGAAGCACGGCCGCCTCCGCGGAGCCCGCCCCGCTGAGCATGGCCAGTTCCGCCACCGCGTCGTCATGCACGCCGGCATGCTGGCGTATGTCGATTGCGTGCAGATGGAAACCGAAGGTCCTCACCCTCAGGAGCACGGGATCGATGAGTTCGCGGGCCAGGCGCACTCCCCCGTTTTCCGCCAGGCTCTCCCGAATTACCATCAGGTCCTTCTCGAAGCAGCCAGCGTCCGGATAGGCGTCGGAGCTTCCCGGTTCGTGCAGGGAGCGGCGCAGGCGATGGAAGATGTACCCCGACATGCGCCGGTACTGCTCGCATTCCGGAATCGCCTCGTTGTCCATATCGCTCACGACGAGGCTCTCACGGTAGCGCCCGACGCTTTCATCCAGCCCGGCGCTGACCGGAATCCGGCAAAGCGAAGGGGTCAGCAGGCGGCGCAGCTCCTCCACCGAGGCGAGATAGCTGGAAAGGATCGTTTCCCGCGCCTTCTGCAACGCCTCACCGGTCGACTTCGCAGTGACAAACGGGTTCCCGTCCCGGTCCCCCCCGATCCAGGAGCCGAACCTCACCACCTGCGGCAGCATGGACGGCTCGAGGTCGATGCCGTACACCTCCCGGAATGCTGCCGCCATGTCGTCGTAGAACTCGTGGATCGGCAAAATGAGGGAATCGGGGTAATGGTCGAGCCCCATCTTGATCTCGTCCAGCACCGTCGGCTTTCGCCGCCTCACCTCGTCTGTCTGCCAGAGGGCCGTGATCTCCGCGAGCACCGCCAGCTGCCCCTGGAGCGCCTCGTTGTCCGTCAGCGGGAGCCGGTCGAGCAATTCCAGCTCCCGTGCGATGCGCCGCTGCTTGAAGTGGACCACCCGCCTGGCCACGTCGGTGGGATGGGCGGTGAACACGGGAATGACCTGCACCTCCCCGAGCAGGCGGAGCACCTCGTCGGCAGTCACCCCCTCCCTCCGCATGCGCAAAAGGGTCCCCCTAAGCGATCCCGGCTTGTCCTCCCCCCTTCCCGCGAGCCTTGCCGCACGCTGCCGGCGCTTGCGGTGGTTGGTCTCCGCAAGGTTGGTCAGCTCGAAGAAGGTGGAGAAGGCCTTGACGATCTGGTAGGCCTTCAATACGGGCATCCCGCCCACGATCCGCACGGCCTGTTCCTGCAGCTCCCTCTCGCCGGGGGCATCCAGGCCGCAGTCCTCCTGCTCGTCGCAAAGGCTTCTGTGCCTGATCGCCAGGTGACGCAGCTCCTCCTCGGCAATGAAGGTTTCCTCCCCTGCCTGCTCCCGGATGACCGTTCCCAGAAGCCTTCCCAGGGAGCGCACATCCCTCCTGAGCGGAGCCTCCCCAAGTTTGGGGTCCTCCCGGCTGATGAGCTCAACCAGACGCGCAATCTGATCCTCGACCTTCCAGAAAAGTTCCATATCAGCCATGACCGCTCCTGTCTCATGTCAACTTCGTGTTTTGCCACCTGGCACCGGGTATGGCGACACCGGCTATTCTTGGGCAGGAATATACTACCCACTGTGACCGGCTATGCAACCCCTGGCGGGTTGTTTTCATTTAAGTATCAAGAGCATCTGACAGCGAAACTGATATGGGCGAATGAAACAGCATATGCAAAATTGTTTGTACTATCTCATATATCTGCTACTCTATCTGTGCAACAGCTAACCTCGTTTTCTTATAAGCAGGCACAGTCCACCTCAGGTTTACTCCGACGCCATGCCTGCCAACATCCCGGATAATCAGTTCCGGTCATGCCCTTGAGGAAAAATGGAAACTAGTGAGCTTGAGATAGAGCTGAAGGCCGAGGACTTCCCCCGCCAAAACCGCCTGGAGCGGGTGGAGGCTGAGCTGCTGGAGACACAAGAGCTGTTCACCCTCTTCATGAAGCACTCTCCCATCTACACCTTCATCAAGCAGCTCGAGGGGGATAATAGCCGGACCCTCCTTTTGAGCGACAACTTCATCAACATGCTGGGAAGGCCTGCGGAGGAACTGCGGGGGCGAACCATGGATGAGCTGTTCCCGGCTGACTTCGCGCGCAAGATAACCGATGACGACTTGGCCGTGGTGCGGGAGGGCAAGGTCGTGCAGCTGGATGAGGAGTTCAACGGCCTGAAGTACGTCACCATCAAGTTCCCCATCCTGAGGGAAGGTAGAGACAGCCTGCTGGCCGGGTTCACCATAGACGTCACCGAGCAGCGCCGCTCGGAAGAGGCCGTGCGGCAGCAGGCCCGGCTCCTCGATATAGCGCACGACAGCATCAGCGTCAGGGACATGGAAGACAGGATCACCTACTGGAACCAGGGTGCGGCGAGGCTGTACGGGTTTGCCATTGAAGAGGCGCAGGGAAGGATCATCCATGAGGTGCTGCAGACCGTTTTCCCCAAGCCGCTGCCGGAAATCCTGGAACAGCTGCAGCGGGACAACCTGTGGGAGGGTGAACTGCAGCAAACGGCGCAGGACGGCTCCACCATAACCGTCGCCAGCAGGTGGGTACTGCAGCGCGGCGAGGCCGGGGAGCCGGTGGCGATCCTCGAGATCAACAACGACATCACCCGGACCAGGAAGGCGGAGAGGGAGCGGGACAACCTGCAGTTGCAGATGTTCCACGCCCAGAAGCTGGAGAGCCTCGGGGTGCTGGCCGGAGGAATCGCCCATGACTTCAACAACATACTCACCACCATCATGGGTAACACCGAGCTGGCGCTGATGCAGCTGGCGCCGGGGACACCGGTGTGCGACAACCTGCACCGGGTCGAGAAAGCCTCCCGCCGCGCCGCGGACCTTGTGAAGCAGATGCTTGCCTATTCGGGGAAAGGGAGATTCAACGTCGAACTGGTCGACGTGAACAAGCTGGTGGAAGAGATGGTGCAGATGCTCGAGGCCGCCATTTCCAAGAAGGCGACGCTACGCCTTGAGCTCGACCGCCCGCTGCGCTTCATCCGCGCCGACGCCGTCCAGATGCGCCAGATCATCATGAACCTCGTGCTGAACGCCTCGGAGGCCCTGGGTGACGAGGTAGGAAAGATCAAGGTATCAACCGCGCAGGAGTACTACAGCGAGGATCAGCTGAAGGGGTTCTGGCTCGGCAACGGATTGGGCGCGGGATTCTACCTGAACCTCGCCGTGAGCGATACCGGGTGCGGCATAGACAAGGAGACCCAGAGCAAGATCTTCGATCCCTTCTTCTCGACCAAGTTCGCCGGGCGCGGCCTGGGCATGTCGGCCGTGATGGGCATTGTCAGAAGTCACAAGGGAGGTATAAAGCTGCAGAGCAACCTGGGGATGGGCTCGACCTTCACCGTCATCCTGCCGGCCAACGACGACATACTCACCACGTCCATACCGCCGGAGCCTCCCCACGAGCCTCTTGGCAGCGGCCCGGTGTTGCTGGTCGACGACGAGGAGGAGGTCTGCGAGATGGTGGGCCAGATGCTGACGAAACTGGGGTACGAGGTGATCACGGCCAGGGATGGGCGCGAGGCACTGGAGGCGTACCTGCTGCGGGACGATTTTGCCCTGGTGATCCTCGACCTCACCATGCCGGTGATGGACGGGGAGCAGACCTACCAGCAGCTGCAGGGGATCGACCCGTCGGTAAAGGTCATCATCACCAGCGGATACAGCGAAAAAGAGGTGACGAAGCGGTTTGACGGCAAAGGGGTGAAGGGAGTGCTGCAAAAACCGTTCGACATGGCCGCACTGCGCCGGGTACTCGGGTGAGCATGGGTTAGCGCCACGACTCCACAGGTCCCGTCACTGGCATCGGCCCCTCACGCCGGGCGGTCAGCTCTTTCACCTTCTCCAGGCATTCCCTGAAGTCGATCGGCTTGGAGATATAGCCGTCCATCCCTGCGGCTATGCAGCGCTTTTCGTCCTCCTTCATGGCATGCGCGGTCATCGCGATGATCGGGATCCGCTCACCCCGTTCCTGATCACGGATGGCACGGGTGGCCTGAAAACCGTCCTGCCGTGGCATCTGCACGTCCATCAGAATCAGATCGTACCCTCCCTGCTGCCACATCTCGACCACCTTCTGGCCGTCCTCGGCAAAATCGACCTGGTATCGCAGCCGCTCCAGCATGGTCCCCAGTACCTGCCGGATGGTCGGGTCGTCCTCGGCGATCAAAAGCCGCTTTCCCCCTGCCTGGTCGGCACGGGGATTCCCGGCAGAAGGCCTCGCATCTGCCGGCGCGTCCGCGGTCTCTGCGGAGGCCTCGGCCACAGCGAGCCGGACGCTGAAAGAGAAGGTGCTCCCCTTCCCCTCCTCGCTTTCGAAGCCGATGCTTCCGCCCATCCGCTCCACGATCTCCTTACTGATGGCGAGCCCCAGTCCGGTCCCGCCATAGCTGCGGGTGTGGGAATCATCCACCTGGCTGAAGGCGCTGAAGAGAAGGTGCTGCTTGTCCTTAGGGATGCCGATGCCGGTGTCGCTCACGCAGAAGAGGATCGGCATCCCCCCCTCGGGCGTCATTTCCCCTCCCCTGACCGTCACCGTGACCCGCCCCCTGTCGGTGAACTTCACCGCGTTACCCACCAGGTTGGTGAGCACCTGGCGCAGCCTCATCTGGTCGCCGACCACCCGGTCCGGCAGATCTTCGGCCAGCTCCAGGCGCAACTCGACCCCCTTGCGCAGCGTCTCGGGGACGACGATGTCCACCGCCTCGGTGACGCAGGTCGAAAGGTGGAAAGGCTTGTCGTCCAGCGCGAATTTCCCCGCCTCGACCTTGGCGAGATCCAGCACGTCGTTGAGGATACGCAACAGGGAGCGGCCGGACCTGTAGGCGGTCCGGATGTACTCTGTCTGCTGCAGGTCGGAAGGGGATTGCAGGGCGAGGTCCAGCATCCCGAGCACCCCGGTCATCGGTGTCCTCAGTTCATGGCTCATGTTGGCCAGGAACCGGCTCTTGGTCCTGCTGGCCGCCTCGGCCGCCTGCTTTGCCTGGCGCAGTTTTTCCACCATCTCCTTGCGATCCATGGCAATGGCGACCTGATCGGCGATCGCCTTCATCAGGGAGAGGTCGTCATCGCTGAAGGTGTTCCGGGTGCGGGTTCCGAAGGAGAGGGTCCCCAGCACCCTTCCCTGGGACATCAGCGGATGGCAGGCGTAGGCCCTGATGCCGAGCGATTTGACTAGGTCGGTCCGCGGGTCCGGCACCTC
>Ga0209317_1001976_pt1 | contig 15942 bp, 14 predicted proteins | sample RifGroB2_FD_183994 | JGI IMG/M metagenome (GOLD analysis project Ga0209317, IMG submission 183994) | Soil microbial communities from Rifle, Colorado, USA - Groundwater B2 (SPAdes) (version 2) | ecosystem: Environmental > Terrestrial > Soil > Unclassified | place: Rifle, Colorado | collected... | reverse complement strand
AATTTCGCTTTTCGGGCCTATAGCTCAGTTGGTTAGAGCTACCGGCTCATAACCGGTCGGTCCCAGGTTCGAGTCCTGGTGGGCCCACCACCTCTACAATTAGGATGATGTGGGGATGCCCTTAAAGCACCTGGTCAGACGAAAAAATACACGTAAAGTGGGGAAAAAGAGTGCACACCAAGCGGTTGCACTCTTTTTCTTTTGTGAGCGATGATTACTCCAAGAGTTTCGGATATAGTTGGAATTACTAGTAAAATTGCTCCAAGCGGCTTCGCCGAATCCTGGGACAACGTAGGGCTACAGGTCGGTGACCCGTCCGGCCAGGTGTCCCGGATCATGGTTGCCCTGGATCCGGGGCGGCCTGCCGTCGAGGCTGCCGTCCAGGCACGCTGCCAGTTGTTGATCACCCATCACCCCTTCATCTTCACCCCGCTGAAAAAGATCTCGGCCAGCGACGAAACCGGCCGGCTTGCCATTCTTGCCCTCAAGAACGACCTCTCCATCATCTCCCTGCACACAAACTACGATATCGCCCAAGGTGGTGTGAACGACCTTCTGGCCGGGCGGCTTGGTGTCGAAGCAGCGCAGCCGCTCAGGGTGACGGGGGGGGACGAGTACCTCAAGATGGTGCTTTTCGTGCCTCACGGGTTCGAGGAGAAGCTGCTTGACGCGCTTTCCCCGTTCATGGCGCCGCTTGGCAACTACCGGGACTGCTCGTTCCAGGGTGACGGGGTCGGTAGGTTCACGCCGGTCGCCGGGGCCAATCCTTACGTGGGGATGGTGGGGGTGCGGCATCTGGAGATGGAGAGTCGTCTGGAGTTTTTGCTCCCGAAGGAGCGGCTCACTGCCGCGGTGGCGGCCCTCAAGGGTGCCCATCCTTATGAGGAGCCGGCCTTCGACATCTACCCGGTGTTAAACCGTGGCGCGGTTCGCGGGATGGGGCGCATCGGAGTATTGCCGGAGGCGACCACTGCGGGAGAGTATGCCAGGCTGGTCAAGGAGCGGCTCAGCGCAGGCGGAGTACGTCTGGTGGGAGAACCGGGGCGGCGCGTTAAGAAGGTTGCGCTTTGTGGCGGTTCCGGAGCCTCTCTTCTTCATGAGGCGGTACGCAAGGGAGCGGACCTGCTGGTCACCGGCGACCTGAAATATCACGAAGCGCGTGAGGCGGAGGCCTTGGGGATAGCCGTGCTGGACGCGGGGCACTTTGCCACCGAGTTACCGATGGTGCAGGGCTTAACGGATGCGCTCAAGCGCCAAGTAGCAGCAAAGAAGTTCGAGGTGGAGGTTGTGGCATACCAAGGAGAGCGGGAGCCTTTCAGTTTCTGGTGAGGCGGTCCATTCTTGATTTCATAAATAACAGGTGTTGGGGAGGCAGATTTTGCGTAACAACTTGAAGTCGTTATACGAGTTGCAGGAGATTGACCTGCGGATTGACGGTCTGGATGGCGAGAAGGGACAGCTTCTCAGTGAGGCTCAGGTCCTGGAGGCGAAGTTGGCCGAGGCACGGGAGAAGATCGCTACCCGTCGTGAAGAGGTCCAGAACCTGGAAGCCGAAAAGGCCGGGCTGGAGGCAAGCCTTGCCGCTGAGACCGAGAACATCACCAGGTCCGAGACGAACCTTAAAGAGATCAAGACTCAGAAGGAGTATCAGGCGGTTTCCAAGGAGATCTCCACTGCTAAGAAACTGATCGCTGAGCTGGAAGACCAGATTCTGCAGAAGATCAACGCGATGGAAGAGATCGCCCTGGATGTCGCCAAGAAGCAGGTTGATCTTGCCGAGCTGGAAGAGAACGTCGCGCTTCAGCAGGGCGAGGTGCAGAGCAGGGTGAAGAGTCTGGAATCCGGCATCGCAAAAGACGTTGCGACGCGGGAGCAGACCGTAAAAAATCTTCCCGCTTCCATAATGAAGCGTTACGCCAAGCTGCGCGATCAGCGCAGGGGAATAGCGGTCGTCGAGGCGAAAGAAGGGAACTGCATGGGGTGCAACATGCACCTGCCGCCGCAGCTCTACAACACCCTTTTCCGTTGCGACGACGTAATCACCTGCCCGCACTGCCAGCGCATCCTCGTCATGCATCAGGAAGTGGAAAAAGGGTGAGACCGTTAGAAGCAAATGCAAGCCGTTCTACGTTCAACGTTCTACGTTAGAGGCTGGAAAACAGCCAGCAGTGCGCCAGAACGTAGAACGTAGAACGTAGAACCGTCTTTACAGTTTGGCTGAAGTAGACCAGATGGCCGCCGCCCTCACGGGGGGAGGAAAGTCCGGGCTCCATAGGGCGTGGTGCTGGATAACGTCCAGCGGGGGTGACCCCAGGGAAAGTGCCACAGAGAGAAGACCGCCCACCAAAGCTTTGGCGAAGGTGGGTAAGGGTGAAAGGGTGAGGTAAGAGCTCACCGGGTCCGACGGTGACGCCGGATGCCAGGTAAACCCCACCAGGAGCAAGACCAAATAGGGAAGCGTTAAGGACGGCCCGTCCGTGCTTCCGGGTTGGTTGCTTGAGGCCGCCGGCAACGGCGATCCTAGATGAATGACCATCGCCTGCATTCGGGTAACCGGCTGCAGGAACAGAACCCGGCTTACGGGCTACTTCAGCCAATTTTTAAATCTAAAGAGTTTCACAGCGCTGGTCCGTCCCCAAGGGTATCTACCCTTGAGGCTCCGGAACGTGGAAGGTTGCTGAGGGTCCCGCTTCGCAGTTTGAGGGAGGCGGGCTGCCATGTAGGCTGCTGTAAAAGCCTGGATGGCTTTTTTTATGCCGTGCATGCTAGGGGCGTCAGGTTATAAAATGAATTTCGAGAAACAGTGGCAGGACGGGGTGCGTTCGGTTACCAGCGTTTTTTGCGCCCTCCCGGAGCCGGATTTGGCGCAGCTGCGCCGGCTCAGTTCTTTGCTGATGGAGCAAAAGAGTGCCATGCAGGCGCTGGTGGCGCAGGTCGATGCTGCCTCGCAATGTGCCGGTTGCGCCGGGGCGTGCTGTGTGGCGGGGAAATACCACTTCACGGCGGCCGACCTCCTGGTCTATTTGACAACCGGCGCGCCGCTCTTTGCTCCGCTTTTCGACAACGGACTCTGCTCATATCTGGGAGACGCGGGTTGTCTGATGGCTCCGGCCTACCGTCCTTTCAACTGCATCACCTTTAACTGCGAACTTATCGAGGATCTCTTGCCTCCCGATGAGCTCACCCGCTTCTACCAGCTTGAGCGGGAGCTTAGGCAGACTTACGCAGAGATCCGCTCCCTTTTCCCGGGCACTTCGATGCACGGCGCGCTGTTAAGGGGTTGAGGCAGCTAGACCCTCTTAAACGAAGCCGTGAGCGCCAGGCGATGCGCCATGGCTTTGCAAAGCCCGTAGCGTGAATTGAGATGATAGGTAATAATTAAGCGACCAGCAAAATCGATCGGAGGATCAAGTAAATGGCCACCATACACGACCTCGTGCTCGCCCACATTGATAACAAGCCCGCCTTCTATGCCCGGATCGAGGAGATCACTCCGGACGTGAAGCCCGGCTGGTGGAAGGTGAAACTCCTGGTGCTGACCGTCCCGCTTCAGGTCTACACCTGGATTCTGGACGAAAGCCAGGTGAACGGCGCCCCGTTCACCATGGGAGAGACCCCGATCATGCTGGAGAAGGTGGTTTCGCCCGAGCCCCCCAACAAGCCGCTCAGTTCGGTAGGGAAGGGAGCCGCGCGCAAGGGTGGCAATGTGGTTTCCCTCTTCGACAGGAAAAAGCCCTGATATACGTCAGTTGCCGGCGGAGGCGCCCTGCCTCCGCCGGCGGTTGTCGTACGGTTTGACGTTTTTAACCCTCCGGAATCTAAGCCCTATTTGCAGCGCGCCTACCATCCCCCCTTGCTGTCCGTTAAACCCTTGGAAAACCTCCAAAAAATTCCCTTTTTCGGGTCAAATTTGCCTTGACAACACTCTAGCCCTACCGTATAGTTCGTGCGCAAAGTGGTATAAAGTGGTATTAAGTGCCAAAATGTGCCGGAGTGGCCATGTTCAGAGGGAAGTTTGAGACGACCATCGATGCCAAGGGGCGCACCAGTATACCCGCGAAATTTCGCGAGGTTCTGGTGGATACCTTTGGGGACGAGCGTTTTTTCCTCACCAAATCGAGCCCGGTCCGGCTCGACGAGGGACGGGTCTGCTACGGCCTGGTGATCTACCCCTACCACGAATTCCTGGCGCTTGAGGAAAAACTCAAGGACGGCAGCGACCTCGGCATGAGCGTGGCTCAACTGGCCGCGGTCAGGCGTACTGTGCTGGTGCCGGCAGTCGAGTGTTCGGCGGACAAGCTCGGTCGCGTGCTGGTGCCGAGCGATCTCAGAAAGACCGCGGAACTGGACCGCGAGATCCACTTCGTCGGCATGCAGACCAAGATCGACATCTACAGCCAGGCGATCTGGGCCAAGGTCTGCGAGCAGGACGAGCAGAATTTTCCGATCGATTCCCCCGCGTTGGCGGGGTTGGGACTATAAATGGAAGACTTTCACCACATATCTGTTATGCCCGACGAGGTCCTCAGCGCCCTCTCGCCCCGCACGGGGGGGATCTACGTTGACGGCACCCTGGGCGGTGCCGGGCATGCCGGGCTGATCCTCACTGTCAGCGCACCGGAAGGAATCTTGATCGGTTTCGACCGTGACGCCGAGGCGATTGCTGTTGCCACGGAGCGTCTGGCCCCTTTTGGTGCCAGGGCGCGCCTCTTTCACCGGAATTTCTCCAGCATCGCGGCGACCCTCTCCGAAATCGGCGTGGAAGCCATCGACGGCTTCGTGCTCGATCTCGGCGTCTCCTCGCATCAGTTGGATCGCCGGGAGCGCGGCTTCAGTTTCATGCATGACGCGCCGCTCGATATGCGCATGGATCGCGATAGCGGTCCCAGCGCCGCCGACCTGATAAACACCCTTTCCGAGGGCGAGCTGTTCCGGATCATCTCGCAGTACGGCGAGGAGCGCTGGGCCAAGCGGGTCGCCTCCTTCATCGCCAAGGCGCGCGAGGAGCGGCCCATCGAGACCACGCTGGAACTGGTCGACATCATCAAGGGCGCGATACCCAAGGCGAAATGGGAGGAGCGTCTGCATCCGGCGACCCGGACCTTTCAGGCCCTGAGGATCGCCGTGAACGAGGAACTTCAGAGTCTCGAGGACGGGCTCGCCGATCTGCTCAAGCTGGTACGTAAGGGGGGGCGCGGCGCCGTGATCTCCTTTCACTCGCTGGAGGACCGGATCGTCAAGGAGAGTTTCAGGACGGCAGCCACCGGCTGCACCTGCCCCAAGGGGCTGCCGGGCTGCGTCTGCGGCCGGGTACCGCAGTTCAAGGTTATAACGGGTAAGCCGCTGCGCGCCACGGAAGAGGAAGTAGCGGCTAACCCGCGCTCACGCAGCGCGCGGCTTCGGGTAGTGGAAAAGATCATCTAGAGGGGTTGGCATCATGTCACAGAGCAAGGTTGCCTACGGCAAGGTTGCGGCACCGGTTAAAGCCGGCGCGGACGTCAGGGAAAATTGGATCAGCGTTCCCTATCTCATCGGGGTCATGGTTCTACTGACGCTGGTCTCCGTTTTTCACGTCTGGTCCAGGGTCGAGGTGATCGACCTGAACCTGAAGATTTCGGAGTCCTCACGCCTTTACAAAGAGGAGCTCCAGGAGAATAAGCGCCTCAAGGTGGAGGTGGCCTCCCTGAAGGCTCCCGTCAGGATAGAGACCCTTGCCAAAGGCGAATTGGGCATGGCACTTCCGACCGATCAGCAGGTGGTTTTGGTCAGATGATAGAGAAGCGGGAGAAATGGGCCAGGGTCCGGATGCGCTTCGTGGCCCTCCTGTTTGCCGTTGTCTTCGTGCTCACAGCCGGGCGCGCCTTCTACCTGCAGATCCTGCAGAAGGACCACCTGGTAAAGCTGGCAGAGAAACAGCATCAAAGGATCGTGGCGCTGACCCCTGGGAGGGGAGCGATCTACGACCGTCACAGCGCACCGTTTGCCGTATCGATCGAGATGGACTCCTGCTACGGGGAGACCCGCAACATGGAGAGCCTCCCTGACGCGGCGACCAAGCTGGCTCCGCTTCTGGGTTACGACCGCAATCAGCTGGAGGCGAAACTCAAGGCGAGCCGCAACTTCGTCTGGCTCTCGCGTCGCATGGCTCCTGAGCTGGCCCAGAAAGTCCGGGACCTGGATCTGGAGGGGGTCGGCTTCGTCAAGGAAAGCAAGCGCTTCTATCCCAATTCCGAGGTGGCGGCCCACGTCGTCGGCTTCACCGGGATGGATCCCGGCGGGCTCGAGGGGATAGAGAAGAAGTACGATTCCATCATCCTGGGCAATGTCGGCTACCTGGTAACCGAGCGCGATGCGCTGGGGCGCGACATAAACCTGAAGAAGGGGACCGAGGCCAAGAGCGGCTCCAAGGGGAGTAACGTTGTCCTGACCCTGGACAAGAACGTCCAGTACATCGCGGAGAAGGAACTGGCCAACGCGGTGGAGAAAAACGGTGCCAAGGGTGGCATCGCTATCGTGATGGAGCCGGATACCGGCCGCATCCTGGCCATGGCGAACTACCCGACCTTCAATCCGAACAGCTATTTTAAATATCCGCCCGCCGCGTTGAGAAATCGCGCCATCTCGGACAGCTTCGAGCCAGGCTCCACCTTTAAGATGTTCCTGATCGCCGCGGCGCTGGAAAACAAGGTTATCCGGGCCAGCGACAGCTTCGACTGCGAGAACGGCAGCTACTACATGAGCGGCAGGACCATCCACGACACCCACAAGTACGGCGTGCTCTCAGTGTCGGAGATCCTCAAGTTTTCGAGCAACATCGGCTCCGCCAAGATCGGCAGCCGTCTGGGGCCCGAGCGGCTTTATGCCGCACTTACCGGCTTTGGCTTTGGGCAAAAAAGCGACATCGACCTGCCCGGCGAGACCTCCGGGACGCTGCGCCACCAGAGTAAATGGTACGGCATCGATCTGGCCACCATCTCTTTCGGGCAGGGTGTTACCACTACCGCACTGCAGTTGACCAGCGCGGTCTCCGCAGTCGCCAATGGCGGCAACCTGATGAAGCCGTATCTGGTGGACCGGATCACCGACGATAACGGCAACGTTTTGCAGCAGTTCGCGCCGCAGCTTAAAAAACGGATCATTTCCCCGGCGACTGCCAAGACCGTGGCCCGCATGCTGGAAGGGGTCGTTGATGAAGGGGGAACCGGGACTTCCGCCGCGGTCGAGGGATACCGGGTGGCAGGAAAGACCGGCACCGCTCAGAAGGTCGATCCGAAAACCCGCGGCTACTCGGTGGACAAGAGAACGGCCTCCTTTGTCGGCTTTGTCCCGCTGGAGAAGCCCCGACTCACCATACTGGTCGTCATCGACGAGCCGACCACAAGCACCTACGGAGGGGTCGTGGCGGCACCCGCCTTCAGTGCCATAGCGCAGCAGACCCTGGTCTACCTGAAGGTGCCCTACGAAACGGCGATAAAGAAGAAAACTGAGCCGGCAGAGCAAAAGAGCGTGTCGCAACCCGAGCAGCAGGCAGTCGAAGGCGGCAGCATCGAGGGGAGCGAGGCGGGGACCATGCCCAACTTCCATGGCATGAGCATGCGCCAGGTGCTCCGGATTATGGAACAGCGCGGTATCAACGTTAAACTGCAGGGAAGCGGCAAAGCCGTCGAGCAAAACCCGGCGCCGGGAAGCAGAATCAATACGCAAGATCAGGTCTGGGTTCGCTTCGTACCGTCGGCCTGAATTTAAATATGGGGGTAGCATGAAACTCGCGCAACTGCTGAGCTCGCTTTCCAGCGCCCAGGTGACAGGTGACAGCGATGTCGAGATAGAGGGGCTCTACTACGACTCGCGTCAGGTCCGGCCCGGTGGACTATTTTTCGCCCTGCGCGGGGTGAATAGCGATGGTTCTTTATTTCTGGAAGCCGCTGTAAAGGGAGGGGCGGTCGCAGTAGTTGCGGATCGCCCCTGTGCCGTTGCCGGGGTCACCGTGGTGCAGGTCCCCGACGCCAGGCTCGCCATGTCGCTCATGGCCTCCGTTTTCTACGGCTCGCCCACCGCGTCGATCCCCGTAGTGGGTATTACCGGGACCAATGGCAAGACCACCACCAGCTATCTCATCGAAGGGATTTTGCAGGCGGCCGGCATTCCTGCCGCGGTGCTTGGCACCATCAGCTACCGCTTTGGCGAGACCAGCCTCCCTGCTGCCAATACCACCCCGGAATCGGTCGACCTGCAGCGGACTTTGCGGGAACTGGTCGACCTTGGGGCTCGCGGCGCGGTCATGGAGGTCTCCTCGCACAGCCTGGAGCAGCGCCGTGCCGACGGCTGCCTCTTCAATGTCGCAGTCTTTACCAACCTGACCCGCGATCACCTCGATTACCATCACGATATGGAATCGTACTTCGGCAGCAAGCTCAGGCTCTTCACCGATCTGCTGGCCCCGTCTGAAGTGAAGCCGGCAAGGCGCGCCGTGGTGAATCTGGACGATCCCTATGGACCGGCGATCGTCGCAGCTGCCACCGCTCCGGTATTAAGCTATGCAGTCGATGCGCAGGCGGACCTGAGCGTTGCCGAAGTCAACTTCTCGGTGCACGGCATCCGCTGCCGGCTCAACACGCCGCGCGGTGAGCTTTCGCTTGCTTCCGAGCTGCTGGGGCGTTTCAACCTGTACAACATCCTCGCCGCGGTCGGAACCGGGTTGGCACTTGATCTGCCGGACCAGGCGATCCGCGAGGGGATCGAGGGGCACAAGAAGGTGCCGGGCCGCCTGGAGCGGGTCGAGAACGACAAAGGGATCACGGTGCTGGTCGATTACGCCCACACAGGCGATGCCCTGGAGAACGTGCTAGCCACCATTACCGAGCTGAAGACGGCACGCATCATCACCATCTTTGGCTGCGGCGGCGACCGCGACAAAGGGAAACGTCCGGTGATGGGGGAGATTGCCGCGCGCTACAGCGACCTTGCGGTGCTTACCTCCGACAATCCGCGCACCGAGGATCCGCAAATGATCCTGGCTGACGTACGGGCCGGCATCGCGCCGCTCGCCCTTCGGGAGTACAGCCTGGATGAGCTGGCGCACGGTTTTGCTGGAAAAGGCTTTGCCGTCATCGAGTCGAGGCATGAGGCGATACGGTTGGCGATTCTTGCGGCAAAGCCCGGTGACATCGTGCTGATAGCCGGCAAGGGGCACGAGGACTATCAGATCATCGGGACCCGGAAGTTCCATTTCGACGACTGCGAAGAGGCGGCCGCGGCGCTGGCTTTGTTGTAGGGACACCCCTCGCGGGTATCCGGCAGCGCAGCTCTGACTGAAATGAGGCTTCCTTTTTACCCCGCTTTGCTACAAAATTGGCATTAAGCTGGAGCAGTTCCGGAAGGAAATATTTCCGCAATAACAGAAAATAACAGAAATATGGCAGGTGACAGGTTTGACAAACGTTTCGGCGCCTGAGGCGACCATAGCACATACAGGTAATAGGGCACGCATGACCAAGTTCACCCTGAAAGAGATAGCCGAGGCGACCGGCGGCAGCATGCTGGGGGAAGCCGAGGCCGCTGCCACCGGAGTCTCCACCGACTCGCGCAGCGTCGCATCCGGTGAGCTCTTCGTGGCTCTCAGGGGAGATCGCTTCGATGGTCACGATTTCGTCGAGCCGGCAGCAGCAAGGGGAGTCTCCCTCTTCCTGGTGGACCAGGCCTGGCAGCAGGGGCATGAACTCCCCGCAGGCTGCTCGGCGGTAGTTGTGCCGGATACGCTAAGGGCGCTGGGAGATCTGGCGGCCTGGCATCGGCGCCGCTTCAAAGTCATCGTTATCGCCGTTACCGGCAGTAACGGCAAGACGACCACCAAGGAAATGCTGGCCCGCATCATGACCCAGACCGGCCCCGGCATCAAGACCGAGGGGAACCTGAACAACCTGATCGGGCTGCCGCTCACCCTCTTGAGGCTCACCGGCCGCGAGCGCTGGGCCGTGGTGGAACTCGGCATGAGCGCCTTCGGCGAAATCGACCGGCTGGCAGAGATAGCGGACCCCGAGGTCGGCATCATCACCAACGCCTTTCCCGCCCATCTGGAGACCCTGGGAGACGTGGAGGGGGTGGCGCGCGCCAAGGGTGAGCTCTTCCTGCGCTTGAAGCCGGACGCCTTTGCCGTCTACAACGTGGACGACCCGCTGATCTCCAAGTGCCCGTCTCCTGCCAACGTGACCCGTCTCACCTTCGGCCTCAGGGGGGCGGAAGTGAGCAGCGCCTCCATCGCGAGCCTGGGCAAGAAGGGTGAGAGCTTTACCCTGCGCCTGCCGCAGGAGGTTGAACAGCCGGTGCGCCTGAGCGCCTTCGGCCGGCATAACATCTACAACGCGCTGGCGGCAGCCGCGGCAGCACACGCGCTGGGCGTATCCGGCGAGCAGATACGGCTGGGACTCGAGGAGTTCACCCCCTACGACAAGCGCTTCCAGCTTGAGGAGTGCGCCGGCGTTTTCCTGATCGACGACAGCTACAACGCGAACCCCGCCTCCATGGCGGCAGCACTTGCCACCCTGAGGGATCTCCGGGAGAATGGGCGCGCTGCGGCGGCCCTGGGCGACATGCTGGAGCTTGGCGCCGGGACCGAGGCGGCTCACCGCGAGCTGGGGCGGGTTGCAGCCGGCTGCGTGGAAAAGCTCTATCTCCTGGGCGACCTGGCCGGGGAGGTGGCGTACGGCGCCCTGGAAGCGGGCCTTGCCGCTGAAGATATCCTGGTGGCGCGCGAGCACGACGAAATCGCGCGGGAGCTCATCTCCTGGGTCAAACCGGGGGACTGCATACTTTTCAAGGGATCTCGCGGCATGCGTATGGAGCAGGTGGCCCAGGCGGTGCGGCAAGCACTGATGCCCAAGGCGACAGGGGGAACTAACTGATGCTGTACCATCTGCTGTATCCTCTGGCTTCGGACTACAGGCTCTTCAACGTATTCAAATACCTTACCTTCCGCTCCATCTATGCCATGATCACGGCGCTGGTGCTCTCCTTCATCGTGGGGCCCTGGGTGGTCCGCAAGCTGGAAGCGATGCAGGCGCGCCAGGTGATCAGGACCGACGGTCCGGAATCGCACCTGAAAAAACAGGGGACCCCGACCATGGGAGGGGTGCTGATCCTGTTCTGCGTGGTGGTGCCGACCCTGCTCTGGGCCGATCTGAAGAACGTCTTTATCTGGCTCACCCTGTTAGTCATCGTGGGCTACGGGGTGCTCGGCTTCGTCGACGACTACAAAAAGGTGGTGGAAAAGGATCCCAAGGGGCTCTCCCCGCGCCAGAAGATGTTCTGGCAGATACTGCTAGCTGCAGGAGTCGGGACCATACTCTATAACCTCCCGGGTTTCTCGACCGAGCTCTACCTTCCCTTCTTCAAGAGGGTGCACCCGGAACTGGGACTCCTCTTCATACCCTTTGTCACCCTGGTCATCGTGGGTGCCAGTAACGCTGTTAACTTGACCGATGGTCTGGACGGGCTTGCTATCGGCCCGGTCGCCATCAACGCCGGCACTTACCTGCTCTTTTGCTACATCGCGGGTAACGCGCGGCTTTCCGGCTACCTGCAGATTCCCTACGTTCCGGGCGCCGGCGAGTTGGCGGTACTTTGCGGCGCGCTGGTCGGCGCGGGTCTCGGCTTTCTCTGGTACAACTCCTATCCGGCCGAGGTCTTCATGGGAGACGTCGGCTCGCTCTCCTTAGGCGGCGGACTCGGAACCCTGGCCGTGTTGACCAAACAGGAGATCCTGCTGGTTATCGTCGGCGGGGTCTTCGTGGTGGAGGCGCTTTCGGTGATTTTCCAAGTCGGCTCCTACAAGTACCGGGGCAAACGTATCTTCAGGATGGCGCCGATCCATCACCATTTCGAGCTCAAGGGGGTGGCCGAGCCGAAGATCATCGTCCGGTTCTGGATCATCACCATCATCCTCGCGCTGGTGGCAATCTCAACGCTTAAGATGCGTTGAGGTAGTAATTGCAAAAAACGCGGTTTTTCAGTGATTTTTTACGCCGACCCCTGAGGTTTTCGGGTAATATGGTGGCGCTTTTGGGCTAGGCCCCAGGCGACACCAATTTCCCGTTCAGGCGGTCAGGTTTTTTAAAGGGTAATAGATGGAACTCGAGAATAAAAAAGTATTAGTGGTTGGCCTCGCCCGCACCGGAGTGGCGGTTGTCCGCTTTCTGGCCCAGGCCGGAGCCCAGGTCACCGTGACGGACATGCGCGAGGAAGCAGAGCTCTCGGAACCCCTGTCGGAACTGGCGGATCTAGAGATCGGCCTGGAGCTCGGGCGTCACGTGCCCTACAGCTTCCTGATGGCGGACCTCATCGTGGTGAGCCCCGGTGTGCCGATGGACATCAAGCCGCTCGCCATGGCGCGCTCGCAGAAGCGTCGCGTGGTGAGCGAGGTGGAGCTTGCTTCCTGGTTCATCAAGGCACCCATGGTGGCGATCACCGGCACCAACGGCAAGACCACCACGACGACGCTTACCGGCGAAATCTTCCGTGCCTGCGGCTTCGACACCTTCGTGGGTGGCAACATCGGCAACCCGCTCATCGAACTCGCTTCCAGCGGCGCATACGTGGACCGGGTCGTGGTCGAGCTCTCCTCTTTCCAACTGGAGGGAGTGGAGAGTTTTAGACCGCATGTAGCGGTGCTCCTGAACCTGACCGAGGACCACCTGGATCGCTATGCGAATTTTCAGGAGTACGTGGACGCCAAGCTGCGCATCTTCGAAAACCAGCAGGCCGACGACTTCGCCGTCCTCAACATCGACGACCCGCTGGTTGCCGCCTGCGCCGATAAGCTCAAGGCCCGCATCTTCCCGATGAGCCGTCTGCAGGAATTGACCGAGGGGATCAGCTATCAGGACGGCTTCATCACCTTTTCCCACAACGGCAAGGTGCTGCGCTTTGGCACCGCGGGATTCAAGCTGAAGGGCGTGCACAACCTGGACAACATCATGGCAAGCCTCGCCTCGGCCCTTCTCATGCGCTGCGACGGTGACTGCGCCTTCGCCGCGGTATCGGAGTTCAAGGGGCTGCCGCATCGCATGGAGTTCGTCGCGGAGATCGGCGGGGTTTCCTATTACGAGGACAGCAAGGGAACCAACGTCGGGAGCGTGGTGAAGTCGCTGGAAAGCTTCGATTCCGGCATCACGCTGATCGCTGGCGGCAAGGACAAAGGGGGCTCCTATGAGCCGCTCGCGCCGCTCGTCGCGCAGAGGGTGAGTCACCTGGTGCTGATCGGCGAGGCCAAAGAACGCATGAATGAGGCGCTGGGCGCGCTGACCGATACCCACCTGGCAGAGACCCTGGAAGCTGCGGTGGCGCTTGCCGGCGAGCTGACCAAGCCTGGCGGAGTGGTGCTCTTCTCGCCCGCCTGCTCCAGCTTCGACATGTTCAAAAACTACGAGGAGCGTGCCGAGCGCTTCAAGGCCGCGGTCAGGGCTTTGCAACCCGAGGGGGATGCGTGAGGCGCGTCGAGGGCTTTGACATCATAGTCCTCATGATGGCGGTGATTCTCACCTGCTTCGGCGTGGTCATGGTCTACTCCGCATCATCGGTGATGGCAGCCAAGAAGTTTCACGACGGCTTCTATTTCCTGAAACGGCAGTCGCTCTACGCTGTGATCGGCTTTTGCGGCATGGCGCTTGCCATGCACATCGACTACCACGTCTGGAAAAAGTGGGCGGTACCGCTCTTTTTCAGCTGTTTCTTCCTGCTGCTGCTGGTCTTCGTGCCGGGCATCGGAGGGACGGTGAAAGGGGCTTCGCGCTGGATACGCTTCCCCGGCTTCAACTTCCAGCCCTCGGAGCTCGCCAAGGTGGCGCTCATCATCTACATGGCCTACTCGCTGGAGAAAAGGCAGGAGAAGCTCAAGCAGTTCATGACCGGCTTTCTTCCCTACCTGCTGATCCTGGGCGTTTTCATCGCGGTCCTCCTGATGCAGCACGACATGGGGGCGGCGCTTACCATGGGGAGCGTGGCCATCGTCATGCTGTTTGCCGCGGGGACCAGGCTGCAGTACATCCTCGGCATGGGGCTGGTGGCGCTTCCGGGCATCGTCTACCTGGTGCTGACCGAGGCCTACCGGATGCGGCGCATCACCGCCTTTTTGGACCCCTGGAAGGACCCGACCGACGCGGGCTTTCAGATCATCCAGTCCTGGCTTGCCCTCGGCACCGGCGGACTCTTCGGCCAGGGGCTGGGCGAGGGGAAACAAAAGCTTTTTTACCTGCCGGAGGCACACACCGACTTCATCCTCTCGGTCTGCGGCGAGGAGATGGGGTTTGTGGGGGTCATCGTGATCGCCTCGATGTTTTTGCTACTGGTGCAAAGGAGTATAAGAGTGGCGATTGCTGCCGAAGACAACTTCGGACGTTTCCTGGCCTTCGGCATCGCGGTGCTGATCGGGCTGGAAGCGTTCATCAACATGGCGGTGGTAACCGGCATGCTGCCGACCAAGGGGCTTGCGCTCCCCTTTCTGAGCTACGGCGGCAGTTCCCTGATCATCTCGCTTAGTGCGATTGGGATTCTGCTGAACGTCTCAACCAAGATGAGGGTGGCGTCATGAGGCTGATAATTGCAGGAGGCGGTACCGGCGGGCACCTGTTTCCCGGCATCGCAATCGCTGAAGAATTTCTGGCCCGCAGCCCCGAGAACGAGGTGCTTTTCGTCGGCACCAGCCGCGGCATCGAGGCGCGCCTGCTTCCCAAGCTCGGCTACCCGCTGGCGCTGATCTCGGCCAGCGGCATGAAGGGGCTCGGCACCACCCGGCAGATAATGAGCGCCGGACGTCTCTTGTACGGCTATGCCCAGTCCAGAAAGATCCTCAAGGATTTCCGGCCCGACCTGGTGCTGGGGGTGGGAGGCTACGCATCCGCACCGCTGGTCCTGGCCGCGCGCGGCATGGGGATCAGGCGCTTCATTCATGAGCAAAATGCCGCACCCGGAATCACCAACAAGGTCCTTAGTTACTTCGTGGACGGCGTCTTCATCTCCATGCCGGAGGCGGAGAGCTTCTTTCCCAAGAAGATCACCCTGATGACCGGGAACCCGATCCGCAAGGAGATCCTCTGGGGTTTCCAGGAGCGGGTGCGCAGCGTAGGCGACCTCTTCAGCGTGCTGGTCTTTGGCGGCAGCGCCGGAGCCCAGCGGGTAAATAGCGCCCTGCTTGAGGCGCTCCCCCATCTGGAGAGCGTGAAGCACAGGCTGAGGATCACGCACCAGACCGGAGAGAAGGACCTGGAGCGGGTGCGCGAAGGGTATCTGGCCCAGGGGTTTCAGGCCAGCGTCACCACCTTCATCGACGACATGTCGCAAGCCTATGGGGCGGCCGATCTGGTAGTCTGTCGGGCCGGGGCCACCACCATCGCCGAGGTGACCGCCTGCGGTAAGGGATGCATCTTTATTCCCTATCCGTATGCCGCCGATGACCACCAGAGGAAGAACGCCGACTCCCTGTTGAAAAGGGATGCCGGCTTCATGATCCTGGAAGAGGACCTGACCGGCGAGAAGTTGGCCGGCCAGATGCTGTCCCTGATCGAGCACCCCGAGCGCTTAGCCGAGGTAGAACGCAACGCGCGCAGCATGGCGCAGTTGGACGCGGCCCAGGCGATCGTGGCGGCGATGGTGAGAAAAGCAGATTAAGATTAAGATTAAGATGAAACCTAAGGCAAACATTAAGACATAGACAAGACAGGAAAGTCAGAGAGTTAGCTGGCAGATTAGGATGACTGGTTTTCTTAATCTCAATCTTAATCTTAATCTATGCGACCAACGGGAGCAGGCGTGTACGGAAAAATAGAGAGGATACATTTCGTCGGCATCGGCGGCATTGGCATGAGCGGCATCGCCGAGGTTCTGCTGAACCTGGGGTATAAGGTCTCGGGTTCGGACCTGCGTGAATCGGAGATCACCCAGCGGTTGGCC
>Ga0209317_1001975_pt1 | contig 15946 bp, 12 predicted proteins | sample RifGroB2_FD_183994 | JGI IMG/M metagenome (GOLD analysis project Ga0209317, IMG submission 183994) | Soil microbial communities from Rifle, Colorado, USA - Groundwater B2 (SPAdes) (version 2) | ecosystem: Environmental > Terrestrial > Soil > Unclassified | place: Rifle, Colorado | collected... | reverse complement strand
TGGCTTTGTTCCGTTGCCGGCAAATTACGTATCGCTGATAATATTTGCTGATAGTCCATAGCGCTTATTTTTGACTAAGATATGAAATAAATTTGAATATTACAACGCTATTCTTAACTACAGCCAATGTATTCTTTAATCGCTTCAATTCCAAGCCTGTATGAATCAAGTCCGAATCCCATAATACTGCCTAAACAAACAGGACCTATCAGTGATTCGTGCCTGAAACTTTCCCTGGTTAAGATATTTGAGATATGAACTTCAACCACTGGAGCCTTTATTCCGGAAATTGCATCCCTGATTGCGACCGAAGTATGAGTATAAGCTCCGGCATTGATAATGATACCGTCATAAACGAAACCTCGTTCATGAATTTTATTAATTATTTCACCTTCAACATTCGATTGATAATATTCTATTTCGATATCAGGAAATTTACTTTTCAGGACTTGGAAATAGTCATCGAATGATTGGGTTCCATAAATACTTTTTTCTCTAATACCCAATAAATTTAAGTTTGGCCCATTTATTAACAAAATTTTCATGATTTGATATATTATTATAAAAAATTAGTAACTTAACCGTTCGTAAACTCGTAACGAAATTATGTAATCTGGGTGGATGGACATAGTTTTTATTTCAATACGCATTTAAAGAGTTTACGAAATCAAAATTATTAATATTTGTTATAGAATTAAAAATTAAAAGCACTTAATTATGAAATGGGAAGATAGCAAAAAAGGATTTGAGTCTTTCTTACGTTTGGAAAAAGGTTTGTCGGCAAACTCAATCGCTGCTTATATCAATGATATAAACAAGCTGATGGTTTTTTCGGATGAAGAACTTAAGAAATTGGCTCCTGAAAAAGTGAAATTAGCTCACTTGAAGAAATTTGTTGAGTGGATCAATGACAAGGGTGTTTCACCCCGTACTCAAGCCCGGACAATCTCTGGCATCAAGTCGTTCTTTAAGTATTTGCTTATGGAAGGCAAAGTGACCAATGATCCCACAACCCTGTTGGAATCTCCTAAAATTGGCAGAAAACTTCCGGATGTTCTGACTATCGAAGAGATTGACCTGATGATTGACACTGTTGAGCTTAGTAAAGCTGAAGGACAACGTAATAAAGCTATGTTGGAAACTCTCTATAGCTGCGGTCTTCGTGTTTCTGAACTGGTAAACCTCAAGATTTCAAACTTGTCGTTTGATCAGGGATATATTAAAGTTGAAGGTAAATCAAATAAGGAAAGATTGGTTCCGGTTAGCGAAAAAGCTATTGAAGAAATCAATAAATACACAGATGTTTACCGTAAAACTTTAAAAATATCAAAAGACAGTGAAGATATCCTGTTCTTAAACCGGAGAGGTAAAAAGCTAAGCCGCGTAATGATTTTCACCATCATTAAAAATCTGGCAATTAAAGCTGGTTTTGAAAAGAAAATTAGTCCTCATACTTTCCGTCACTCGTTCGCAACCCATTTAATTAATGGTGGGGCCGATTTACGCGCGGTTCAGGAAATGTTAGGTCACGAATCAATTTTAACTACTGAGATTTATACCCATCTGGACAGGGATTATCTAAAAACTACCTTGCATCAATTTCATCCACGATCATAAATTGATCAGGGTTTTCAATATAAAAGAATGTTAGGAAGTTAATAATTTCTTAACATTCTTTTTTTGTAAATGCATGAACCAATGTTGAATATCAGTGTATTGGCTGACATGATTTATGCCTTTAAACATATGATTTTGAAATGATCTTAATTTAATATTTCACTACCCTTTGCAGTATGAAAAAGAACTATTTTTGAGGCCGGGAAAATTTCTAAGTAATTGAAACCATTAAATTATAAACACTTATTTTATGAAGAATACTGATTTGTTAAAGTATGGAATTGATACCATGGCTGAAATAATACACAATCCTACCTATGAAGAGCTTTTTCAGGCAGAAATTGATCCTTCCACCCAGGGTTTTGAAAAAGGAATACTGACCAATACCGGAGCAGTTTCTGTTGACACTGGTATTTTTACAGGGCGTTCCCCCAAAGATAAGTTTATCGTTTTAGACGACACTACAAAAGATACCATGTGGTGGGATGGTACGATTAACCGTCCAACTTCGCCTGAAGTATTTGACGCGTGCAAAGACTTAGTTACCAAACAACTTTCAGGCGATAAAAAACTTTACGTTGTTGATACTTATTGCGGCACGAACGAAGATACCCGCATGAAAGTTCGTTTCATTGTTGAAGTTGCATGGCAAGCACACTTTGTAACTAACATGTTTATCCGCCCATCTCACTTCGAATTGACAAACTACGGTGAACCGGATTTTGTTTGTCTGAATGGTTCCAAAACAACCAATCCAAATTGGAAAGAGCAAGGTTTGAACTCTGAAAACTTTACTTTATTCGATTTAACCCGCAAAATGCAGGTTATTGGTGGTACCTGGTATGGCGGCGAAATGAAGAAAGGTATTTTTGCTTTGATGAATTACTACTTACCATTACGGGGTATCGCTTCCATGCACTGCTCTGCTAATGTAGGATCGGCTGGCGATGTTGCTATTTTCTTTGGTCTGTCAGGGACGGGTAAAACTACTCTTTCTGCTGACCCAAAACGATATTTGATTGGTGACGATGAGCATGGCTGGGACGATCGGGGTATATTCAATTACGAAGGCGGTTGCTATGCAAAAGTAATTGACCTGAGCAAAGAAAACGAACCTGATATTTGGAGAGCAATCAGACGCGATGCGCTGCTGGAAAACGTGACTGTTTTGGATGATGGAACTCCTGATTATTCGAAAGAAGCTTCAAAAACTGAAAACACCCGTGTTTCATACCCAATTTACCACATAAACAAGATTATTCTTCCTTCACGTGCAGGACATGCCAGCAAAATCATTTATTTGAGTGCTGATGCCTTTGGAGTGTTACCTCCGGTTTCAATTTTAGATGACCAATCGGCCCAATACCACTTCCTTTGTGGTTACACTTCAAAACTGGCTGGAACTGAACGCGGTATTACTGAACCGCAAATGTCGTTCTCACCGGCATTTGGTGAGGCTTTCCTGACTCTTCACCCAACTATGTATGCAAAAACATTAGTTAGCAAAATGCAGGAACATGGTGCAAAAGCTTATTTGGTTAATACAGGTTGGAACGGTACCGGGAAACGCATTTCGTTAAAAAATACACGGGCGATTATAGATGCGATTATAGATGGTTCTATTTTAAACTCGGAAACTGTTAAAATCCCGGTTTTGAACCTGATTGCCCCAAAAGCATTAAATGGTGTGGATGCCGGAATCCTTGATCCCCGCGACACTTATCCAACTGAAGCTGACTGGACTGCAAAAGCAAAACTTTTGGCTGCTAAATACATTGAAAACTTTGAGCAATATTGTGATAATGATGCTGCTATTGCATTGAAAGCTGCTGGTCCTCAACTGGGCTGACCATATATGCGAAATCCGGAAGGAATGATTCAAAAATCATCTCCTTCCGGATTTTTCATTTTTCCACAACTTCTCAATCTTATTCCAGATAAGTATATCCGTACAAGCCTGAACGGTAATTCGATAAGAACTCTTTTCCTTCTTCAGCAGTAATTATTCCTGATTTTACTGATGAAGTTACCCACGTTTCGACAGTGCGAACCAGCTTTTTAGCGTTATACTGTACATAGTCGAGAACTTCGGCGACAGTTTCGCCATCAATAATCTGATCAATGCTGTAACCTTTGCTGTCAACCGAAATATGCACGGCATTGGTATCGCCAAACAAATTGTGCAAATCGCCCAGAATTTCCTGATAAGCTCCGACCAGAAATACACCAATGTAATAAGGTTCTTTAGCTTTCAGTGGATGTACCGGAAGGTAATAAGAGAAGTTCCGTGTCGATATAAAGTTGTCTATTTTCCCATCCGAGTCGCAGGTAATGTCCTGAATAGTTGCCGAACGGTCAGGCTTTTCGTCGAGCCGCTGGATCGGTATGATCGGGAAAACCTGATCAATGGCCCATGAATCGGGTAATGACTGGAACAAAGAAAAGTTACAGAAATATTTATCTGACAGAAGTTTGGGCAGGTATAGCAATTCTTCCGGAATATGTTTTAACTCACCGGTCATCTGGTGAATTTCTTTGGTGATAGACCAGAACAAACGTTCAATCTGCGCACGGGTTTTCAGATCGAGATGTCCTAAACTGAACAGGTCGAGCGCTTCTTCACGGATTTGTTGTGCATCGTGCCATGTTTCGAGCATTTTCGACTGGTTGAGCTGTTCCCACAACGAAAACAGCTCACGAACCAGTTCATGGTCATCTTCCTTCGATTCTTCCTCCTCGCCCATGGTCGGCAGGGTAGATGTTTCGAGCACTTCGAAAATCAGGACCGAATGGTGTGCGGTCAATGACCGGCCCGATTCGGTAATGATATTCGGATGCGGAATATTATTCTTATCGCTGACATCCACAATGGTAGCAACGGCATCGTTCACATATTCCTGAATGCTGTAATTGACGCTGCTTTCGCTACTCGATGAGCGGGTTCCGTCATAATCAACGCCTAAACCACCACCGATATCCACGAATTCAACATTAAATCCTTTCAGGTAAAGCTGTACGTAAAATTGGGAAGCTTCGCGCATGGCCAACTTGATCCGGCGTATTTTGGTAACCTGACTTCCTATGTGAAAATGCACCAGTTTCAGGCAATCCTGCATTTCTTTTTTCTCCAGAATATCCAGGGCTTCGAGCAATTCGCTTGAAGTTAAACCGAACTTACTGGCATCGCCACCCGAGTCTTCCCATTTACCACTTCCGGAGCTTGCCAGCTTGATCCGAATTCCGAGGTTAGGCTTAACTTTCAGGCGATGTGCAATTTTAATGATCAATTTCAACTCGTTCAGTTTTTCAACCACCAAAAAGATGCGCCTTCCCATCTTCTGTGCCAGCAGAGCGAGTTCGATATAGTCCTCGTCTTTGTAGCCGTTGCAAATAATAAGCGAGTCGTTGTCGGTATTAGTTGCTATGACCAGGTGTAATTCGGGTTTCGAACCAGCTTCAAGGCCGATGTTGAATTTTTTACCGTGGCCAACAATTTCTTCTACCACCGGGCGCATCTGGTTAACCTTAATCGGGTAAATAATAAAGTTGTTGGCTTTGTATTTGTACTCTTCGGCAGCCAGTTTAAAACAACTGGCCATTTTTTCAATCCGGTTGTCGAGTATGTCGGGGAAACGAAGCAACATGGGCGCCGAAACGTCCCGAAGCTGAAGTTCTTCAACCAATTCGTGCAGGTCAACCTGTATGCCGTCTTTCTTTGGAGTTACAGTAACATGACCTTTTTCGTTGATGGAAAAAAAGTTGATCCCCCAACCATGTATGTTGTAGAGTTCAGCCGAGTCTTCAATACGCCATTTTCTCATTAAGCAAAAGTTAATAGTTTGTTTATACCTGATAAAAAATACTGCTGTAAACCGCGCCAATTCTGATTGAACAAAGGTTTTTCAGTGGCGGTAAATGTAATAAAATATCCTTTTAAAACATCTGCATACTATGCAGCCTCTTGTAGCGTCCATCCACTTCGATCAGTTCGTCGTGGGTGCCGCGTTCAACGATTTCGCCTTCATGGAAAACACAAATCAGATCGGCATTCCTGACCGTTGAAAGCCGGTGGGCAATCACTACTGATGTGCGGTTTTTCATCAGGTTTTCCAAAGCATCCTGAACCAGTCGTTCCGATTCGGTATCCAGGGCCGAAGTGGCTTCGTCCAGAATCAGGATCGGTGGATTTTTCAGGATAGCACGGGCAATGCTCAACCGCTGGCGCTGTCCGCCTGAAAGTTTGCTTCCGCGGTCACCAATAACAGTGTCGTAGCCATGCTCGGTTTCAATAATGAAGTCATGGGCATTAGCTACTTTAGCTGCTGCAATCACATCAGGCATTGAGGTATTCTCAACTCCAAAGGCTATATTATTGAAAATGCTGTCGTTAAATAAAATGGCTTCCTGATTCACATTACCCATTAAATCGCGTAAGTCGTGCAACTTCAGGTCACGAACATCAACGCCATCTATCAGAATCTGACCTCCATTTACATCGTAGAAGCGGGGCAGGAGATCAACAAAAGTCGTCTTTCCGCTTCCGGATTGACCAACCAAAGCTATCGTTTTCCCTTTTTTGATTTCCAGGGAAACGGAGTTTAGTATTACTTTTTCGTCGTAAGCAAAGGTCACATTCCTGTATTCGATGGAATCTTTCAGGGTGCTTACTGGTTTTGCATCCGGAGCCTGCGGAATGGTCACATCGGCCATGAGAATTTTGTCTATGCGGTTCATCGAGGCCAAACCTTTCTGAATGCTGTAAAGGGCAGTAGTAAAAGCTTTGGCCGGATTTATTATCTGATAGAAAATAGCAATGTAGGCGATAAATTCAGGTCCCGAAAGTTCACTGTTTTTGTCCAGGATTAAGGTTCCGCCATACCAAACCACAACGATAATCACAATGGTACCCAGTAATTCGCTTAGCGGATGTGCCAGTTCGCGCCGGCGCATCAGGCGGTTCATGATCGCTTTGTAATCGTGAAGTTCGGAGTTAAAGCGTGCATTCATTTTCTTTTCGGCATTGAAAGCTTTAATAATGCGCAGTCCGCCCAGGGTTTCTTCAATAACCGTCAGGATTGTACCCATTTTATCCTGTCCTTCGCGCGATACTTTTTTCAGGGATTTCCCGACACGGCCAATCACAAATCCGGCAAGCGGAAGTACTAAAAGGATAAAAAGAGTCATACTTGGACTCATAACCAACATGGACGCAAGTAGAACCAGGATAATGATCGGATTTTTCAGGAACATATCGAGCGACGACATGATTGAGTTTTCAACCTCGGTGACATCGCCTGTAATGCGCGAAATGATGTCGCCTTTGCGTTCTTCCGAGAAAAACGGGAGAGCCAGTCTCAGTATTTTATTGAAGATTTGCTCACGGATATCTTTGACCACACCATTACGGATATAAACCGCCTCGTAGGCCCCCAGATAATAAAACCCAACCTTCAGCATGGTAGCGATAATGACAAAAAGGCCAACAAACAGAAGCGTGAGACCCGCGCCATTCTCCATTTTGAAAGCGGTAATGTGATAGTACAGGTTGTTTTTAATGGCGCCCAGATTCATGGCCCACGGCACTAAGTCTGTCACGTCTTTTGAAGTTTCGAACAGGATTTCCAGAATAGGGATCATCATGGTCACAGAAAAAACCGTGAACATTGCTGAGAGCAGGTTGAACAGGAAATTGAGAAATAACTGCTTTTTATAAGGAGGAATAAACCGCTTTAAAATCTGAAAAAATTCCTTCATCGAAATTAAAATGAACAGTAAAAACTGTATCTAAAACTTTAATTTGTAGATATTTATTGTTTTGAACTAAAATATTCCGGTATAATTTTGGGGCGTAATATTTTTTAGTTCGGCTTTCAGAGAATCAGATATTTCAAGTGAATCAATAAATTCATGAATCACCTGCTGATCAATCTTGCGGTTGACACGGGTCAGGTTACGTAATGCTTCGTATGGATTCGGATAGCCTTCGCGTCGTAAAATGGTTTGAATCGCTTCAGCAACCACCGGCCAGTTTTTCTCCAGATCGGCGTTGATGGCTTCAGGATTTAACAGCAGCTTGTTCAAGCCACGCATGGTTGAGTTGATAGAAATCAGCGTGTGGGCGAACGGCACTCCGATGTTGCGCAAAACGGTTGAGTCGGTCAGGTCGCGCTGTAAACGCGAAACCGGCAGTTTGGCGGCTAAATGTTCGAAAATGGCATTCGCCAAACCGATGTTTCCTTCTGAATTTTCGAAATCAATTGGATTGACTTTATGGGGCATGGCCGATGAACCAACTTCACCTGCTTTGATTTTTTGCTTGAAATATTCCATCGAAATGTACGACCACATGTCGCGGTTCATATCCAAGATTATAGTATTAACGCGTTTCATGGCATCGAAAATAGCGGCATGGTTGTCGTAATTGGCAATCTGAGTGGTGTATTGTGCCCGCTCAAGTCCCAAATGTTTTTTTAGGAAATGATTGCCGAAAGCTTTCCAGTTGATTTCAGGATAAGCGATCTGATGAGCGTTGAAATTGCCGGTTGCACCACCAAATTTGGCATCGCACGAAATGGCTTTTAATTGTTCCAGTTGACCTTTGATCCGTTCGGAAAATACACGGATTTCCTTGCCCAGATTGGTTGGGGAGGCTGGCTGTCCGTGGGTTTTGGCCAGCATCGGGATATTTTTCCATTCGGAAGCGAGTTCGTCTAATTTATCAACCAGACTGTTGATGGCAGGATAATATTCGTTATCCAATGCGTCGTGAATTGACTTCGGAACAGCCGTGTTGTTGATGTCCTGCGAGGTCAGTCCGAAGTGGATAAACTCTTTGTAAGCCTGAATGTTCAGTTTGTCAAATTCTTCTTTCAGGAAATACTCGACAGCTTTCACATCGTGATTGGTAATTTTTTCGATGTCCTTGATCCGTTGGGCATCTTCAACCGAAAAATTGACAACGATTTGACGGAGTAATGCGAATAATGATTTATCGAATGATTTTAGCTGCGGCAATGGCAATTCGCACAGTGCGATGAAATATTCAATTTCCACTAAAACCCGGTATTTGATCAGGGCAAATTCCGAAAAATAGAGCTGAAGGTTTTCAACTTTCGGTCGGTAGCGGCCATCTATAGGTGATATAGCTGTCAGTAAATTTAATTCCATGGTATTGGTCTTTTCGAACCGTAAAGGTAGGAAATATTGTGATTGGGAATAGCCCGTATTGGGTATTGCGGTTTGTATTCGCAGATTTTTATTATAAGGAAAGTAAGTTAATAGTTGATGTGGATTTATTGATCGTCGTAGTGCCGAAAAAGATGTGGTTACACGAAGTTGCCAAGCGAGCGGGCAAGAAGTTCAATCTGACAGGACTAATGTCTTTAGAGATAGCCTTTTTTATAATTTGCACAAGATAAAACTCATTTATAATCCCAGTAATTCACTTCTGCTTCAGTTTCCTTATCTGATTCCTGAAGCCAGTAGGCAGGTGTAACTATTTTTCCCGAAGGACTCTTTAAGCTGCGCTTATATACATCAACCACCGGATTAAACAGCATATCAGTCACACCAATTTTAAAAGTGCCTGTTTCTTCTTCGGATGCAACTTTCACCGAATACTTATTGATTTCGAGTAATTTTTTCAGAAACTCCATGCGTTCAGGAGAAACTCCTTTTTCAACCAGTGAACAACGTGTTCCGTCAATTTCTTCTATGATATGTTTTCCTTTATTGAGAGCCATTTTTTGAGTCGTATTAATTTAAGAACAATTGACTGATGCTACGGATATATTCAAATATCCCGCCAGCAAAACCGATGATAAAAATACCGGCCACACACATGATCAAAGCAAGACGCATGGCATTTGTACTGCGGAAAGCTGCGATTGGTTGTTCATTCTTTTCGATGAACATAGCTCTTACTACTTTTAAATAATAGTAAAGTGAGACGGTTGCGTTCAAAACAGCAATCAAAACCAGGATATAATATCCGCTTCCGGCAGCAGCCGTAAACAGGAAGAATTTTCCGAAGAATCCGGCAACAGGCGGAATCCCAGCCAGTGAAAACAGCGACAGGGTCATCAGTAAACTGAGTTTCGGGTTTGTTTGGTACAGCCCGTTATATCCTGAAATGGTTTCGACATCCGAAGCATTGTGAATGGCAGCAACAACACCGAAAGCGCCAAGGTTTGTAAAAACGTACACCAACACAAAATAAACAACCGAAGTCATACCCAGTTCGCCCGCGCCTATTACCCCCAGCAGAATGAAGCCGGCCTGTGCAATTGACGAAAATGCCAGAAATCGCTTGATATTATCCTGGCGCAAGGCAAATAAGTTGGCCAAAGTCATGGTGAATACGGCAAGGGTATAAATAAGCGGTTTCCACATTTCAACAATATTCCTGAAAACGGTGAACAGCACAATCGTAAAAATAAAGACAGCCGCTCCTTTTGAAACCACAGAAAGGTAAGAAGTTACATTGATTGGAGCGCCTTCGTAAACATCGGCTGTCCAAAAATGGTAAGGCACCAGTGAAATTTTAAATCCCATTCCACTCACGAAGAAAATAAAGCCCAGGGCGATCATTGCATTGGCTGTAATCTTTGGTGCAATATCGGCAAAGTAAATCGAACCGGTAGCGCCGTAAAGCAGTGAAAGTCCGAATAAAAGTATTCCTGAAGAAAGAGCAGAGGATAAGATTAACTTGATACCGGCTTCCGACGAGCGGCTTTTCAGTTTATCGAAGGCGGCCAACCCTGCAATTGGGATAGTCGCTGTTTCAAGGCCAATGTAAAAAATCAGGAAATCGCCCGCCGAAATCATAAAGTTCATCCCTATCAGCGTTGATATGGTCAGGATGAAGTACTCGCTGATTTTATCTGAATTCTCGGGTTTCCGGAGCCAGCCTTCTGCTTGCAGAAAAATGATGAGCACAGCCATGTTCAGGATGTTTTTCATGAAAATGGTCAGTTGGCTTGACTGAAATGAGCCTCCAAATATCGTTCCGGTTTCACCTGGAATAAAACCAATGAAGGTTACCAGGGCAAACAATCCGATTGAAAACGGAATTAGCCTGGCTTTGTTTTTTTCGCTGGTCGCAATTTCTGCAATCAAAACTACCACTGCTACAAGGGTGAGCAGTAATTCGTGTCGCATGAGTATAAATTGTCCGAGATCCATATAGTCTATTTTAGGCCTCCCCCCAACCCCCTCCAGGAGGAGGGGGAGCTGGAACGCTCCGATTATAATTTGAATTTCTATTTCATTTTTTGACTCACCCCTTCGCACCTGCGGTGCTCTTCCCTCTACTCGTAGAGAGGGGAGACGTCCGATACATCGGACGTGGGGTGAGTTTTTAACTTTATCTTATTAGAACGGTATAACCATAGCCAGTTTATCCACAATTGGTTTCAAACTGGCAATGATGGTATCCGACAACCAAAGAGGTGCAATACCAATTGCGACAATAGCCAGAACAAGTGTCACAGTACTTAGTTTTTCGAACCATTTGGCATCTGTGAGGTGCTTGTGATGTTCATCAATGATTGGGCCAAGCAGGATTTTTCCAACTACCCGTAATATATAAACTGCTGTAATAACAATGGATGAAGCTGCAATAACGGTTACTACACGATGAAACATATCCTGATGCTGGAATGCTCCGACAAAAACAGTCATTTCGGCCACAAAACCACTTAATCCGGGCAAGCCTAAGGAAGCAAAACCGGCAATCATATAAACAACAGCGAGGAATGGAATTACTTTCATTAAACCACCCATTTCGTTTATATGCCGCGTATGTGTCCGTCCGTAGATCATCCCGATCAGGGCAAAGAAAAGGGCTGTCATTAAACCGTGTGAAATCATTTGGATGATTGCCCCGTCCATCGCAGTTTGGTTCATCATTAACAGGGCAAAAAGCACCAGACCGCAATGGCTTACTGACGAGTAGGCATTGATGTATTTCAGGTCGGTTTGCCATATTGCACCAAAAGCTCCGTAAACCACACTGATGGTTGTCAGGATTATGAAGATCCAGGCCATTTCGGTGGCGGCTTCAGGCATCAGGAACATGGCAACGCGGAAACATCCATATCCTCCCAGTTTCATCAATACCCCTGCATGAAGCATGGAAACAGCAGTTGGCGCCGAGGCATGACCATCGGGCGACCAGGTATGAAATGGGAATAAAGCTCCAAGGATACCGAATCCCACAAAAGTGAATGGGAAGAAGAACATCTGAGCTTTTACCGGTATTTGTATTTTTGAGATTTCTATAATATTAAAAGTTAAAGGACCACCATCGGGCGCCGAATTGAAATAAATTCCGAAGATACCTACCATTAACAGGGCAGAGCCTCCCATCAGCATCAGTGTCAGTTTCATTGCCGAACTTTCTTTCGCACCGGTGCCCCAGATTCCAATCAGCAAATACATGGGGATTACTGCAAGTTCATAGAAGAGGAACATGGTAAACAGGTCGAGCGAAATGAAGAACCCAAATACTCCGGTTGCCAGCAAAATCAGCGAAATGAAGAATTCGCGCGAAAGGTATTCCACTTCCCAACTGGCAAAAATCCCGGCAAATACCACTATTGAAGTCAGACAAAGCATGGCAACCGCAATTCCGTCAACGCCGATGAAATAATGGATATTTAAACTTTTAAACCACATGATGTCGGCGGTGAACAGCATTTCGTGCATATCGCCTGTTTTTCGCGCTGCCAGGTACATGAACAAAAGAATAGCCGTGGTAATGAGCTGAACTCCCATGCCGATTGCCGCAGCCATGCGGGCGCCCTTACTATCCTTGGTAAAAAGGATCGCTACTATGGTAAGGATCGGTATTACTACCAGTAAAGTCAGAATATTCATGAGAATATAGTTGATTTAATTTTTAATTCAGAAAATACACCATCGAAAGCGCCAGGGCCAATGTTCCGGCCACGAAAATAAAAGCGTAATGCTGCAATTGTCCCGATTGCATTCCTTTAATCTGAAACGATATCTTTTCGGTCACCACTGCTATTCCAACCATAAATCCATCAACAATGTGACGGTCGAACCAGGCTACTGGTCGTGATATGTATTTGAATATGATGTTTCTGGCAACAAAAAGATAAATTTCGTCGAAATAAAATTTGTTGTAAGTTGCGGTATATAAAATCCCCCATCTCAATGCAAGTTTCTCCGGAATGGCGCTTTCTTTCTTGTAAAGGATCCACGCCAAAGCAATTCCCAGTAATCCGATTAAAACGGATGGAATAGCTACTGCCAGGTGCATTTCGGTATCAAAACCCATTTTGTCAGAAGTTACCAGATGATGGAAGGGAATAAATCCGGCAAAAATGGAAGCAACAGCCAGAAACACCAGTGGAATAGTCATGGTCAGCGGCGATTCGTGCGGGGTATGATGATAATGACGGTCTTTTCCCCAGAATACATTAAAATATAAACGGAACATATAGAATGCAGTCAGCCCGGCAACCAGATACTCAACAGCAAACAAAAGCTTGTTGTGGTTTAAAGCGGCAACCAGAATTTCATCTTTACTGAAGAATCCTGAAAATGGCGGAATTCCTGCGATGGTCAGGCAGGCAATCAGGAAAGTTATATGAGTAATTGGCAAATATTTGCGCAATCCGCCCATATCGTACATGTAGTTTGAATGGACGGCATGAATGATGGATCCCGCGCCAAGGAACAACAAAGCTTTAAACATGGCGTGCGTAAACAGGTGGAACATGGAAGCCATAAAACCCAGACCTTCTTCCCCGCCATACCCTGAAACGCCGAGCGCAAGCATCATGTATCCGAGTTGCGACAAAGTTGAAAATGCCAGTACCCGTTTAATATCGTATTGTGTTATGGCGATTACCGCTGCGAAAAGCGAAGTAAATCCACCCACGAAAGCAATTATTTCCTGAGACGCAGGAGCCTGAAAATGAATAACGGGAAACATCCGGGCCACCAAAAATATACCGGCAACAACCATTGTGGCGGCATGGATCAATGCCGAAACGGGTGTCGGGCCTTCCATAGCATCGGGTAACCAGATGTGAAGCGGAAACATGGCCGATTTACCGGCGCCACCAATAAAAATAAGTGTCATGGCCCAGGTTAAAGCTGAAATGCCCATGAAACTCAGGGAGGCTGCCCCTGCAAAAATAGCTCCGTCGGGACTGGTTAGCTTACCGAAATCAAATGTTCCGGTTACAAACGACAGGATCAGAATTCCGATAAGGAAACCCAGATCGGCAAAACGGGTAACGATAAATGCCTTTTTGGAAGCGGCAACAGCCGAAGGTTTTTGATAATAAAATCCGATGAGCAGGTATGAGCTTACGCCAACCAATTCCCAGAAAATGTACATTTGGAAAATGTTGGTGGCAATAACCAGTCCCAGCATCGAAAAGGTAAACAATGCTAAAAAGGCGTAGAAACGTGCAAATCCGCCTTCGCCTTTCATATAGCCCAAACTGTAAAGATGAACCATAAACGAAACGGTGGTTACAACGACCAGCATCATCACCGAAATCGGGTCGAGCAAAATACCCATTTTGATGATCAGGCTTTCGGTCAGGCGCAGCCATGTGATTTCAAAAGGGATAATGGTTTGGAAGCCTTCAGCTCCATGTGTTCCTCCGAAAAAATAGGAAGCTGCCGCAAGGAGTGAAAGTACAAACGAAATTCCCATTCCTGCTGTGCCAATCACTCCTGAAACAATCGGTTTCCATTTCATTCCCATTAATCCGGTGATTAAAAATATCACCAGCGGAATCATTAAAATGAACACAGTGTAAGTATATCCTGCCATTATTTTGTGTTTTTAATATTTAAGTTCGAATATCGAACAAGAAATAAGGAATGTAAAACGTATGTTTCGATGTTTCTTATTTCTTATTCTTTGTTTCTTATTTTTTATTGTTTCCATTTCGTCCGAAGAAATTTCTATGTTTTGTTCAGCTTCATATCGCGGACGATTTTCTACACTTATATTCTTTTTCTATAAATATTTTGCACCTCTGGTGCTGGCTGAAAACTGAAACTGAAAACTGAGACTGAACACTGCGACTGATCACTCTGCCTAATACATCATTTCATTTACATTCTCCACATCAATATTCTGTAATTTCCGGTAAATATTGATGATCAGGGCAATGGCCACCGAAGCTTCGGCTGCAGCAATTCCAACAATAAAGAGCGAGAAAAATTGCCCTTGCAACTGATCGGGATACAGGTAACGGTTGAAAACCACAAAATTGATATTGACCGAATTCAGGATGAGTTCGATAGCCATCAGCATGGTAATCAGGTTTCGGCGAATAATGAACCCGGCAACACCTATGAAAAACATGATGGTGCTCACGATTAAAAAATGTTCGATTGGAATTCCCTGAATCATATTTCTGAATTTTTATTTTTATCCTTTTTGGCAATTACAATAGCTGCAATCATTGCAGCCAGTAACAGAATACTAATTAGCTCGAATGGTAAAACGTATCCGTTTTTTCCGGTACTAAGCAATTGGTTCCCTATTTCTGTCATATTCACAGGTAGTTCGCTGGTTGTTCCCGTCTGAAAAGGGTGCGAGAGTATCGTTGCTATGACCAGTCCGCCGCCAACCAGCGCAGTGCTGACACCCATGATCAGTTTAACCAGATCGGGATGTTTAAAACGATGGGTAATATGGCTGGTAAGCAGGATACTGAAAATGATCAGGACCACGATACCACCGGCGTATAAGGTGAGCTGAACAGCAGCCATAAACTGGTATTTCAGCATGAAATACAAACCAGCGGTAGCCAGTAAAACACAAAGCAGGTAAACGGCAGCCCTCAGAATTCTTCGGGTGGTGATTGTCAGAAGCGAACAAATCAGGATAATTCCTGAAAACATATAAAACATGAATACATTCATTATTTGGCCTCCTTTCTGATTTTCGAACCTGGCTGGTTCAAAACCTTGGTGAGTTTACTCCGGTCAAATACAGCATGTTCGAATTCCTGGCCAAAAGCCAGCGCATCCGAAGGGCAGGTTTTAACGCACAATCCACAAAATGTACACATCGAAAGATGGTAAATATGTTTGTCTATCACCCTTTCTAGTTTGCCTTCAGCATTAGCAACCCGGTCGGTCAATATCTCGATGGAGCCATTGGGGCAGTTTATCTCACAGATACCGCAACCGGTACAGGCATGTAAGTTATTTTCATCATGAGGCATGATGATTTCACCTTTGAACCGTTCTTCCATTTTCAGGGTTTTCCGGTTTTCAGGATATTGCTGGGTTACAATTGCCCCCGGACTGAAAAAGTATTTCCCGG
>Ga0209317_1001974_pt1 | contig 15950 bp, 8 predicted proteins | sample RifGroB2_FD_183994 | JGI IMG/M metagenome (GOLD analysis project Ga0209317, IMG submission 183994) | Soil microbial communities from Rifle, Colorado, USA - Groundwater B2 (SPAdes) (version 2) | ecosystem: Environmental > Terrestrial > Soil > Unclassified | place: Rifle, Colorado | collected... | reverse complement strand
AGGGAGTTGAAACAGAAGCTGTTCCTGTCCAATTTCCTGCGCGACAACCCGGGGGTCCAGCACAAGGCGGGTGTGCCGCTGGGGGGCACCTTCATCGTGGTCTATCACGACGAGCCGGAGCCCGAGCTTAGACGCCCGATCCGGGACCTCGGCGAGTTCCGGGATTTCGCGGTCAGGACCCGCGTCGATCGCGTCGCCGGCACCGACATCGACACCGGCGCCGTGCTCGAAGCCTTCAGCCGGGTCAGTGCCAACAGGGAGTTCGCCGTCGACCCGGATATCCGTTTCCTGCTCGGCACCTTTACCGGCCGGGTTCCGGACCTCGGCATCGAGCGCCCGCCGCGCGCCACTGACGCGGCGGGCATCATCGATGCGGCGGTCCAGGAGCTTGGCGACGGGACGGTGATCGCCGATTTTTACCTGCCGTACCTCTGCTGCTCGGATTGCGCACCGGTGCAGTTCATACTCCCCAAAGCGCCGCCAACCTTTGCCCTGCAGATCGGTTGCAGCAACGCCAACAACCAGGCTGAAGTGACGGTTACCCCGGAGGGTGGCGTGGCGCCTTACAGCGTCAAGGTGGACGACCAGGGCTTCCAGCCCCTGACCGGGGCGCTGGTGCTCGGTGCGGGGACGCATACCGTCTCGATACGCGACCAGGAGGCGACCGAATCGGTGCCGCAGAACATCGCCATCCCGCTGCAACTGGTGTTAGGGAGTGCCATATTCGACTGCATCGGAGAGAGCAATGAGTATGTCGCCATTTTCCAGATCGACGGGGGGACGCCGCCGTACCTGGCAAACCGCGGCACGGTGAACGGGAAAGATTACTCGAGCGACGCCTTGCCGGTCGACACGGACATCGAAATAGTCGTCACGGACGCGCGCGGCTGCACGGCGGCCCAGGTCCTCAGGCACACCTGTGTCAGGCCGCTCGCTTTTACGGCCAAGGTCGGCTGCACCGCGGAAAACAGCGAGGCGCCGGTCGAGATCGTCGCCTCCGGCGGCAGCGCGCCATACCAGGCGCAGGTCGGCACTGCCGCTCCGGTCCCCATCGACGGGCCTATTTCGCTCGCCGTCGGTGGTCACAGCATCAGCGTGCGCGACGCTGCCGGCTCGACGACTCCACCGCAGACAGTTGTGGTAGCACCCCAACTCGTCCTGAGGGAGACTGACTTCACCTGTGAAGGGAGCCTCACTTACCGGTCTGGGATCAGGATTGACGGGGGCACGCCCCCCTATCTCGCCAATGACCAGCCGGTTACCGGCAACCTTTTTACCACTGACCAGATCACCAGCGGCACCACGCTTTCGGTGACGGTGACCGACCACAACAACTGCACCGCGAGCATCGAAGTGCTACATACCTGCCACCAGCCGTGCGACCTGCCGTGTGAAGGCAAATCCAGGCGCTGCGCCTACAGACTGTGGCTGCAACCCCCCTTCGAGGAGGCACGATATGAAAGCTACCGGCAGGATCGGGAAGTGAAATTGCGCTTCAATGGCAGGGATATCACTCTGCATGGCGACCTGCCGCGACTCGATGCCGCCCAGCTGAACGAGAATTTCAACGATGCAGTGGGCCGGTTCATCAAAGCCCTGAGCGATGCCATCAATCAGGCGCTGATCGAGCAGACCGGAGCGGCAGGGAACCGGCTGGTACTGAGCTACCGTCCCGAATCGACTGATCCGTTCAGCATCCTTTCCATTGAACACTTCGTCTGCGACACCTTCAACATCGAGTTCAGGTATTCCTTCGGGAAGCCTGCTCCTGCTTTTTCTTTGATGATCCGTTACACCAACGAACCTGCCGCGAGCGGCGCGTCTTTCGACGGTGCTATCTGCATCAACCTGAGGCTCAACAACAAGGAAACCAGGGTGCCAGCCTTCGATTGCAGCGAACTGAACCAATGCACGGGGAGCGACGTGAGGAAGCTTTGTGAAGGGCCGCAGCCAAAGCCTGCGCTCCAGATGGAGCGCTTTGAAGAGAACGGCTTCCGGTTCGAGGGGAAGGTGGAGAACATGCCCGAGTCCGAGATTGCCGCCTGGGTCTGGGACTTCCCCATGGCCCAACCGAGTGAGCCTTTCTATGAGGGGCAAAGGATCGAATCGCACCTGCAAAGAGCGGCAGGCCCGGTCAGGCTGACGGCGATCAGCAATAAAGGGTGCTTCGGTGTGGTGCAGGAAAACTTATGACACACCTGATCCGGCAGCAATATCTGCACGTTGAATTCGACGGTACAGAGCCGGAAGCACTGGCTCTGCAGCGCCGGCTATCGGGCCTTGTTTACCAATATTTGCTCCCGGCGGTTGAGCGCACCCTCGATCGCCACTCAACGGAAGATCGGCATCTGTGCATAGAGCGGCTGGAACTGGACGCCGGCGCCCTCCCCCTGGAGCGCCTGGAGTACGATCTGGCCGCATCGGTGGCATGGGCATTGGAGAAGTCCCTCAGGGAAGAACTGCCCAAGAGCCAAGGGTCGTCACAGCGTAAGAGTGCGCAAGAGACCCTTGCAGAAGCTTTTCTGTACTTCCTGAAGAACGGTACGCTCCCTTGGTCCTTCCGCCTGCCCGAGGGTCGCGACCTTGAACAGACGCTGCTCAGTTGCTGGCAGGAACCGGACCAGCCAGAGAGCAATTCCGGCACCGTTAAGAATGCCGCACCTGCCCTGCTTGCTTCCGCTACGGCCCGAAAGCGGCTGGTGCTGCAGTTTTCCGAACTGTTTCTGGAAATCATGCTGGCCCTGCTTGAGGAGGGGGACGACAAAACAGTCGCAACTGTTTTGCAGACGCTCGCCGGGTTGCAGCTCCCCGCGGCTGTGCTGAAGCGGTTCAAAACCAGCGTGTGGGAAACGGCATTCGCCTGCGTGGCAACGGGCGATCACCTGTCCGAGTATCGCCTTGTCGCCCGGGCCTGGCGCTTGCTCCCTGCTTCAGCACAGGGGCATGCCGAGTTGGCAGGCGGGTTGGAGCGGCACTGGCCTGACGTGACGGGCAAGATCACCCCCTCGCCCGGTGCAGATGCCGGCAACCTGCCGGGACATCCGGATACCGGCGCAGGATCGCGACAGCAGCCCGCTGCAGAAAAGATTTCCGGCAACGTCGGCGAGCATCCAGAAGCAAGCGACGGCTTGTTCGTCGATAACGCGGGACTGGTTCTGTTGCACCCTTTCTTGCCGAGGTTACTCGAGGCGCTGGGGATAACGGAGGAGGACCAACTCCTGCAACCGGAGCGAGCCCTCTGCCTGCTGCATTACCTGGCCACCGGAGAGTCGAGGGCGCCGGAATACCAGCTGATGCTTCCCAAAATCCTCTGCGACGTTCCCCTGCAAAGACCCGTGGAGCCGGATCTCGCCTTGACTGCCGCGGAGCGGGATGAATGCGCCGCCCTTCTCTCAGCCGTTGTCCGTCACTGGGGTGCGCTGGGCGACTGTTCCGCCGACGCGTTACGCGGCACCTTTTTGCTTCGCCCTGGGAAGCTCTCCCTGCGCCAGGACGGCGAGTGGCTGCTGAAAGTGGAAACCTGTACCTGCGACATCCTTTTGGAACAGTTGCCCTGGGGCATCTCCATGGTCAAGTTGCCATGGATGCCGAAAATGGTGTGGGTGGAGTGGAGCTAGGAGTTTCGCGATGAAATCCAGCGCCGAAAAATCTTCCGCAACGACCTCGACGACTGCAACGCAGACGCCGCAGCACCCATTTTTCGGCAAAAGCGGCAGGGACAGCTTCTTTGCACCGGCCGGGAGAACTGCCGCCCCGGCCGTGCAGAGGAAGATGACGCTCAGTAAGCCGGGCGACAAGTTGGAGCAGGATGCGGACAAGATGGCGGACAGGGTGATGCGTATGCCCGCCCCTCCTGCCAAGGAAGAGAAGCTGCAGCGGCAGGCGGAGGACCGTTTGCCAAGGCAGGCCATGCCTGAGGAGAAAATCCGGAGGAAGGAGGAAGAAAAGCTGCAGAAGGCCCCGGCAGGGGATGAGCGGCTGCCGCGCAAGGGAAATGACGGCGCAGCACCCACGGTGAGCGACGGCGTGCAATCGGCAGTCCGAAGCGGCGCCAGCGGCGGGGGCGAGCCCCTTTCCAACGAGGTGCGCAGCTATATGGAGCCGCGCTTTGGAGCCGATTTCGGCAACGTGCGTGTCCATAACGATGCCGAATCGGCGCGCCTTGGCAACCAGCTGGAGGCGCGAGCCTTCACCTACCAAAACCACGTCTTCTTCTCCCGCGACCAGTACCAGCCAGGCACCAGCGAAGGGAAACATCTGCTGGCCCATGAACTGGGGCATACGGTTCAGCAGGGCCCCGCGCTGCAGCGACAAGCCGCCCCCCCTGCTGCCGAGAGACGGGAGGAGCCCTCGCCGGCGATCCGGAGAGCGCCCGCCCCCGCCACCAAAGAAGCGGTGACCAGCTCGGAGGTGGTCGATCTGTCGTCGGCCGGTTTCAACCCGTCCCGGAAAGTAAGCGATGAAATCGAAGCGCAGGGGCACAAGGGTCTCGACGTCCGGGTCATGGTGAAAGGGTTGACTGGCGAGGGGAGAGCCAAGACCAGGTCGGATCGCAAAGGGAAGAACCACTCCGGCAAGGGATCCATGCCTTTGCTCAACCCCTGGGCCGAGCAGTTGGGGGGGATGCACGTCAACTTCGTCCTGAAGAACGGCGAGGTCACCGGCGGCTACGCCTCCTTGAAACCGGGGGGCGGCGACACCAATGACTGGCTGGAGACCCTGAAAAAGAACAGCGCCCTCCTGGGCGGCCCGGGGCTGAAGGTCGGCAGCTTGCCAAGGCCGGTCAATAAATTCGAGGCCGGCAAGCTGACGCTTGGGGTCAGCGACCTGAAGGTCGAGGTAGGCGGCTTTCTCGATGCCAAGTTCAACATTGCCGTGGAGGATAACAAGACACCTAAAATCGAGGCCAGCGCCGATATCAACGTCAAGGGGATCGCCAAAGGGCAGTTGAAGCTGGACAACTTGAAGGGGAACCTGGCCGGCCAGGTCTCGCTCGCCGTCGACCACAAGTCCTTCAGCGGCGCCGCGATAATCACCTACAAACCGGACGGCAGCGTCGACATCGGCGGCAAGGCCGCCTACAACGCGGACAAGCTCTCCGGTTCCGTTTCCTTCGTGGCAACGGACCTGGAGACGGCAAACAAGTTCGCCAAGGACGCCATTGCCGCCGCGGGCGGGGAGAAAAACGTTCAAGACGCCGGTCCCCCGGGGCCGGTCCCGGCGCCGAAGCCGGGCAAAAAGCAGCGTGCCCTCGCCGCGACCGGGCTATTGGCGTTCAACCTGACCCAGTGGTTCGCCGGGACCGTCAACGTGGTGGTGGACGGCACGGGCGCCGTAACGGTCATCGGCAAGATCGCACCGCCGGGCGAGATCCTCCTGTTCAAGGAGAAGAATTTCGACAAGGAGATCTTCAAGCTCGAGGCGAAGGCGTATTACGGCATCCCGGTGGTCGGCAACCTGAACCTCTTCGCCAACGTGAGCCTGACCGCGTTGGCGAGGCTCGGGCCGGCCAAGATCTACAACATCGAGATCCTCGGCACCTATTCCACCAATCCGGAAATCCAGAAAAAGATCCAGATCTCGGGGTCGATCAACATCTCGGCTTACGGCGGCCTGAGACTGCGCGCCGAGGGGGGCGCGGGGATAGAGATCGCCTCGCACGACCTGAAATTCGGCATCGGCATCCAGGCCGACGTCGGCGTCAAGGCGTATGCCGATGCCAGGCCGACCATCGGCTACCGCGATCCGGGCGTCTTTTACATCAGCGGCACGCTCGACCTGGTCGCCCAGCCAATGCTCGGCCTGGGGGGCGACTTTTTCATCGCGCTGGAGACCCCCTGGTGGTCGCCGCTTTCGGACGACAGGTGGACCTGGCCGCTCTTCTCGAAGGAGTGGCCTTTATCCGACCCGATCGGCATCAGCGCCGTGGTCAAGGAATACGTGTTCGGTTCAGGACAGGTACCGGAAATCGAACTGAAGAAACCAGAATTCGATCCTTCCAAGTTCATGACCAGCATGGTGGACAACGAACTGCCCAACAAATCGGGCGGCAAAGGCGGGAGCGGCGGCACCTTCAAGGAAGACGGCTCGATACCGAAGCCGACCGTCCCGCCCAAAAAGCCCGAGCCGAAAAAAGCGGATGCCAAGCCAACCAAGAAGGGGGCGCCGCCCAAAGGTGGTAAATCCGCCAAGCCCGATCCGAAAGCGGCCAAGGACCAGGAAAACAACAAGATCTTCCAGGCCGCGGCCAAGCCGCTTGCGGCACTCAAGGCGAGAGGTCCCTTCAACCGCGCCGAGTTGAACCAGGAACTGGGCAAGATCAAGGCGCAGGCCAAGGGAATCAGTTTCGATATCGAGGTGAAAGGAGAGAACTGGCTTGTTTCGCCAAAAGCCGGGGGGAAGAAGGCCAAGGGAATCGAGCTGAAGGCAAAGGACATCGGCAAGGAAGATGGCAAGATAGACGGGAAGAAGGACGAGAGAACCGATGCGCAGAAATTGACGGATCTCAAAGCGGCCATAAAAGAAGCGACACTGCTTGTCGATGATGAGGCCAAAGATCGGACTGAGATCGAGCGCGCATTGCCAGCCATCAAGACTCACTACAGACTCACCACAATAGTACTTGTGGAAGTCGCGGAAGGCGAAGATGCAGTGATAGATTCTGTAACAGCAACAGTCAACCCGACTATATCGTCACACAAGAAGAAGAAACGAAAGCCAAAGGTGAAAACTGGCGATAAAGTACAGATCATGTATAATGGCGACTGGTCAGCGGATTTCATCAAAGTCACCAAACAGATCAACCAGTACAAGTGGGAGGCGGGCGGCAAGATCGATAAGAATCAGGTTGCCAAAACTCTCTTTGCAAGAGATTACGGCACAGACTGGAGAAAATACAATCCGTACAAGACCGGGGACGCCTGGGAAGCAATTAAGAACCTGGACGCCTGGTCAAGAAGCAAAGACGCCAGCCAGACACTAAGCTATAGAAAACATGCCAGGTTCAATGTTCCTGCAGGGAAAAACTGGCATCACATCCATGAACAGGGGAACAAAGGTCCTCACACACTTCCAAACATTGCCTTGGTGGACTCCGGACTGAACCAGGGCTTCTTGAATGCATACTTCACCAAAATTTACCCCGGAACACAGGGGATGCAGCTGCGCCATTTCTTGAGGGGGGAAAGCCATGAGGTACATATGGAATGGGGGCTGCGAGCCATAGCTGCTGCAGGGAAAACCGTCACGTGGAATAAGGATGAAGGGAGGGGACGCTACAATGAAATTGGATAAAGCGAGATGAAGAAAATCATTGTCTACTCGGTGAAGCTGCAGGATTATCGCGACTTTTCTTTCCTGCCAGGGGCGAAAGAGTTCCAAAGCAAATACAGTCCGCATGAGCAGCAATACTCGTTTTTCCACTTCGATATGCGACACGATAACTGGTCCGAGGTTGAAAAGGATTTGCAGATTTCAGGACTAAGTTACAGCAAGCATTACCAGTTGGCACTCGATGGGAAAGAAATAGCCGATCATCCGGCGCATTACCTGACCATCCCCGCACTTTATGATTTAGTCACTGGTGAGGATCGGGAACTGACCATATCTTCCGAGATATGGAACACTCCCATGGCACAAGACTTCCAGACTGAAGTCGTGGTCGCTCTTATGGAGGTGGTCGAGGTATTGACGCGCCTCAATCCTAGAATCAAAGCCGGGCAGGACCGAGTTTTTAAGGTAAAGAAGAAAAATTATCAGATATTGGGCGATCTGCCGCAGCTCGATGCTCCAATACTGATTCTGCATGCCACTGGAGTCAAAGAGATTTCGGATGAGCAGCAATCGACCTTTCGTACAGAAGGGTGGGATGGTAGAAGTTCCCTTTCCGACAGTGCCGTTGATTTTGTTAAGAGCCAACATCTGGTTGCTGCGCGGTCATTTGCCTTTGAGAACGCCCAGTACAGGCAGAATGTGCCGAACTATCTGATTTCCGGTGAACTGGCAAATTTCCTTCATAAAAAATTCAAAGAACAAATACAGATCACTCCGATGACGTTCGACACTATTTGAATCCGCAGGCCGGGCGGCGGTACGGCAACAAGCGCCTGACGAAGGCATCATGCAGCGCTAAAGGTTTCGGGACGGCAGTAGAGATTGAAACGGAGTGCCTATTGATGAAATACAACGCCACCGACCTGAAATCCGCCTGCCACTGGCTGCACGCCATCGTCGCCGGCTGCCTGAAGGTGCATTTCAGGCAGGCCGAGACCTTCGAGGTCGACCCCTTCCGTTACAGCGACCAATCCTCGCTGGCAAAATTCATTGCGAGCCACAACCCGACCGAGCAGGAGTTCATCGTAATCCTGCTCGCCCTCATGCCGCACCTCGATCCCGGTTTTTTCAGCAACGTCATCGCCGAACACCTCCCGGAAGGGGGCGACTTCCCCGAATTCGGAGGGGTCAAGGGGAGCCGACAGCGCGGCATCCTGCCGAGCGGCGAGACGGCACAGTTCATCCTGGCCGGCGCCAACCTGGAAAAACGCCTGGAAGTTCAGCGGATGCTGAGCAGTGGGCACTGGTTCGCCAAAAAGCAGATCCTGTGGCTCGATCCCGTGCCCGAAGGGGAGCCGCCCCTGAGCGGGCAGCTTATACTGGAGCCCGAGGTCGTGGAACTGCTCACCGTCGGCACGGTCAGCAGGCCGCGTTTCAGCGTCGAGTTCCCGGCGGAAGCGATCGAGACCGAGCTGACCTGGGACGACCTGGTGCTGCATCCCAACACGCTGCGCCAGATCCGCGAGATTGAGAACTGGATCAAGCACAACGACACCCTGCTGGAAGAGTGGGGCATGAAGGCCAAGCTGAAAGGGGGCTATCGGGCGCTCTTCTACGGGCCGCCCGGCACGGGGAAGACGTTGACCGCCACCCTTTTGGGAAAGCACACCGGCAAGGACGTGTTCCGGATCGACTTGTCGCGGGTGGTGTCCAAGTACATCGGGGAGACGGAGAAAAACCTGTCGAAGCTGTTCGAAAAAGCCGAGAACAAGGAGTGGATCCTCTTCTTCGACGAGGCAGACGCCCTGTTCGGCAAGAGGACCGACATCCGCGACGCCCACGACAGGTACGCGAACCAGGAGGTCTCCTACCTGCTGCAGCGCATCGAGGGGTACCAGGGGCTTGTGATACTGGCGACGAACCAGCGCGGCAACATAGACGACGCCTTTGTCCGGCGCTTCCAGAGCATCGTCCATTTCCCCATGCCGCGCACCGAGGAGCGGCACAAGTTATGGTCCAACGCCTTTCCGCCGCAGATCGAAATCGGAGCAGACATCGATTGGCGGCATGTTGCCGCGCGTTATGAACTGCCCGGGGCGGGGATCATGAACGTGACGCATTACTGCGCCCTGGAGGTGCTGGCGGACCAGTCGCGGTTCCTCGACCTGAAGCGCCTGGAAGCCGCTATCCTGCGGGAATATGTCAAGGAAGGGAAAGTGGTGTAAGGCAGTTTCGTTGACGAAAGCCATTCCTGCAGCCGTCCAAGGCAGCGTGCGGGTCAGGTCAGGTTTGCTCCCCCGTTATTCAGATTTTCCTGCTGTCGTAGGCCCAGTGCAGCAGCGCCTGACGCTGCTTTCTCCGGCAGGGCAACACTCCCTCCGGGCAGTTCTTCCGCAACTGTGCGATGTGCCGGGTCATCGCCTTCCATCTCTTGATCTGCCGTTGATCGTCGGCGCACCTTCTCCCCATGTAGTACCGGCAGTACCACTGGAACCACCCCCGCGGGTCATCGCTGTAAATCCACCCCTTTTCCCGCCAGTAGGAGAGCGGTTTGGAGGCGTTCACCCCGAAGCAGTTGAATTCCGGGACATGGCGCTCGTGACAGAGCCTGGCGTTGGCGAACCACTCTTCGGGGAACTCGCCGGTGCAGTCGGTCATGTACTTGCCGCCGAATACCCCCAATTCGAGCATCTCCTTCGGCGTCAATTCCGGGCTGAAGCCGGGGTGGAAGTTTTCACCCACCGGCTCGGTCAGGAAGTAGATGAAGTCGGTCTGCATCAGGTCGTTGACAGTTACGCAAATTTTCTTAATGCGTGTCCCATCCTCCACCCCCGCGCACCCCCTCCCTAGCCCTCACCCTCCGGGGGAGGGGACATTTTTAACGAGCGATGTTTTAGGAGCGGCATTCCTGCCGCGATTATCCAGCAGCTGACTTGTCCGCCCTAGCCTATAAGGCGAAGGCGGATCGCGGCAGGAATGCCGCTCCTTGAAACTGCGCCGCCTCTAGCTTCACTAATGGCCTGCGGTTTGAATCGCCTTCTCCAGGTCACGGGACTCTTGGCAATTGCCGCAAATCCCTTTCAGCCTCGCCAGAACCTCCTTCGCCTTTTCAGGCTCCTTGTTCACCAGGTAGGCTTCGCCGAGATATTCATGGGCGCCCAGGTGTTTCGGATCAAGCGCGAGAGCCTTGTCATACGCCTTGAATGCCTCCGGGAGTTGCCCACTCTTGCGATAGGAAAAGCCCAGGTAGTTGTAGGCGTCGGCACTACCGCCATCGTTGCCTATGTATTTTTTCAGCATGACAATCGCTTCCGGATATTTCGCTTTGTCGATTGTCTTCTTGATCACTTTGAGGCTGGGAGCGCTTTCTCTTTGCGATATTCCTCCCCCCCCGCCGCCAGCGGCTAATACCATGCCCGGAATAAGCAGGAACGCCATGACAATTATGACTTTCATAAAGCAATCCTCCTTCAGGTCATGTCATTGAGCGGTAGGATAACTGGGTCACTCTCTACAGTCATACTGTGAAGCAAAAATTCAGGTAGATGGCGGTATGTTACAGAGCTTACCACCAATCCTCCGGATTTCATGGTCAGACAGTGCAAATGTGACAAAGGCAGAATCCAGAGAGATCAGAAGAGTGTCTACCCTTGACACAGACAGTCCCTATGACAAAGTTGTTCCAAGCTCGCCTGGCCACTGCCACACCCCTTCCATGTACAAGGAGCGGCATCCCTGCGGCGATTCCAAATCCCCCTTTGCTAAAGGGGGGAAAGGCTGGCCACATTTCCCATACTATACAAGGGGCGGCATTCCTGCCTCGATTATCCAGCAGCTGACTTGTCCGCCCTAGCCTATAAGGCGAAGGCGGATCGCGGCAGGAATGCCGCTCCTACATGATGCATCGCTTCTGGCCCACATTTACCCGCCGGGCGATCTGCCCTTTTTTGATCTAGGTCAAGAACGTTGGCAAAATAGTGTTCTAGTGTGTTGCAACGCATGTGCATCCCCTTGTCCGATGAGGCTCTCTCAACAATGGATACGGTCGCCGCGACTTTTCACCCGTGACAGCCTCGATATTTTCACATTTCCAACAAGATAGAAGCGAAAAGGAGATTTACCCCATGCCCCAAACATTGACAACGCTTCGCCGCTATCTTTTTCTGCTGGCGCTGCTGGCCACAGCCGGCACCGCCCAGGCAGACGCAGGCAAGGAGCTGTTCGACAAGCAGTGCGCCAGCTGTCACACCATCGGTGGCGGCGACGGCGGCGGGCCGGATCTCAAGGGGGTGGCCGCCAAGCGCTCTCCCGAATGGCTGATCAGGGTCATCGCCGAGCCGGACAAGCTGACGGCGGAAAAGGATCCGACCCAGCTGGAACTGATCAAGAAGTACGGCTTCGAGATGCCCAACGTCGGTGTCAGCCGCGGCGACGCGGCGAAGATCGTCGCTTTCCTGGGGGGCGGCAACGCCCCGGCAAAAAATGCCGCTCCCGCGGCAGGGACGAGCGCCGCGCCGGCGACCGGAGCCGCCGAGGCGTCTCCCGCTGAGGCGCCGAAGCAGGCGGAACTGGTGGTCACCAAGGAGCTGTTGGCCACCGGCCGTGACCTTTTTACCGGCAAGCAGCGCTTCGCCCAGGGGGGCGCGCCTTGCGTCTCCTGCCACGCCCTGCGCTACCCCGGCGTACAGAGCGGCGCGCTCGCCGCGGATCTCAGCGACCTTTACGGTAAGATGGGCGAAAACGGTGTGCGCGGCGTACTGAAAAGCCTCAGTTTCCCGGTGATGAAGAAGATCTATGCGGAGCGTCCCTTGAATGAGGAGGAGATCACGGCCCTGACCGCGCTCTTCAAGGATGCCGCCGCACGCAAACATACGGCAAGCGACCCCTACCCCCTGGCCGGACTCGGCTTCTTCGCCCTTTGCCTCGTCGCCGCCGTGCTGTTCAAGAGGAGAATAAAGTAATGTCCCATAACAGGATCAAGGACGACCGTTCCACGCAAAACCGCGGCTCCGAGGATTTTTACCGCAACCGGGCGCAGTACGACAAGGTGGTGCGCAGCACGCACGGCGTCAACTGTACCGGCGGCTGCAGCTGGATGGTGCACGTGAAAGACGGCATCGTCGGCTGGGAGCTGCAGGCAAACGACTACCCGCAGTTCGACGGTTCCATCCCGAACCACGAGCCGCGCGGCTGCGCCCGCGGCATCAGCTTCTCCTGGTACCTGTACAGCCCGATGCGGGTCAAGCATCCCTACCTGCGCGGCGCGCTTTTGGACCGCTGGAACGAGGCGAAGAGCCGCTACGCCGATCCGGTCGAGGCCTGGGCCAGCATCGTCGAGAACCCCGTGGCGCGCGCCTCCTACACGGGCAAGCGCGGAATGGGCGGCTTTCGGCGCGGCAGCTGGGAAACCGTCACCGAGATCATCGCGGCCTCGACCGTGTACACCGCGAAGAAGCACGGGCCGGACCGGGTGATCGGCTTCTCCCCCATCCCCGCCATGTCGATGATCAGCTACGCCGCGGGCACCCGGTTCCTGCAGCTTTTCGGCGGCGTCGCCATGAGCTTTTACGACTGGTACTGCGACCTCCCTCCCGCCTCGCCGCAGGTCTGGGGCGAGCAGACCGACGTGAACGAGTCCGCCGACTGGTACAACGCCTCCTACATCATACTGTGCGGCTCGAACGTGCCGATGACCCGCACCCCGGACGCCCATTACCTGGCCGAGGCCCGCTACCGCGGCACCAAGGTGGTGGTGATGTCTCCGGATTACTCCGCCGCCAGCAAGTTCGCCGACGCCTGGCTCCCGGTCGAGCAGGGGCACGACGGCGCCTTCTGGATGGCGCTGAACCACGTCATCCTGAAGGAGTACTACGCCGACCGACAGGTGCCGTTTTTCCAGGATTACGTCCGGAAATACACCGACCTTCCTTTCCTCGTCAAGCTGACCGAGCAGGACGGCACTTGGCGCCAGGGGGAGTTCCTGCGCGCCGACCAGTTCGAGCGCTCAAGCGGCATCGAGAACGCCGACTGGACCCTGTGCGTTGCCGACCAGGAGGGCGAGGTGCGCGTCCCCCACGGCAGCCTCGGCTCGCGCTGGAGCAAAGAAGAGGGGAACTGGAACCTCGACATGAAGGACATGGTGGACGGAACCGAGATCGACGCCGCCCTCACCTTCCTCGGCCAGGAAACCCGCAAGGTCCGCTTCTGCATCGAGCGTGAAAAGGACGCGATCCGCGAGGTGCCGGTGCGCCGGGTCATGACCAAGGACGGCGAGGTGGTCGTCACCACGGTATTCGATCTCCTGATGGCGCAGTTCGGCGTATCGCGCGGACTTGCCGGCGATTACCCCAGGGATTACGATTCCGAGCTTCCCTTCACGCCCAAGTGGCAGGAAAAGCACACCGGCATCGACGCGCAGACCCTGATCAACATCGCCCGCGAATGGGGCACCAACGGCGAGCAGAGCACCGGGCGCAACATGATCATCATCGGCGCCGGCGTGAACCACTGGTACCACAACGACTTGATCTACCGGGCCGCGATCACCTCGCTGATCCTGACCGGCAGCGTCGGCAGGAACGGCGCGGGGCTCGCGCATTACGTCGGGCAGGAGAAGGTGGCGCCGCTCGCCCCCTGGACCTCGATCGCCATGGCGCAGGACTGGACCAAGGCGTCCCGGCTGCAGAACACGCCGAGCTTCTGGTACATGCACTCGGACCAGTGGCGCTACGACCGCAGCTTCGTCGACTACTTCACGCCGGAGACCGGCGAGAACATGCCGATGCACACGGCGGACTTCAACGCCAAGGCGGTCCGGCTCGGCTGGCTCCCCTTCGCCCCGCACTTCAACGACAACACCCTGAAGCTGATGGAAAAGGCGAAAGAGGAAGGGTGCCAGAGCGATGTCGAGATCCGCGCCTGGCTTGTCGACCGGCTGAAAAAGGGCACCACCCGCTTTGCCATCGAGGACCCGGACGGAGCGGGCAACTCCCCCAAGGTCTGGTTCATCTGGCGGGGCAACGCCATCTCGTCCAGCGCCAAGGGGCACGAGTTCTTCCTGAAGCACGTGATCGGCGCCCCGAACAGCAGCTTCACCGCCAAGGAAGTCGCCAAGGGGGAGGTCAAGGACATCGTCTGGCACGACAAGGCGCCGGAAGGGAAGGTGGACCTGGTGGTCGACCTCAACTTCAGGATGGACACCTCGACCCTCTACTCGGACATCGTGCTTCCCGCCGCCACCTGGTACGAGAAGAGCGACCTGAACACCACCGACATGCACTCCTTCGTGAACTGCATGGACGCCGCCGTCCCCCCTTCCTGGGAGTCGAAGTCGGACTGGAAGATCTTCAGCATGATCGCCAAGAAGGTGAGCGAACTCTCGGAAAAGCACCTGCCGACCCCGGTCAAGGACATCATCGCCGCGCCGCTATTGCACGACACCCCGGGCGAGATCGCCCAGCGCTCCGTGCTCGACTGGAAGCTCGGCGAGTGCGAGCCGATTCCCGGGAAGACCATGCCGAACCTCGCCATCGTGGAGCGGGACTACCCGAACATCTACAACCGCTTCATGTCGCTTGGGCCCGAGATCGGACACCTCGGCGCGCACGGCAACTACTACGACGCGGACGACGAGCACGAGAAGCTGCTCCAGACGCTCCCGACCCGGAGCTGGGACGGGAAAACCTGCGTCGACCTCGAGGACGAGAAGGTGGTGGCGGACGTGATCCTCTCCCTCGCCTCGGAGACCAACGGCGAGCTGGCGCACCGCGCCTTCCAGAAGCTGGAAAAGCGGGTCGGAAAGAAGCTTTCCCAGATCTCGGAGGGAAACCGCGAGTTCCGGATGAAATGGGAGGACGTCACCCAGAAGCCGCGCCGCGCCATCAGCTCGCCGATCTGGAGCGGGCTCATGAACAACGGGCGTCCCTACGCTCCTTTCACGCTGAACGTGGAGCACGGCGTACCCTGGCGCACCCTCTCGGGACGGCAGTCGCTCTACCTGGACCACCCGTACTACGGCGAGTTCCACGAGGGGCTGCCGACCTTCAAGGGGAAACTGAACCCGGCGCTTCTGGACGAGACCGAGGGGGAGACCGGCCTGGTGCTGAACTTCCTGACGCCGCACGGCAAGTGGGGCATCCACTCGACCTACAGCGACAACCTGAGGATGCTGACCCTCTCGCGCGGCGGCCAGGCGGTCTGGCTCAACCACGAGGACGCGGCAGGGGCCGGTCTCGAGGACAACGAGACGGTGGAGATGTACAACGCGAACGGTGTCGTGGTCTGCCGCACCATCGTCTCCGCCCGGATACCGAAGGGGGCGGCGATCATGTACCACGCGCCGGAGCGCACCCTGAACATCAAGAAGTCGAAGAAGAGCGGCAAGAGGGGGGGCGTGCACAACAGCCTGTCCCGCATCAGGCTGAAGCCGACCCTGATGCTCGGGGGCTACGCCCAGTCGAGCTACTACTTCAACTACTGGGGCCCAACCGGGGTGAACCGCGACAGCTATGTCGTGGTGAGGAAGCTTAAGTAATCCCGATGTTAATCCGACCGATCGGTCCGATCCGACCGATCGGACCGATTCGCGATAACAGCGACTAAGGAGCCGCATCATGGATGTAAGATCACAGATAGTGATGGTTTTCAATATGGACAAATGTATCGGCTGCCACACCTGC
>Ga0209317_1001970_pt1 | contig 15988 bp, 14 predicted proteins | sample RifGroB2_FD_183994 | JGI IMG/M metagenome (GOLD analysis project Ga0209317, IMG submission 183994) | Soil microbial communities from Rifle, Colorado, USA - Groundwater B2 (SPAdes) (version 2) | ecosystem: Environmental > Terrestrial > Soil > Unclassified | place: Rifle, Colorado | collected... | reverse complement strand
CAATTGGAAGAAAGAGTCAGTGAACTTGGTCTGCAACATCGCGTGCTCATGCCGGGATACGTGAACGACGGCAGGCGGTACTTCCACCTCTTCGACCTGTTCGCCATGCCTTCGCTGACAGAGGGGCTGCCGATCGTGCTGCTGGAAGCGATGCAGTCGGGGGTGCCCATTGTGGCAAGCGCGGTAGGGGGGATTCCCCGTCTGCTTGCCGGCGGCGACTGCGGATTGCTGATCGAGTCGGGCCAGGTGGAGCCCATACGGAAGGGGATACGGCGGTTGATGAGTGATCAGGAGACAGCCCGCGAGGCGGCGAAGGCCGCTCAGCAGAGGGTATCCGAAAACTACTCCAGCGACGCCATGGCGAGGGGGTACCATGCCGTCTATCGCAGGGTCGTGACATGAGGGTGCTCTACATCATAGACAGCCTGACCCACGGCGGGACGGAGCGCCAGTTGGTGGAGTTGGTGAACAAACTGGACCGAAGCCGGGTGCAGCCCCACCTCTGCACGCTTAAGGAGTCGAACGAGCTCTTCTCCGAGCTGGACGTTCCGAAGATCTGCCTCGGGTACCGGAGCTTCACCGCTCCCTCGATCCTGAAGAACCTGTATGACCTGCACCGTTTCATCAAAAAGCACGACATCCAGCTCGTCCAGACCTTTTTTCAGGACCCGTTCCTGTTGGCGGCGCTGGTGAGGCCGCTCAGGTCGCTGCCGCTGATAGGCTCCTTCAGGGATCTGGGGTTTTGGCGCACCTCGGCGGAGTCGTACAAGATGCGCCTGGCCTACCCGTTCTTCTCCGGGTTCATAGCCAATTCGCGGGCGGTGAAGGATCACTTCGTAGCGGTGGACGGTATCGCCTCGGACAAGATCGAGGTTCTCTATAACGGCTTCGATTTGAGCGCTCTTGAGGTAGCTTCGGCTGACAGCGAGGGGGATGATCCCGGCGCCTGCACGGTAGGGATCGTCGCCAATCTGAACCGGCCGGTAAAGCGCGTGGATGACTTTGTGAGTGCCGCCGCATTGGTGTACAGGCGCAACCCTGCGGTCCGGTTCACGGTCATAGGGGGAGGCGGGCTTCAAGACGATCTTGAGCGGCTCTGCACCGAACTGGGAATTCGGCACGCCGTTCACTTCACCGGGCGGATCGACAACCCGCTGCCGTTTGTGAAAAACTTCAGCGTCGGCGTCATCACCTCCGAGACGGAGGGGTTTTGCAACGCCATCATCGAGTACATGGCGTGCGGTGTTCCGGTCGTCGCCACCAGGGTGGGGGGGAATCCCGAACTGGTCACCGAGGCGGAAAACGGCTTCCTGGTTCCCATCGGCGACCCGGAAGCCCTTGCCGAAAAAATAAGCCTGCTTATTGAAAACGAAGAGCTTAGAAGCAGTATCGGTGAGGCCAACCGGCGCAAGGTCTCAGAGCAGTACTCACTGCAGGTGATGCTTGAGCAGCAGACACGCTACTATGAGAGGCACGCCAAGTCCTGAGGATCTTGAGGCATACTCTCGAGGCGGATTCATTGGACCCAAAATAGCACATAGTATGGAGGCTATATAATGAGAATCGGCTCTCTGCTGCGATTCCTGTGCTTTTTCTGCAATCTTAAACTGTTGATAAGGTTGTTACAGGACTTGAAGAGGTATTCAGAGGATTGTGTTTTGCCGCAGCTCAAGTTGGAAAGGGGTGCGGGTACTTTCATACATCCATCAGTTTCGATTTCGAATCCTCACAATATCAAGGTCGGTATTTCAGTGAGGATACAGATGTCCTCAATATTGTGGGCATCCGATAATGCCAGGATATCGGTCGGGAATTACTCCGGTCTGGGCCCAGGGGTCAAGGTTTATACCTCCAATCACAAGTTTGGGGCTGGTGCAAGATACATAGATCAGCCTTGGGAAGAATCAGATGTGACCATCGGTGATAATGTATGGGTTGGGAGCGGTACTGTCCTGTTGGCAGGAGTCAGGATCGGAGACAACTCCGTAATTGCTGCTGGGTCGGTTGTGAATAAAGACATCCCTTCAGATTGCCTTGCTGCCGGTGTTCCTTGTCGAGTTGTCAGAGGGGTAACGTAAACCACCCCGGAGGAGGCTATGATGCCCACTGATGATAACCATTTCTTGAAATATGACCTGTATCGCTATTTTTATCCGAACGACCGGGTCCATCATATAGGTCTCGGCTCGAAAATCAAAAAGATAGTTCTGACCCAGGGCATCTGGGCTCTTGTTGTTTATCGAGCCGGTTCCTGGTGTGTAAGAAACAAAAAAGTGATGGGGATAAGCTCCAGAATTCTTATGCCGCTTCTCACGGCAGTCCAGAAGTTTGTCGAGATGGCAACTGGCATCGAGATTCCCTTCACTGCAAAGATTGGCAGGGGTTTGTACATAGGCCACTTTGGCCAGATCATATTGTCACCCATGGCGACGATGGGGGAGTTTTGCAACATCTCCCAAGGGATAACTATTGGTCAGGCCGGAAGAGGGGAGGATCAGTACGTTCCGATCATCGGTGATCGCGTCTACATAGGGCCTGGAGCGAAGTTGTTCGGCAAAATCACCATTGGCAATGACGTTGCCATAGGCGCCAACGCCGTTGTGACAAAAGATCTGCCGGATAATGCGGTAGCGGTGGGTATTCCCGCCAAAGTCATGAACCTAAGCTCGAGCCGAGACTTTGTAAACTTTAACCGACAAAAGATGGGACTGGATTGAGACGGATATGAAAAACGCAATTAAACGGGCCATTACCGGTTCCAGGACTTTTCTCCGCCTGCTGGACCGCTTTGTCCCAGACATGCCCCGGGTGTTGGTATACCACCGGTTCACACCGCCCGGGGTAAGGCGGCCGCACCGGGTAAGCGCCGACGAGCTCTCATGGCAACTCGACGTGATCTGCCGTGACTTCAAAGTCGTCTCCCTCGACGAGTGTGTCGAATATTTCTTGTTTCATGGTGCTTGGCCGAAGGCCTCAGTGATACTTACAGTCGATGATGGCTATCGTGACATGTACGAGTGGGCATACCCTGAACTTCTAAAACGTAACTTGAAGGCGACCTTTTTCGTTACGACACGCTTTATAGACGGGGATATCTGGCTATGGCCTGACCGCCTTGAGTATGCAATAGCGAACACCGCACACAAAAAGGCAACCATCTCTATGGGGGACTCAGTACTTGATTTTCCACTACATGACGATAAGCACAAGGCCGCGGCCTGGAAGGCTCTTAGCGACTACTGCATAAGCATCAGTTCCCAAAGAAAAGATGAATTTCAGAAAAAAGTAGAGTCCATCTTGGATGTTTCCCTGCCGTCTGCGCCGCCACTGGAATACGCAGCCTCAACTTGGGATGAAATCCGCGAGATGGGTCAAAACGGCATCGAGATAGGATCCCACACTAAAAACCATCCCATCCTTTCAAAAGTAAACCCCTCGCTTCTCGACAGCGAAGTCGGCGCATCAAAACATGTCATTGAACAGCAGATCGGACATGGCATCAAATCCTTCTGTTATCCGAACAGCGCACCGGATGATATAAACGAGGATGTCATTGCTGCAGTTCGAAAAGCTGGGTTCAAATGCGCTGTTTTTGGTCGGAATCTATCAAGTTGGGAGCCGTATACCATTCCGAGGATGGGCGTGACAGACGACCGGAATGACTTCCTTTGGAAAATTCACTCTGGGGAATCAATCAGCATAGTCAGAAGAGGTAATGCAAAGTGAATTGCGCCCTTGTAAGTGTCATAATACCTACTTTTAACCGAAAAGAGTTGCTGACCAGGGCCGTTGTAAGTGTGCTAGGCCAGACGTACGAGAACCTTGAGCTTATCGTTGTTGACGATGGCTCCACCGATGGAACGGAAGAACATCTATCATCCTTCAAAGCAGATGGTCGTTTCCATTATCATTACCAGGAAAACAGCGGGCAGAGCGTAGCGAGAAACCTCGGGATTTCACAGGCGACGGGCGAAATTATAGCTTTTCTAGATTCTGATAATTTTTGGCACAAGGACAAACTGAAGCTTCAGCTTGCCTTCTGGAGTCGCAACAAAGCTTTTGACATCATCTATAGTGAAGGCATGACTGTAGATCTAGCAGGGAAAGTTATTTCGGAAGGGGCACCCGTAACCAATAGACCAAGTGGCAGTATCCTTAAAACCCTCATCACGTGGAACTGTGTAACAAACAACACGGTGCTGGTACCAAGGCGCTGCTTTGCTGAAATGGGCGGGTTTGACGACTCGCTCAGGATTGCAGAGGATTTTGATCTCTGGCTTCGTTTTGCCACGCGGTACACTTTCGGCTTCCACCCGGAAAAGGTTGTCTATTACTGTGTTGAAGGTGAGCGCCTTTCCGCGCAGGAAGAACGAAATATTGATGTCAACATTGAAATAATAGAGAACTTTCGCAAAGCATTCCCCGAAGCTGTCTCAGCCTGGACCTTCAGAAAAGCTATGGGAAATCTTATTCGATGGAAAAACGATACTCACTGGAAACGAGGCAGTCGTCCGGAGATGAAGGCGGTCCTTCAGTCTGTGGTTTATAACCCTTCCGACCAAAGGGTTTGGCGACACCTTGTTAAAAGTATCTTGGCCCTGGCGCGAAGCTGACCATGTTTTTGCTGTTATTAATCACGCAGCTTTATCTCGACTCTTTGATTAATATTGCTTCTGGCACCAAGTAAATGCCAAAACGAGATATACACTATGCGTTATAAAAACCCATATGCAGTTATAATCATACTTAACTGGAATAAGTATAGCGATACTATACAGTGCCTTCATTCCATCTACAACATGGATTACCTGCACTTTTCAGTCCTGGTCATTGATAATGCATCTGATGATGGCTCTGTAGAAAAAATCAAATTAGAATTTCCTGACCTTTGGCTGATTGCTAACGAAGAAAATGTCGGATTCACAGGTGGAAACAACCAGGGAATTGAATTAGCCCTCTCAAAGGGCGCAGATTATGTGTGGCTTCTCAATAACGACACGGTTGTGGAAGTGGAAACCCTCTCGAGTCTCGTCGATGCTGCCGAACAATCATCCGACATCGGAATGGCTAGCCCTGCCGTCAACTATTACGACTCCCCTCATTTAGCACAATTCAACGGCAGTAAGGTCGACTGGGATAAACTCGAAATTGACATACCTGGCAGCGCGGACGACATGTATGAATACACAGATGGTCCGAACGTCTGCCTCTGGGGTACAGCGTTGCTTATAAAAAGGGAGCTTATAGAAAAGATAGGATATCTAAACGAAGGTTATTTTGCTTACTTTGAAGACACTGAATATTCATTGCGCGCTCTCAGAGCGGGGTTCAGAAACAAAGTCGTACTCCATACAAAGATCCTACACAAGACCCCTCCTCCAGATAATAACAACAGTATCCGCAATTCTTATTTTTACTATTATATGATACGAAATCGATATTTAATGTGGAAAGGACTCTCAGGCGACAAGAAATATATTTTTCAGATGCTGTGTAGGCACGCAATTTCATGGGCGGAAAAGCTCAAGGCCGCCGGAAAGTTTGAACATTCGTGGGATTGCATTGAAGGCTTTTACGATGCGGTCACCGGAGTAACGGGCAAGAAACCTTTAGTGCGGAGAGTGCCGCCTTGGTGCGTAGGCGTATTTACTTGGCACCCTTACCTTTTCCTCAACCTTTTTTCCGGGAACTTTAGGACTGTTTGGGCTCAGCTTTTGGCAAAGCTCAAGTTTTGACCGTAAAAATCCACGCATAAAAGGCACAAAGCGAATGTTTTCCAAGCTTATTAAAAACTCGAGTTCGAATGTGCTTGTGATGGCCGTGAAGTTGGCTTTCACCTTTTTAATGACTCCAGCCATAGTGAGAGCGCTGGGTAATTATGATTACGGCTTGTGGGAAATTGTCTTCTCAGTAGTAGGTTATATGGGGTTGCTCGATATCGGGATGAGGCCAGCAGTAGTTAGATATGTGGCTAAGTTTCAAGCCTTAGAAGACAAACCTTCGCTCGATAGTCTCTTTATCACTTCTTTGTCGTTCAGTGCTTTGGTGGGGCTGGTCGGCTGCATTTCGCTGTTGATGTGGGCCAAGTTTGATCCAGGGGTCCTTGCCGAACAAGGTGCTGATTCCTCTAGGTATGTGGCGTTTCTGTCTATTATAGCCTTCCAAATCTTGATCCAATTCCCAGGATATGTGGCGGATTGTATTCATGCGGGCTACCAGCGCTATCATTTACTAAACTTAGTCAATATCCTTTGTACTGTTATCGGTAATAGTGTAATTTACTATCTGTTAACTCATGGACACGGTTTGTTGACACTCGCACTTGGTAACGCGCTTGGTACTGTAGTCAGATATCTTTTAAGCTTCGTATTGCTTTTCTTCGATAAGTACGGGGGATTCAGACTGCATCTTAAGAACCTTTCCTTTGATATGATGAAATTGCTGCTGAATTTTGGTGGCAAGTCTTTCGCCGCTTCAATAGCCTCAACTGTATCCGGAAGTGTCAGTACCCTGATGATAGGCTTTTTTCTTGGGCCTGCCGCTATTCCCTTTTATGCAATCCCGAGCAGGCTTATTAGTTACCTGAGCGGAATTTCTACTACCGTAACCAACGTATTCATGCCGGCATTTAGCCAGCTTCATTCTTTGAATCAAAGGGAAACACTTAATTCTACTTATCTTACATCAACCAAGTATATTTGTTCATTCATGTTTCCGTTGCTTATCGGCATCGGATTACTTGGCAAGCCTTTCCTTGCTCGCTGGATGGGAGCGGAATATGCAGATAAAGGTGCTGCAATTCTTTACCTGCTTTCTGCGGCAAACCTGGTTTTCCTTATGAACCCTCTATTTAATCAGCTGCTCACCGGGATAAACAAGGTTGAGTTACTTGTGAAAATTAGAGTCTTATCCACAGTGATACTTGTTATTTCGATCTTACTCTTGATCAAGCCTTTTGGAACAATAGGTGTCGCGGTAGCATTCCTTATTATGACTATCGGGAGCAAGCCGTTTGAAATCAGCTACACTTGCAGGGCTCTGGGCATGACATATGTCGATTTTATAAAAGAAGCGTACAGCCGTCTACTGCTTCCCAACCTCTCTATGGCTGTAATTTTATTGATTACGATAAATAAAATTAATCCGATTGATTACTCTGAAATAGCACTTGTCTCCATGATTGGAGCCATTACATATCTAATGATCTTCATACCGATGTCTATTACTGATGAAGAAAAATTGATATTACTTGGGAAGATCAGGAATACGTGTAGCAAGTAGTTAAACCAGGAATACATATGCCTTTTATCATATTGTTACTGTTAGTACTCAGCTATTTTTTACATCTTACCTCGAGAATCCCTCTTTTAGGCATGGTGAGATTCGATCTTGTGCTTATGCTTATGCTGTCAGGTGCACTCCTGCTTCAACGTAGAGAGCATGATACATCCGCAGAGTCAGATAATATAAAGCGTAGACTTCTCATATTTATAGGGTTTTTTGTAGTAACCATACCTTTAGTTCGATGGCCGGGGTCAGTGCTGTGGTTTGGTATAGAATTTTACCTAAAGGTCGTTCTGTTTTTCTTTTTCATCACCGCCTTTGTTAAGACTGAGAAGCAGTTGAAAATTTTTGTGGGGGTCCTTATTGGTTGTCAAGTTTTTCGAGGTCTTGAACCCGTCTATCTCTATATGACAACGGGATATCTCCCAGAGGTCGCCTACAGCCTGGGGGGGAAAAACGGATTGGGAAGACTCGCTGGAGCTCCGCATGACGTCATAAGCGCAAATCCTTACGCTTGGGTGATTGTCACCACTATACCTTTTCTGTACTACCACTGTTGGTCTGGAAAGATCTATCTGAAGTTATTAACGCTTGCCGTTCTCGGCTTTCTCGGATATGGCCTCGTCCTAAGTGGATCGAGGACTGGGTTAGTGATTATAGTTGTTGTAGTTTTGGCGATAGCGTACTTCAGCCAGAAAAAAACCAGAGGAATAATCGTAGCACTTGCGCTGGTTTTGGGGGTTGGCTACTTCGTGGCAGGAGTGCTCTCTCCTGAACTTTCACAACGGTACCTCTCGCTCGTTGATTCCTCAGCAGTGGGAGCATCTACTGCCCAAGGGCGAATGAATGGTATTAATAGGGCAGTAACATCTGTCAGCAACATCCACGGCCTTTTAGGGCATGGTTTAAACACAAGTAAAGAAGTTAATGCAAATTATTTTGGGTCCGCCCAAGTCACCCATAATATCTACCTTGAGTTGCTGCAAGAGGTAGGAATAGTGGGATTCATTCTCTACTTCTTGTACGTCAAGACGATGTTTATGTCTTTACACTCTGCAGCGAGCAGGTTAGCATCTGAGTCGTTCCTTGGGCGATTAGCTTCCGCCTTGAAAGCCTGGATTGTCATGAATCTGGTCTACGGCTTGGCCTGTTTCGGCCTCTCAAGTTGGGAGTGGTACGTTTTCGGTGGAGTAGCTGCTGCTTGCGTGAACATAATGAATAAACAGGAAAACGTTCCTGCTGCAACAGAATTGACTTTTGACTTCGAACAACAAACCGGCGAGCGCATATGACCTGTCTTAGTATTGTAATACCTGTTTTTAAAACAGAGGCTTATTTACCACGCTGCCTTGAAAGTATACTTTCCCAATTGGAAAATGCTGCCGCAGAGGTGGAAATATGGGTCGTCAATGACGGTAGCCCCGACAATAGTCTTGCTATCATGCAGGGGTATCGCGAAAAATATCCGGAGCTTGTCCATGTTATCGATATTGCGAACTCTGGAGTTTCAGTCGCTAGAAATGTTGCTCTTGACCAGATAACCGGACGCTATGTCTGGTTTGTTGATAGCGATGACGCCATAGAAACTGGTGCAATTGAAGAATTAATATCTATCATCAGTAATACAAATGCTGACTACATTTATTTCAATGCTCACAGAGTCGATGAGAATGACACGATAATAGGAGGCTTCTCGCATAACAGCTCCAGATCCCAAATCAATAGTTTTAACTTCAATGCAGAAGAAGTCCTCACTCGATATGGCAAGCATATGCTTTGGCTCAGGTTAATCCGAAAAGATTTTATAGGAACGCTTAGATTCCCTGCTGGTATAACACACGAGGATATCCATTTCGACTTGCAATTGCTGGCCAGGAAACCTCGCATTCTGATTTTAGACCGCACATTTTATAGACATTTTTTTGACAATCCCAGCTCCATAACAAATACGATGAATCCTACAAAACACCGGCATGTGTTATGGGTCTACGAGGACCTCTACGAAAAATTCGCTGCTGCATCAGCATTCAGCCCCTTTCTTTGTGAATATATTGTTGTAGCAATTACACCGCTTTTTAAACGTGCTTGTTACTTACTCTCAACTGATCTGTCGAATCGAGACAAGCTCTCCTTGTTTAAAGAATATTGCAAACTGATAAGAAAGCTGTTTCAAGCTTTTGACGACAACAAGCCGCGTCACCATTTTTTATCCCGCAGCATTACCTTCCGCTTAATTGTCGGCGGGTACATCTATTGCGCCTTTATCCTTTCACTGGCCGGCTCCAAGGTAAAGCTTTTTATTGATTCCATTTCGCGTAGACCTCAAATATCTTAGCTGTTTTTTTTCATCTACTGCATTTTAGTTAAACAGCTGAGTTTACTATATGGAAGATAAATCAATGTCAAATGTATTTCATCCAAAAGTCAGCGTTATAATTCCCTGTTACAACCGCGAACAGTATATCTCGGAAACTATTCATAGTGTTTTGTCCCAGACATGGCCGAACATTGAGTTGATTGTCGTAGATGACGGATCTAGCGATAGTTCACGAGCAGTTTTGGAGTCATTCGGGTCTCGTCTTCAGATCTTGGAGCACCCAGGAAGAACCAACCTTGGGCAGTCAGCTGCTATCAACATGGGAATTCAGAACAGTTCAGGGGAGTATGTTGCTATTCTGGACAGCGATGATCTCTTTGCTCCAGACAAGATTGAAAAACAAGTATATTTTCTTGAACAAAATCCTCAATTTGGGCTTGTATATTCGAACTGCATATCTATTGATGAAAATGGAGGTGAGTTGCACAAAATGTATTTTCCCGGGCATAAACCTCCATCAGGGCCTGAACAAGTGTTGGTGGAGTGCTGTTTCAATGTGCCCTCGAATTCGCTTTTTAGACGCGATATTTATGAAAAAGTAGGTTTTTTTGACGAAACACTTCGATCTGCCCAAGATCATGATTATGCAGTCCGGATCGCTGAAATTACCCGCGTTGGATATATTGATGAATGTCTCTGGAACTACCGCAGGCACGGCGGCAGCATAAGTCATACGAGAACCTTGGAGCGCTGGATGAATGGCTTCAAAATTCTTAACGCTGCATGCAAAAGATATCCATATCCCACTGGAACCGTATTGCGACGTAAGGCGGTGCTTCATTTCAGGCTTGGTCAGTGCTATCTGCTGGATAAGCGCTACCTAAAATCAACCTACCACCTCCTGTTGGCGGGCTTGCTGGATCCGCTTCGTTCGTTGAGGGTCTTGACGGGGAGGGAGAGACTAACTGGGCCGCAGTGAAAGCATTTCGAGGTTTTTCAACTTGGCAAGCGAGAAAACTATGATACGCGGTGAAAGCCCCATCAAGCAGTCAGAACAGGAAGCAATATGTGTGGAATAACTGGTCTTATTTATACTGACTCAACGAGACCAGCTGATCCTGGGGTACTCGCCGACATGTGTTTGGCCATACACCACAGGGGACCTGACGAGTGGGGGATGTGGACCGAGGGTGCAGTCGGTATTGGCATGAAGCGGTTGCGGATCATTGACCTTGCCGGTGGACAGCAACCCATGGCCAATCATGATGCTTCCGTCCGAATCGTTTTCAACGGTGAGATATACAACTACCGAGAACTCCGCGCCGATCTAGAACATCGAGGCTATCGATTCGCTACGAATTCGGATACCGAATCAATCTTGCACTTGTACGAGGAGTACGGGCAGGATTGCGTCCGACACCTGAGAGGGATGTTCGCTTTTGCTATTTGGGATTCTGATAAACGGCGTCTTTTTATAGCGAGAGACCGCCTCGGGAAAAAACCCTTACAGTACCTGTATGATGGCGATAAATTTATTTTTGCATCAGAGATTAAGTCTATCTTGCGTTACCCGGGCCTAAAGCCAGAGGTAAACCGTTCAGGTATAGCTAATTACGTTGCCTATGGCTACTCTCCCGATCCGGACACCCTTTTCAAGGGGATCAACAAGCTGCCCCCCGGGCATACCCTTACATGGGAGAATGGTAAAGCTGTAGTTAGTCGCTATTGGGATATCGAGTACAAACCGGACTTCTCAGCATCAGAGAGTGATTTGCTGGAAAGGACTGAGCGCCTGCTTGAGGAATCCATAAAGATCCGGCTCGTGAGTGATGTGCCACTGGGCGCCTTTCTCAGTGGAGGGATCGATTCCAGTTTGGTGGTCGCCCTCATGGCGCGGAACATGGGTAAACCTGTTAAGACCTTTTCTATCGGTTTTGATGAACAGAAGTACAACGAACTTCCCTACGCGCGTATGGTCGCCCAGAAATACAGCACCGAGCATCACGAAGAAATTGTTCGCCCCGACGCAGAAGAGGTAATACCGCACCTAATAAAGATGTTCGACGAACCTTTCGCCGACTCTTCGGCCATACCGACATATTATGTGTCACGTCTTGCTCGACGTCATGTGACGGTGGCGCTCTCTGGTGACGGTGGCGACGAGATGTTTGGTGGCTATGACCGCTATCTCGACAGCACTCTTAGCAGTTTTACCGACAAACTGCCACTCGCACTGCGGAAAGCGGTTCTAGGATATCCTGCCAGTTTTCTTCCTGAAAGCTTCCCTGGCATCAACACGTTGCGCTATTTAGCGGCTGATGCTGACGAGCGATACATTTCAAAAATGACTAAAGGTCTCTCTTGGACGCATAGTAAACTCTTCAGTCCCGAATTTATCCGGGAGATTAATAGCAGTGACCCATCGTCCCCTCTATTAAGGCTGCTATCTCAAGTAGATATGCACGATACTGTAACTCGCAGGCAATACTTGGATTGCAAGACCTACTTGCCTGGAGACATTATGACCAAGGTGGATCGTGCCAGCATGTCAGTTTCACTGGAGGCGCGGGCACCAATGCTTGATCACCTTTTTGCCGAATTCGCATTCACTGTTCCGGTGCAGTACAAGGTGCAAGGAAGGACGACAAAGTACCTGCTAAAACAGCTTGCTTACAAACTGCTGCCACACGAAATAATAGATCGCCCCAAGATGGGCTTTGCCATGCCTGTTGCCCAATGGATCAACGTTGATTGGAAAGAGATGAGCGAGGATTTAGTCGTCGGCACGCGCGCTCTGCAGCGGGGTTCTTTCAACACAGGCTATCTAAAGCGGATCATGAGTGAGCACCGTGGTGGTCGCCGGGATCACAGCTATATCATTTGGACATTGATGGTACTCGAGATGTGGTATAGAAAATTTATAGATGGGAAGTATTAAAATGACATATGCTGAACAAAATATGAACGGTAAAAACATTAAACATAGGGTTTTGCTTGTCGTCCGTTGGCCTGTTGGCGGTATTCGCACTTTTATTCTCTACGTATATAGCCATTTTGACCCTGATAAATATCATTTCACAATTCTGGCTCCAGCCTCTTCTGGCCTTGACATGCTGGAAAAAGATCTCAGTGAGTTGGACTTGGAAATTGTTCGAATATCCGACCACCCTTCCTTTTATGACCTAATTCTTGCTGCAACTAGGCTACTAAATGGCGGCAGATATGATCTCGTCCATTCACATGGCTTCACATCGGGCCTGTGTACTGTATTGCCTGCATTGGTTTTCCGGATACCTCACATACTTACCTCGCATGACACTCTTTCTACAGCACAATTTAAAGGGTATTCCGGGCGTATTAAACTTGCTGTTATGGGCTTTGCGTTGTCCCTTGTGAACACAATACATTTGGTAAGCGAGGACGCACTAACAAATCTGGGCGAATTTTATCCAAGGCTCGCTTCTAAAGCAGGCAAATGTGTGGTCATTAGAAACGGCATCCCTTCCGAAGTTTTTGTTAATGCTTTACCGAGAGATCTTCGCGCAGAGCTTGGGGTTGATTCGAATGTCTTTTTAATCGGTTTTCTTGGTCGCTTTATGTCGTTAAAGGGTTTTAGCTTCTTAGTCGATGCGGTGGGGAAACTCGTGGATGCTGGTGGGATGGCCAAAAAACCTTTGGTGCTGGCGTTTGGGGAAGGTGGATTTGTTCGCGAGGAGAAGTCTGCCCTTGAAGCACGAGGGCTTGAAGAGTATTTCATATTTTACCCTTTTACATCTAATGTTGCAGGCGTGATTAAAGGGCTTGATCTTGTAGTTGTGCCATCATTATCAGAGACATGCCCACTCCTTCCTATGGAAGTATTGACATGTGGGATTCCAATTCTCACTTCAAATTGCGTCGGTCTGCGAGAAGTCGTTAGGAATACTCCCGCCCACATGGTCCCTTCAAGAAATAGCGCTGCAATTGCGGAAGAAATAAGGCGTTCCATGAAAGAGGAAACACGCCAGTGCTTTCTGGATTTTGCACCAGAGGCAGCGGAAAGATTTGATGTAGTGAAGACAGCCAGCGCCATTAAAATCATGTATTCTAAATACCTGTAACTGTGTCTCCTGGAGCATTGAATCGCCATGAAAAAAATCTGGATTGCATGGGAAGATCATAGAAGAACCAAAGAGCTTGCGAGTCACTTCGACATCAGCCTCTTTATTCTAAAGTCGGAGTTGCCTAGAATAGTTAAACATCCACTATTTTTAGTGAGAACGCTGTTGCTCTTGTTGCGAAATGAACCCGATATTCTCTTTGTTCAAAATCCATCTATTGTGCTTGCTATTTTTTGTTGTATTGTCAAGCCTTTTTTCAAATTTAGATTGGTTGTTGATTTACATAATGCGGCTGTTGTGCCGGAGAGTGGCTTGCAAAGAAAAATTTATTTTTTATACAAATATGTCCACAGGACGTCTGACGTAAATATAGTTACTAACTCCACACTTCAAAACCTAGTTTTTTCTAACGGAGGTGTGGCGCTAATCCTGCCAGACAAGCTCCCTACATTCACTCAAGATTTTTCCAGACCTCAAATAGTCAATCATATCCCTGAATATCTGGTGGCCATTTGCACCTTTGGTGTGGATGAGCCTTTCAATGAAATAATTGAAGCTGGTAGGTTGGCGGGCGATGATGTTACAATAATAATGACAGGTAACCATAAGAAATGTTCCGATGAAATTAAAAAAAATTTACCTGACAATGTGTTTTTGTGCGGATACTTGCCTGAAAAAAGTTACATAAATCTGCTATACTATTCCAAAGGTGTCATAGATCTTACAACCCGAGATAATTGTTTGGTTTGCGGTGCATATGAGTCTGTTGCCTTGGGAAAGCCACTTGTTTTGAGTGACACTAGAGCGTTGAAACATTATTTTACAGGCGGCGGAGTTTTTTGCGACAACACAACAATCTCCATAAGAGATGCAATCATTTCTATATTAAAAAACAACGACTTATATCTAGAACAAGTTCGAGAGTTGAGGCAACGGATAGAGGAAAAATGGTGCGAGTATGAGCAGATTATAATTTCAAGTCTGCCAATAAGGGTTCGTTAGAAAGGGAGGATTTAAGATGGTGAATTTTAAGAATCTATTTATTTTTTCAGCCATGGCTATATTAACTCTATGCTTTTCTACGGTAGGAGTTTGTGACCCGGTGATTAATAAGTTGACCGGAACATTCGCTAATGGTCAGTCTGTTGTCTTGGATGGGGCTAATTTTGGGCCGCAAGGACCAAATTTAATTTTGTATGACGATTTTGAAGGAGGTACGACAGGACTTACCATACCTCTCACCTCTCCAAGATTCGGAAGCGGGTGGTCAGCTGCCGGGCCCAATGCGCCTGTTTATTCATCTGTAGCTCATAGCGGAAATCACAGTATGTTAACGTCGAATAACGGTGCCACCTTGCAATTCAAAAAAAATTTTGCACCGGTAACAGAAGCCTTTGTTTCTTTTTGGGTTCGCATTCCTGATGGCACACACTTTCCTGCTACCTCTGCAACAAAGACTTTTCCAAGCGGCGGATTCTGGAAAATGATGTGGTTAATGGACGGCGATGGCGGCTATAACTCTGATAACAATATTGTTCTTGGCAGTTTTATTACAGCAAATACTTGGACCTTGTTCACTAATAACGATGGTTTTAACATGTATCAGGAGCCGTACCGAAGTGGTTCGAACAACTGGTGGACTTGGGATGGCTGGATGCGCCATACTTATTGGCTTAAAGGTGGAGCAAACCCGGAAGTCGATGCTGGTAGCGCTTATATTCACGTGTTGACAGAGGGAACAAAACAAATTGAGTACAATGGACCATTCGTATCACAGGGGCCTTTTCCGTTTCCCCTATTTAAAGCTGGTGTAGGTAATGGGGTACCACAATGGAACAGATTAAACGTTCCTGGATATATAGCCCCTTCCGACACAAATACCCACCCTGTGTACGACGACATCTATGTCGCTACTGGCCCAAACGCACGTGCAAGGATTGATATTGGAGACAATGCTACCTATGGGTTGTGTAAGAAGATCTCTTTATCTGTTCCAACTTCATGGTCTGATAATAAATTAATGGTTAATGTACAGCACCCTCCAGGCTTTAATTTAGGAGATACAGCATACATTTTTATTTTTGACAGTAATGGATTACACAACACGAACGGTTACCCTGTAAAGATTGGCACCAAATACCCAGAAGTCGCGCCTGCAATTAATTTACGTGGGGTAGAATCTAAGTAGTTTCCATCCGGAAACGTAACGTACCGGATTTGTTAAAAATATAGCAAAAAGTTCTTCGGTTTTTCTCGTATCCGTGTTACAATTCCTGCCGTAATTATC
>Ga0209317_1001969_pt1 | contig 15991 bp, 11 predicted proteins | sample RifGroB2_FD_183994 | JGI IMG/M metagenome (GOLD analysis project Ga0209317, IMG submission 183994) | Soil microbial communities from Rifle, Colorado, USA - Groundwater B2 (SPAdes) (version 2) | ecosystem: Environmental > Terrestrial > Soil > Unclassified | place: Rifle, Colorado | collected... | reverse complement strand
GGCACACTGCGTCACGTTGCAGGAATTGATCTTCACCATCTGCTTCTCCATATCTGCCTCCTTATGACGGCCCCCTTCGCGCATTATGAGTTTTTAGCAGACCTGGATCGATAGTCAAGCCGGCGAAGCCTACCCGCACCCCCCGGCGCCGCCAAAGCCGGGGAATTTTTTTTCCCGCAGCCATTCGTTGATCATGCCGCTGGCGCACCCGACACCGGCGTCCACCTTGAGCGCGGCAACCGGACAGTTCAGCGCGCAGGCGCCGCACTCCATGCAGGCGTCCCCGTCGGCGAGAACGGCCTTTTTTTGCTCGATCCGGAAAACCTGGTGCGGGCAGACCTCGGTGCACCTGCCGCAGCCGACGCAGAGCGAGCGCTCCAGTTCCAGCGTCGCCACTCCTTCCAGATACCTGAACCCTTTCATATCTCCCCCCTTAGGCCAAAAGCCGTCCCGCGACCACGAAAAGCAGCGCGGCAAAAAGCGCTCCCGCCATGACGGGGAGCCCCAGGCGCATCTCCTTTTTCACACCAGACTTGGAGGTGTAGGTGGTGCAGCCGGTGAAGTTGAGGGTATAGAAGGAGGAGACTGCCGGAAGCGCGAGGAAAGCGGCCAGGGTCGCCGCGCCGCCCCACTTCTCCCCTCCCGCGAGCGCGTAGAGAAGCGCGCAGTAGAGAAGCCCGGCAAAAGCCCCCTTGATGGCGAAGCTGCGCGTGGGCAGGAGCGGCAAGAAGGCCGGCCCGACGGCAACCCCGGTGAAGACCGCGCCGAGGAAGGCGCAAGCCGCGGCGGCCGCGGCGGCCGCGCCAAAGAGAAGCCAGGCCGCGAGATAGAGGAGCGCCGCTGCAGGGACCACCGGCTTGGCCACCAGGACCAGTTCCACCGGGATGAGGACCAGGCGGTCGTACCAGTTGAACCTGAGCTCCCGCATGGCTTTCGTGGTCACGCAGCCGTTGTCCAGGTATCCGGGGAGGTCGGAGGCCCGCACGGTGGCGTAGGCGATTTCGAAGCCGCTTCTTTGTTTTACCCGGTGCGCCGCCACACCGGCCGCGCCCAGGATGGGGAGGATCAGCCGCCGGTGCGCGACCACCTCGGCGAGCCCGCTCTTCTCGATGCGCCGGACCAGTTCGCCGGTACCGAAGGTTCCCTTCCCCGCCGCGCACCAGACGTTGATCCCGTAGGTCTCCAGGACCAAGAGCCACACGTCCCTGCCGGAAAGCGCCTGGCGCACGAGGTCGAAGCTCATCTTGTAGTTGGCGGTCACCACAACCGGCGCCTGCGCGTCCGGCTCCCCAATGGCGTAGAGGCCGGGGGGGACCAGGAAGTTCATCCGGTTGATGCCCCAGCGCGCCTTGCAGGCGCCGACCCGGTCGGCAAGGGTCAGGGTGGCGCTGATCTGCGGCACCTGCCGGCCGGCGACCTGAAGCCAGCGCGAAAAGCCGGGGACTTTTTCGGTTATCTCTCCGCCGCCCGCGGAGGTGCGCGGACCTCAGCAGGGTGGAGCTTCGGGTGCCGGCCCGGGCGCGCAGGAGGCAGCCTCCCGGTGCTTCACCTTGATCTTCTTGAACTCCCTCAGTTTGTTCATGACCTTGTCTCGCTCCCGATGCAACCGTCTTCGGACACAACATATACGGAAAAGCGGATACGATCAAGGAAGATCTCCCTCGGAGCGCAAAAGATCCCGGCGCGCAAGCAAAAGCCGCTTCACCAAAGGCAAAACGGCCTGCACGTTGCATAAACCGATACTATTTCGCTGCGCGCGTCGCCCCAAATGACGCCACGTAGCCGAGACAGGAGAGCTTTAAGCAACTAGCTCTCCAGCAACAGGGTGGCTTAGATGATGCGGGCGATCAGGCGCAGGGATGCGCCGTAGATCACTTGGCTGCGGCAAGTTCGTCCAGCTTCTTTTTGGCCTCCCGGTACCCCTGCGAAGAAGCGCGGCGCAGCCATTTCTCCGCCTCATCCCGGCTCTGCGCTCCTCCTACTCCATAGAGGCAGGCTATGGCGAGATCGTACTGGGCCGACGCCAGCCACTGGTCGGCCGCCTTCTGGAGGAGTTCCCGCCCCTTGACCGGGTCCTCCTTGAGCCCGCCTTCGCCCCGCAGGTACATCATGGCGAGGTTGTACTGCCCAAGTGCGTACCCCTGCTCGGCCGACTTTATGTACCAGCGTACCGCCTCATCCTTGTCCTGGGCCATCCCGACGCCCGAGGCGTACAGCACGCCAAGCTTCGACTGGGCCTCGGCATTACCCGCCTCGGCCTGCTTCTTTACTTCCGGGATGTTGACCCCGTCATACGCCAGCGCCGGCAGCGCAGCGAGAAGCAGTACTGCAACGGCAACCTTTACGGCAAAACGTAAAACCTTCATGACACCTCCCCCACCTCTCGAACTGATGCTCATTTTGGAGCAAGAACCCTGCCACCGCCCCACTCTGGGGTCACCGTACCGCGCACGCGGCACACATCATGCTACTACCCGGGGCAGCCGCTTTTGCGTGCAGGGCGGGGTGGAGCGCCGCTGTCAACCGCGCTCGCTTCGCTGCTTAGTTCGCCGAGAAGCGGTCCCCCCCCGGCACGGAGAGGGGGAGCCTGCGCCATATCGCCCACAAAAGTGGCGCGATATCCCCCACGGTGGTGGCGGGGAGGGGGCGCCTCTCACTCAGGCGGCGGGAAAAAAGAGGGGCGCTCCCCTTACCGGGACCGCCCCCACTTCATACCCCGTGCCAGCCGAGGCTATTTGAGCAGGACCTCGATTTTGGCGTCCTGCTTGGCCTGCCCCACGTACGATGAGACGGCCAGGTTAGCCTTCTGGGCCTTGATGTATGCCCCGATCTTCTCTTTTGCAGCGTCCAGGGAAACCTTGTCGCCTTTGATCCGGTCGGTCTGCTTGATAACGTGGTAGCCGAAGCTGGTCTCAACCACCGGGCTGATCTCTCCCGATTTCAGCGCGAACGCGGCCTGCTCGAAGGGGGGAACCATTTTCCCTTTGCCGAAGTAACCGAGGTCACCACCGTTTTTGGCGCTGGGGCAGCTGGAGTTCTCCTGGGCCACCTTGGCGAAGTCGGCACCACTGGCAAGTTCTTTCTGCAGCTTCTCGGCCTTGTCACGAGCCTTCTTCTTCTCCTCGGCGCTTGCCTTGGCATCGCAGCCGATCAGCACGTGGCTCGTCCTCACCTGCTCCTGCTGGACGAACTTGTCGGGGTTTTCGCCATAGAACTTCTTGATCTCCTCGTCGCTCACCTTGAGGTCGGCAATGATCTTGGAGTTGACGAAGTTTGCGATCACCAGGTCGCGGCGGGAGTACTCGCGCAGCATAGGCTCCGTCATCCCGATCCCCTCCAGCTCCTTGGCGTAGGTCTCGGGATCCTTGAAGCCGGACTTGAGCTGGGTCAGCTTGGCGTCGGCGTTCTTGTCCAGATCCTTCACCTCGAGCTTCTCGCCCGCCTGGTAGAGGAGTTCATTGCTGATCAGCTGGTCCAACGCCTGTTTTTCGAATTCCTTGAGCAGATAGGGAGGCACCTGCATCCCGGGCTGGCCGGCGATGAGGATCTTCTTGCTCCGCTCCAACTCCAGACGGGTGATTTCCTTTCCGTTCACCCAGGCGACCACCTCCTTGGGGTTGAAGGCCGGTGCCGCCTCTTTCGCGGCCGGCGCCGCCGGGGCTTTGACGGCGGGACCGCTCCCCGCGCACCCGGAAAGTACTGCCGCGAGAACGCAGGCCGCCAACATGGATGCCGATGCTACGCGTTGGTTGAACATTTCTTTCTCCTTTAGCTATTGGTTGATCTCGAAAGGGCTACTGTCTCTAGCGGTTCGCACTGGAAAAGCGGATGTTACAGCCACATCCGCCGCATTGTATAGACGCATGTTGTTATATACGGTTTTTTGTGATACATCAACATAAAGTGGCATGAAGAACATTAAAAACGGAGGATCGACATGAACAGGAAGTATTACATCGTCGCGGCATCGTTGCTGTTGTCTGCCTCACCCGCACTGGCCCAGCAGTGGCAGCACCTAGGGAGTTACGGGCCTTCAAGCTTCTATTTCATGAATCCGAAGACCCTCTCCGTCACGGCGGAAAAGACGGTAAAGTCCTGGACCAAGCGCGAGATCGACGTCGACGCTGCAGCGATGGCCAAGGCAAAGCTGATGCCGGACCAATACAAGGGGAGCACCTCGGTCGTGGCCTACAACGAATTCGACTGCGGCAAGCGGCAAAAGCGCACCCTGGCCGGGATGAGCTACGACAACGCCCGCCGCGAAAGCAAGGACCTGGACCGGACCGACTGGCAGCCGGTGGAGCGGGGAACGCTGGAAGCGAACCTGCTTGAGGCTGTCTGCCGCGCCGCGAAGGAGACGAAATAAAAGGGTACCGCCGTCAGCGGCAGTTCCCGGAGAGCCCGGGTCCCCCCCGGGCTTTTTCATGACCGCGCGCCGCTTACGACGCCACGGAAAAGGTGGAAATAGAGCGAAAGCCTTAAAAAAAGACCCGGAGGGTTCCCCCTCCGGGCATATGTCATCTCATTTCTTCAAAATTCTTCCTTAGTTCGCGCCATCCACGGTGATGGTCTTCTTGAAGTACCCCTTCTGCACGCCGGCATTGTAGATGTACACCTGGACCAGCTTGTTGCCGGCGCTGGTGTAGGTGTGTGCCTTGGAGAGGGTGGTGGCGTTGACCGTGGTGACGTACTCGTACCTGCCGTCGCCCCAGACGATCTTCACCTTGTTGTTCGGCGTGGGGAGACCGGCGAGGTCGAGCGTGCCGGAGAGCGCGCCGGCGTTGTCGGTCCAGGTGATCACGTCGGCCGGTTTCACCACCGCGTTCACCTGCTGGGTGGCGAAGGAGGTCTTCCCTTCCTCGTCGGTCACCTTGAGGGTCACCGTCTTGCTGCCGGCGGTGGCGAAGGTCACGCTGGAGGACTGGCTGTCGGCGACGGCGGCGCCGTCGCTGGAGCTCCACTCGTACTTCACGGAGCCCTTGCCGGCCTGCGCCTCGTCCGCGGCGAGGCTCTGGGCCTCGGTGGTGTAGACCTGGACGCCGGGGGCGGCCGGATCGACGTCTACGAAGCTGCTGGAGATCTGCGCCACCGGAGCGATCCCGATGCCGGCCGCGTCGGCGGTGATGCCGGTAAGGTAGCCTTTCCAGGTTGCGCGGTCGGCGTAGGTGTTACCGTTCACGTCGGTGTAGCTCACGCCGGTGACTGCCGGGTAGAGCGCCTCGTTGCGGTCGAGCTCGGTGACGCGCTTGTAGTCGCCGGCCTCGTTCGGGGTGAATTCGCCGTTCGCCCAGTCACCCAGCTCCTCGAACTTCACCTCGGTTGCGCCGCCGGCCTTGCTGGCCACCTCGGCTCCGGTTTCGATGTCTTCCTTGGCGCCGACGATCTCCATCAACTCCGCCGGAGACTGCATGAAGGTCCTGCTGTTTTCGATCGCTTTCTGGGCGTTGATGGCGGTACCGACCATGTTGATGGTGCCATCGAAGATCGAGGCCGTGGCGGTGCCCGCCGCGGCGTGGCAGTCGGCGCAGCCGTAGCCGGTCTCGGTCTTCTTACCCAGTACGAACTGGTCGGTGGTGCGGACGCCATGGGTCAGCTTGTAGGGGCCGGCCACGAAGGCGAGCTGGGTCCCTGCCCAGGACTTGCCGTCGACGGAACCCTTGATGCTCTCACGCCATGCCTTGTACCCGGAGATCTCCTCCGGGGTGGAGAACATCGCGTTGCCGCCGTAGACGCCGACGTACTTGAACGCGCCGGTGAAGGCCCCGGTTTGGTCGTAGGCGCTGGCGAAGCCAGCCTGGCCGAAGCCGACCGGGATCGGGGCGAAGCCGGAGGGACCGTAGTTCATGCCGGCCTTCATGTCGCGGGAGATCCAGGGGTCGTAGTTGGTGGTGTCGCTGACCTCGGGAGCGCCGTGGTTGGAGGGGTGGCGGCCCGGCACGCCGTCGCCGTTCGCGTCGACGCCGCCGTCCACGTTGTTCCAGATCGCGGCGGTGATCAGGTTGACCGCGTAGATCTTGCGGCGCCAGTCGGGGTTACCCGCGCCGCCGGCGGTGGTCTTGAAGTCGTTGCCCCCTTTCTGCCAGGTGTACAGCGGCTCCCAAGGCCTCAGGTTGGTCCCTGTCGGCAGCCCCTGACCCATCGGGTCGGAGAACATCCCCATCATGCCGCCTGCAACATCGAAACCGAGCATGTTGGGGTAGCGGTTGCCGGAGGTGCAGTCGAGCAGACGGACCACCATCTGGTTCCTGGTCAGGTGGCAGACGGTGCAGTCGACGATGTCGAGGTGGCTGCCGACGAAGTTCTCCTCGGCGGTGCCAGCCGCGTTCATCCGCAGCGCGTTGGTTACGTTGGCCAGAAGGCCGCTGTTCTGGTGCGCGGTGAGCGGGTTGGGAGCGCCGAAGGTCTCGACGGTGACGCCGTCGCGGTTCTTGCCGGTGACATGGCACGCTTCGCAGCTCTTGACGGTGTTCTGGCTGTTGACCGTGGCCCTCTTGGCCGGGTTCGCCTCGACGCCGCCGGCGCTGTCGTAGCCGCGGCCGGGGTCGCAGAGGCTCTTGCCGTCGAAGGCGATGGTGCCGTCGGGGTTGTAGCTGTCGACTTTGGTGGTGGCGGTGTTCATGTGGCAACCGGAGCAGTCAAGCGTAAGGTGAACGTCGTAGCCCGGCTCCCAGAGGTCGCCGCGCTTGAACCACTCGGCGCGCGGGAACGGGACGGTCGACTTCTTCATCACGTTCTGGTCCTGGTGCCCGTCCGCGTCCAGGGTGGCCTGGTAGTAGATCGGACCGGAACCGGCGGGGTTGCCGCCGCCCAGGAAGCCCTGGGTGTTCTGCGCGGTCGTGGCGTTGAACTCGGTCATGCCCATCGCTGAAGGCCAGCCGGCCGGGATCATCGGGTTGATCGCCTCGCTGGCGCCGATGCCGGTCTGGGTCATGTACAGCACCGGGGAAGCGGTGAAAGGACCCTGCCAGTCCCAGCTAAAGGCGGCAGTCCCATCAGGGAGCGCCATGGGGGCGTTGAAGTCGAAGGCCGGCATGGTCAAGCCGGTGAAGGAGCCGCCGCTGTTGCCGTCGAAGTTGCCGTTGTAGATCATCGGTGCCGAGGAGAGGAAGTCCCTCATCATGTCGGGCAGGTCCTTCAGGTTGCTCGGCATGTGGCAGTTGCGGCAGTTCTGGCTGGGGGGATCGTACTTCATTTTGGAAAGGCCAGCCGCGGAGAGGGAGACGGTGTTGTCCGCGTTCTTGGTGAGAAGGCCGCTCGCGAAGTCGTAGGCCTGGGTGAACATGTTCATGAAGCCGGCGCCGAAGCTCGCGGTGGCTGCATGCGCGCCGCTGTAGGCCATCACGGAGGACATCATGTTGTTGTACCCCTGGAAGTGGCACATGAGGCAGTCCATTTCCTTCACGTTGGGCATCATGACCTGGCCGTTCACGATCGGCATGCTGCTGCCGTCGGGCAGGGTCACACTGCCGGCCTGCCCCCAGCCGCCGGCGGCGGTGACCGCAGTTGCGCCGTTCCAGATCGGGTAGGACCAGGGAGCGGGCTCCACGGTGTGTTCCGGCAAACCGGTGAGCGGGTTGTAGCGCTCGAAGATGGTCATGGTGTACGGGGTGATCCCGTCCATGTAGGGGTTCATGGTGCTGAAGCGCCTGCCGGTGCGGTCCTTCTCGACGAAGCCGCCACCGACATGGCATGAGCCGCAGGCCTGGGAGAGGTCCCAGGCGGAGTAGTCAACCATGGTGAGGAGCGGGGTTAAAGCCCTGTCCGTGTTGAAGGAGGGGGAGCCGGAAAGCATGGTGGCCAGGCCGGTGGATTCGGGGCCGGTGTAGGGGCCGTAGCTGATGTACTCGTTGGTAGTGGTGTTCTTCATGTAGTTCGCCACCTGGCGAAGAGAAGGGCTTCACCACTTGCCGACCATCGCGGTCGCTTGGGTCCATGGCTTGTTCTTGGTCGGATCGAATTTACCGTCGACGCTGTCGGGGTACTCGTTGCGCCCCTGGGCGGCGTGGAAAGAGTGGTCCGAGATCTTGGTGTAATCGTGGCATTCGGTGGTGCCGCAGGTCATCTTCGGGCTGTAGGGCATACCCTTGCCGCTCGCGTCGACCTGGACCGGCACCTTCGCACCGCCGGCCATCTGCGCCCCGATCTCCTCGAAGGTGTAGAGCTTCACCTCCGGGTGCGCGGCCAGCGCGATGCCGGCCCCCAGCACCAGGCCGGTGGCGCTTGCGGCCGCCACCAGGCGCGGTATGACTCGTCTTGCTTTCATGAAGTCATCTCCTTTTGTTTAAGTTGGTTCCATTCGGCGGCTCCCGCCGCCCATTGCACTGCAATTCTTCCGTTGCACCGCTAACGCATGGGGGTGCGTCTTACAGGTTACAGAAGAGAGCCTGCCGAAGACCCAGCAAGACCAGGACCAAAACACGCCACGCATATATATTTTTATTCATTTTTTAGCATTATATGATATGCTGCTGGCACGGATGCGGCGATGTGGCTGATTTTCCGCCGTTTTCGTCGTCGGCGGCGTTGCCGCGAAAGCGCGGACCGCCCCCCCAGGGCATGAGGCGAAGACCCCAGGCAGCTGGGGGATTACCCGGTGGAAGGTGCAGGGGTTCCTCCCGGGGAACCGCTTCCGCGGGGAGTGATCTCACCCGCATCGGGTTAAATCCCCCACCTCACGGTTTGCCAGCAACCGTTTTTTGCGGAGAGGCCGTCGTGCCGTTTCCGCAAGTTTCTCCTGGCCGGGCGCGCCGGCCAAATCATGGAGCCAGGGAGCAGAAAGTGAAAGCGAAGCAGCCCCAATCGGAGCATCCGGCGCGAACCGGCGCAGACCCAAACCTCTTCGCGACCATCGTCGGCAGCCTGTCGAACGGCATCTACGTCATCCAGGACGGCCGGGCCGTCTTCCTGAACGACCACTTCGCCAAGATATTCGGTTACCAAAGCAGCGGGCCGCTCATCGGCAAATCGATGTACGACGAGGTCTACCCGGACCGCCAGAGTGTGGAGTTGTTCCGCTCTGTGAACGAGAAGGCTCTCGCCGGGGGGCAGCAGCTCACCTCCTGGGGGCAGCCCTGCGCCAGACCTGACGGCACACCCTTCTGGCTGGAGGTCGAAGCGCGCAGGATAGACGTTGGCGGCAGGCCGGCCATCCTGGGAACCATGCTGGACCACACCGACTGCAAGCTCCTGGGGCAGGCCATGCACGCCTCCCAGGCGTCCCTGCACATGCTCCTGGATGCCATGGAGGACCGGGTGTACGTGGTGACCGACGAGTTCCGCATCGTCTACGCCAACAGGAAGATGCAGGAAGGGATTACCGGTGACATATCCTCGGAAATGTGCTACAGCCTGTGCCGCGGGCTCTCGGAACGCTGCGCCGACTGTTCCAGCGACGCGATCTTCAACCACGGCAAGCCCGTCTACAAGGAGTTCTTCAACGAACGCACCGGCCTGTGGTATTCCGTCATCGAGCTGCCGATCCGCATGCCGGGGATCGAGCGTCCCACCAAGCTCGCCGTGGCGCGCGACATCACGGTGCGCAAGGAGGCGGAGAAGAAGGTGCGCGCCCTCTCGCACCGGCTGCTGTGCGCCCAGGAGGACGAGCGCAAGAGGCTCTCCCGGGAGTTGCACGACGATCTGGGGCAGCGACTGAACGCGGTCAAGATCGGGGTCGACACGCTCGCCGACGACCTCTCGCCCTTTCCCGGTGAGATCGCCTCCCGGGTGAACTACCTGTCCCAGATCCTGCAAAGCTCCATCGAGTCGGTCCGGCACATCTGTTCGGGGCTGCGCCCGACCTCCCTGGAACAGGGGCTGGTGCAGGCGATCAGCAGCGATTGCGGGAGGGTCGCGTCGGTCCACGGCCTGAAGATCGAGGTGAAGTCGACCGGGATGAAAAAGGTTCGCCTGGACCACGAGGCGGAGATCAACCTGTACCGCGTCTTCCAGGAGTCGCTGCACAACGTGGTGAAGCATGCCTGCGCCTCCAGGGTCTCGGTGACCCTGATAGCCTCGCATCCCATCATCAGGATGCGCATAGAGGACAACGGCAAGGGGTTCGACCCCGCCTGCGTCAGACGGCGGAAGGAGCAGGCTACCGGCCTTGGGCTGGTCAGCATGGCGGAGCGTGTGGACCTGATGGGGGGGGCCTTCGACGTCGTGTCGCGCCCCGGGGTGGGGACCCGCGTGGTGGTGGAAATTCCGTACGATGGCCTGAGGCCGTGAAGGGGAATGTCATGGACAAGAAACGTGTGATGATCGTGGACGACCACCCGCTGTTCAGGGAGGGGCTGAAGAGCCTGGTGGAGAGAAGCGCCAACTACCAGACCGTGGGGGAGGCGGGCTCGGGTGCCGAGGCGCTGAGCATGGCCCTGGAGCTCAAGCCCGACCTGGTGACCATGGACGTGTCGCTGCCGGACATGAGCGGCATAGAGGTGGTGCGCTCCCTCATGAAGTCGCTCCCCTCCACCAGGATACTGATGCTCAGCATGTACCCGAAGTTCGACTACGTGGCCGACGCCTTCAAGGCTGGGGCCAAGGGGTACGTGGTGAAGGAGACCACCAGCGCCCGGCTCATCCAGGGCTTCGACGCCCTGTGCCGGGGGGAGTTCTTCGTGGACGGGCAGGTCTCGCAGGACCTGGTGACCAAGCTGACCCAGGGGCCCGCCCGGGAAACGGCGATCCAGGACGAGGGCTACAACCTGCTCACCCCCCGCGAGCAGCAGGTGCTGCGCCTGGTCGCGGAGGGGGTCTCCACCCGGGACATCGCGGAGCGGATCGGGCTGAACCCTAAGACGGTGGAGAACCACCGCACCAACCTGATGAAGAAGCTCGACGTGCACAGCAGGATGGAGCTGGTGAAGTTCGCCGCCAGGCTGGGCCTCATCGACATGGACAGCTGGCGCTAGTGGCGCTGCCCAATAGGCCCCGGGAAACCGGGGCCTTTTTTTACGGCGGCGCACGAAAAAAGCCCCGGGGTTCCCCCCGGGGCTTTAATGCATCGCATTTCGCAGTTTGGGCTAGTTGGTGCTGTCCACGGTGATGGTCTTCTTGAAGTACCCCTTCGTCACGCCCGAGTTGTAGATGTAGACCTGCACCAGCTTGTTACCGGCGCTGGTGTAGGTGTGGGCCTTGGAGAGGGTGGTGGCGTTGACCGTGGTGACGTACTCGTACCTGCCGTCGCCCCAAACGATCTTCACCTTGTTGTTCGGCGTGGGGAGACCGGCGAGGTCGAGCGTGCCGGAGAGCGCACCGGCGTCGTCGGTCCAGGTGATCACGTCGGCCGGTTTCACCACCGCGTTCACCTGCTGGGTGGCGAAGGAGGTCTTCCCTTCCTCGTCGGTCACATTCAGGGTCACCGTCTTGCTGCCGGCGGTGGAGAAGGTCACGCTGGAGGACTTGCCGGCGGCGATGGCCGTGCCGTCGTTGGAGGTCCAGACGTAGGTCACGATACCCTTGCCGGCCTGCCCCTCGTCGGCGGCGAGGTCCTGCTCCTCGGTGGTGTAGACCTGGACGCCGGGGGCGGCTGGGTCGACATCGACGAAGGCGCTGGTGATGGCGGCGGTCGGGTTGACCCCGATGCCGGCGGCGTCGGCGTTGCCGACGCCGTTCAGGTAGTCGACCCAGGCGACTGCGCCGGCCTTGTCGTTTGCGTCAAAGACCCCTTTCTGCGGGGAGGCGACGAAGGCGTTGCCGCCGAAGCCGAACGGACCGAAGTCGGTGGCTGCCTGGTTCAGCTTGATCTTGTAACCCTCTGCCGGGGTGATCATGATCTTGCCCCCGCTGTTGCTGATGGTGAAGCCGAACGGATCCTCTATGGGACCGCCGGTTGCGAAGACCCCCATACCTGTGATGAGTGTGTCTATGGCGGTGTACTCACCGTTGACGGCCCAGGTGCGGCTCGGCTTGGCGGTGCCGTCGGCAAGCTGCACGTCGATCTTCAGGATGTGCCCCTTCGTGGACACACCGGTGGTGGCGTTGGAGTTGGTGCAACCGGCCGGGGCGGCAGCCGCGGTGATCGCGCCGGTCTGGAAGGTGGTCAGGATGGCGGCCGGGGTCTTGAAGGTCGCCTCGTAGATCACCTTGCTGCGGTCGATGTTATCCAGGGTACCGAGATCGGCTCCTGCGGGGGTCGGGTTGAAGAGCTGGAAGGCGACGGTGCGCTTGCCATGCTTGTCCAGGATGTTCGGGTGCCCTTCGCTCGCGTCCACCTTGCCGTTCACCTTGGTGAAGGTGGCGAGCTGGCCGGGGCCGAAGGTCCAGGAGATGTTGCCGTTGACCGGGTAGGCGCCGTTGTAGAAGCCGCCGGTCGCGCTGTGGCATTCGCCGCAGCCGTACACCTTGTTGCCGTTCGCGTCGACGGTCGGCTTGCCCCAGGCGAGGTCGGCGGCGGAGATGTTGTGGCTTGCCTTGAACGGAACGGTCAGCATGGAGATGCGCGGGATGAAGTTCGTGGCGTCGACGGTCAGACCGGTGAGGGCGCCAAGGCCCGCGGTCAGCTGCGCCTGACGGTCGGTGATCTCGGCAGCGGTGATCCCCTCCACAGAGAGGGCCTTGACGTCGTTGTCGAGGTTGATCTTGGCGACGTGGGACGGGAGGATGGCGTCCATGCCGCCGGCGCGGCCGTCGAGGTTGGCGTCCAGGCCGTAGTCGTTCATGTCGCGCCAGAAGAAGGAGGTGAGCAGGTTGGCGGAATAGAGCTTGCCCCCCAGCCAGTGCAGCGCGAGGCCGTTATCCATGTCCTTGGAGACCTGGTTCTCGTCGTGCAGCGCCACGCGCCCTTCGAGGTCGGTACCGGTGCCATCGACGAAGGCGCCGCCGGTGACGCCGGCCTTGTTCCTCGCGTGGCAGGCGGTGCAGTCGATGATGTCGAGGTGGCTCTTGGTCGCTACGCCGCCTTTCTCTCCCGAGGCCTGCAGCAGCTTCGCGGTCAGACCCGCTGCGGCGTGGGCCGCGGTCGCATTGGGAGCTCCGTAGGTGTTCCAGGTCGGGGTGGTGGCCGGAGAGTGACAGTCCTCGCAGGTCTTGAAGCCCTTGCCATCGACCTTGTTCCAGAGGGCGTCGAACGGGGACTTGTTCCCCTTGGCCGGGTCGCACTGGCCCAGGAGCGGTGCGACTTCATTGCCGTTTGCATCTTTTGTGAAGTTGTAGCCGTCGGTACCGACGGCGGCGTCGGGCTTGCGCTCATGGCAGGCCATGCAGCCGAAGCCGTAGTGGACGTCGTTGCCCTCGACCCACATCTCGCCGCGCTTCTTCCAGTCGACCTGGTGCTCTGCCAGGTGGCAGGAGGCGCAGTTGGCCGATTTCGGGGTGCCGGCGATCTTGGCGCCCACGGTCGCGGTAAGGGCAAGGCTGTGGTCCTCGAGTTCGGTGACGTTCGCGTTGTAAGCTACGTTGCGGCCGTCGACCGCGGCGCCGAAGCCTGCGCCTGCGGCGCGGGAAGCGTCGAAGTTACCCTTGCGGACCTGGTCGCGGCGTGCGGCCCAGTCATAGCCGTCCAGGTGGCACATGAGGCAGTCCATCTCGAGGACGCCGGTCTGGGCGAAGTCGTTGTTCACGGCGGCGTAGGTCGGGCCGACGTAGGTCGGGGAGGCCGGATCGAGGTCGCGGGCTACGCCGTGGTGGTCGTTCGGCTCGTAGCCCAGGCCGTCCAGGCCGAAGATATCGATGTAGGTGTTGAAGGCGTTCACGGTGGTGAATGCCGCGTCGCGGTAGTCGGTGCGGTTCGCCGGGTTGTACTGGAACGGCTTGGTCGCATCGGCGGAGGAGATGTAGTACTGCATGAAGCCGCCGCCCACGTGGCACTCGCCGCAGTCGCGCATCTCGCCGGCGACGGAGTTGTCAGCCTTCTTCGCGAAGGTGGCCAGGTCGGTGAAGTTGAAGGGGGTGTAGCTCGTGTAAACCGGGTCCGTAGACTTTGCAGCCGTTGCGCTGTAGGTCGGTGCGCCGCCGTCCTGGTACAGTCTCGCCAACTGGCGAGCGGAAGGAGGTCACCAGCTCCCCACGTGGCCGGGGCTCTGCACCCAGCTCTTGCCGGGGGCAGCCGCGCCGGTACGGAACGCGTCCGCAGAGTCCGGGTTGAAGGGGTTGAAGCCCCTCAGCTCGTTCTGGCCCAGGCTGGCGTGGTAGTTGTGGCGCTCGATCTCGTTGTAGCTCAGCATCCTCTGCCCGGCGGCGTTGGTGTTAGTGCCGTTGTGGCAGTAGCCGCAGGTACCCTGCATGCTGAACGCGTTGTTCGCGGTCGTTGCGGTAATCGGGCTCTGGCTCTTGTCGCGCAGCACGATCTGGTCGTGCGGTGCGGCGAAGACCGTTCCCGCAGCCACCCCGACAGCCAGGGCTGCCAAGAGGGGAGCTTTTTTCTGTAAGCGCTTGCTCATCCGTGTTCTCCTTTTCGTTTATTTGACCACATCGCAATCCGGCGTCGTCCCCTTCGCCCATGGGGGTGGGCCATGAAGGGAACTCGCGCCATTGGCAGGCTTTGGAAGAGAGCCGTTGTCCGGGTAGAGCAGGGAACGTGCCACCTTGCAACCGGCGGCGCTACTTTCCTGGAGAGGGAGCTGCGAAGGACTGCCCGGCGCGGGTTTGCCGGGGGAAGGTCTCGCATCGGCGGGGGTGGGCGCCCACCCCCCGCGCACGGTGGCGGGGGGGCAAATCACCCAGATACCCCTGAAGGCTGGGGTATTATACCCAGCCGACTGGGGGGTGACGAGGAGGGCTAGTACTGGCGCGGGTTGTTGGCGTGGCAGCTCACACTGCAGCTTCTTCCGGCCGCGCTGTAGGTCGCGCCGCTTACCACGAAGCGGAGATCGAAGTTGATCAGGTGGGCGTTGCCGTCGGCGGTGGCGCCGCGGGTGGCCGGGACGCCATGAGGGTCGTGGCACACGGAGCAGGGAACCCTGCGGGTGACCACATGCGCCTGGTGCTTGGGGAAGGCGGATTTCGTCTCGTCAAGGAGCAGCAGCGGGTCGTGACAGCGGTAGCAAAGGGCGTAGTTGGATTCGCTGTAGGAGAGAGGGTAGGTGTCGGTCTCGTAACGGGCGGCGAGGATATGCTTGAAGCTCGAGCCGTGCGGCCCCCTGGCCTGGCTGGGATCGTCGTTGCTATGGCAGTCGGTGCAGTAGATCATGCTGCTCGTGCTGAAGGCGCTGCGCAGGCTCGGCACGCTGTTCCCCTTGCCGATGGCCACCACCGGGTGGTAGGAGGGGTTGAGGGGGTCGAAGTCGAGGCGGGTGTTAAGCTCCTGGATCTGCCGCTGCACCGTTTGGGTGGCGTAGAAGCTGTTTTCGGCATGGCAGCGGAAGCAGACCTCGTATTGGTTGTCGGCGTCGCCCGGGAGCACCTCGCCCTGGCTGGAGATCCCCCTCACGCCGTACAGGGGTCCGGACGCCACCGGCGGCGCGGCGGGAGTGGCCTGTGCCTTGTGCGCGTTGTGGCAGTCCTGACACTCCACGTGCTTGGGCACGGTGAGCGGGTCCGCCTTGGGATCGTGGATCCCGGTGGTGGCCTCCACCGGGTGGCTGTACATCTTCTGCGTCACGGTCCGGACGTCCTTGGCGGCGCCGGTGCTGGAATGGCACTGGTAACAGTTCTGCTCCTCCGCCGCGTACTTGAGAAGGCGCTGCCTCCCCCCCGCGTTGTGGCTGGCGTGGCAGAGGGTGCAGCCGGCCGTCATGGAGGGGGCGCTGCCGTGCGATGATGAGCTGAAACCTGAGACGTCGTGGCAGGCCACGCAGAGGGCGGAGTGGCTGTTGTCAAGCACCAGGAACCTCCCGAACGAGTTGTCGTGGGGGTTGTGGCAGGCGGTGCACTGCAGCATGTCCCCCTGCTCCAGGCGGATCTTGCCCGGCAGCGAGGAGGGGACCTTCAACTGCCCGTTCAACTGCACCAGCTCGTTCGTGTAGGGGAAGGAGATCGGGTGGTCGTTGGTCAGGTCCTTGCCGCTGACCCCCCCCAGGTTGGAGGGGCGGTCCACCGGGAGTGTGGCGATCCCCCC
>Ga0209317_1001967_pt1 | contig 15998 bp, 14 predicted proteins | sample RifGroB2_FD_183994 | JGI IMG/M metagenome (GOLD analysis project Ga0209317, IMG submission 183994) | Soil microbial communities from Rifle, Colorado, USA - Groundwater B2 (SPAdes) (version 2) | ecosystem: Environmental > Terrestrial > Soil > Unclassified | place: Rifle, Colorado | collected... | reverse complement strand
TTTTGTATATCTCGATACCTTCCGGGTCGTCGGTTGCCATGCTGCCACATAAAACAAGCCTGCAATCTTTGCATTTTTGTTTAACAATCTTAAACAGTTCAATCACGCCTTCAGGGTCCTTCCATTTATCGAAACGTGATATTTGGGTTATTATCTTTTTATCGGTCGGAATTTTATATTTTTGAAGTACCCCCTCGATTTCTTTATCTGATAATTCCATGTTTTTTGTAGAAAGTGGACTGATTGCCGGATTAATGATTTTAAACTGGATTGGAAGGTCGTCTTGAATATATTTTTCATTTGACACTATCACCATATCATACTTAATTATAAACTTTTTTAAATATGCCCATAATTCTTTATTAGGATGTGACAAATCAATATGACAACGCCAAATCCACGGCTGCTTCTTTATATAATAATTAATCAAGGGCAAAGGTTGAGGGTCATGGATAATTATTAAATCATGATGCAATCTTGTAAAAGTCGAGAATCTTTCGTTGGCTAATAAATACGCTCTTCTTTTATGTTCGCTCAGAGTTATATTGTCTCCCTGAAGTGCATTATGAAACTCTTTTGTTATAGCGAAAAAATCGGGAACTCCATACTGAATTCTCCATTCAGCCTCGACTCCGATATCATTCATTAAGGGTATGAAGGTGGATAACATCTCTGCAACACCACCGCCAACGAAGGTAGAATTTATATGAACCATCCTTTTATTAAATAATTTTTTACTGACATTATATAGTTTATGGATGACTTCATCATCAACAATTCCATAATAATTTTGTATGCTTATCATATTAATAGTCTCCCAATTTTTTTAATAATACTCTGACGTCTTTATATGATTTTAAGTGAAATTTTGCTTTTGACTTCTCATTCCCGATTCTGATTGAATATGCATTAGCATCGAGTACGGCAAACATATCTTCGTCGGTTAAGTCATCACCCACAGAAAGTATGAAATCAGGCTTTTGCTTTCTAATCATTCTTGTAGTGGCAGCACCTTTGTTAATCCCAAGGTTCTTAATTTCCAGTACTTTGTTGCCTTCTAAAAAACCGATATTCAGATTTACAGTAAAATTTGCCAGGATATTCTTAAGCTCATTTACCCGATTAGATGCTAAATTGGTATTAACATTCCTGTAATGCCAAACAAGAGAATAATCCTTTTCTTCGAGGAAAGAGAGTGGTGTTCTATCAACAAATAATTCAAGAATTGGGGTGATTTCCTTCTTCCATTCTCTTTTGAGATGATGCAAAGTTTTCCAATCCTTTCCAATGTCTTTTATCCAGACTCCATGTTCTGCTACAAGAGTTAGATTTAATTTTGAAAACCAACTATCCATTGTATTTCTGTCTCTGCCACTAATTATTACTATTGAATTCCCTTTCTGAGCAGATAATTTTTCAATAATATTTAATAACTCGTTATCAGGCATTGCTAACTCAGGTTTGTCATAGAAGCCAACGAGTGTACCATCATAATCCAATAAAAGCATCCTTTGTTTACTCTTTATATAATCTTCAATCAGGCTCTCTTCAAATTTACCGGCTAAATATGTCGTTTTAAAAATTTCTCTCTGTTCTTTAACAAAATTTAACCTATCGAGGAAATCACTAGCCCATCGGGATATATCGTAACGTTTTAGTCTTTCCTGCATCAAACGGTTTGAGCTAATCTGCTTTTCAATCGGCATCTCCAATGCTTTTTTTATGGCTTCAGCCATTTCCCGTTTATCATGTGAATTGACAATAACAGCTTCGCCCAATTCCTGTGATGCTCCTGCACTTTCACTGAGAATAAGAACGCCTTTGGCATCAGTCTTAGCAGCGATAAATTCTTTGGCTACTAAGTTCATCCCATCCCGTATTGGCGTAACCATTGCTATATCTGCAAGGTTGTATAAGCCGGATATTTCTTCAAATGGTAAGGACCGATACAAATAATATATCGGCGTCCAATGAATGTTCCCGAATTTACCATTGACCCTGCCCACCAGTTCATCAACCTTGTACTTTAATTGTGTATAGGTATCAACCTGTGTTCTTGACGGAACAGCACACATTATTAAACTTACCTTTTCCCTGTATTCAGGATATAGCTCCAAAAAATATTCATAGGCCTCGATTCTATTCGGTATTCCTTTTGAATAATCCAGTCTGTCTATAGAAACGATTATTTTTCTGTCTTTAAATTTTTTTCTGAATATACCTACTATTCTTTTTGTCCTCTTATTTTTCTTAGCTCTTGAGTACTTATTATAATTTATTCCTATTGGAAATATATCTGAATAAACAACTCTCTCATTAGTATTAATTTGAGAAAATACATGTTCATATCCTAAAATTCGCCTCACACTTTCATTAAAATGTCCTGCATAGTCATAAGTATGAAATCCAATTAGATCAGCCCCAAGCATTCCTTCGAGAATTTCCTTGCGATAGGGTAGTTGCCTGAATAATTCTGAAGAAGGAAATGGAATATGAAGAAAGAAACCAATAGAAGAATCCGGCAAATATTCTCTTAAAAGATTTGGTAAAAGCATTAAATGATAATCATGTATCCATATATCATCGCCTTGCTTTGCAAATTTTAGTATTTCATTGCAGAATCTTTTATTTACTTCCTTATATGATTCCCAATATTCCTGGTTATAGTCGGTGTATAAAGGAAAATAATGAAACAGCGGCCATATTGTTTTATTTGAAAAACCATAATAGTATTTATCAATTTTCTCCTGGTTTAAAAATATTGGTATGCAACCAAACTTCTTTAATTCAGTTATTATTTCAGTTTTTTCAATTTCATTAAGCTCTTCATCAACAATACCAGGCCATCCCATCCATACCTTTTTCGGAAAAGCCCTTAATGAGCTAAGTGCCGTGGCAAGTCCCCCAACACTTTTCTCAAAATGAAGTTTACCTTCCACTTTTGTGATATTTATAGGGAGCCTGTTTGATATAATTATTAATTTATTCATTACCTTACACAATCCTATGATGTTTTATCCAATTCATTTTTTATAAAAACTGTTTGTGTTGGATAAGCAAAATATATATTTTCCTTATCAAACTTCTCTTTGATTGACAGATTCACTTCCTGCTGAATATCCATATATTTATTATAATCATTACCGTTGACATAATATACTACTTCAAAGGTTAAATCTGATTTATCGAATGAAAAAAAATGGCATCTGTCGAATTTAGTTTCTTCAATATTTTCGATGATATTTTTTATCAAATCTGGAATTTGTTTTAGTTTATCGGCTTCTGTATTATAAACTAAGCCAAACCGAAACAATACGCGTCTCATTTCCATTTTCTTATAATTTTTTAATCTTGATTTTGTAATATCAGAATTAGATACTACCAATTGTTCACCCCAAAGACTTACAATTCTTGTAGTTTTAATTCCAATGTGCTCGACATTACCCATCATATCATCAATAACAATATAATCTCCAATCTCAAATGGTTTGTCAATAATTATAACTATGTAACTGAATAAGTCTCCAAGTATTGACTGTGCTCCGAGAGCCACTGCGATACCGCCAATACCTAAAGCAGCTACAATTGTTGAAATATTTAATCCAAGATTACTCAACAAAAAAATTATACCGACCACCCAGATTGAAATTTTTATTGCAGGCATTATGCTTTTCAGTAACTGAGGCATTGATTCATCTTTGCCTTTTTCATATAATAGCTTATTAATAATTATCTCTAATAATGATATTATAGATACAATACCAAAAACTGTAAACAAGCTCATCCAGATTATATCAATAATTCTGTCAACCTTTGATGGAAAATCTAAAGTTTTTACGAGAGAAAGAAATACGATTAGATATAATAATGGAACAATTCTTCTCTTTATTCTGATTTTAATAAACTCAGAGAATTCTTCGCCCAACGAACCAAATACTTTTTTGATTGATTTTATGGTTATTATTTTAAAAATTTTTAAGAGTACGACACTAATTCCGAATAAAAAAATAACCAACAGGTAATCAATTAATTTGTTACCATAAAATACATAATTGAAAAAGTTATTATTAAATAAAAAATCATACATTAAGTTCATTCCATGTAATTTATTATTTCCTTGATACGAACATTTTTTTCAATGGCAAATAATGATTGTACCAACCAAAATTCCTTTTTGGAAAATATCCTTCGCTGACTATTCTGACATCTTCTACAGTATAGAAGGCATTCGGATTATAATTTTTAATATTGTCTATTAATTCGTAAAGATTTTGTCTTTTAATCACAATATATAACACTTTAACATTACCACTGTTACCGATTGCATCAACATGTGTAAAGTGATAATTCTTTGACTTCACAAATTCTATGAGGTTGTCAGCATTAAAGCGTGTGATAACTCTTACTATAAGTTGGCCGAGTGAAATTCTTCTCTCAATAGTTACACCAACATAAGTACCTGTTGCAAAACCCAAAGCCCAAACAAAATAATAGTAAAAGTTATGTAAATTTAACATAATTTGACTGACAGCAGTAATCCAGATAAATACTTCAACAAATCCCAAAGCTGCAGAATAAAACCGGTATCCCTTGCTTATTAATATTATACGTAAGGTTCCAATACTAACGTCACAAACTCTTGCAAGAAAAATAAATAATGGAATTAGAATCCATGCCGTTGTATTGAAACCTGACAAAACCGAATTGCTTAATAAATTCATAAAGTTTTTATTATTACTGTTAATTTATTAGTAATATTATTTTGGCTATTTTTAATTTACAAGTCTTGGAAAAAGAATTTCTTCTCTCCGAAAGCTGGTTTCAAATCGTCAAACCAGATAGCCTTTGGATTGAATTCAGCAAAGAATGGATGATTTGTCCATTCACTGTTTCTTCCCTGTAACATCTTCAATGATATTACTTTCTCGTTGTGGACATTTGCAACTCCAAGCACCTGAACCTTTCCCGGTGTACAAGACATTACAGGACCTCTAAGCGTTTTCGAAAGGCCACTTACATCCTTACAGGCATCCTTGTAAATTTCCCACGCTTTCACAAGAGGAACGCTAAAATAGTGTTGAGCACCTGTATCCCTTGGAAGAAACATATAATATGGAATAATACCTCTTTTTACCTGTTCCCTGAGCATATCACTCCAAGTTTTGGCATCATCATTAATATGCTTCAAAAGTGGTGATTGAGTTCTTATTTGAGCTCCGGTTTCCCGTATAGTATGAATCGCTCTACGTACCGCTTTTGTTCTTAATTCATTAGTATGATTAAAGTGAGCCATAATAGCAAGATGTTTTCTTGTTTTTTTTATCTTTAAAAATAAATTTATTAACTCATCAGAGTCTTTATCGCCGAAAAATTTATAAGGCCAATAGGATAATGCTTTTGTACCAATTCTTATTGAAACCAGATTTTTAAGATTTAAATCTAAAATCGGCTCAATATATCTTGATAATACAGAAGCACTCATTACCATTGGATCGCCGCCGGTGAACAAAATATTCGTTATTTGGGGATTTGCTTTCAAATACTCAATTATAATATTAACATCTTCAGTGTGGAATTTAAATTTTTTCTCATTCAAAAACTGAGGCCACCTGAAACAAAAAGTACAATAAGCATGACAGGTCTGCCCCTGACGAGGAAATATCAGCATCGTTTCTTTATACTTATGTTGAATACCGCTTAATCTTTTACCTTTAAACACAGGTACATTTTGCTCCATTTGTCCACCTGGATGAGGATTTAATTCAAGTCTTATTTTATTTACTTCATCATTTATTTTTTCATTATCTGCACAGTTTCTAATCAAATCAGCTATTTTATTAAAATGATTTGTCTTCAGCATACTTTTTTGAGGAAAGGTTAGTATGAACAGCGGATCATTTTTATAATTGTTCCAATCAATTAATTCATCAACAACATAATTATTTGATTTAAAAGGAAGTACTTTACCAACAACATCTATATTAAATAATTCTTCCTCTGAAAGATTTTTTATTTGTGGTAATGTTTTATAATTAAAAAGTGTGTAAGCCTTATATTTTACAATATCTTTTCTAATATCTACCGGCTTAGAATCTCTTATAACTTCTATTTTAATATCATTAGACATAGCCAACCCTCAAAAATTCTTGGTAAGTAATCTATTTACCAAGCAATTCGTAAAATTTAAAATATTGATTCTAAAAGTAATATAAGAAAAAAAAAATTAAATAGCAAAAAAATGTATTAATTTTTATTTATGTTTTCTTCAATAATAGACATGTTTGAAGTAATTAATCCAACAGCCATTAATACACTTGATACCAATATTACAAATACGATGATACTGTCTTCAAAATTTATAATCTTATATTGAATAGGAATGCTATAATATAAAAGAATCGTAATCAAACCTCTTGGGGCAATAAATATTTCTGGGAATAAATGAGATTTAATAATTAGTTTTAAATAAAAAAATCTTAAGAAATAAATACATAATAATATCAGTGAACCTGTATATATTGTTTTAAAATCAGCAATTAATCCGAAATCAATAGAAAAACCGAAAATGACAAAGAACAGTGTTCTTACTAAAAAAGACATCTCCTGTGTAATTGTCTTCAAAATTTTATGGTCTTCCTCAATTAATTCCCTATTGAAGAATTTTTTAAATTTATCTGTTATCAAATGATGATTATTAATGACTAAGCCTAAAATAAGAACTAATATTAGAGAAGATAAATGTAATAGTTTTCCTGAAGCATATAAAAGAACTAGTAAAGATAACAAAAACATTAATTTTGCTTTCAATTGAATTTTATTTAACATTAGAAGAAGCAGAATTGATATCACTGCTGATAAAATTAATGTAATGACAATCGAAAAAGCAAATCCACTAATATTCAGAAGGTTTATAACATTATTAGATACTATAAAATTAAAAAGAATTATCCCTATAATATCTGACATTGTAGATTCGTACGTGATAAATTCTTTTTTCTCGTTTGTCAATATGTGAGCGCTAGGTATAGCAATAGCACTACTTATTACTGATAGGGGAAGTGCATAGATAATTGCATTTTTAAAATTAGTCCCTGTTAATAAATAAATTATTAAACCAATTAATAAAGCTGCAAGAATAATTTGGATGCTCGCTGAAAAAAATGCTCTATTTATTACTTTTCTTTTTTTGTGTTTTAATTCGAGTTCGATTGCACCTTCAAATACTATTAAAATTAATCCCAATGTTCCAACAACACTAAGAATATCCATTGGAATTTCGAAATTAAATCGTGTTGCATTAATAATATATTTTATAAAAACTCCGGTTAATATGAGTAAAATAACAGAAGGGACCTTAATTTTTGAAGAGATATAGTTGTAAAAATAGGATAAAATAATGATCACACATAATAATATTAAAAAGTAAAGTTCCATATAAAAAACTAATTATTAATATATTAATAAATTAAATTCCCACCCTATAAATCCTCAGCATCTGGGCACAGTTCTGGTGTGTGAGAACATACAACTCATTCTTGCCATCTTTATTTGCATCAGCTTCATAAATTGATACATTTCTCATTCCCGAAAAAGTAAGTTTGCCGCCCCTGGTTTCCAGTTCAACAAGATTGTATCCTGTATCTTCGCAGAATGAGCCATAACTCGTAACCGTTACTTTTCCAAAACTCGTAATTAGTTTCTGTTTCCTTATTATTATTTTTCCGCTCTTAGAATTGAATCCCGGGTTTGTTCCTCTTATGCCTTTTAGTTCAGTACTGCACTTGTAATTTAATATATTTTCTACCGTATCATTTTTTACAACAAAATTCAAATTGGGCTCAAAACTAAACACAAGGTTTGAATCATTACACGCTTTGAAGAACCACAGGCTTTCATTGAATCTTACCTTACCGAATTTTTCATAAAATTGGTCGAACAAAAGCTGAATTTTCAGAGGAGTATTATTATAAATGGTTATTTTCTCATCACGGTATAAAAATTGACCAACTTTTGCATATTTATTTGTCTCTTCTCCATATTTTTCAATATATTTGAGGTTTCCAAATTCGTCATTTGTTAACCATGTACCAATTCTTTTATTTTTATTATTAATTCTATTAATAACAATTGAATCAATATCTTTACTTGATAATATTTCTTTAATAAATTTTATATCATCTTGATTTGTTAATAACTTAATATAGTTTGATAGTTTGATTTCTTTGCTTTCATTCTTCCCGAATGTAATATATAAGAATGATAAAATAATAACTAAGATAATTGAAAATCTAATTCTTATTAGATGCATATATTCTAAGATTATATATTATTAAAATGGAAAATTTTAACCGAAATTATTCACTATTCGTAATTCCTATTTGTGCCATTTGGCTCATACCTTGATAGCAAAAGTAAAAATTTTTACTATTTAAAGTACGTAGCCATGATAAATAATTATAACAATCAAAAAAAGCAGGCAGAGCAAAGACTCAACCTGAAGACACTCGACAATATATTCATCAAATCAGTCGAAGACGGAGCTAATTGTTCAAACTTTGAAGCTCAAGCCATACTCTCACTTGTAAAAAAGATTTACCAACTCGATGAGGCTCGAACCGAACATAATCTCAAGCCAGGGCAGATGAAGGTTATCGGCGTTTCTTCTCATGAGCCTTGCGGTAAACCTTTAAGCAAGTGTAAAATGCAGGAGTGCATCGTTACAATTTATAACGGCAAGGACGATGATTATATCCGTGCTACTCAAGGCATCGAAGGTATTCGCCGAGCAATAATTCTGCGAGTTACTTCGCAGGCTTACGAGCAGGGTGTACTGCTCACACATGAAGACCTTGCTCACCACATTCTGCACTGCGGACGCAGAACTCTTAACCGTGACACTGCCTACTTCAAAGAACGCAACATTTATGTACCGACACGTGGCCAAAAATGCGACATTGGCCCAGGCGTTTCTCATAAGGTTAAAGCTGTCGAGCTTTTACTTCAAAGAAAAAATGAATATGAGATTGCACGGCTCCTTTATCACACTATTGAGTCCATAGAGCGATACACTCAAACTTTTGCCCGTGTTGTATTTCTTCACAGACAAGGTCTTGACCCTATAGAGATTGCTTTTACTATTCATATTTCTCACAGGCTTGCCGCTCAGTACCTGGAACTTTATAACAAATACAATAACAAACGTTTTTCAGACATACTTGAAGAAATCATTAATAAACATTCTTGCTTTGAATCCGATAAAGGCAAGACCGTTAAAAAAAACTTCCTGACGATTTATCAACTTCCAAGGAGAAAACATTAAATATGAGTTCACTTTATTATAACTTGCCACGCTGTGAAAAAGTTTTTGCCCCTGTTGAGCAAAAATCCTTTCACAATGTTATTAAAAACTTCTTCCGGTACAACTTCCCTCAAATTGCCGGAGACCTTGTCCTTGATATGATTGCCAAAGAACTATGCTCTATTGTCGAACAATACTATCCTCCGCTTTACCATCTTAAGATGGGACAGATGCTCTGGTTCGCCGTTAGTGAGGATGAATCTCCCCGCCGTCAGAACTCTATGTCCACTACAAAAGTTGTTCCTGTCGTACTCTCGGTTGTTCACCCCGATGATATTACTCAACTTAAAAATGGCGTTAAGCGGCATATTATTTCTCAATCATCGCTAGCCCGAATTTATTCCGAAGCAAAAGAACAAGGTGCTGTCTTAACCGAAGCCGATATTTCCTTAATTAAAAATCTGTCGCTTCGTACTGTTTCTAAGCAAACTCTTGCTTATGAGTCTTCTCATGCTACCGTTTTGCCTCGCCGTGGTACTATACACGACCTCGGGCCTTCTGTCTCACATAAAAAAATCATTTGTAAAAAGTATTTCATTAATCAAAAAGATATCTCTTCCATTGCTCAGGAGACCCAACATTCTCCTAATTCTATATCTCGCTATCTTAATGATTTCTCAAGAGTCCTGTTCTGCTTTAGAAAAGGTTTCTCTGCCGATGATATTTCTTTTGCATCCTCTATTTCTAAAAAAGTAGTTAATCAATATGTTGAAATTTTTAATGAGTATCCTGATGAACTACCATTTTGATTTTTCCGGTTTTTTTTATAATTTTATTTGGTCACATGACACTATGTGCCAAATGGCATTATTCATAATTCGTAATTGATTAAAACCTGCTCCGGATGCACAAATCTGCTCAATTTTGGCTAAATCTAATCAAATTTCTCGGTGAAACACTGTGCAAAACTCTGTGAGACTCGCTGATACTAATATTTATTCCCTACGGGAAAAAGGTGGTTTTGATGTTTCATTTTTACTAACATATAATCGTTATGCGATAGAATTGTTATATTATTTCATAAAAGTCAACTGTCAACAGTCGAAAGTCAACAGTCGAAAGTCAAAAATAAAACTAACGACTAACGACTAATGACTTATGACTTATAAATTGTTAATTATTTTTCCTTGCTTTTTTCATTTAGTTTTATTTAATTTGTTAATGAATGTTAATGATATTATTAAGGAAATAACATGAAAAAATTTACATTACTTTTCGCTTTACTTGCTATGCTTACTTTAGTAAGCTGTAAAAAAGAGGAAAATGTCTTAAATCCTAAGACCTTTACTTTTGTTTCCCTTACTGCAACTAAGTCCGAAATTGCAATCAATGAAGTTACCGACATCACAGCAACTGCTACCGGAGAGAATTTAACCTATGGATGGTCTTGCTCCGAAGGTGCAATTTTCGACGACGGGCCTGATGTAAAATTCAGCATCTGCCATTCAACAAGAGTCAGGGTAACATGCACCGTTTCGGATGCATCCGGCAATTCCGAATCGAAAGACATTTATATTCAAATAAATCCGCAATGAAATACATAATTATTTTTTTCATTTCACTGTCTTTGCTCAACGAAGCATCAGCCCAATGCTGTTCAGTCGGCTCACCTGTTGGTGGCACAACGAACATCGGCATCGTTCCGGAAAATAATATAAGAGCCACACTTTTTTACCGCTACGGCTACGGCAACCAATATTATCAGGGTGATGCATGCTACCCGGGTGAAGTATTAGTAAAGCAGGCTTACTCTAGTTATTCAGGCTTGCTTGCAGACTATGGACTGACTTCAGACCTGACAATCGGAACAGAGCTTGGATACTTCGTCAACAAGGTGCAGGATTATGGTGTAAACGGAGTTAAAGAAACATCGGGACTATCTTCTGCAGTGTTGATGGGAAAGTATAATATATTTAATGATAATGAATCTGAGTTTGAATTTACTGCCGGAGCGGGTGTGAAAATCCCTTTTTCTACCACTCCGCAAGAGCAAAAAGGTGTTACACTTCCAAGGGATGTTCAGCCTACACCCGGTGCTTTCGGTGCCGTAGCTCAATTGTTTTTTCATAAAGGTTTTTCCGAGGCTACGACTCATCTCTTTCTGGTTCACAGAATAGAGATTAACGGAAGAAACGAAAATGATTATGATTACAAGTATGGAAATATATACAATACATCACTCTTTGTAACAAAAAAGATTATCCCGAATCTAATTGGAATTCTGCAATTAAGAAACGAAATTAAAGATAAGGACACAGAGAGAGAAAAAAATGATGAAGAGATTAAGGAAATTTCAAATTCAGGAGGCATATTATTTTTCATATCGCCGCAACTCAACTTTTCATTCGGTGATGTATTCGTTTCAGCCCTGTTTGATTATCCGCTTTACAGGTACTACAACAGCCGCCAGTTGGCAGGCAAATACTCATTCGCAATGAATTTCATTTGGCAATTGGATTTGTCGGGTGATTAAAAATATTTTGAGTGTTGAATTTTGAATTTTGAATTGAAAACTAATTTTTTTTAGAATTTTTGTTCTATTGAATTGGTATATTTTCTCCGTGTGCTTCTAAACTTTCAACATAAAGTTCAATTGCTTCCTTTACCATTGAAACAGCTTCATCAAGATTATCGCCATAGGTGATACATCCCGGTAACGATGGTACTATAGCTGTAAACCCACCTTCCGGTTCTTTCCTAAATATTACTCTATAATTTAATTTATTCAAAATATACTCCTTAAGTTAAAAATTTTGACGAAGTATAAATATATTTATTTAAAATTAAATTATTAAATAAAGTGCTATTTTTTTCTCTTCTTCAATAATTCAATAACTATAGGAACTATTGATAAAATTATAATTACAATAATTACCAAACTGAAATTGTTTTTTACAACCAGCAATGTTCCGAAGAAATAACCTGAATAAACAAACAAAGCAACCCATACAATACCTCCGATAACGTTGTATGAAATAAATTTTCCATAAGTCATTGCACCAATACCTGCAACGAAAGGAGCGAAAGTTCTTATGATAGGAATGAAGCGTGCAAGTATGATAGTCTTACCGCCGTGTTTTTCATAAAAGCTGTGCGTTCGTTCGAGATATTCTCTTTTCAGGAACCTTACCTTCTCTTTGAAGACTCGAGGCCCTACATAATGCCCCATCCAATAATTAACAGTATCGCCAAGTATTGCGGCAATAGATATTGATACGAAAAGCATAAATGGATTTAACACACCGATTGCTGCGAATGAACCTGCTGCAAATAACAATGAGTCTCCCGGAAGAAATGGTGTTACCACTAATCCTGTCTCGCAGAATACAACTACGAAGAGTATGAGATAAGTCCAGAAGCCATAATGGTTGATTATTTGACCAAGGTATTTATCAACGTGAAGGATTAAATCAATTATATCGCCGTTCCAATTCAAATTAGTATTTTGGATTAAGCTAAAAACAGATGCAGTTAAATCAATCATTAAACATTCAAAATTTTACAAAAAACAAGTTTGCAATTTAACAAGATTAAGTGTATCCTTAATGAAAAGATTTTATTTCAATTTTAATTCATTTACTTTCTATCATACATCCCTTATTCGACATCCGTGTTTCTAGAACAGTCCGCCCGTTCTGAACGAAACTCCGACTATTACAAATAAGACGGCGATAATTGTTACAGGAATAATATGATAAGAAAGTTTCTTTAAATTATTCTCGTTGAGATTTGGTATGATTTTAAAACGTGCATGAATTGCCAATCCAATTGTAGTCAATAATAGAAATAATTTAATAGTAACCAGGTGAGACATATGGTCATGCGGCAGGAACCAGCTTTCTACATCGGGTACAAAATCATAGGCAAGCCAAATTCCTGTTATTACTTGAATTATTAGCGATGGTATGCCGACCTTTTCAAAACCGGATTCAAAGTGTAGCAATTCGCTAACATTTTTTGTTTTTAAAACCCGTGGTAATACTGTTAATGACAAAATCAGATGTCCGCCTGCCCAGACTGTTGCTGATATGACATGAAGCATGAGAATGTATTTATGCACTTTGTAATCCTTAAATTTTAAGTCAATTTATAAAATACAAATTAAGCAATAATTATGAAATTAGTATTAGTTAATAAATTATTTTGTTTTTATTAACTATTTTTATTTATAACAAATATGAAATTATTTATTATAAAGTTCAAGGAATATTTTTTTATTAAATAACAATGATTTTCATATTTTAGATTAATTATGAAAAAATCCTTTTACATTTTTACATTGATAATTTTTTTGTTCTCTTTTTCGTTTGCTAATAATAAGAAAGAGAACAAGGAAAATTTGTCTGACTATGTTAATCCGTTTATCGGAACTGGAGGGCATGGGCACACATATCCCGGTGTTAGTTTGCCGTTTGGGATGGTACAGCTTAGTCCTGACACAAGATTGACAGGTTGGGATGCAGCTTCAGGATATCATTTTACCGATACTATTATATATGGTTTTTCTCATACACATCTGAGTGGTACAGGTTTATCTGATTATTGCGATATCTTGTTAATGCCGACTATAGGCAGATTACAATTTAACAATCGGATATACTGCTCTTCGTTTCAAAAGAAAAATGAAATTACTCAACCCGGGTATTACTCTGTAATACTCGATAAATATAATGTAAAAGTTGAATTAACTGCTACTAAAAGAACTGGGATACATAAATACACTTTTCCTAAAACATTAAACGCAAGTATTTTGATTGATTTGAATCACAGAGATACTATTTTGGATTCCCAAATAGAAATAATAAACGACAGTACTGTTGTGGGTTTCAGGCGTTCAAAGGGCTGGGCAAAAGACCAGAGAGTATTTTTTATTATTGTTTTTTCTAAACCGTTTTATAAACATATAATTGAATTAAATAATAAAAGTAATGGTAAAATTAAATCAGCTAATGGAAGAAACATAAAATCATCTTTTACATTCAATACTCAATATGATAGTATAATTTATACAAGAGTTGGTATTTCAGGTGTTGATATAAATGGAGCAATTAAAAACCTTCAAAAAGAATCAATGAGTTTTTCATTTGATGAAATCAAACTAAAAGCAAAAGCTGAATGGGAAAAAGAACTCAGTAAAATTAAGGTTGAAGGTGGAACAAAAGAGCAAAAAATTACTTTTTATACTGCTCTTTATCATACAATGCTTGCCCCGAATATTTTTTCGGATGTTGATGGAAGATACTTGGGGAGAGATAAAAAAATCCATCAAACAAATAAATTTGATTATTATACAGTGTTTTCACTGTGGGACACATACCGTGCTGAACATCCATTATTAACCATTATTGATACTAAAAGAACAAATGATTTTATTAATACTTTTCTTCGGCAGTATCAGGAAGGAGAATTATTACCAGTTTGGGAATTGGCTTCAAATGAAACTTTTAGTATGATTGGTTATCATGCCGTACCTGTTATCGTTGATGCTTACATAAAAGGCATAAGGAGCTATGATATTGAGCTTGCATTCAATGCAATCAGAAAGAGTGCCGATACAAATCTTTTTGGATTAGCATCTTACAAGAAAAATCATTTTATTAGTTATAATGATGAAGAAGCATCAGTTTCAAAAACCATAGAATATGCCTACGATGACTGGTGCATAGCTCAAATGGCAAAATTAATGGGTAATGCAAAAGAATATAAAAGATTTATTCAAAGAGCACAATCTTATAAATTTTTGTTTGATTTCAAGACAGGATTTTTAAGAGCAAGAAATAATTGCAGATGGTACACACTATTTGACCCTAATGAAGTTAACAGGAATTATACAGAAGCTAATTGCTGGCAATATAATTTTAATGTTCCACAGGACATCCAAACTTATATATCAATGATAGGAGGTTCTGAAAAATTCGAGACAAAATTAGATGAATTATTTACAACAAAATCAAAAATGACCGGCAATAAATTGCCTGATATTTCGGGATTAATAGGGCAGTACGCACATGGCAATGAGCCGAGTCATCATGCCACATATCTGTATAATTATATCGGTAAGCCTTGGAAAACACAAAAATATGTAAGAAAAATATTGGATGATTTTTATAAAAATAAACCTGACGGATTAATCGGAAACGAGGATTGTGGGCAGATGTCAGCATGGTATGTATTCAGTGCAATGGGCTTTTACCCTATATGTCCCGGACAGAAAGAATATGCAATTGGCTCGCCATTATTTAACAAAGTAACTATCAATTTAGAAAATGGGAATCATTTTACTGTCGAAACTGAAAATGTTTCACAAAATAATATTTATATTCAATCTGCAAAACTCAACGGAGAAAATTATACAAAATGTTATATCACACATGATGATATTATGGCTGGTGGAACACTTGAATTTGTAATGGGACCTCAACCTAATAAAAACTGGGGAAATAGGGTAGAAGATACACCTCATTCAGTTATTAAAGATTATCTCTTATCTCCAACTAACCAGATTATTGATGGAAATGAAATAATTAAACCATTATATTGGTTGTTAAAGTTTTTAAAGAGAAATTTTATCTTGATATTTCTCTTTATAGGTGTTGTATTATTTTTGATATATATGATATAAAGACCTAAGTATAAACCT
>Ga0209317_1001966_pt1 | contig 16003 bp, 10 predicted proteins | sample RifGroB2_FD_183994 | JGI IMG/M metagenome (GOLD analysis project Ga0209317, IMG submission 183994) | Soil microbial communities from Rifle, Colorado, USA - Groundwater B2 (SPAdes) (version 2) | ecosystem: Environmental > Terrestrial > Soil > Unclassified | place: Rifle, Colorado | collected... | reverse complement strand
TTGCCATGAGCGCAGGTGGCACTTCGTGGCGGCTCCCTCACCCGCCCTTCGGGCACCCTCTCCCGGAGGGCGAGGGTAACCATGGCTGGGCGCGCTCTGGTGGCAAACCACCATTAACTTTCTCAGAAACGCCGCACGCCGCCGTGGGCGACCCTGTATCAGAAAAAACTCCTGTGCGTCATGCCTGCTCTCCATCTCATCCACGCCTCGCCATCCTCTTTCAACGCACTCGCCATTCCCGCTCCCGGATTACAGCTCCGCTTCGGCAGGAGCAGCAGCGCTTCCCGCCAGAACCGCTTTCCCCGGCCGCACCCGGACCAACAACTCGTTCATGTAGTAGTAGACCACCGGAGTGATGTAGAGGGTCAGCAGCTGGGATGTCAGCAAGCCGCCGACCACCGCAAGGCCAAGCGGCTGCCGCGACTCCCCGCCGGCGCCATATCCCAGGGCGATCGGCAGGGTTCCCATCAGGGCCGCCATGGTGGTCATCATGATGGGCCGGAAACGCACCATCGCCCCCTCGTAAATGGCGTCCAGCGGCCGCATCCCTTCCTTCCTCTCGGCTTCCAGGGCGAAGTCTATCATCATGATGGCGTTCTTCTTGACGATCCCTAGCAGCATGATGATCCCGACGAAGGCGTAGATGTTGAGATCGCTGCCGAAGATCATCAGGGTGATCAGCGCTCCGAAACCGGCGGCAGGGAGTCCGGACAGGATGGTGATCGGGTGGATGTAACTTTCGTAAAGCACGCCGAGCACGATGTAGATGACGAAGATGGCCATGATCAGCAGCAGCCACAACCCGGCGAACGAGGACTGGAAAGCCTGGGCAGTCCCCTGGAAACTGGTGCTGACGGTGGCGGGAAGCGCCGTTCGCGCCAGCTCGTCAATGAGCTTCATGCCGTCTCCCAGCGCGACGTCCGGGCGCAGGTTGAACGAGATGGTCACCGCGGGAAGCTGTCCCATATGGTTTACCGACAGCGGCCCGATAGTCTTGGAAATGGTCGCTATCGTTTCCAGCGGCACCAGCTGGCCGGCCGTGCCGCGGATGTAGAGCATCCCCAGCGCCGCCGGGTCCCCCTGATAGAGCGGATCGAGTTCGAGGATGACCTGGTACTGGTTGGTAGGGGCGAAGATGGAGCTCACCTGGCGCGAACCGTAGGCGTAGGCCAGGGCGTCTTCCACCTGCATGACGCTCAGCCCCAGCGCCGCCACCTTGTCCCGATGAATCTCGACGCGCACCTGCGGGTTTTTGATCTGCAGGTCGCTGGTCACGTCCATGAGCTCCGGCAGCGCCTTGAGCTTTGCCTCGAACTCGCCGGCCGACCGGTACAGCTCGGCGGTATCCTGGCCCTGCAGGGAGTACTGGTACAGGCTTTTGGAACTGGCGCCGCCGACCTGGATCGGGGGGATGTTCCTCAGGAAGACGCTGATCCCCGCCACCTTGGCCAGCTTGGGGCGCAACTCCGCTATGATCTGGTCCGCGGAGAGCTTGCGCTCGTTGCGCGGCTTGAGGCGCATGAAAAAACGGCCGGTATTGCTGCCGCCCCCTCCCCCGACCGAGGACATGAAGCCGTCGATATTGGGGTCCTTGGCGATGATGGCGGCCACCGCTTCCTGATGCAGCTTCATCTCCTCGAAGGATGTCCCCTCTGCCGTCTCGGTGCTGGCGTTCAGCCTTCCGGTATCTTCAGAGGGGAGAAATCCCATCGGAATCACCGTGAAGAGCCAAGCGGTAACCAGCGTGAGCAGCAGCGTAACGACCAGGGCCGAGCGCCTGAAGTGCAGCACCTGTTTCAGCGAACGCCGGTAGATGTCGAGCATGCCGTCGAAAAACCGCTCCAGGGCAAGGTAGGTCCGCCCGTGATTTTCGGTCGCCGGAGGCTTCAGAAAGCGGCTGCAGAGCATGGGTGTCAGGGTCAGGGAAACAAAGCATGAGACCAGGATCGCCACGCTGATGGTGATGGCGAATTCGTTCAGCAGGCGCCCCAGTATGCCCCCCATGAAGAGCACCGGGATAAAGACCGCCACCAGCGAGATGGTCATCGAGATGATGGTGAAGCCTATCTCCCTGGAGCCCTGGAACGCGGCCTCCATGGCGCTCATCCCCTTTTCCATGTGCCGGACGATATTCTCCAGCATGACGATGGCGTCGTCCACCACGAATCCGACCGCCAGGGTCAGGGCCATCATGGAGAGGTTGTTCATGGAAAAGCCGAGCAGGTGCATGACGGAGAAGGTGCCGACGATGGACATCGGCAGGGCCAGCGCGGGGATGATGGTGGCGGACAGATTGCGCAGGAAGAGAAAGATCACCATGACCACCAGGCCGATGGTCAGGCAGAGGGTGAACTTGAGGTCGTGCATCGATTCGCGGATCAGGTTGGAGCGGTCGAAGAGCACGTTCAGCTCGACCGAAGCCGGCATCTGGTTACGAAAGCTCGGCAGCAGCTTCTTGACGTTGTCCACCACCTGGATGGTGTTGGTGCCGGGCTGGCGCTGAACCGCCAGGACGATGGCGCGGGTGTTGTTGTACCAGCCGGCCTGCTTGGTGTTCTCGACGCTGTCCAGCACCCGCCCGAGCTCCTCCAGGCGGATCGGCGAGCCATCCCGATAGGCCACCACCATCTGCCGATAGGCGGCCGCCTTGAACATCTGCCCGTTGGCCTCGATGGTGAAGCTCTGCTTTGCTCCATCGAGCGTCCCGGTCGGCAGGTTGACGTTGGCGTCGCCGATAGCCGCCGCCACTTCGTCGATGCCGATCTGGCGCGACGCCAGCGCCCGGGGATCGAGCTGCGTCCGCACGGCGAACTTCTGCGAGCCGTACACGTTGACCTGGGCCACGCCGCTTATGGTGGAGAGCCGTTGCGCGATCATGGTCTGGGCGTACTCGTCCACCGCGGAAAGCGGCAGCGTGGGGGAACTGAGCGCCAGGTACAGGACCGGCTGATCGGCCGGGTTCACCTTGCGAAACGACGGCGGCGTCGGCATGTTCTTCGGGAGCGACCGGGTGGCAGCCGACAGGGCCGCCTGGACATCCTGGGCAGCCGCGTCGATATCGCGGTCCAGGTTGAACTGGAGCGTGATTCTGGTCGAGCCGACGCCGTTGGTCGAGGTCATCGAATCGACGCCGGGGATGGTCGAGAGCTGGTTCTCAAGCGGAGTCGCAACCGCCGCAGCCATGGTGTCCGGGTTGGCGCCGGGGAGGTTGGCGCTTACCTGGATGGTCGGAAAATCGACATTGGGAAGGTCGTTCACCGGCAGCAGGCGGTAGGAGACCACGCCGAAGATGAAGATGGCGATCATGATGAGGGAGGTCATGATCGGTCTGCGGATGAAAGGATCCGCTATATTCATGGCTTCTTCTCCCCGTCCGGCTGCCTCTCGCCGGTGTCGACCAGCGCCCCGGGGGTCAGGCGCAGGTGGCCGTCCACCACCACGGTTTCGCCGGGAGCCAGCCCCTTCTCGATGACCGTATCCCCGCCCGCCGCGGCGGCAGAGGTCACCTGGCGCATCGCCACCTTCCTGTCAGGCTGCACCACATAGACGAACTCCCCCTGCTGGCCGTTCTGGATGGCATGGGTCGGGACAAGCACCGCGTTTTTGCGCAGTCCAAGCGTCATGACCAGATCGGCAAACTGTCCCGGCCAGAGCTTTCTCGATCGGTTGGCGAAAGCTCCCTTGAGCTTGATGGTGCCGGTAGCGGCGTTCACCGAACTGTCCAGAAAACTGACCGTGCCCGCCTCCGCGCTACCCGGCTCGTTCGGGATAAGCGCCTCGATCCTCAATTCCTTGCCGGCCATGGCCCGTTTCACCTGGGCCAGCAGCTTTTCCGGGATGGAAAAGGTAGCGTAGATCGGGCTCACCTGGCTGACTGTCACGATCGGCAGATCGTTCGACTTCACCAGATTCCCCTGTTGCAGGGCCAGGGTGCCGGTCCGGCCGGAAATCGGAGAACGGATGGAGCAGTAGCCGAGCTGGATCTTGGCGCTTCTTATCATGGCGCGGTCGGCGACCACGGTAGCCGCCAGCGACTCCGCGTTCGCCAGCAGCAACTCGTACTGGTCGCGGGTCACGATGCCGTCCGTCAGTAGTCCCTGGTAGCGGGTCGCCTGCTCCCGGGCGAATTTTGCCTGGGCCTGATCCCGGACCAGGGCGGCCTCGTACTGGCTCAGCGTCGCCTGGAAGGGCGCCGGGTCGATGCTGATCAACAAGTCCCCCTTCTGCACGTCGCTTCCTTCCCTGAAATGTATCCGGGCGATCTGGCCGCTTACCTGCGACTTGATCTCGACGCTGCTGAACGCCTCGATGTTACCGATCGCCTTGACCTGGATCGGCACGTCTTTTTGCAGCGCCTGCGCCACCTTCACCGGAACCGGCGCTTTCGCCTTCGGCTTGTCTTTTTCGGCGGAGCAGGATATGCAGAGCAGCAGGAGGGAACTTAACAGAACTATGGAGGTTTGCTTCATTGGCATCCTTATTCGATATAAGCTTGGCGGCAAAATATGTGCTGGTCGTGGGTGAAACAGTCGGAGGTTTTACCGAAATGCCCTGGCCCCGGCTACAAAATTGAACCGTTTGGCCGGCCGGCTCATTATGCATATTTCTATGGGCGCGGGGTAGTTTTTTTCCAGCTGCCGACCTTTCAGGGCCTGTAGTTGCGCGTCCGGAATTAACTGAAGGTCCGGCCGGCGCTTCAGCTCCGGGAGGGAAATTCCGGCCGTGCATACGCCAGTTGGCGATCCCGCTGGGTACGGCAATGGCTACGAAGCGCGGCTACCTTAACATCGGATTGTGGAGGAAAAATGGACGGGCAGGAAAATCAGACATAAAAAGAAGCGGGTTGAGGTTTTCAGGAGGACATCTTAGGCGGGCGGCCCTATATGATCTGTAAAGCTGAGTTAAGCAGGATTGCAGGGGCGCCCGCTTGTGCTCCTCCCCTCCGGTTCTTCGAATCTAGAGTGGCCGCCTGCGGTCAGCTGTCGACTGGTGCGTCTCGTTAGGCGATTTCATTTTCCGCATAGTTTTCACGCTATACAAGAGGCACCTCATATCGGAGTTCCGCGAACGCCTCGCCATAAGTCGTTGCTGATTTCAGCCGTAACGGAGGCGTCGTAATAACTCGCGGCAGCAAAGGCGACCCGCTCCCTAGAGTCACCGACGTCACTTGGATAATTAGCTCATCCAGCAATCCGTGATCATAAAACTGGCCAGCCAATTCCCCGCCTCCAACAATCCAGACATTTTTTTCTCCCGCTGCCGCAGCCATATCCTGGTGCACAGGACGAACATCACCGCGAACAAATCGGATGTCGGCGCCGTGAACGATTGGAAGCGAACGGGAGGTGAATACCCAAACCGGTTGCTCGTAGGGCCACGGATTTGGCTTTACAGGATCGACGTAAACTTGGTGCCGCAGAATCCACTCGTAGGTAGTTGACCCCATCGCGATGGCACCAACCTCTCTGATAAAGGTCGGATAGCTGGTACCCTCGACACTGCCAAACTGGAGCAGCCAATCAAGAGAGTTCTGAGGCGCCGCAATATATCCGTCCAAACTGGATGCCGCATAGTACTGAGTCTTCATAGTTAGCTCCTTCACCTTGGTCATTGTCAGAGTTTCTTATTGAGGGGAGAAGCGCCAAACTCCGCGACTCTTCATGCCACGGGTCCCGATCCACGCCCTGCGAATGGATGGGTGCGGCTCGTCTTTCATGTTTATTGCCGCGGTTTGCAAAGGGTATAATCATAAATACACGAGGTTTAACCATTGGAGCCGTCTGCTAAAAGAATACTACCGGCACAGTCGGCCTGACAACAAGGAGAGTTGAGCGATGACTAAGCACAGGACTGGGACGCGTGATGAGTGGATTGCAGCTCGGCTTGAGCTGCTCAGGGAGGAGAAGGAGCTTACGCGGCGCAGCGACGAGCTGGCGCGTCGTCGTCAAGAGCTACCGTGGGTACGGGTCGACAAAGTGTACCGATTCGAGACGGATGAAGGGAGCGCCTTGCTGGCAGACCTCTTCAGGGGGCGCTCACAGCTCCTCGTCTACCATTTCATGTTCGGGCCGGAGTACACTGCGGGGTGTCCGTCCTGCTCGGCGATCGCGGACGGGTTCAACGGTTTCGCCGTCCACCTGTCGAACCACGATGTCATGCTTACGGCGATTTCCCGGGCGCCGCTTGCGAAGTTGCAGGAGTACAAGCAGCGGATGGGCTGGACCTTTCCCTGGGCTTCCTCGGTCGGCGACGACTTCAACTACGATTTCAACGTCTCGTTCACTGAAGAGCAACAGCGCAAGGGGGGCATCGAATACAACTATCGGCGCGAGGCGGGGTTTGAGTGGCGCCCGGGCCAGGAAGGTGGCGGCATGGAGGCGGAGGACAAGTTCGCTGCCATGTGCGGCACCGACTCGCCCACCTACCAACGCGAAAGACCAGGCATAAGTACTTTCGTGCTCGAAGATGGGGTGGTATATCACGCCTATTCCGCCTATTCGCGTGGAGTGGACGGTCTATGGGGCATGTACCAATGGCTGGACCGCGCACCTAAGGGGCGTAACGAGACTGGGGGCGTCTGGTGGCGCCGCCACGATGAGTACGACAAGGACTGAAAGAAGTTCCAAGAGACCTGGCGCTGGAGGGAGCATGGGTCGAGCCCCAAGCTGAATGGGTACCGTGTTAGTGCTCGAAAAACAAAAAAGGAACTGACACCTGCGGAGCCAGTTCCTTGAAAATGTGCGCTATACAACAAAAAGGACCTAAGCAATTAAGCCTAGGTCCTTTGATTGTTTTGGTTGCGGGGACAGGATTTGAACCTGTGACCTTCGGGTTATGAGCCCGACGAGCTACCAGACTGCTCCACCCCGCGTCATCGAGTTCCAATTTGTACCATAAGATTCTCGACAGTGTCAACGCTTTATTTTAAATATTCTGCTTTTCCCGATTTAATAGCAGTTCGCTGCAAGGGTTGCAGTGGTTGATAGAGACAAGGGGCGTCATAGGACAGGCGGGATAGTGTCGGTTGACTGCACGAGCCCCCTCTCCCCTGTACTTGTCAGCAGTAGCCGTAGCCTTGGCGAAGGCTGATGGAAGAGGGATAGGAAGAGGGTGAAAAAAGCCGGTGTGAGCCTCCCCCTCCCCCCCCATAAAGGGAGGGGGAGCGAAAAGCCGGGCACCCCCCTAACATAACGGCAGTGCCCTCCGGGGGAGGGACTGTTTGATCTCACCTGCCCTGCCCTAGCCTAGCCTGTGTCCCGCGGCCTTACGAGTCTACTCCCTTACGGGTTCCTTGGCCGTCTTCTCCTGCAAAAAGGCCAGCCCCTGCGCGAGTTCTTCTACCCGGTACGGCTTGAGTACGGCGCCGCTCAGGCCGTGGGACTTGTAATCGGCCATGACGGGGTCGTTGGAGTAGCCGCTGGAAACGATTACCCGCGCGGCCGGATCTATTGCCAGAATCTGCTGCGCGGCTTGGCGTCCACCCATGCCCCCGGGAACGGTCAGATCGAGTATCACGGCCTGAAACACGGCACCTGCCGCCTTGGCTGCACGATACTTCTTGACGGCCTCCGCCCCATCGCAGGCGGCCACTAAACGATAGCCGAAGTTGCCGAGCATCTCGGTGATGACGTCGCGAACCATCTCTTCGTCGTCCATGATTAAAATGGCGCCGCCACTCCCCCCGGAACAAATCCTGGCCGCCCCCTCTTGCTCTCCGACCCAGATCTTGCCGGTGGACGGGAGATAGAAATTGAAGGTGGTCCCCTGCCCGATGATGGAGGTCACTTCGACGTGTCCGCCGTGCTTAATAACGATGGAGTGCACGGAGGCAAGTCCCAGCCCGGTTCCTTCAGGTTTGGTGGTGAAATAGGGATCGAAGATCTTCGCCTGCGCCTCGGCAGGAATACCGCCTCCCTGGTCGCTGAAGGATATTTTCACGTACTCGCCGGCGGGCAGCGGCAAAGTGCCGGTGGCGCAAAGGGTAAGATTCTCGGCCCTGACGGTCAGGACCCCTCCCAGCGGCATGGCCTGCACTGCGTTGATGATTATGTTGTGGAAGGTCTGGCTGATCTGCCCCTCATCGGCCTCGAGGGCATGAAGATGGTCCGGGATTATCACCTCCGCCTTCACGTTGGCTCCGCGCAATACCAGTGAAATCGCCTCTTGCACCAGATGTTGCACGGATACTGCGGTCTTGACCGGCTTGCCCCCTTTGGCGAAGGTCATCAGCTGATAGGCCAGTTCGGCTGCCCGCTTGGACGCCTTTCCCGCCTGCTCCAGCGGCCTGCACGCCTTGTGCGGCGGCTCAAGGTACATCTGCGCGATGGAGATATTCCCCATGATGCCGGTCAGTACGTTGTTGAAGTCGTGCGCGATGCCGCCTGCCAGGACTCCCAAAGATTCCAGCTTCTGCGACTTGAGCAGCTCGCATTGCTGCAGTTCACGTTCCGTTACATCGATAAAGATGGCCAGGGTGCGCCGCTGCGAAAACTGATAACTGATGATGAAGTGCCGCACCGTACCGTTCTTGCAGGTGATCTTGGCATCCACCGGCGCCATCGTCGTGCCACTCTCTTTGCCCTGGGCAGCTGCGGCATCGACTCTTGCCAGATGGGCTGCACGCTGCACGGGATCCGGGTAGGCCTTAAGATACCAGTCATCGACGGTGGGGATATCCTCCCTGGAATAGCCGAACCACTCCACGAAGCAGCGGTTCAGGTACTCGACCCTGCGCCCGGAGTCGTAAAATCCGACCCCCACCGGCATCGCCTCCATCAGGGTGCGCAGATTCTCCTCGTTCTCCTTCTGCACCTCAACAGCCTGCTTGCGCTCGGCCAGGTCGAGTACCGAAGCGGCTGTTCCGGTGCAGTTGCCGTGTTCGTCGTAAATCCCCTGCACGAACAGCATGACGTCCTTGCATTGGCCGTCGCCGGAGAGGTAGCGCTTCTCCAGAGCGTAGTGATCCAGTTCCAGGGTAAAGATCTTCCGGACCATTTCGAGGCTGGCAGCGGTATCGTCCGGGTGGGTAATATCTGCGACCCCCATCCCGCCGACCAATTCACTTTGGCTGTAACCCAACATGCGGCAAAAAGCCTGGTTCACCTGGGTGAAGCGCGTGTCGAGCCCGATCAGGGCGATGCCGAACAGGGAGTTCTCAAAGATGGACCGATAACGGAACTCGCTCTTCTTGAGCGCCAGCTCCGCCGTTACCTGCTCGCGCTCCCGAAGCGCCATCTGCCCAGCCATGTCGTCGAAGGCCGCCCCCAGCGCCCCCAGCTCGCCCCCGCTAACCAGTTCGGAGACCTTGACGCCGAGATCGCCCCCCGCCAGCCGACGCGACGCAGCCTGCAGCAAGGCGACACGGTCAATTATGGAGCGCTTGCCGATCAACCAGGCGAGGCAGCATGCGCCGAGAAGACAGAAGACGAAGATGGCGAGGTTTCTCAACAATACCCGGTCCGCCCCGGCCACGACCACGTCGAAGGGCATCCCCGCGCGAATGTACATGTAGGGCTGCGCTTCGCTGTCCAGCCGAAGTTTCCGGTAGGTGATGATGCGATCGCGGCCATCGGTCCCAGGTCCGATTCGCGCTCCCGCCCCGGCCCCTAGCTGCATCGGGGCAAAGAGATCGGGCCGGTCTTTTTTGCCGATAAAGGGGACCGGGTCGATGCCACGGGACAGGATGACACCGCTGTGGTCGATGAGCAAATAGCTGGTACCCGGCGGAAACTGAGACTGCTCCAGCAGCCCTCTGAAGCGGTCGAGGTCGAAGCCGAGGCCGAATACGCCGACCACCGCCCCGGCTTCGTCTTTTATGGGATAGCCGAAATGGAAAGTGGGTTTGGAGGAACCGCGGCCGATGGCATATTCGCCCGAAGAGAACACGCCGGTTGCAATGGCGTTTTTAAAGTAGCGTCTGTCGGCTACGGAGAAAGGTTTGCTGCCGGCGCCGGCAGCCCAGACATCGCCGGACAGGTCGGCGACAAAGATGTTGGCATAACTGGGATTTTGCTTAAGGAGGTCTTCCAGGATGGCCTGCATACCGGCAACGTCGCGCTTCTTCACCTCGGGGAGCTTCGCCAGGGCGCTCATCAGCTGTTCGGCCGAGGCGTGCAGGTTGCGCTGGGCATCGGCGATGCCGTCGCCGAGCCTTTGAGAGTCCTGCAGCGCCTCCTCGATGGCGCCTTGCCGCGCCTGGATCCCCGCATAGACGATAATGCCGATGGCCGGGAGCGCCACGATGAGTGCCATCAGAAAGAGCTGTGCCCGGATGGACATGGATAAGAGTCTGGACATGGCAACTGATCCTGTTGGAGGATGGCGGCTTCGCCAAGCCTCGCCAAGCAAGGAAACCTGGAAAAACGGGGTGAGCACAAAAATTGCGGATGCATCGGCTCTGAGGGTGACCTCGAAACTCTTTCATCTTCAGCCGAACCGCGACATTAAAGGCCGATCGTAAGCCCGGGCAGTGAGGTCGCGGCCATATTAGCAGATCTATATCTTTTGCGGAATACCTTTATGGTTGCTCTTGGGAAAGGGAGGCCAGGCATTGATGCCATCAAAAAAAAAGCCGTACTCTCGAATGAATCGAGAGTACGGCCGATGGAACATGAATCAGGTAAGGTAGCTGCACAGCGAGGATCGGATCGGCTGAGAGCGGAGACCTTAGGGGAAGTTGATGTCGACCTGGGTGGTGAAGGTGTTCTGGCCGGCCAAAGACTTCTCGTTGTAGATATCGTAGCCCAGGATGACGGAGACGTTCTTGGAGAAGGCCCAGGAAGCGCCGAAGCTGAAGGCGCCCATGGAGTTGTCGCCGCCCTGGTAATCAGCCGCCACCCAGAGCTTGTCCGAGATCTCGCTCATGGTCCGGTCCCAGGAGAGCAGGACGCCGTCGTTATCGTCGCCCAGCACGTCGTCATTGCCGGTGTAGTAGCCAGCCGAGAATCGGCCGACGACAGGAAGGGTCTTAGCGACCAGGCCGTACACCAGGTTCATGTCGGTTCTGAAGGCGCTGTCGCTGTCGCTATTGGTGCCGATGTTGTAACCGCCCACAGCCAGGGCGGGAGAGTGGGTGAAGAGCGCACCCTCAGGGGTTCCCAGCTTTGCGTTGAAATAGAGCGGGTGGTTGTCATAACCCGAAACGCCGTTAACAAGGTAATCTATGCCGATTTCGGCCTGAACTTTCTCGAATGGGAGGATACCTGCCGTAATTCCAAGGTCGTACACGTTGGGCCGGGTTTCGGAGTCCCCGCTGGAAGTGCGCAGGTAGTTATCCAGGCCCAGATGCACACTCTTGAATGCCTGTACGTCTGTGGAAGGAATCCAGATCTGGGTAGAGGGGGTCGCCATTGCGACACCAGTTGCTGCGACCGTCAGCGCCATTGCCGTGATGAGAATCTTCGAAATTCTGTTCATTGCTTACTCCTTTGTAATTGGTAGTTAATTCCAGTTAGATTGCCTGCACCTGCCAGCCAGTTTGCGGCTGGACCTCCCCCCTTTCAAGTGTCTTAAAATAAAAAAGGCGCTTCTCACCCGAAGGTCGAGAGGCGCCATTGCCTGTCTTAAGATACTGTGCACTGCGTTGTGCTTTCAGTACTTGTCGTATAGCAGGAGACATGCCAGAAATTTAGTACTGCGAAAGTTGCTGTAAAATATGGCTTTTGCCAATATGCGGCTGCACTAAGACTTGCTGTAGCCATAAAAAAGAGGCAGATAAGCCTATTGTTTGTGCAGTTGTACAGGGTGTGACAGTCCTGCGGAGACGCGGCATTGCCTGGATGGGGACGCAGGGTCCCGGAGAAAGCCAAGAAGGTGAATCAGAAACAACAGCTTTAACGCGGAGACGCAGGGGCGTGAAGAAAACCAGGATGGTGAATCAGAAACAAAGCTTTAACGCCGAGACGCAGGGGCGTGGAGAAAACCAGGAGGGTGAATCAGAAACAAAGCTTTAACGCGGGGACGCAGAACGCGGAGGCACGAGAAGACCTGGGAGGGTGAACCTGAACAAAAGCTATAAACTGAGACGCGGGGAAAACAGTAAGAAGCAAAAGCTTTCGCTTGAATCCGCGGAGGGAGCTTGGCTTCGCCCGGGTCGTTAACTGTGCGGGCTGGCTTCGCTGTCTGATTTCCCCTTTAATTTCTCGCGGCCTTTGCGCTGGAGTTCGCGTCTGCGGGGGGCACTCACTAAAAGGTCTTCCAAAAAAGCTATCAGAAATATGCCAACTGTCAGCAGGACGACAATTGCCACTAGTTTAAGCCAGAACATGCTGTGTAACTCCATTTAAGGTAAAGGGAAAACTGTGCCATAAGGCATGGCGTCCAATGTGCCCGAAGTAGTGCCGGTTGTCAACTGGTATGCCTTGTTGGGGCAGTACACGGCTGATGCAGCGACCGCAGTTGAGAGATTAGGCTGGAATAATCAATAAATTTGTGCAATAAAGTGTCGGCTCTGCTTTTGCAGCAAAGTTTTCGGGGGGTTGCCCCGATTAAAACCAAAGGAGGATTTTGTCTATGAAGAGCAGCAAGGTAGTAAGCAGGATGGCTATGCTGACAGCAGCGCTGGCAGCAACTGTAGGAATGGCATTCGCCTCGGGCGCCGGCGCCGGAGTCAGCGCCGACGAAGCACTGCAGAGACTTTTGGACGGCAACCAGCGCTTTGTGGAGAGCAAGATGACTGCCTCCGCTTTATGCGACCTGACTGCGCGTGAGAAACTGGCGACAAGCCAGCACCCATACGCCATCGTTCTTTCCTGCTCCGATTCCCGCGTCCCGCCGGAGATCATTTTCGACCGCGCTTTGGGTGAAATTTTCGTGGTTCGCGTGGCCGGCAATGTCGCTGATCCGATCGTGCTGGGGAGCATCGAGTACGCCACTGAGCACCTGGGCTCTCCGCTCATCATGGTGCTGGGTCACGAGCGTTGCGGCGCAGTAACGGCGGCGGTAACCAGCAAGGGGAAACACGAGGGAAACGTCGGAGCGATCCTGAAGGCTATTCAGCCCGTGGTCAAGAATGCAAAAAAAGATTGCAAGGGTAAATCGTCCGCAGAGGTGGTTGAGTGCGTAGTCAAGGCAAACGCCAAGGCGGTCGCGGCTGATCTCACCAAGAGCTCCAAAGTGCTGGCAAAGCAGCTAAAGGAAGGAAAGATAAAGATTGTGTCCGCCACTTACGACCTGGATGACGGGAAAGTTACCATCTTGAAATAACACTCTTTCGTTTCAAGGATCCCCGGCGCCGGGCTTGGTTTCGTCCCGGGGATCCGTTTGCGGGCCGGCCATCGCTCCGCGAACTTTTGTACCTTTTGTGTTACCCGTACCTGCGTCGAAAGAAAGGCAGCATCATCCCCTCTAATGGAAGATCAGCAAACTCCTGAAGGATCAGGTTCAACGAGCCGTACCTTCAATATCAACCGGGTCTCAAGCTCGACCATCCGTTCCTCCCCCAGTGCGCCCAGCACCTCATGGAGTTTGGCGGCGTCTGTCCTAAGTCCCGCCACATCTACACTCTGACATACCGGAGGCACGCGCCCCAGGCAGTCGCCGCCTCTCTTGAACAGGGTCATGGCTCCCTTGAAATTGCCGTCACGCCAGTGATGCAGGGCCACCGCCAACTGCAACAATCCCTGGTAGAACTCGCGCATCTCCCCTTTCTCTCCCACCCAGAGCTCTTCCACCGTCTCATGGCATTCGAACCACTCTTCCTGGTTGAACTGGTCGATGGCGAGAAGCAATTCCTCCGGCGGGGCGTCTTCACAGCACCTCAAATGAGACCTCCTTTTAACGGAAAAGTTCTGCCAAACGGCGTGCCAGCCTGATGGCAGTTTCTCCCATCTCAGCAACACAGGGTGTGACCAAGCGGGATTCAGGCGGCAGCTCGGGCAGGCAATTGGTCGTTACTTCAGCATCAGCAACGGCTTTCACCCTCCCCCAGCCCCTCCCATCAAGGGAGGGGAGCCGTTCTTAAAAAGGGAGCCTATATCCGCATCAAGCAAGGAAGTTCCCCCTCCCCTCATTCCCCTATCAAGCAGGGGAATCCCGCCTATCCTTATTGTCCCATCGAGCAGGCGAATCCCGCCTATCCCTATTGTCCCCCATCAAGCAAGGGGAATCCCGCCTCCCTATTGCCCCATCGAGCAGGAGAGCCAGAAATCCCCTCTCCCCTTGTGGGAGAGGGTTAGGGAGAGGGGGACGGGTTGCAGGTACGCCACGGATGGGATCGGGGAGGGGTGTCTTGCTTTAATGCACCAAAACCGGATGCAGCCCGGGGAGCAGCATCTTGTCTTTGCTGGCACAGCCGACGCACGAGATGCGATCGATATATAGTCCGTCTGCACCCGGGGCGCACGCCGCAGCGGGCGCATCGGAGGCGACCCCGCTCGACTGCCTGCATCCGGCCGGCCCGCTCACACAGATCCTGCTGATCCGCACCAGGGAATACTTGGAGACGGTGCGGCTCTCATAGAGGTCTCCGCTCTTCAGGGTCGCGCAATCGAGGGCGGGCACCATTACCCACCATCCGACCAGCTTTCCTTTTTTATCGTATTCCTTGTTGGAGCTGTCGATCTTCGGATTGTACATCATGGCTTCTATATCGCGCAGGATCTCGTCGCTGCTGCCGCTCGCCGTGTAGATCTGCTTACCGCAGACATCCTGGCTCGGCATTTCGTGGCAGACCATGTCCGACATGGTGTTGGTGAGGGTGACCGGGTGCAGCAACGAGGTGTAAAGATAGCGATCTATGGCTGGGGCATCCTTAGCCGGGTCCCAGGGCGCTCGCGTCATGCGCCGTTCGGGTATACTGCAGATTTCGGGATAGCTGCAGGATGCGTCGCAGGCGTCGGAGCAGATCGCGATGTTGGACCGGGTGCCGGCCGGGATTGCGGCGATGGCGACCGGGGTGAAGCCGAACGACTCGCTAGCGGTGCCGGTTATCTTGGCCATGAAGCTGCCAAGCGACCCCAGGCCTACCGAGCTGTCCTCGGCCGTGCGCCTGGTCCTGACCTGTATCGCGTTCACCGGTGTGCCGCCCGGGGTGTAATTTCGGCTGCTCATGTTCCAGAATCCTACCGTCACGTCGTTGTCGGCGGTCAAGGCATTGCCGTTGTCGTTTTCCAGTCCGACCAGGGCAGTGGCGCTGTGATTGCCGGAGACGGCCACCAGCGCTGCGTTTCTGGCCTCGGCCTGCACGGTATCGTTTGCCGCCTGGGCGATCTTTTTCGGGTTGTTTTGCTCCTGGAACAGGATTTTCTGCTTGATCGATCGCGCGCCGGCCAGGGCGGCCGTCTCCGCCGCGCTTTGCAGATCTTCCTCGCTGACGTACATGTATCCGATATCGATGGCCAGTCCGGTCAGCACTAAAAAGACGACCAGCATGATGGTGACGTAGGTGGTATCCATTGCATGATTCCTTTTCCGCTAGTGACTTTTCAAGCCAACATACTAGCATTATTAACAAAGAAAGGGCCATGCAGAAAATGCATGGCCCCGTTTTTTTCAGCTGGTTGTAAAGGTCCCGTTAAGCAGAGGTCCCGACCTTAACAGCAACCCTTTCTCCGACCATCTCGGTCGCCTCGACGGTAACGGTCTGCTTCTCGCGCAGGAAGAAGGTGACCACGGTGCCGAAGGCAAGGCAGGTACCGGCCAGGATGAAGGATTTGTTGAGACCGCCCGGCTGGGCATTCATCATCTCGGAGACGCGCCCCATGACCAGGCCGCCGATGCCCCAGGCGCTGAAGAGGACGCCGTAGTTCAGGCCGTAGTTCTTGAAACCCCAGTAATCCTTGGCAAAGGAAGGGAACAGGGTGAGGTTGGAGCCGTAGTTGAACCCGATGAAGGATGCCAAAAGTACCAGCAGTGTCGCGCTGCCGGAGCCGACCACCGGAATGGCGGCAAACATCAGGATCGCCTGGAAGGAGAGCATGATGGTGAGCGTGGCGCGGCGGCCGATCTTGTCGGAGAGCACACCAGCCACGACGCGGCCGGAGGCGTTGCCGATCGCCATGATGGC
>Ga0209317_1001965_pt1 | contig 16032 bp, 13 predicted proteins | sample RifGroB2_FD_183994 | JGI IMG/M metagenome (GOLD analysis project Ga0209317, IMG submission 183994) | Soil microbial communities from Rifle, Colorado, USA - Groundwater B2 (SPAdes) (version 2) | ecosystem: Environmental > Terrestrial > Soil > Unclassified | place: Rifle, Colorado | collected... | reverse complement strand
CCTACAGGTGGCTTATAGCCCAAAGGTGAGTGGCATAAAGACGCAAGAATCACCTCCCACTGCTGTCAGCCAAACACTGACAGCAAATTCCCCTCTCCCTTACGCAGCAATCAGGCAAACGCCTATGCGCCTTCCATGCGCAAGGAGACAGTATGCACCCATCGATTTTGCAGATTGAAGCAGCGCAACAAAGGGGGAATGGTGAACGTGTTTCTTGTGGAAGATTCCGAGGCCGTACGCAAAAACCTGCAAACCATATTGTCCGGTATTTCAGGTGTTGCGGTAGTCGGCCATGCGGTGGACGAGGCAGGCGCGATGGAATGTATCGATGCGCTGCTGCCCGACGTCGTGATTCTCGATCTTCACCTGCAACAGGGATCCGGATTTAATGTGTTGGCGAACATTAAAAAACACCATGCGGCGACCAAAGTCATCGTGCTGAGCAACTACGCTAACGAGTCTTATATTACCCGTTGCAGGCTGGCCGGAGCGGACTATTTCTTCGACAAATCTTTCCAGTTCATGCTGGTCGGGGCGGTATTGGAGCAATTGATATCCCCTGAGGGGTTGGATGGAGAATTTGTCACCTTGCACTAGCGGCGCAATTTAACCAGTAGGTAGGGTGGGCACGTTTTTTGTGCCTACGCAGTTGAACGCAAAAATTCTGAGACGGGGTGTGATATGAGCCAAGGGGAAATGACAATGCGTGCGGATGCGGACGCCTGGTTATGGATGTCGCCGCTGGCGAGCGGTGGCGCAGGGGTTGCCGCGCTGCTGGGCGTGTCCTGGTTGGGCGGCGCGGGCGTGCAGTTCGCTCTTGCGGTGGCGGCGTTCGCCGCGCTATGCGCCTGGGGCAGCGCATACCGTCAGCGTGCCGCGCTGACGCAATTGGCGCGGCAGGCGGAGACCTTGCTGGAGCAGACACAGCAGGTGTTGCGGCAGCAAAACGGCATCGCCGGCCTGGAGCAGATCTGCGACAAGGCGGCACCGATCTGGGTAAAACAGATCGAGACCGCGCGCAGCCAGACCGAGGAGGGCATTACCGAGGTGGCGGCGCGCTTCGCCGCCATTGTCGAGCGCCTGCAGGCTTCGGCAGCCGCTTCGCAACAGGCCGCTGGCGGTGATGGAGCGGAGGGCGGCTGCGTGGTGTCGGTGCTGTCGCGCAGCGAGGCCGACCTGGTCGCCGTCAACCGTTCGATGGATGTGGCACGGCGCGAGCGCGCGGCGATGGTGCAGGACGTGCGCAAAATGATCGCCTATACCGCTGACTTGAAAAAAATGGCGACGGATGTGGAGGAGATTTCTTCGCAGACCAATTTGCTGGCGCTCAACGCAGCCATCGAGGCCGCGCGCGCCGGTGAGTCCGGACGCGGTTTTGCGGTGGTGGCGGACGAAGTGCGCAAGCTGTCCAACCTGTCCAGCGATACCGGCAAGAAGATGGCGGAGAAGGTCAATATCATTAACCAGGCGATCACGGCGGTCATCGCTGTCGCAGAAAGATTCAGCGAGGAAGATACGCGCTCGGTGGCAGAGGCGGAAAAAACCATCCACAAGGTGTTGGATAATTTCAAGGAGGTCGCCAGCGGGCTGAGTGAATCTTCCGACATGCTGCGCCGCGAAAGCGAGGGCATTCGCGTGGAAATTTCCGATACGCTGGTTTACCTCCAGTTCCAGGACCGGGTCAGCCAGATACTGACCCATGTGCGCGACAATCTCGACGGGTTGCACACCCGCCTCAAGCAATATGCTGCCGAGCGTAGCGGCGGCGGTTCGCCGGCGATTGACGCCAATGCCTGGCTCAACGAAATGGCGCTGGGCTACACCACCGCCGAGCAACGGATCAATCATCGCAATGACAAGACGGGTGCAGCATCGCCTGCAACCCCGAATGCGACGGAAATCACCTTTTTCTAGCGGGAGAACGGCATGGCAAAAACCATCATGATTGTGGACGATTCCGCTTCGCTGCGGCAGGTGGTCAGCATTGCGCTGCGCGGGGCAGGGTATGAGGTAATTGAAGGTTGCGACGGCAAGGATGCGCTGGCCAAACTGACCGGACAGAAAGTGCATCTCGTCATCAGCGACGTCAACATGCCCAATATGGACGGCATCACCTTCGTGAAAAACCTGAAGCAGATGCCGGCCTACAAATTCACCCCGGTGATCATGCTGACCACCGAGTCGCAGGAAGGCAAAAAACAGGAAGGCCAGGCGGCCGGGGCGAAGGCGTGGGTAGTCAAACCGTTCCAGCCGGCGCAGATGCTGGCGGCGGTGGCGAAATTGGTGATGCCGTAGTCAGGGGACAGAGGACAGAGGACAGAGGACAGAGGACAGAGGACAGAGGACAGAGGACAGAGGACAGAGGACAGAGGACAGAGGGTAGTTGGGTAGTGGGTAGGGTACGGAAATACAGCGCGGCGCAGCCGCACAACAATCTGTCTTCTGTCCTCTGTCCTCTGTCATCTGAACCCGACATTTAACCAAAACAGGGGATAAAGGGTAGTGGGTAGGGTACGGAAATACAGCGCGGCGCAGCCGCACAACAATCTGTCTTCTGTCATCTGTCCTCTGTCTTCTGATAACGAGGAGAACATCATGACGATCAGCATCGAAGCCAGCAATGGCGTGTGCCATGCCCATGTGGCGGGCGAAATGACGATCTACTGCGCTACGGAGATGAAGGGGGAATTGCTGTCCTGCATCGACCGTGACGCGGAAGTGGAAATTGATCTGTCCGAGGTCAGCGAGATGGACACCGCCGGCTTTCAGTTGCTGCTGCTGGCCAAGCGCGAAGCGGCCAATGCCGGCAAACCGTTGCGCCTGGTGGCACACAGCCCGGCAACGCTGGAAGTGCTGGATTTATTCAACATGGCATCCTATTTTGGCGATCCGGTGATGATGCCGCGCGCGGCGCACTAATACATTGACACGTTAATTACGAAACAGAATGGTGAGCCAATCTCGTAGGGCGGATGAGCCGAAGGCGTTATCCGCCGAATGAAAAAGCATACGGCGGAAGGCGCTACGCTTTTCCGCCCTACGGATTGCAGACATTTGAACATGCTCAGTTAATTCCGGGGCGCAACACTAGTACACACGACGAAACGGACGGGGGAAAAGCGATATGGAACTCGATCAGGCACTGCAAACTTTCATCATGGAAAGCCGCGAGCTGCTCGAAGCGATGGAGGAATCGCTGCTTGGCCTCGAATCCGCGCCGGATGATCATGACGCGATCGGCGCCATATTCCGTGCCGCCCATACCATCAAGGGGTCGGGCGGGTTGTTCGGGCTCGATGGCATTGTCGCGTTCACCCACGTGGTGGAGAACGTGCTGGATCGGGTGCGCAGCGGCGAAGCGCCGATAAACAGTGATCTGATTGCGTTGCTGCTGTCCTGCCGCGACTATATCGGCATGCTGGTGGAGCAGATTGCCGCCGATTCTGCCGCCCAGCCGGATCAGGAAACTGTAACCACCGGCGTCATGCTGCTCAACCAGCTCAAGACATACCAGGCTGGAGCGAAAGAGCCGCCCTCCGTTCCGGCGATTACCCCATCGCAGCCGCAAACGGAAGTGCTGCCGCAGTCCGGCGGCACGGTGGAAAGCGACCATTGGCATATCTCGCTGCGCTTTGGCCGCGACGTGCTGCGCAACGGCATGGATCCCTTGGCCTTTATCCGCTACCTCGACAACATGGGGAAAATCGTCCATATCGTCACCCTGCCCGACGCCATGCCGTTCGCGCCGGAAATGGATCCGGAAAGCTGTTATCTCGGATTCGAGATTGACTTCCATGGCGACAATGTGGACAAGGCTGCCATCGAAGGGGTGTTCGAATTTGTGCGCGACGATTGCGCGTTGCGCATCCTGCCACCGCACAGCCGCATCGAGGAATATATCCAGCTCATCAACGAATTGCCCGAGGACAAAATCCGCCTCGGCGAGCTGCTGGTCAACTGCGGCTCCCTGACCTGCAACGAATTGGACGAAGCGCTACGCTTGCAGACGCTAGGCGCCGAATCCTGCCGGGAGGAGATGCGCGCCGAGGGAGAGGCGAGCCAACCGCTTGGCGAAATCCTGGTGGAACAGCGCATGGTGCAGCCGGAACTGGTGGATGCGGCGCTGGGAAAACAGAAGCTCGTCAAGGAAAACAAGGCGCAGGAAAGCAAGCTGATCCGTATCCAGGCCGACAAGCTCGATCAACTTATCAATCTGGTCGGGGAAATGGTCATCGCCGGCGCGGCGACCAGCCTGCTGGCGCAGCGCACCCGTGACCCGGCGCTGCACGAGGCGACTTCCACGCTGTCACGCTTGGTCGAGGAAATCCGCGACAGCGCGCTGCAATTGCGCATGGTGCAGATCGGCGAGACCTTCAGCCGCTTCAACCGCGTGGTGCGCGATGTGAGCAATGAAATCGGCAAGGACATCGGCCTGGCGATCGGCGGCGCGGAAACCGAGCTGGACAAATCGGTGGTGGAAAAAATCGGCGATCCGCTGATGCATCTGGTGCGCAACAGCATGGATCACGGCATCGAGAAGGCAGAAATCCGCCGGCAGCGCGGCAAGCCGGCGAAAGGCACGGTGCATCTCAACGCCTACCATGAATCCGGCAGCATCGTGGTGGAGGTCGGCGACGACGGCGGCGGACTGAACCGCGCAAGAATTCTCGCCAAGGCGCTGGAAAAAGGCCTGGTCACGGCCAGCCAGACGCTCTCCGACCAGGAGGTGTACGGGCTGATTTTCGAGGCGGGATTCTCTACCGCCGAGGCCGTCACCAACCTGTCCGGGCGCGGTGTCGGCATGGACGTGGTGCGGCGCAACATCGAGGCGTTGCGCGGCACGGTGGCCATCGACAGCCGCGAAGGCGTCGGCACCACGGTGAAAATCCGCCTGCCGCTGACGCTGGCGATCATCGACGGTTTCCTGATGGGGGTAGGCAGTGCTTGTTATGTGGTGCCGCTCGACATGGTGATGGAATGCATCGAACTTAGCGAGGCGAAACGCCAGGAAATCCGCGAAAGCAATTACATCAATTTGCGCGGCACGGTGCTGCCGTTCATCCGCCTGCGCGATCATTTCTGCGAGCAAGGCAAGGTCGGTCGGCGCGAAAACATCGTGGTGGTGCAATACGCCGGGCAGCGAGCAGGGCTGGTGGTGGACGAGCTGATGGGCGAATTCCAGACTGTGATCAAGCCGCTGGGCAAACTGTTCGGCAACCTCAAGGGGGTCAGCGGTTCGACCATCCTCGGCAGCGGCGAGGTGGCATTGATTCTGGACGTGCCGGCGTTGATCCAACGCGCGGTGAACAGGGAAGCGCAACTGTTGGCATATAGCCAGGCAAAGCAGCTTGCACAAGCGTAGGGCGGCAAGGTAGTCAAATTTAACTGTAGGGGGGGAAATTCAACATGTTTAAAAACCTTAACATCAAATCTCGCCTGACGATCGTCATCGCGATTCTGTCCGTGTCGCTGCTCGCCATCGGCGGCATGGGCATCCTGGGCATGAGCAAGGCCAATGAAGGCTTGCGCACCGTTTATGACAACAGCGTGGTTCCGATGGAACAAATTTCCAATATCCAGAAGCTGCTGCTGGAAAACCGGTTGCACATCGCCGTTTCATTGGTCACGCCCACGCCCGAGGTGATCCAGAAGAATGCCGACGGAGTAGAGCAGAACATCGCGGAAATCACCAAAATTTGGGAGGCGTACACGGCCAACAGCCATTTGTCGGCGGAAGACAGAATCATGGCCGACAAGTTTGCCGAGGACCGCAAGCGTTTTGTGCAGGAAGGATTGAAGCAGGCCATTGCGGCGCTACGCGCCAACGACGTCAAACTGGCCAACAGCGTGGCCGTGGACAAGATCCGCCCCCTCTACGAGCCGGTCGGCACCGGCATCAAGAAGTTGATGCAAATGCAGCTTGACGACGCCAAACAGGAGTACGAGTCGGCACAGTCACGTTATGAAACGGCCCGCGCCATCACCATCGGGCTGATTACGGCGGGCCTCGCGCTGGCCTTGTGGTTGGGCATTTCCATGATCCGCGCCATTACCGTCCCGCTGAATGCCGCGATCGGTTATCTGGACAGGATTTCCCAGGGCGATTACAGCAACCGGATCGAGGTGACGAACAACGATGAGATCGGCAAGGTCATGGAAGCGCTCAAGCTGATGCAGGTCAAGCTGTCCGAAACCATTTCCGAAGTTCGCGTGGCCGCCGATTCACTCTCCAGCGCCGCCGAAGAAATCAGCGCAACGGCGCAAAGCCTCAGCCAAGGGGCGAGCGAGCAGGCGGCCAGCGTGGAGGAGACCAGCGCTTCGATCGAGCAGATGTCGGCGTCGGTCAACCAGAACTCGGAAAACGCCAAGGTGACCGACGGCATGGCCTCCAAGGCCGCCAGGGAAGCCACCGAGGGCGGCGCGGCGGTGAAGTCCACGGTCACGGCGATGAAGCAGATCGCCGCCAAGATCGGCATCATCGACGACATCGCCTACCAGACCAATCTGCTCGCGCTCAATGCCGCGATCGAGGCGGCGCGCGCCGGCGAACACGGCAAGGGTTTTGCGGTAGTGGCGGCGGAAGTGCGCAAACTGGCCGAGCGCAGCCAGGTGGCGGCGCGGGAAATTTCCGAAGTGGCCGGCTCCAGCGTGGAACTGGCGGAGCGTGCCGGAAAACTGCTGGACGAGATGGTGCCGTCGATCAACAAGACTTCCGATCTGGTGCAGGAAATCACCGCCGCTTCGGACGAGCAGTCCTCCGGCATCGGCCAGATCAACAGCGCCATGAGCCAGCTCAGCCAGGTCACCCAGCAGAATGCTTCGGCCTCGGAAGAACTGGCCGCCACCTCGGAGGAGATGAGCGGCCAAGCCGAGAAATTGCAGCAACTGATGGCGATTTTCAAGCTCGACGAAGGAGGCGCTGCCGCACCGGCACAACCGGCAAAGAAAGCCGCCGGCAAGAGCAGGTCGCCGATTGCGCAAGCGTCCGATAGCCTGGTGCAGAAAGTACGCGGCGCAACATCCGGCGAACCTGAATTCGTCAAGTTTTAGGAGGCGGTCATGGGCGCGATTATACGGTCTGAGCAGCAAACCGGAGCAACGCCCGGCGAGGAAGAGCAGAGCCAGTACCTGACCTTCCTGCTAGGCGGGGAAATGTTCGCCATCCCGATTCTCAACATCAAGGAAATCATCGAGTACGGCAGCCTGACCACGGTGCCGATGATGCCGGAATTCATCCGCGGCGTGATTAATCTGCGCGGCAGCGTGGTGCCGGTGGTGGATCTTTCCGTGCGCTTCGGCAGGAAAACGGATGCGGTCACCAAGCGCACCTGCATCGTGATCATCGAGATCGAATCCGATGGCGATCAGCAGGATGTCGGCGTGGTGGTGGATAGCGTCAGCGAAGTGCTGGAGATTCATCGTACCGATGTCGAACAGGCGCCCTCATTCGGCGCCAGGATACGGTCGGATTTCATCCAGAGCATGGGCAAGATCGCCGGCAAGTTCGTGATCATTCTCAATGTCAACCGGGTGCTCTCGATCGATGAAATGGCGACGCTCGGCCAGGTTGGTGGTGCAAAACCGGAAGCTGCGATGCTGCCGGCATGAGTAAGTGATAAATGGTTACGTTTTTCGGCAGCAATAGAAACAGGAATAACGTAGGGCGGATGAGCATAGCGTTAACCAATGACTTGGTTGACGTAGTTTGTCAGTCAGATGGCTATGCAAAGCTATCTGCCGAATGGCAGGCAAATGTCGGAAGGCGCTACGCTTTTCCGACCTACACATGCGATCAAGGAGTAGTGCGATGCCCCCAGTTGCCATCAACGACCAGGAATTCAGCCAGTTCCAGAAGCTGATTTACCAGCTTGCCGGTATCAGCCTGTCACCGGCGAAAAAAGCACTGGTAGGCGGGCGGCTGGCGAAGCGCCTGGCCCAGTATCGCCTCGACAGTTATGGCGACTATTTCAAACTGCTCACAGCCAGCCATAATCCGGACGAGTTGCAGGTGGCGGTGGACTTGCTCACCACCAACGAGACTTATTTTTTCCGCGAACCCAAGCATTTCGATTTTCTGCGCAATCAGATTCTGGCCGGACACAAATTCGGCAGCCCTTTCCGGGTGTGGAGCGCGGCCTGTTCCAGCGGCGAGGAGCCCTACAGCATCGCCATGGTGCTCGCCGACCGCCTCGGCGATGGCCAGTGGGAAGTGGTGGCCTCGGACATCAGTACGCGGGTGCTGGAAAAGGCACGCACCGGGCACTACCCGATGGACCGCACCGACGGCATTTCGCGCGAGCATTTGTCGCGCTATTGCCTGAAGGGGGTGGGCTCGCAGGAAAACACCCTGCTGGTGGATAAAAAACTGCGCAGCCGGGTGAACTTCATGCAGGTCAACCTGAACCAGCCATTACCGGCGCTGGGCGGGTTCGATGTCATTTTTCTGCGCAACGTGATGATCTATTTCAATCAGGAAACCAAGCGCCAGATCGTGCAGCGCATGCTGCCCCTGCTCAAGCCCGGCGGACATCTCCTGATCGGCCATTCGGAGAGCCTGAACGGCGTGGCCGATACGCTGCACCTGCTGGCGCCATCCATTTATTGCAAGCCTTGAAACTAACCATGTTCCTGGAGCTAGACATGTTGCAGAAGCAGACCGCTGAACCAGTCGAGGTTTACCTCATGCCGGGAGAATTCCATTTCGGCGGCAAGAATACCCGTATCCGCACCGTGCTGGGCTCATGCGTTTCAATCGCGCTGTGGCACCCGGTGTTGCATATTGGCGGCATGAGTCATTCCTTGCTGCCGAGCCGGGGCAAGCCTGACCTCGCCATCACCTCGCTCGATGGACATTATGCCGACGAGGCGATTGATCTGCTGCTGCGCGAAATCGGCAAACGCAACACCCGCCCCGGTGAATACCGGGTCAAGCTGATTGGCGGCGGCAACATGTTCCGCCAACCCGTTGCGGAATGCGCTTTCAATGTCGCCGGAAGCAACGTCGAAGCGGCGCGGGCGCTGCTGGAAGCCGGCGGTTTTACCGTTCATGCCGAACATGTGGGCGGCAGCGGGCACCGCAGCATTATTTTTGACCTGGGCGACGGCAGCGTGTCGGTCAGACATGAAAAGATTTAACCTGACGGCCATTGCAGTTGCCACCACCACTGATGATGAAACATAACCCGTAGGAGCGAGCCCTGCTCGCGAGCATTTCGATAGATCGCGAGCAGGGCTCGCTCCTACAACTTTTAGATGATCGGTTTCCGTTAATGAATAAAATCAAAGTGCTGATCGTGGACGACTCCGCCGTGGTGCGCCAGGTGCTGCAGGGCATACTCGAATGGGATCCGTCGATCCAGGTGATCGGCGTGGCGTCCGATCCCATTTTCGCCATGGAAAAAATGGGCAAACAATGGCCGGATGTGATCGTGCTGGATGTGGAAATGCCGCGCATGGACGGCATCACCTTCCTGAAAAAGATCATGGCGGAGCGTCCGACTCCGGTAGTGATCTGCTCGACCCTCACCGGGCGCGGCGCGGCCACCACCGTCCAGGCGATGGAGGCCGGCGCGGTGACCATCGTCACCAAGCCGAAGATCGGCCTCAAGCAATTTCTCAGCGATTCGGCGGCTGATCTGATCAACGCGGTCAAGGAAGCTTCACAGGTCAGGGTCAGCCGCCTCAAACCGGCGCCGGCAATGGGTGCGGCCACGGAGAGGATGGGCAAAGTGGCGCCCAAACTGACCGCCGACGCCATCATGCCGGCCGCCGGGGCGCACACGATGGCTCAGACCACCGAGCGCATCGTCGCCATCGGCACTTCCACCGGCGGAACGCAGGCGCTCGAAGCGGTGCTCACCGCCCTGCCGCGCGTCTGCCCCGGCATCGTCATCGTGCAGCACATGCCGGAAAAATTCACCGCTTCCTTCGCCGCGCGTCTCGACAGCCTGTGCGAAATCGAGGTCAGGGAAGCGAAGAATAACGACCGGGTGATTCCCGGTCTGGCCTTGATCGCGCCCGGCGGCAGGCACATGCTGCTCAAGCGCAGCGGCGCCTACTACCATGTCGAAGTGGTGGACGGGCCGGTGGTCAACCGCCACCGCCCTTCGGTGGACGTGCTGTTCCGCTCGGTGGCGAAATATGCCGGCAAGAACGCCACCGGCATCATCATGACCGGCATGGGCGACGACGGCGCGCACGGCCTTAAGGAAATGCACGATGCGGGCGCGCCGACGGTCGCTCAGGACGAGGAAACCTGCGTGGTGTTCGGTATGCCCAAGGAGGCGATCAAGCTGGGCGGGGTGGACAGGATCATGCCGCTCGACAGGATTCCGGCGGCGATACTGGGGGGGTGAAATCATGACCATATGCGTAGCGCAGGACTGCTGGCTGCAAGACGAAGGGTGGCAGCATTATGCAACCACGCTGGCCGGAGATCAGGCCGGACTGGCGCTGGTGTTCGGTGCTACTGCCTTGTTGCGGGATGAGACGCTGTTGCACGACATCCGTACGCGTTATCCCAATGCCTTGCTGGTTGGCTGTTCCACTGCCGGGGAAATCTGCGATACCCGTGTGCGCGATGGTTCGCTTTCGGTGTCCGCCGCAAGCTTTGAGCATACCCGGCTCGATCTTGCGGAAACGCGCATCGATGCCGACGGCAGCCGTGCGGCGGGCGAGCGGCTGGCACGCAAGCTGGATCAGCCGGGGCTGGCCCATGTGCTGGTGCTGTCCGACGGCCTCCAGGTCAACGGCACCGAACTGGTGGCCGGCCTGCGTGAAAACCTGCCGCCCGGTGTGGCGGTGACCGGTGGCCTGGCCGGCGACGGCAACCGTTTCAGCCAGACCCTGGTATGTGTGCAGGGGATCGGTGAGGAAGGCCGCATCGCCGCAGTGGGTTTCTATGGCGACCGGCTGAAGGTGGGCTATGGCTCGCTGGGCGGCTGGGATTCGTTCGGTCCGGAGCGGCTGATTACCCGCTCCAGCGGCAATGTGCTGTTTGAACTGGACGGGCAGTCGGCGCTGGCGCTGTACAAGAAATACCTGGGCGAGCACGCCGCCGGCTTGCCGGCCACCGGGCTGCTGTTTCCGCTGGCGCTGCGCAGCGGCGCGGAGCGGGGCGATGGTCTGGTGCGCACCATCCTGTCCATCGACGAACAGGTACAGAGCATGACCTTTGCCGGCGATATGCCGGAGGGCAGCTACGCGCGGCTGATGAAGGCCAATTTCGACCGCCTGGTGGACGGGGCGGTTGCGGCAGCCACGGCGGGTTCACAGTCGCTGGGCAGCGCGGCGCCGCAACTGGCCGTGCTGATCAGTTGCGTGGGGCGCAAGCTGGTGCTGAAGCAGCGCGTGGAGGAAGAAGTGGAAGGCGTGCGCAACGTGTTCGGCGCCGGCACCGCGCTCACCGGCTTCTACTCCTACGGCGAAATTGCGCCGCACCTGCCACTGGGACGCTGCGAGCTGCATAACCAGACCATGACCATTACGGCTTTTGCGGAAGAATAACCATGCATCGCTTGCTGCAAAGGCAAATCAGGCAATATCTGGGTGAAGCGCAAACGCTTACCCCGGAACTTGCTGCCTTTGCCCAGGCAATAAGCGAGGCTTACGCAAGCGCCGACGCCGACTGGGCGATGATCGAGCGTTCGCTCGAACTGATGTCGCAGGAGCTCACCGAACGCAACGCCGACTTGCGTGCCCAACTGGTTGAGCGGCAGCGCGCCGAGGCGCAACTGGAAGAGCTTCTGTCGCTGATCGGCACCACGCTGGAATCGACCACCGATGGCATCATGGCGCTGGACAAGGGCGGACGGCTGGTGCGCTTCAACCAGCGCTTCGTCGAGATGTGGCGCATTCCGGACGATATCACCGCCTTCTGGGAGCACAACCGGATGATGGGGTGCATCTGTACCCAGCTTAAACATCCGGAGGACTTCCTGGCCAAGGTGGATTACCTGTGCAGTCATTCCGGGGAAGAAAATTTCGACTTGATGGAGTGCCTTGATGGCCGCCTGATCGAGCGCTATTCCCTGCCGCAGCCGCTGGGGGTGGATACGGTCGGCCGCGTATTCAGCTTTCGTGACATCACCGCGCGCAAGCTTGCCGAAGAAGCGCTGCGCCGGGAAAAGGAAGAACAGCAGGCACTCATCAAAAAACTGGAAACCGCGCATAACCAGTTGTTGCAATCGGAAAAAATGGCTTCCATCGGCCAACTGGCGGCGGGCGTGGCGCATGAGATCAATAATCCGATCGGTTATGTCAATGCCAACCTTGGCAGCCTGGGTTTGTATGTGGAAAAAATGCTGAAGATAACGGAGATTTATGAACGCGCCGAAGCGTCGCTGGCCGGTCAGCCGTTGCTGGAGGAAATCCGTTCGCTGAAGCAGGAAGCGGATTGGGGGTATCTCACGCAGGATGTCCGCGACCTGCTCAGGGAATCCGCCGAGGGGATAACGCGGGTGAAGCAAATCGTGCAGGACCTCAAGGATTTCTCGCATGTCGATCAGGCGGAATGGCAATATGTCGACCTGCATAAGGGTATCGAGAGTACCCTCAATATCGTCCACAGCGAAATCAAGTACAACGCTGAAGTGATCAAGGCATACGGCGCCATCCCCCCGGTGGAGTGCATGGCTTCCCAGCTCAACCAGGTGTTCATGAACATGCTGATCAATGCTTCCCATGCCATCGGCGAGGGTAACCACGGAAAAATTACAATCCGCACCGGAACGGAAAATGACATGGTCTGGGTCGAATTCTCCGATACCGGGAAAGGCATAGCGCCGGAAAACCTGAAACGGATATTCGATCCGTTTTTTACGACCAAGCCGGTGGGCAAAGGCACCGGTCTGGGGCTGTCGCTTTCTTACAGTATTATCGAGAAGCATCATGGCCGGATCGAGGCGAAGAGCGAGGTTGGCGAGGGTGCGACATTCAAAATCACTTTGCCGGCCAGGCAGCCTCTTCCAATATGAACCTAAGCCGGACAAGCCGGAGCCAAACAAGGTGGCGGTTTTCGTAGGTCGGAAAACGAGCGTAGCGAAGTTTCGAGCTTGCGGCCAAAGCGCAGCGCCTTCCGATACCTCCATGTCGGATAACGCTGCGCTCATCCGACCTACAACGACGCAATTCTTGTCATGTTTTGACATGATTTAACTTGTAAGTGACTACTAAGCCGGACAAGCCGGAGCCAAACAAGGTGGTAGGAGCGTGCCCTGCACGCGACAGCGCTTTATCGCGTGCAGGGCACGCTCCTACAATAAGTTTCGACTGCCGTTAGGATGAAATGGGCATGAAAGGGCTGGACTGACATGCAACAGTAGAATTCGGCTTACACCGGCGTCAGAATTCCGCCTACAAAATCTTCAATCCCGCCAATTGGCGGGCTTTTTATTCGCTATTCCCCTAAAGAAAACCGATTTGGTGCCGTTACAGTACTGACCATTGCGGTGATTGCGGGGTTGTTCCGTGATAGCGCATTGACCGGGGAGAAAAAATGAATAACTGGTGGAGCAAACTTTCGCTGAAAAACAAGTTGCAGATACCCATCCAGCTCATTCTGCTGGTGGTTATGATATTGACGCAACGCGTGGCGCTGGACGAGTTTGAGCAGCGCGTGCTGGAAGAGGCGCGGCAAAAGGCAACCGTTTCCGCCGACGGGGTGCTGAACGGGCTGAACATGTTGATGCTCAACGGCACCATCGGCGATCCCGCGCAGCGTGCCTTGTATGTCGAGAAAATGGGCGCATCTGACAGGATGCTCGATCTGCGCGTTATCCGTGGCAAGCCGGTGCAGGATCAATACGGTCCGGGGTTGCCGTCCGAACAGGCTGCAGATGAAATGGACCGCATGGCGCTGACGTCTGCCAAAGAACAGAGCAAATTGTTTGACCAGGACGGGAAACAGTCGCTACGTGTCATCGTGCCATTCATTGCCAAAAAGGACTTTCGCGGCACCGACTGCCTGATGTGCCATACCGTAGCGGAAGGCTCGGTGGCCGGTGCGGCCAGTATTACGCTGGACGTTTCCGAGGAATTCGAGGTGATGCGCAAGGCCAATATGGTCATGTGGGGCGCGCAGGTCATCATTCAGGTTTTCCTGTATTTCGTGATCGGCTGGCTGATCGGTTCCGTCACCCGCCCGGTGCGTGAACTGCAGCAGGCCATGCTGGTGATGCAGGCCGACGGCGATTTGTCCAAGCGCGTGACGGTGCGCAGCGAGGATGAAATCGGCCAGACCGCGACGGCCTTCAACGGGCTGATCGACGGTTTTGCCGGTATCATCCGGCAGGTGCTGGCCAATGCTGGCACCGTATCCGGCACGGCGACGCAACTGTCCGCTTCCTCGACGCGGATAGCAAAAGGCTCACAGACGCAAAGCGAAGCGGCGGCTTCCACCGCAGCGGCGGTAGAGGAAATTACCGTGAGCATCAACTCGGTGGCGGCGAACACCGAGGACGTGCGCAAGCTGTCCGAGCGGAGCCTGCAACAAACCCAGCAAGGCAACCAGAGCGTCACGGCCATGATCGGCGAGATCAGCCGCGTGCAGGAAGCGGTCAACCAGATCGCCGGTTCGGTCAAGGAGTTTGTCGACAGCACCCGCGCCATTGCCGGCATGACCCAGCAGGTGAAGGAAATTGCCGACCAGACCAACCTGCTGGCGTTGAACGCGGCGATTGAGGCGGCGCGTGCCGGAGAGCAGGGGCGCGGCTTCGCGGTGGTGGCGGACGAAGTGCGCAAGCTGGCGGAGAAATCGGCCAAATCGGCCAGCGAGATTGACGAAGTGACCAACTCGCTGAACCAGAAATCCACCCATGTCGAAGCCACTGTCCAGGCCGGCCTGCATTCCCTGCAGGCGACGCAGGAGCAGATCGGGCATGTCTCGACGATATTGACCGAAGCGGGCAAAGCGGTGACGAAATCCAGCCACGGCGTGAACGATATCGCGGCCTCGGTGGGCGAGCAAAGCCTGGCCAGCACCGAGATTGCGCGCCACGTGGAGCAAATCGCGCAGATGTCGGAAGAAAATCATGCTGCAGTGGAATCGAACAACCAGGACATTGTGCGCCTGGAGCAACTGGCCAGGGAGTTGCAGGGTGCGGTGAGCCGGTTCAAGGTGTAGACGGAAAGCGGGAAGTGGGGATCGGCAAATCAGGGTTAACGGAAAGGAATTGGCGATGTTAAATAATATGAAAATCAGTACGCGGTTGATGTTTTTGCTGGCTTTCATGCTGGCGGGTATGGTGACGGTTGGCGGGTTTGGGCTGTATGCATCCGGCAAGGCAAACAGCGCGCTGGAGACAACCTATGACAGCAAGATGATACCCATCGTGCAATTGGATACCATCGCCAGGGCTAATTTCAGTAACCGGATAGCTATCGCCAATGCTGTTATACAGCCGGAAAATATAGAGAAGTATATTCATGAAATTGCAGCGAACAAGGCTGTCATCGACAAGCAGTGGGAAGCCTTCATGACCTCGTTGACCGACGAGGAAGACAGAATTTTGGCGGCGAAGTTTGACGAAGCGCGCGGACGTTTTGTCGAACAGGGCATCAAGCCGACCCTGGACGCGATGCGCGCCAATAACGTGGCCGAGATCAGGCGGATACAGGTAGAGCATATTGCCCCCCTGAACGCTCCGTTAGACGAAACGATTGACGCGCTAATCGAGATGGAAAAGCGCGATGCCGGAAAGCTGCACGAGGAATCTGAAGCCAGCTTCAAGACCATGCGCATGGTATCCATCGCCCTGCTTCTGCTGGGTGCTGCATTGGGCGGCGCGCTGGGGTTTTCCATCATCCGCAGTATCAACCGCTCGGTGAATGAGCTGCGCGGCGTGATGGTAAAAATGTCGGCGGATGGCGATTTGAACGCGCGCGCCAAGGTGTACGGGCAGGATGAAATCGGCCAGACCGCGACGGCCTTCAACGGCCTGATCGACGGTTTCGCCGGTATCATCCGGCAGGTGCTGGCCAATGCCGGCACCGTATCCGGCACGGCGACGCAACTGTCCGCTTCCTCGACGCGGA
>Ga0209317_1001964_pt1 | contig 16039 bp, 12 predicted proteins | sample RifGroB2_FD_183994 | JGI IMG/M metagenome (GOLD analysis project Ga0209317, IMG submission 183994) | Soil microbial communities from Rifle, Colorado, USA - Groundwater B2 (SPAdes) (version 2) | ecosystem: Environmental > Terrestrial > Soil > Unclassified | place: Rifle, Colorado | collected... | reverse complement strand
CTTATCGTAGATGACGATCCTATTACCCTGAAAATACTCTGTGCAGCAATTCAGACGCGAGGCTTTGCTGTTATTACAGCTACAACCGGTCATGATGCACTGTTGCTTCTACAAAAAAACGAAGTAAGTGCTCTAATTTTGGACCTGAATCTTCCAGATATAAATGGGCTGGAAATACTTAAGCAGGTCAGAAATCATCCGATCATAAACTCAATAGCAGTAATTATTGTTACAGAAAACGATGATAAGTTAGAAGCGATACTTGGATTGGAGATTGGTGCTGATGATTATATTACAAAGCCCTTTCACCAAAGAGAGCTTATTGCAAGACTTAATTCAGTACTTAGAAGAACACAGCAAATGCATACAAATATGCACTCATACTTAATATTTAATGATTTACATATTGATATCAAAAAAAGAATAGTGAAAAAGAACAATGATGTTATAGACTTGACCTTTAAAGAGTTTGAAATATTAGCGCTTTTAGCAACAAATCCCGGAGAAGTTTTGCCGAGAGATACCATTCTAAATGCCATAGGGGGATTGACATACAATCCCGAAACTAGAACCATTGATATGCACATCTCGTCATTAAGAAAAAAACTACGTGATACCGATAAGAAAAAAAACTACATCGACACGGTCAGCAGCGTAGGATACCGTTTCAGAAAATGATAAAAGATAGGCAAAGCCTATCTTTTATTATGTTATCACAGTTAAAATGGTGAAAAGCCTGCATCAAACCAATTTTCGTGGAAATGCTCCAAATACACTTTGTAAAGTGCGTTCTTATGCTCCACTTCCCATTCTGAAAGAGCCAGGAATAGCTTCTTGCCTTCCGGGTTGTCAATACTTTCTGCTGCTTTATTGTAAAACTCAGCCAAATCATTTTCGATTAAATATGCCATTCTGAGAATGGTTATATCACTTAAATCTGACTGTAGATCAGCTTTTGTGGTTTTCTCGACTTCATATCTTACCTGAAAAAAACTTGCTCCTTTTATATCCTCTAGTACAGGAAGCCATTGTCCATTTTTACTTAAGGATTCATATCTACTCTTCAAAAGCACAGCATGTTCTTTTTCCATTTCTGCCAAAGCCTCTAATATTGATCGTGTGGCCTTTGAATTCACTTTGCTAATATTCGCTAGATAGAACTGTTCTCCTTGTTCTTCCCTTTTTATAGCATATGCTAGAATATTTAACGCATCTGACATATCAACGCCTCCTCTTAAGTATTTTTTGTGTGTCTAACCTTATTCTACCATTTATCTACTATTAATTATACTTTTTTCTATTATACTAATTCCGAAACATTCTACCCACCTCATAATAGATAAGGTTAATTTCTAATTTATCGAAGCATATTCTGTCAACCAAATCAATGTAGGCATTGCACTTATGCTTTAACTATAATATAATTTTACATTGTGGTAATATTAATTTTTAATAGATTGAAGTACACAAAAGAATATTTTTTAAAATAGAAAGGACTAATGAAATGAAGCTTGGAATCGTAGGCCTACCTAATGTAGGAAAGAGCACACTTTTTAATGCAATTACACAGGCTGGAGCAGAATCAGCCAATTACCCGTTTTGTACAATTGAGCCCAACGTAGGAGTAGTTGCTGTGCCTGATGAAAGACTTGATAAGCTAGCTGAGATATACACTTCAAAAAAGACAGTCCCAACTGCTATTGAGTTTTATGATATAGCCGGACTTGTAAAGGGTGCAAGCAAGGGCGAAGGACTTGGCAATAAGTTTCTCTCGCACATTCGTGAAGTTGAAGCTATCGTCCATGTAGTCAGATGCTTTGAAAACGGAGATATCGTTCACGTAGATGGAAGTGTTGACCCTCTTAGAGATATAGAAACCATTAACTTAGAGCTTATGCTTTCTGATATCGAACTGCTGGATAGAAGACTTCAAAGATCGCAAAAAGCTGCAAAAGGGGATAAAACCTTGGCAGCAGAGGTGGAACTTATCCAAAAGGCACTTGCAGTGCTGGAAGAGGGCAAATCGGTAAGAACACTAGACTTGACCGAAGAGCAAAATGAGCTTGTTAAGTCCTTTAATCTTCTTAGCGCAAAGCCTATCATTTATGTAGCAAACGTATCTGAGGAAGACTTGGCGAATGACGGCAATACAAATCCTTATGTAGCAAGGGTAAGAGAATTTGCTTCTACAGAAGATGCTGAGGTAATTGTAGTAAGTGCCCAAATCGAGGAAGAAATAGCACAGCTGGATGTTGAAGAAAGAAAAGGATTCCTTAATGATCTTGGACTTGATAAATCCGGACTTGATAAGCTGGTACAGGCAAGCTATACGCTGCTTGGACTTATTAGCTTTTTGACAGCAGGGCCTATGGAATCAAGAGCATGGACCATAAAGGCCGGCACTCCTGCACCTCAAGCAGCCGGTAAAATTCACTCCGATATTGAAAGAGGCTTTATCAGAGCTGAAGTAATTGCCTTTGCTGACCTGATGGCACATGGCGGCAACATGACATCTGCTAAGGAAAAAGGGCTTGTAAGAATAGAAGGAAAAGAATACATCATGAAAGATGGAGATGTTGTTCACTTTAGATTTAACGTTTAGTCAATTAATAAATGAAAGGGTATGATTTCATTCAAGAAATCTATACCCTTTCATTTTTATGATTGTGGGAGCTTTATACTGAATATAGTTCCGGCATCATTTTCACTATCCACTAGTATTTGTCCCTTATGCTTATTTACAATGATATCATGTGATATACTAAGACCCAAACCAGTTCCTTGACCTACATCCTTGGTAGTAAAAAAAGGATTGAATATTCTATTTATAATACTACTGTCTATACCAGGACCATCATCACCAATCTCTATGATAACGTCATTTTCTTCCGAATACGTTTTTACTCTGATATTTCCATTTTCACTTCGATTCTGACTTCTAATACTACCAATAGCATTGATGAGTATATTCATTACCACTCTTCCTATCTGACTCCTGTTGCACATAATATTTGGCAAGCTTCCAAAATCTAAATCAATTTCTGCAACATCCACAGCTTCGTGCCTTATGACAAGCAATGCTTCTTCAACAATCTCATTGATATCATTAAAAGTAAACTCTTCTTCCAAACCCGTTCGTGCGAATCTGCTTAGACTCTGAACAATTCTAGTAACACGTCCAATCCCCTCACGAGACTCCTCTATAAGGCTGTCAATATCTCCAACAATAAATTCGATGTGCAAAGATTTTTCTAGTTCTGCAATATCTTGAGACATAACAATTAATTCTGAACTGCTTTTCTCCTGCTTCGTAATATGTTGTGACAGTTCCCTATATTTCGTCAATATTGAATTCAAATTGGTTGTGCATTTCTTGAGCGTCTCAAGATTGCTGGAAACATATCCCATCGGATTGTTTATTTCATGAGCCACACCTGCTGCTAGCTCACCTATGGCTGCAAACTTCTCCTTATTTATAAGATGAAACTGTGTTTCCTTAAGTTGATTTGCAAGCTCAGTAAGCTGTATATTTTGATTGGTCGTAGATTTCAACAGCTCCTGCAAACGAATATCATGGTTACGAGCCCTAATGGCAGCATTTACCCGGGATGCAAATTCTATCAGTTCAATAGGCTTTGTAACATAATCATTTGCACCTTGCTTAAAGCTTTCTTTCAGTATTGCCTTATCCGTGTGTGAAGTGAACATAATAACCTGCATGCCATCAAAACAACGCTGCTGCCTTATTTCTTTCAGTGTATCAATTCCTGTAAAAAGTGGCATCTCTATGTCTAGCAATATAATATCTATACATTCGGACTTAATAATATCCAAGGCTTTTAGCCCAGAATCACAGAGAAGGATATCACATGCTATATTACTTTCCATAAGCGCTTTTTCTGCTGTTATTAAGTTAAATCTGCTATCATCTACTAATAATATCTTCATACTTCACCTAATACCTTTAATATTTTTAAAATTAAATAGTTACAGTGTATCATATTTGATAGGCAATTTAATAGTAAATATTGTACCTTTTCCAAGCGTGCTTTTTACAGTCATTTCGCCATTATACTTATTTACAATGATATCATAGGATATACTTAATCCAAGCCCTGTACCCTCTCCAACTGGCTTGGTTGTAAAGAACGGATTGAAAATCTTGTTCAAATTCTCTTCAGGAATCCCCATACCATTATCCTCAATATCACAACATACGTAACCATTATCTTCATAAGTAGATATCTTGATAAGGCCTCGTTGTCCATTCTGCTTTATAGCATGTACGGCATTAATAATAATATTGAGAAGCACCTGATTGATTTGGTTGCCAGGTAAAGTGATGGTTGATATATCGCTATAATTCTTTTCTATATCTGCATAATATTTAATTTCATTATTGGCTACCATAATACTATTCTCTATACCCTCATTGATATTGTAGTCAATCAAATCATCAGTATTATCAACCCTCGAAAATACCCTTAACCCCTTTACAATCTTCTTTATACGATGCAGCCCTTCATTTGTTTCGTCTATCAAAACTTCAATATCATCTTTAATTGAATCAACATGGTATCTTTTATTTAATTCATCAACCTCTTCAAGTATCCGTTTAAGCTCTTCTGCAACATCTGCTGTAACTGCCTCTTTTAGTTCACTATACTTTATCACAACTTCCTTTAACCTGCTGCAATATTTCTTAAGTGTCTCAAGATTGCTAATAGTAAAGCCCAAAGGATTATTGATTTCATGGGCAACCCCTGCTGCAAGAATTGCGGCAAATTGTTCCTGCTGTATCAGCTGCCTTTGTGTCTCTTTCAATCTCTCTACAACATCATGCAGTTCCTCGTTCTTATCCTCCAAATATTTATGAAGCAGCATACGCTCAGTAATATCACGTACTACACACAATATCTTTCGTTTATTTCCTATCTCCGCCCCACTCCAGCTTACCTCAACTGGAAAACTGCTTCCATCCTTTTTATAGTGCATCGTATCAAACATAATGCTCCGAGCCCAAACTGTATTTAAATGTTCATTAATTAAGTAAATACCATCGACTTTACGTAAGTCAGATATGGTTAAGGTTTTAAACTCTTCTCTTGAATAGCCATATTTTTGTAGTCCAGCTTCATTAATCTCCAATATATTACCTTTTTCATCAATAAAGAGGATAATATCATTTGCATGCTTTGATAAAAGCTGATATTTACTCATCAGCTCTAGTTCTTGCTTTTTTTCGGTAATATCCAAACAAAAACCAATATACCCACTAAATGCCCCTTCTGCATCATAAAAAGGTCTTCCCGAATCACTGATCCATCTATATTCACCATCATGCCTGCGTAATCTATACTCCATATCAAAGCTTCGTTGAGCATTAAAAGCATCGATATATGTTTTGAAGCACATTTCCAGGTCATCAGGATGCACACCCGCTGCCCAACCATCTCCATATTCCTCCTCGAGGGTATGTCCCGTAAGCTCCAGCCAACTTCTATTAAAATAGTTGCACTTTGCGTCCAAACCCGAACGCCAAATAAGCGCCGGAAAATCCTCAAACAGCTTTAAATAGAAATCTCTTGATTTCAAAAGAGCTTCTTCTGATCTTTTATTCTGTGTGATATCGTCGATAGCCAAAATTATATGTCTGCTTCCGTGAATTAATATAGGTACTGAGTTAACTCTAAACCAGACATCTTCTTTTTTCCCTTCAATATATAATGAATGGTGTACTTCCTTCCCATGAACAGATATTCCAGTTATATTTACCTCTGATGCTATACTTCTAAAATTACAGAATTCACAATTACAATTACTGCCACATTTGCATCCTTTCCCATTTTCTGCACAGACACAGCTAAAGCTATCACCCAATTTGTTATTTATCATACTCTCAACACTTTTTCCTAAAAGGTTTGCTAAAGCGAGATTTACACGTTTAACAATCAAATTTTCATCCAATATTACCAGTCCCACAGGTGTTGCCTCAAAAATTGCTGAAAGCTTAATCTTCTCTTCTCGTAATTCCTTTTCAATCTCTCTTAACTTTGTAACATCGCGAGACATTATAGCCGCTTTTGAATGCTCACTGCCAGCATTTTTGACAGGAACATCCACTGCCTCACACTGCTTTTGTGTTTTCTTTCGATCATGCTGCCTCTCTGCTTCACAGGTGATACGGAGAACAATAGCCCTTAGTCTGGTGACATCGCTTCTCACCAAGTAATCACTGCATCCGGCTTTGAAGGCATTAAGCATATCACGCTCATTATAAGTGTCTGCCATAATAACAAGAGGCACTTCATAATAATTTTCCGATAGCAAACTTAAGGCTTCCATCACATTGGTTGAAGAAAGATTATACTCGCTGATGATTAAATCGTAGCTATTGTTATGAAGCCTGTCCAACATGTCAAAGCATGTATTGGCATGGTCATATTTTATATTAAATCCCTGTTTTTTTAATGCTTCAGCTGTCATCTCAACATTTGATTGTAAATCATAAAAAAACAATACTTTGATGTTATTATTCATTTTATTCCTCCTGCAACAAAAACGTTATTCTATAAATATTATGCTATTTATTACTTATAGGCAGCTTAATTGTAAATTTTGTTCCTTTTCCTTCTTCGCTTGTTACCAAAAGGTTAATCTCTTCTTCAAGTTCTTTAATCCGCTGCAGATACTTTGCCATCATGCTATGATCTTCACTTTTTAAAACGCGATTCAATGTTCTAAAACCCATTATTAACATATCGCTTTTTTTCATATATTTATGCTATATGTTTCGCACTAAACATTTTACATTGGTTTCAAATAGTGCGAAACATTTTCCGCTATTCATATGTCGTGAAAAGTACATATTTGATAATACAAAATTAGACGCTTCAACTGATTTTGTAATGATAAATCTTTTTCACGACATATATAGGTATCAAAATTACTTTATTCACCTCTCAAGATATTTCTGTTTTATCTTTGATTCATAAAATCACCTGAAAACTCTACATAAACATTCTCCTCTACGATTTTCAGCATGATTTTTCCATTAATATATTTGCTCACCTCACGTAAGTAAGAATGTAAAATATCTGCTTTTTTCTCCATTAGTGAGGTGTTCGAGTTCTCTGCAGATTGATTTGTTTGTTGATTTCGCTGTCCAATAACGATATAAGCTATTTTTACCATGTCCTCTTTTTTTGTTATACTAAATTTCAATAGATGAACTTTATCTAATCCTATATCAATTAGAGATTTGCAGCTATAATAAAAAATATAGTTAAATAGTTTGAAATTGCCAAAACACCTTTCATTTGAGCTTTCAGGTACCTCTACATATATTTTATTTTCATAGCCATCATTTATTATGGAAGCTTTTAGTTCCATTCCGATTTTCTTTATATCAAACTCTACATTGTCTGAGAATAAGCTGTTCAAGTAACCCATATATAAATCCTTGTATAACTCCATCAAGCAATTTATTTCAGCATGGTCACTTAATTGCTGAGACATATTATTAAAAATAGATCCACTAACCTCTTTCATTATATTTATTTCATTTTTATATGAAGCAAATTTGGCATTTGTAGATTTGAGGATATTCTGGTACAATTCATTTCTTTTCATTAATTCTAGCGACAGCTGCTCCGCTTCCTTTTTTAGATTAAAATATTTCACACCTTCGTGGATTGCTGGAATAAACTCTTCTGTTAAATCCCAAGGCTTTGGTATAAATTTAAATATGTCGCCTTGATTAATGGTAGCCAGCATTTGCGGCAATTGGGTATACCCTGACATTACCATCCTTACTGTGTTTGGATATTTTTGCTTGCACTCCTTGAGAAACTGCAAACCGTTCATTTTGGGCATTCTCATATCTGTTACAATTACACTAAACTCATTCTTGTCCATGAGCTCCAATGCTTCCTGAGCATTATCTGTAAAGAAGCATTTATATCCCACATCCATAAGACCCCGTCTTAGAGATGCCAATATGTTTAACTCATCATCTATAAAAAGCACTTTATTTTCTTCCAATTTAACATCACCTCAATAAATTTTATTACTGTGTTCTATATATTTCATGCTATACAATTTACTTTCATTAAAATAGCACGAAATGTTATCCGCTGTTTATAATGCATAGGAACATCAGAATCTTCCTTAAACAAATGTTCCGGTCATGCATTTCATAAAAGGCTTCCTTAATCTAAAATCCTTTCATAGAAGCCTTTTTTATTAATCACACAAAGTACATATTTACCTCAATGTTAAAATTTCTTTGTTTCAAAATCTTCTATATAAAAATTTTTCAAAATTATGCTGTCGCAGATAACTTTAGTAGTTCCAATATTATTAAATATATCATCAATACATTGGATTGGAGGCTTCTGACCTGTAATTATATAAGTATAATAATCTGATATATATACAACATTAACCAATTCCTTATTTATAATATCAGAACTTTGTGGGCTATGATGATAAAAGGCTGTCTCTACGATTGGAAAGGGTATGCCCCACCAATCCAGCAGGTATCCCCCTGCCTCCTGGTGATTTATCCCATATCTTTCTTTTTCTGATTTTAAAAGATCCGTATATTTAAAAGAAGATTCTTGTACTAAATCTACATACTCATTCTTATATATCTTTAGTAATACCAGCATACCAATGCTGTATAAAAGTCCTGCCAGCCTATATTCTTCACATATTTCTTTACCTAAAATTTCTCTATAAATAAAATGAGTGATTTTATTCCGAAGATTAGCATGTTTCCAAAGATAATTTTTTAGATTGATAATCTTTTCATCCCCATGTATAGTCTGGTTCAGTTTTTTTGATAGAATTATATTTTTTAGCTCATTTGTACTGAAATACTTCAGAGCTTGTTTAACAGATGCAATATTATTTCCAAAATATGTAGAATTTACATAGCGTAGAATGATAGCTGACAGAATAAAATCCCTTTCTATTAATTCGACTATACTATCCAATTCTACATCCTTTTCAAGCAGGTCTAGCAATTCATCACTTAATTTTTCCCCAACGGTAATGGTATCTATTAACGAATTGGCAACTTCTTCCATGTTATTGTCTTTTAGAATTTGTTGTAATTGAAGCGTACTATTAATAGTTCGCAAAAGCTGCTCATTCTCCCAAGGCTTAAGAAGATATGTCATAGCAAGATTATTTTGAATACATCGGGTCATAGTCTCTTTTTCAGAAAAACCACTTAAGATAATCCTTGCTGCATTGGGGTATCTTTTTTTGACGGCAACAAGCAACTCATATCCATCCATAAACGGCATTCTCATATCACTTATTATTAAGTCTACGCTTACCTTCTCCATCATTTCCAATGCTTCTTTTCCACTATTGGCTAATAAAACATTGTGCTCACTATCAATAAACAAGCGTTTAAACGCCCTCAATATGTTCTGCTCATCATCCACAAAAAGAATAGTTTTATTGTTCATTTAACCCACCTATTAGAGCTTTCACAACCTTGATGTCATATTGGCTTTTTGTGCCCTCCATCAAAATTGCTATTGCCTCTTCCTTGCTTAATGCTTTTCTATATACTCGATCTGAAGTTAGCGCATCATAAGAATCTGCTACAGAAAGTATTTTTGATTCTTCCAATAAAAACGTTTCTCTAATACCAAGAGGATATCCCTTACCATCTATCCGTTCGTGATGTTGGCATACGATTAAGGCCACTTCCTGCATTTTATCCAATTCACTTAGTATTTCAAATCCTACCATTGGATGATGCTTAATTTGTAAAAACTCATTATCCTCTAATCCCGCAGGTTTATCTAGTATCTGATCCTTAATAGCTACTTTGCCGATATCATGAAACAAAGCAGCATCCTATCATCACGAATACCCATGTTATCTGCTATTAGCATGGATAATTGAGATACCCTGATTGAATGTTCATATACTGCAGAATCTTTAGCCTTTAATAACTTCAAAAGGGCATTCTTAGTCTGTATGTTTAATTGCTCTACCTGCTGACTAAACTTTTTTATGATTTCCTTATAATAGTCAATTTCCTTCGTATTGCTAATAGAACTTCTAATTTGCATCATTCTCTCATTCCTAATTGTCAAGGCTTCCTTAACTATATCAACTAAATCCTCATTGATCCATGGCTTTGTAATATATCGAAATAGGTGGATATCATTTATAGCCGATATAGCCACCTCCAAATCTGAATATCCTGTAATTAAAATACCTAGAATATCATCATCAATCTTCTGTGCTTCTTTTAGTATTTCAAGGCCTGTGATATTCGGCATTCGCTGGTCTGTAATGATAACATCATACTTTTTATTATATAATTCATTAATCGCTTCCTCCGGTTTATTTGTGGCATGAAAATCGCAATCCAAACAATTTAACGTGCGCATGAGTGCTCTCGCCACATTGGTATCATCATCTACTATCAATATCCTACCCATTGTCATGTAACACCGTCCCCCCCGTCGATTTGAAATATATTTATATGCGTCTTATACGCAAAAATTCGACATATATTTTATAGTTCCTTCTATTGTTTAATAAGTGATTTTATGGCAAATGTTGTTGCTTATGCTCAATTAATCATAGCTGCCTTATCACGGCATGATCCCTCTAATTAAGTTTGCATAAATGGTAAATATAAGCTATAATAATTTAAAATTTACTGTCCATGAAAATCAAGGAGATTTATATGTTAAAGAATATTAGAATATTATTGTGCCTACAGCAAAATACAGGCTACAGAGACTTTCTTGATATTATAAATAGTAAAAGTGATAATTTGTTAGAAATTACCGAGGCTTCAACACTGTATAAATTATTGGAAGAGTCTGTTCCAGACAAGATAAGTTTGGTATTCTTGGACCATTTCTTTATGGATAAACTGTCTGCAGAGGCTTGTTCTATATTAGGCACGCCTGGCTTCATATGCATAATTCTTACTGAGGACTATTATGACAGTATTGTAAGAGAAGCCTACGTTTATGATGTTTTAGCATATAGCAATTCTAGTTTTGTCAATAATTTTCTTATACGTTTAGAAGACGACTTGAAGCATCGTCTTGAGTATCAATTTTTACAAAAAAAACTCAAGAAATTTGACGATATCAGTATGAAGCTCACAACTGAGAAAAATATAAATAACCTATTAGATTTAATCATTGATTCTAGTATGGAGCTTACTTATGCTGAAGCTGGGACTATCTATATCGTTATAGATAAGAACACTTCAGAATGGTCCTATTATGAAAACAATGCCGAAAATAAATGCCTGAAATTTGTATTGGCAAAAAACAAAGCTTTGACTGTAGATTTAGAACAACAGATCCTATCGATTAATAAATCCAGTATAAATGGTTACACAGTATTAACCGAAAAATCAGCAAGAATCGACGATGTTTATAATATATCGGAAGCTGTTGCTTATAAGTTTAATTCTTCATTTGATCAGTTGACGGGCTATCGGACAAAATCCATGCTCAATGTCCCTCTTAAAGACCATCAAGGTCGTATATTAGGGGTCATACAATTAATAAATAAAAAAAATAAGGGCATCAGCATTCCTTTTGATGACACCGATGAACTGCTAGCATCCTCTTTGGCAGGATTAGCAGCTGTTGCTATAGAAAATGCAATTTTGTATAAAATGAATGAAAAGCTATTAGAAAGCAAAACCTTAAAGCTTCAGAGCACTGTTGAGGAATTAAACAGTGCCCAGATTCAATTGGTGCAAAAGGAAAAAATGGCTGCAGTGGGACAATTGGCTGCAGGAGTTGCTCATGAAATTAATAATCCATTGGGATTTATCAAAAGCAACCATGAAACCATGCAAAAATATATAGAAAAGCTAATAAGCTTAATTGATATATATAAGGATTTTTCTAAGAATTGTTCCAATTCAAATGACATCTCCAATATCACGGATTATGAAAATAAAAGCAAGATGGAATTTATCAAAGAGGATATATTTGAGCTGCATAAAGAAAGCTCAGATGGCTTAAACAGAATAGGAGTTATCGTAAATGCGCTGCGTGCCTTTTCACATATTGATCAGGTTGATGGTTTGCAAGAATATGATATAAATCAATGTATCCTCGATACCTTAACAATTTGCAGCAGTAAAATTAAATATACACAAATCGATATCCAAAATCAATTGAATGATATACCCTCCGTAAAATGCAATGCCGGAGAGATAAACCAAGTTATATTGAATATTCTTATTAATGCAATTGATGCAATTCTGGCAAAAGATCCAGCAGGTATAGGTATCATTAGAATACAAACAAATGTTGTCGATAATTTTATTTGCTTTGAAATTGAAGATGATGGCATTGGAATTCCCGAAGAAATTCAGAATAGGATTTTTGAACCTTTCTATACTACGAAACCTATTGGTCAAGGAACAGGACTTGGGTTAAATATATGCTATGACATCATAGTCAAAAAACATCATGGTGAAATTCTTGTTCAAAGTCATCCTGGACTAGGTTCAAAATTCACCATCAAACTGCCTAAATAAATTGCCGCAAATGAGTTCCAATCTAGTATCGGATTCATCAGATCATGCCAGCAATATTATTTAAAAATAAGTGGATGAATTAGTAAATATCTATTCCATCCACTTATTTTTTCAGTTAAAATTTATTTGATTTTAAGAATTTCTCAATATCGTCAAGCATTAAATTTGCAGCCCTTACACCGCCTGCAGTATTCCATATCGCATCATCAACCCTGTACACCTTGTTATTTTTTACTACCTCTAATGTCTTAAACATCGGATCCTCAATCCACTCTTTTTCTCTGGCAGTACCTTCACCATTCCCTGTTTCATAAGTAAAATAGAACATTACCTGTCCATCAGCTTCTTTTAATCTCTCCTTGCCAATCTCATTGGTAAACGCCTCACTTTGCTGACTTGCTGGTCTTGCAAATCCGATTTGCTTTAGAATTTTACCTGAGAAGGTATCTCCAAGATAAATTCTTGTCTTTCCAGCCATAAATCTAACTATAGACACCTCTGTCTTCAGCTTATCTCCTGCAAGCTTAGACAGTTCAGCTGCTCTATCATCAAATTTTTTAATTACTTCCTGTCCTTCTTCCTCTTTGCCTAATACACTTGCATAGAATGAAAAGTTTTCCTTCCATTCGCCTCTTAAAGTATTAGAATAAACCGTTGGCGCAATTTGAGAAAGCTGGTCATAAATCTTTTCATGTCTCATCTTATTCCCAATTATTAAATCGGGGCTTAGGGCTGCTATAGCTTCTATGTTAACTTGGCTTTCATCACCTAAGTTCTCAACACCCTCCATGTCTTTTTCTATATGACTGTACCATGGATTACCTGTCCAGGATTTTACTGCACCTACAGGTTTAACCCCTAACTCAAGCAATGCTTCTGTTCCTTCATTGGTCAATATAACAATACGCTTGGGCTCACCTTTAATTTCTGTGCTGCCCATAGCATGTTCGATAACCCTTGTAGTAATATTTGCGTCAGTTGTTGATTGTGTCTCCGTAGCTTGATTTGTTTGTGCACAAGCTGTTAACACGATTGATAAAGCTAGTACGGTAATTAATACGAATAATCTTTTGGTTCTCATTTTGATTCTCCTTATTTTTTTAATTTGATTTTATGTTATAGATAATATCATAACTCTTATTTTATTGCAAATGATTTTCATTTGTATATGATATACTTTGTCATTGACACAGTTATTTGAGTAATTTATACTTTTATATGAGATGAAATATGATGTTTACTTTTATAGATAGGCATTTGTGACCCTTTCCCCTTTAGCGGGTTATAGATTAAGTCTAGAGTCACTCAATGAAAGGATGAATCACTTGTTGAATATTGGAATTCTTAAGCTTACATTAAAAAGCAATAGGTCAAAGCTTATTTTGTTAATTGGACTTTTACTGTTGCTCATTGCTTTCTTTTTTGCAAGTTTACTTTTGGGGTATATAAAGACCGACTTTACTGATTTAGTAAATGCATATACCAACTACACAGAAAGTATAGAACAAATTGTCATAAAGAGCTCAAGAATGCCCCGTGCACTCATTGCTCTTTTTATAGGTGCAAGCTTGAGTGTGTCAGGCTTGCTAATGCAGACACTAACCAAAAATCCCATGGCTTCGCCGGGATTGCTGGGGATAAACTCAGGAGCTGCATTTTTTATGGTTTTTGCGTATAGTTTTATGCCAAACTTAACACAGAACTATTTGATGGTTTTTTCTTTTGGCGGGGCAGCTTTAGCCGTATTAATGGTATATACCTTGGCGGGAGGCATCAGAGGGACAATACAAACCTTTGACTTAACCCTCGCCGGAGCAGCTATATCTGCTATCTTTATATCTTTTACTCAAATTATCCTCTATAAGGACCAAAAAACCATGGAAGAGGTCTTATTCTGGCTTACTGGCTCTGTTGAAGGCAGAAGCATGGACGCACTATTCAAAATGATACCCGTTATGCTGATAGCCTGGGTTATTTGCTTTTTGCTTGCAAAACGCTTAAATCTATTTTCACTGGGTGAAGAAATTGCAAAGGGTCTCGGTCTAAATACCGAGCTCTTAAAGCTGCAAATAATACTGCTTATAGTTGTACTTGCCGGCGCTTCTGTAGCTGTGGCAGGTCCAATTGCCTTGGTAGGTTTGATTATTCCCCATCTCACTCGCTTTTTAGTTGGACCGGAATTCAAATGGGCAATACCCTACAGCATTGTGTTAGGTGCTATTTTGCTATTATCCGCAGATGTTGCCTCTCGCTTCATCATATACCCAAAGGAAATTCCTGTAGGTGCGGTTACAGCTATTCTGGGCACACCATTTTTTATAACCATTGCTAGAAAGGCGGAAAACAAGTAATGAAAAACTTGCTAGTTGCTAGGAAAGGACGTTTGTCCTTCATATATGAAAAAAGAAGTGCATTGATATTCACTGTTTCATTGTTTATATGTATATTTTCTGTACTCCTAAGTCTTAGTATTGGGCAAAAATATATTTCTGCGATTAAGGTACTGCAAATACTATTTGACGACAGCACCGGTGGTGATTCGCTTATTGTAAATACCATCAGATTGCCGAGAACACTTGTAGCACTATTTGTAGGCACCTCGCTAGGCTTATCGGGGGCAATTCTTCAAGGCGTTGTAAAAAATCCACTGGCAGCACCAAATATTATAGGTATTACCGATAGTGGTTCTGTAGGTGCCTTGGTATTTCTTACCTTGTTTACAGACCCCAAAAATAACGCATTGACAACCAGCATTTTTTATATGCCTTTATTCGCTTTTGCCGGTGCTTTTATAGCTGTATTAATCGTATATCTGCTGGCATACAAAAAAGGTGTTACCCCATATAGACTTGTAATGATAGGTATTGCCGTGGCTGGTGCAGCTAAAGCTATAACCTCCATATTAATTATAAATGGCCCGGTAGTTTTCATAAAAGAAGCTCAATTATGGATTACTGGAACTGTATATGGGACAAACTGGACCCATGTTAAGCTTCTGTTTCCTTGGTTCCTGCTCCTCTTTATAGTTACTCTCATATATACTCGAGAGCTCAACATCCAGAATCTGGATGACGGCATATCTGTCGGCTTGGGCAGCCCTGTCGAGAAGAATCGCTTCGTGTTGATGATTGTTAGCGCTGCACTTGCAAGCGGAGCAGTAGCTGTGGGTGGTGGAATCAGCTTTGTTGGACTTATAGCTCCTCACATATGTAGAAAGCTGACAAACTCCTCCTTCGAAAATGTCCTGCCACTTTCAGCCATCATCGGCGGCACTATTATGGTATTGTCCGATATTGTGGCACGTACTCTGCTTTTTCCCCTGGATCTCCCAGTTGGAATATTTACTGCAGGTATTGGCGCACCTTTTTTCATTTATCTATTGTTCAAGAATCAGAGATCTCAAAGGAGAGGATATTAATGAATATTTCAACCAGCAATCTAACACTTGGTTATGGGGACGTTATTGTACTTAAGGATATAAATGTA
>Ga0209317_1001963_pt1 | contig 16051 bp, 12 predicted proteins | sample RifGroB2_FD_183994 | JGI IMG/M metagenome (GOLD analysis project Ga0209317, IMG submission 183994) | Soil microbial communities from Rifle, Colorado, USA - Groundwater B2 (SPAdes) (version 2) | ecosystem: Environmental > Terrestrial > Soil > Unclassified | place: Rifle, Colorado | collected... | reverse complement strand
GAGGACGATCTTTGCTACAAGTGCCACACCAATGTGCGCAGCTCTATGAACAAGTCCTCCCACCACCCGGTCAGGGAAGGGAAAGTGAACTGCTCCGGTTGCCACAATCCCCACGGTTCGGTCACACCCGGGATGCTCAAAGGCGGCTCCGTGAACGAAACCTGCTACAGCTGCCATCAGGAGAAGCGCGGCCCCTTCCTTTGGGTGCACCCTCCGGTGATGGAAGACTGCCAGACCTGCCACGATCCGCACGGCTCCAACAACCGTAAGCTGCAGAACGCCAAAGAGGCATTTCTCTGCCTCTCGTGCCACACCTACGGGGGGCATGTAAATCTTCCTCGCTACAACAGGGTAAGCAGCCCTTCCGGCGAGGGGTGCGTCAACTGCCACATGGCCATCCACGGTTCGAACAGCCCTTCCGGGGCCAAACTTACGCGCTAAAGGACGAGGATCTATATGAAGAAACCTATTATCACCGCGGCGATGATTCTGCTTGTGCCGACTGCGGGCTTCTCCCAGGAAGTGTCCGGACATATCACCGCCGGCGCACAGGTGGTCGACACCACTCCGGATTCCAGCAAGTTCAACGAGTATAGAGACATCAGCGACGGCCTTAACCTGTACAGCCTGGGCGTGCTGACCGAAACCGGCGCCGGGAACTTTTTTGGTGCAAAGGGGAGCAACGTCGGACGTGACGACCGGAACATTCTCCTGCAAGGCGGGCGCTATGGCAGCTGGGGGGTGAATCTGGAGTGGGACGAAATCCCCCACCAACTGAGCAACAAGGCGCAGACCCCTTATAACTACCAGGGAGAGGGCCTTTACACCGTTCCTGCAACAGTCCCTGTCGGTACCAGGCACCTTGCGCCTACCGCTGCTCAGCAGCAGGCGAATGATCTCCTGACAGAAGCTTATCTGGATGCGAATCTGCACCCGGTCAAGCTCGGTAACGACCGCAAGAAAGGGGTGGCGGGTTTCGACTTCACTCTCCTCGAGGATTTGAAACTGCGGCTCACCGTCTCGAACGAGGAACGCAAAGGGAACAAAGTGTCCTACGGCCCGATCGGCGACCGGCCGCCGCGCAGTCTGAACATCCAGCTCGCCGAGCCGATCGATTACCGGACCAAGGAGGCGAAACTGGAAGCCGATTACACCGGCAAGTTTTACCAGGCGAACTTCACTTACCTGGTCTCCAAGTTCGATAACAACGTAGATACCATGACCTGGCAGAACATATACAACGATCCGACTGCTGCCGATCCGACCGGCACCTTCCAGACCTGGCTCGACGGCAGGCAGGTGGCCAATTTCGGCCGCCGGGCGCTCCCCCAGGACAACCTTTATCAGAACGCAGGGGTCACCCTGGGCGTGAATCTCCCCCTCAACAGCCGCCTTACGGCTGCCGCCTCCTACGGCCTGGCGAAACAGGATGAGACCCTCATTCCCTACAGCACCAATGGTCAACTGGATACTGTTGCCGCAGGTGACGGCCTGGCGTGGAACGACCCCGCCAAGCTTCCGCGCAGCTCCGCAGATGCGGAAATCGAGACCAAGCTGTTCAACCTGGACTACTCCATCAACCCGATTCAGCGCCTGAATCTGCGGGCTTACTACCGCTATTACGATCTGGCAAACAATACTCCGACCGCAGAGTGGCGCTATGTGACTGGCGATACTACCGGTGCGACCGGTGGCGTCGATTACGTCAACAAGCGCCGCAATCTTGCCTACGAGTATGACAAGCAGAACTACGGACTCGAAGGCAACTACTCTCTCCCCCTATGGTCGTCTACCCTGGGGCTCGCCTATGGGCGAGAGGAGATCGACCGCGCATTCCGTGAAGCCGCTACCGATGAGAACAGCTATCGCGTCTCCCTGCGCTCCCGCCCGGCCAAATGGCTGAGCTTCCGCACCAAATACCAGTACGGGGACCGGAAGGCGGACGGCTACGATGCGGAAGCTGCCCATTCGTCCTACTGGTATGCCGCAAGTGAAGCAACCAACAACATCGATTCCCAGTTCACCTTCGAAAACCACCCGGATACCCGCCGGTCCGACGTGACCGACAGGAAGCGCAACATTTTCGACTTCCAGGTCGCGGTGAGCCCGGCTGAAACGGTTGACGTCTCTGCCACCTATCGCTATCGCAAAGACGACTTCGACTCCAACGTGCAGCCGTCCCAGCCCCTGCTCAATTATGCCGGGGCGCGCACCTTCACTAACCCCGCCGATCAATTCGCCTTCTCCCCCGGCGACCAGCTCGGGTTGCTCGAGGACGAGCAGCATTTCTACGGGGTCGACGTCGCCTATACCCCGAGCCAGCGGCTGCGTTTCGGCGCCTTTGCCAGCCGTGAAGAGGCGAATTCTCTTCAGCGGGGCTTGGAATTCAACGAAAACAACAAGTTGAATCCGAGCGCAATAGAGACTGCTGCATTCGGTCCATGGACCCGTGCAGGCAGCCAGTGGACAGCGGATATCAAAGACACTACTTACACCGTAGGCGTCGATGCCGGAATCGTGATCATCCCCAAGAAGCTGAATTTCAGCACCAATTACGCCTACTCTGCGGGCAAGGTCGAGATCGGATACGCAGGCTACGGCGCCGTGTCCGCGCTTGATCCGACGGTCGCGCTTGCAGATACCGACCAGTTCGGCTTCCGGTCACCGTCGGCGGTTCGCAATAACCGCCACACCGTCAACGCCACCCTGGAATACCAGGTTGTCGAAGACCTGACGGTCGCACTCAGCTACATGTTCGAGTACTACAAGATCAAGGATTGGCAGCAGGAAGCGTCCCCGTGGGCCGAGGCGGTGGCTGGCAACGAGTTCATGTTGCGCGACAGCTCTGCTTCCAATCAGTGGGGGAATCGTCTTCCCAACATGGGCAGCTTACTGGCTCCCAGCTACGAGGCCCATCTTGTATCGCTCGGGTTGACCTACAAATTCTAGATGCAAGATCCTAGATGCAACATGTCATGGGGCGCCGGCAACGGCGCCCTTTTTTTTTATTTATTTTGGTGCGCCCGGCAGGGCGCGTGGCGCCCCATTTCCCGATCCCCTCCCTCCCGCTTCCCGTTCCCCTTTTTGTCCGCATTGTAAGTTCTTATTGACATCCTATAATCTATGGGTCCTGTGACTTCAGTCCCATCAGGAGCTGTGCGTCAACCGGCAGCAGCGGCAGCCGTCGCACCAGATAAAGGAGGCCTCGCCTTGCGCCAGCTCTTCGTGCTGCGCCTGGACCATCAACGCTACGCACTCCGGCTTCCGGACGTGGAGAGGGTGCTGCGCATGGTGGAGATAACGGCGCTCCCCGAGCCCCCCCCCGGGGTGCTCGGCGTGATCAACGTCCAGGGGCGCGTCCTCACCGTCATCGATCTGCGGCACTGCCTCCACCTCCCGGCGCGCGAGGTCGAACCGGAGGACGTGCTGATCCTGGTCAGCGCGGCCGGGGCGATGCTGGCCCTTGCGGCGGACGGGGTCGAGGGGGTCACTGACTGGCCTGAAGAGGGGATCATTCCGGTACAGGAGATCCGTGCGCCGTCCCCCTATCTTGAGGGGGTGGCAAAGCTTGCCGATGGCCTGGTGCTCATCTTCGACCTGGGTCGGCTGCTCAGACCAGCCACGACGGTCATCCCATCAGCGCCGGCGGGCGGAGACAGCGCGGGTTGACTTTGGGATCAGTAGGAGCGGCATTCCTGTCGCGATTAATCGCGGCAGGAATGCCGCTCCTACAATAGATGCGCCGGATACCCGCCCGGTTGCGGGGGGAATAGCAGGTTGACGAGGCGAGCGATGGACGATGAAACGAAGAAAAGCGGATCTCCTGCGGCGGCGACTGCCCAGGCGCAAGCGGAGCAGCGGGTCGACTGGAGCCAGGAGCAGCGCAGGAAGCTCCTCCGGGACAGGGCGCAGCGCCTCGCCCGGGAGCCGGCAGCCGAGGAGGGGGGCGAGCGGATGGAGCTGGTCGAGTTCCTGCTCGGCACCGAGCACTACGGCATTGAAACCCCCTTCATCCGCGAGGTCCACCCCCTGAGGGGGCTGACCCCTCTGCCCTGCGTCCCCCCCTTTGTCCTCGGGATCATGAACCTGCGGGGGGAGATCCTGTCGGTCATCGATCTGCGGAACTTGTTCGAAATAGGTCAGCCGAGCATCACCGAGCTCAGCAAGGTGATCGTGCTGTGGTCAGCTGCAATGGAGTTCGGCGTCCTGGCGGACGCCGTGCTGGGTGTCCGGACCGTCCGGGCCAGCGGGCTGCAGTCATCATTGACGACGTTGACCGGCATCCGCGCGGATTACCTGAAGGGGGTGACCGGCGAGCACCTGGTGCTTCTCGATGCGGGGAAACTGCTCGCCGACCGCCGGCTCGTGGTGCACGAGGAGGTGTGAACTCGGCTCACAGTTGTAGCTGCCAACGCTAGCGGCACAGGGGGTATCTCATGGCATGGTTTTGGCGCCGGTTCGGGCAAAATGGCGATGCGGAAAGACGGGCGTCGCGGTACGTCAGGGGGCTGATCGAGGCGAACCTCGACCCGCTGGTCAGCATCGCTCCCAACGGCAGGATCAGCGACGCCAACGAGGCGGCGGCCCGGAGCGCCGGCGTGCCGAGGGAGCAGCTGATCGGGACCGATTTCAGCGACTGCTTCACAGAGCCGGAAGCTGCGCGGCAGGGGTACCGGCAGGCGCTGGAAAGGGGGAGTGTGAGCGACTATCCGCTCACCATCCGCAGCAGGGACGGCAAGCTGACCGACGTGCTGTACAGCGCCTCGCTGTGCCGGGATATCGACGGGACGCCGCTTTGCGTGTTGGCTACCGCGCGGGACGTGACTGAGCGCAGGAAGGCCGAGGAGAAGTTCCGGGCGCTTCTGGAGAGCGCCCCGGACGCCATGGTCATCGTCGACGCGCATGGAAACATCGTCCTGGTCAACGCCCAGGCCGAAAGGCTGTTCGGCTACCAAAGAGCGGAGCTGCTCGGCAACAAGATCGAGATGCTGGTCCCCGAACGGTACCGGGACCGGCACCCCGCCCACCGCACCGCCTACTTCGCTGATCCGCGGGTGCGCCCGATGGGAGTGGGGCTCGAGCTGTTCGGCGTGAGGAAGGGGGGTGGCGAGTTCCCGGTGGAGATCAGCCTGAGCCCGCTGCAGACGGACGAGGGGTTGCTGGTGACCGCGGCGATCCGTGACATCACAGAGAGAAAGCGGATCGATGAGGAACTAAAGGAGCTGAACCGGACCCTGGAGCAGCGCGTTGCCGAGAGGACGCGAAAGCTCGTCAGCCAGAATGAGGAGATCCTGGAGGCGGCGGCCATCCTGGCCGCTTCGTCGGGGCAGATCATGACCTCGATGAGCCAGATCGCTACCGGGGCGGCCGAGACGGCGGCGGCGGTAAGCGAAACCACCACCGTCGTCGAAGAGGTGAAGATGACCGGCCAGGTCTCAAGCCAGAAGGCGCGCAAGGTGTCGGAGGTGGCCCAGAAAGCGGTGTCGGTGGCAAAGACCGGGCGAAAGGCCGTTGACGAGTCGGTGGCCGGGATGGGGCACATCCAGGACCAGGTATCCTCCATCGCCGAGAGCATCATGAGGCTCTCCGAGCAGAGCCAGACCATCGGCGAGATCATCTCCACGGTGAAGGATCTGGCGGAGCAGTCGAACCTTCTGGCGGTGAACGCCGCCATCGAGGCGGCCAAGGCGGGCGAGCAGGGGAAAGGGTTCGCGGTGGTGGCGCAGGAGGTGAAGAGTCTGGCCGAGCAGTCCCGGGAGGCGACCGCCCAGGTCCGATCCATCCTGAACGACATCCAGAAGGCGACCAACGCGGCGGTGCTTGCCACCGAGCAGGGAAACCAGGCGGTCGGGATCGGGGTGCGGCAGTCCAAGGAGGCCGGTGAGGCGATCCGCCAGATGGGGGAGAGCATCGAGGAGGCGGCCCAGGCCGCGGTGCAGATCGTGGCATCCAGCCAGGAACAGTCGACCGGGATGGACCAGGTCGTCCTGGCGATGGGGAACATAAAGCAGGCGAGCGAGGAGAACGTCTCCGGCATGAAGCAGGTGGAGGTTACCCTGCAGAATCTGCATGACCTGGGGCAGAAGCTGAAGCAGCTGGTGGAGCAGTACAAGGAATAGGTTGAGAAAAATGGACCAGGACGCCGAATTCCAGAAACGACTGCTGGCTACCTTCTCGGTCGAAGCGCAGGAACACCTGAAGGGGATCACCGATGCCCTGATCCTCCTGGAGCAGGGGGGGGACGCGCGGAGCCAGGAGGAGATCGTCGAGGGGGTGTTCCGGGAGGCCCATAGCCTGAAAGGCGCGGCGCGCGCCGTGAACCGAGGCGACGTGGAGTCGCTTTGCCAGGCGCTGGAGGGGCTCTTTGCGGCACTGAAGCGCCAGGATGTGCCGCTGTCAGAGGGGCTTTTCGACCTGATGCAGCGGGCGCGCGACGTGCTGGCCCTGCTGCTCCAGGCGCCAGGCGCGCAGCAGGAAGAGGTGGAGCCCGCGCGCCATGCCATCATGGAAGAACTGGCGGAAGTGATACGAGGCAGGGCATACCGTCCGTCTATTCCCAAACGTGAGCAGCCGGCCGCTCCCGCCGCGTCCGTCCCGGTGGCACCTATTATGGAAGATACGGTGCGGGTAGCAACGGCCAAGCTCGCTTCCCTGCTGTTGTTGTCGGAGGAGATGGTGTCGGGGAAACTCTCGGCAGGGGCACATGCCGCGCGGATGCGGGAGCTCAGGGCGGACTGCGCCGAGTGGAGGAAGGAGTGGGCCAGGGTCCTTCCGGCACTGCCGGCAGCCGGTGTCCCGCTCGGCAGGGTGGCGGCAGGCAGGGGCGGGGAGCTGTCAGCCGAGGAGGCAAACGGCATCAGGAAGATCCTGGAGTTCCAGCAGTGGAACGCCGACTTTCAGAAGTCGCTGGAAAGCCGCGCGGTGGCATACCTCAAATCTGCAGAGCGCGACAACCGTACCCTGGGGGGCATGGTGGACAACCTCCTAGAGGAGGTCAAGAAGCTGATGATGTTCCCGTTCTCGTCACTGCTGGAGGCCTTTCCCAAGATGGTCCGGGACCTCTCCAAGGATCACGTCAAGGAAGTGGATCTGGTGATCAGCGGGGAGGAGTTGGAGATCGACCGCCGCATCCTGGAGGAGATGAAGGACCCGCTGATCCACCTGGTGCGCAACAGCATCAGCCACGGCATCGAGCTCCCCGCCGACAGGGAGCGCAAAAACAAGCCGCGGCGCGGCAAGCTTTCCCTGCTCATCGCCCCCAGGGAGGGGAGGGCGGAGATCGTGGTGACCGACGACGGTGCGGGGATCAACGCCGGTGAGCTCCGCTTGGCACTCACGCGCCTCGGCATGGTCTCGGCGGAGAAGGGGGCGCAGATGAGCGACGCGGAACTGCTCCCCTTCGTCTTCCAGTCCGGGGTCTCCACCAGCCCGGCGGTCACCGAGATATCGGGACGGGGCCTGGGACTTGCCATCGTTCGGGAGAAGGTGGAGAAGCTTGGCGGCAGCATCTCGCTGGAGACCGGGCCGGACCGGGGCACCAGCTTCCGCATCGTGCTGCCGCTCAGCGTCGCGACCTTCCGTGGTCTGCTGGTCCGGGTGGCGGATCGGCACTTCGTCCTGCCGGCGATCCATGTGGAGCGCGCGCTGCGGGCCAAGTGGGGGGAGGTGGCGACGGTACAGAGCAAGGAGATAATCGATCTCGGCGGCAGGATGGTGTCTCTGGTGAGACTCGGCGGGGTGTTGGAGCTTCCCGAAGCAGATGGTGTGACGGATCAGTTGCAGGCGGTAGTGGTAACTGTGGGGGAGCAGAGCATCGCCTTCGTCGTCGATGAGGTGCTGAGCGAGAGAGAAATCCTCATGAAAAAGATAGGGCCACAGCTGTCGCGGGTACGCAACATCGCCGGTGCCACGCTTCTTGGTAGCGGGAAGGTGGTGCCGATTCTGAACCTCCCCGACCTGATCAAGTCGGCGCTGCGTGCTCCGTCCCCTCTGGCGCCCCCGGCTCTCCCAGCGGCGGGGGCGGCGGTTCCGGGAACGCGGCAGGCGCGGCAACGGCGCATCCTGGTGGTGGAGGATTCCATCACCTCCAGGACGCTGCTGAAAAATATACTGGAGTCCGCGGGATACAGCGTGTCGACCGCCGTCGATGGCGTCGAGGCGCTGACCATAATCAAGAGCGGCAGCTTCGACCTGGTTGTTTCCGATGTCGACATGCCGAGGATGGACGGTTTCGAACTGACGGCGCGGCTGCGCGGCGACAGGGAGTATGCCGAACTGCCGGTAGTGCTGGTGACCGCCCTGGCATCGCGCGAGGACCGCGAGCGGGGCATCGATGTCGGGGCGAGCGCCTACATCGTGAAGAGCAGCTTTGATCAGAGCGACCTGCTGGAAACCGTGCAGCGGCTCTGCTGAAGGTAACCACGCCCACAGAGACGGTTGTCGACCGACACGGTAAAATTTGGCTTTTCCCCGCAGAAATTGTATAGTCACTCCCCAGATTGCCGTACACTCGCAACTCCCGTGACTTCCCCAATATTATCCGGATGGTGCAAATATGAACCCGATTCGAAAACCCGAGTGGCTGCAGAAGAAGATAGTCCCCTCCGCTCATGGCGAGATGGAGGGGATGTTGAAGGAATTGCGCCTGAACACGGTTTGCCAGCAGGCGCGCTGCCCGAACATCACGGAATGCTTCAGCAAGCGCCAGGCGACCTTCCTGATCCTCGGGCGCATCTGCACGCGCCTCTGCTCGTTTTGTTCCGTCTCCAAGGAGACCCCGCTGGCGCTGGAGCCGGACGAGCCGGCAAGCGTCGCGGAAGCCGTCTGCCGTCTCGGGCTATCCCATGTAGTGATCACCAGCCCTACCCGCGACGACCTGGCCGATGGCGGTGCCGCCGCCTATGCCGAGACGGTGGCGCGCATCCGCAGCTCGTCGTCAAAGACCAAGGTGGAGCTGCTCGTCCCCGATTTCATGGGGGACGAGGCGGCGCTTGCCACGGTGGTGGCCAGTGCTCCCGACATACTGGGGCACAACCTGGAGACCGTGCCGCGACTGTACGCCATCAGGTCCGGTGCCGACTACGGCAGATCGCTCGATCTGCTGGCGAACGCGCGCCGGCTCGACCCGGAGCTGAAGACGAAGTCCGGACTCATGCTCGGCCTGGGGGAAGAGGAGGGGGAGCTGCTTGCCGTGCTGGAGGATCTGCTCAAGGTCGGATGCCGCTACCTGAGTCTGGGGCAGTACCTGGCGCCGAGCCGCATGCACTACCCGGTGCAGCGCTACGTGGAGCCGGAGCTGTTCGAGCGCTACAAGGTCGAGGCGCTGGCCATGGGGTTCTCGCACGTGGAAAGCGCGCCGTATGTGCGCAGTTCCTACCATGCAGAAAACTACGGTGTGGCGGCAGAAGAAGAGCAAAATCAGACCAGAGCCTGTTCGCCACAGAGAACGTCTGAGAAGATCTGAGATAAGCAAAAGGCTAAATCCGGTTTAAACAAAAAATCCCTGCGCGGGGGATGTAGCCCCGGCAGGGAGAAGATGAGTGAAAACTGAGAAGTATCTGTTTTACTGCTCCGCGAGTAGCCTCTTGATGGTGTCTTCCATCGCCCTCGAGGTCTGATCCGAGAACCCCTGGAACTTTTCCGCAACCATCCCTCTCTTGTTGATGACGTACACCGTGGGAATGGAGCGCAGCCCGTATTCCGTCTGCAACTCCTCATCGGCCACTGCCACGGGATAGCTGATCCTGCGCTCCGCTATGAAGTTCTTCACTTCACGGTCGTTCCCCTCGTCGACGCTGACCCCAAGGATCTGCAGCCCCTGCTTGCCGTACTTCTGTTTCAGGGAGTTCAGGTGGGGGATCGATTCCTTGCAGGGGATGCACCAGGTGGCGAAAAAATCCATCACCAGCACGTACCCCTTGTAGTTGTTCAAGGTTATCGGCTGGCCGGAGGTCGTTACCAGCTTTATGGCAGGGGCGGCTTCCCCCTTCTGCAGAATTGCGGCAGCCGGCTGCGTGGAGAGCAGCAGGCCGGCAACCGCGAGTGGGATGGTCCTGAGGGCGAACTTCTTAAACGGGATCAGCATTGTCATGTTAGAGCGCCTTCTTGATCAGGGCCTCCAGCTGTGCTTTCGGTATTGCGCCGACCACCTGGTCCAGCACTTTGCCGTCCTTCAGCAGGATCACGGTCGGGATGCCGCGCACGCCGTATTTTCCGGGTGTAGCCGGGTTGTCGTCAACGTTGACCTTGCCTACCTTTATGCGTCCTTCGTACTCCGACGCGACGGTATCGATGAGGGGGGCGATTGCTTTGCAGGGGGCGCACCAAGTGGCCCAGAAGTCGACCAGCACCGGGATGTCGGACTGGAGCACTTCTTTTTCAAAGTTGTCGTCGGTAAATGTGCATACGTTTTCGCTGGCCATTGAACCTTCTCCTTTAATAAAAAAAGTGAGTTCTACTATAAATGAGCGGATGAAAAAAGCAAGGGGTAATTGCCCCCCGCCCGGAGCCGCGCAGCAAGCGGCGCTTCCCCCTCCGGCAGTATCGTAGGAGCGGCATTCCTGCCGCGATTGCCGCAGCGTGATCGAGGCAGGAATGCCGCTCCTGCAAGATGAAGATGCGTCAAGCCTTTGTTTCTGTTTCCCCTTTCCTTGCGCCTGCGCGCCTGCGCGTATTTGCTTGGAGAAGTTGCCTTCGGCGTATTCGCTGTTGACAGTCCTGCGGCTTCGGGGGATATTGGGGCCGAATCCGGAACATAGGGAGCGATGTTGCGCTATTACCCGATAAATATCGACCTGCACGGTCGGCGCGTTGTCATCGTCGGAGGCGGCGCGGTTGCGGCCCGCAAGGCGAAGCGGCTGGTATCGGCCGGCGCCCGGCTCACGGTGATCGCTCCACGGCTAAACGCGGCGCTCGCGGCACTCGCGGCAGCGGGAAGCCTCACGCACCAGGAGAGGGGGTACCGCCCCGGCGATCTGGAAGGGGCGCTGCTCGCCTTTGCGGCCACCGACGATGCGGAGGCGAACCTCATGGCCGCCGCCGAGGCAAGGGATCTAGGCATCCTGATCGACATCGTCGACGCGCCGCGTCAGGGCAATTTCACCACCCCCGCCCTGCTGGAAAGGGGAGATCTGCTGATAACCGTCTCTACCGGGGGGGGGAGCCCGGCCCTGTCGCGGCGTATCATAGCCGAGCTGGAACCGCTTTTCGGGCCTGAATATGCCGAGGCTGTCACGCTTTTAGGGTCTGTTCGTGAAAAGCTATTGACTGAAAAGGGGGGGAGCGCATACAATGAGCGGGTTTTTGCCGAGCTTGCGGCGCTGGACCTCCCCGCGCTGATCAAAAACGGACAGAGGGATGCAATAGACCAGATACTCCTGAAGCTCTCCGCTTCCGGGTCCGGACCGGGCCCGGATGGAGCTGAAAAAAAGGATCCGTCATGAACGCCTTGCTCTTCAACAGCACCCTGGTCGTCTACGCGGCCGCCACTGCCATCTACCTGATGTACATGGTCAAACCCAAGGAAACACTGGGGAAGGCCGGCCAATGGGTCACTCTGGCCGGTTTCCTGGTGCACTGCGGCTTCACCTTGCATCGCTACCTGGCGGCAGGGCACACCCCGATCACCAATCTGCACGAATCCCTCTCCTTCTTCAGCCTCGCCGTGGTCGGCATCTTCATCCTGTTCGAAAGGCGCTACAAGGTCTTCATCCTGGGATCCTTCGTGATGCCGCTGGCGCTCTTGATCCTCGCCATATCGGCCAGCTTCTCCTCCGTTATCCCGCCGCTCAACCCGGCTCTCAAGAGCAAATGGCTCGCTGTCCACACCGGCATGGCGTTCCTGGGATACGCCGCCTTCGCCATCTCTTTCGGCGTCAGCATCATGTACCTGATCCAGTCCCATTTCCTGAAGAAGCGCAAGCTCGGGCCCATGTTCCAGAAGCTCCCGCCGCTCGACATGCTGGACGATATCAGCTACCGCTGCCTGACCTTCGGGTTTCCGCTGCTAACCTTCGCCATCATCTCCGGCGCCATCTGGGCCGAGACCGCCTGGGGCACCTACTGGAGTTGGGACCCGAAAGAGACCTGGTCGCTCATCACCTGGTTCATCTACGCCGCGCTTTTGCACGGCAGGCTCACCACTGGTTGGCGTGGCAGAAAGGCCGCGATGCTTTCCATCTTCGGCTTTGCCGTTGTGCTTTTCACCTTCCTCGGCGTGAACCTCCTGCTGGGGGGGCTGCACAGCTACAAATGAGAGGCATCGAGGCGACAGCCGCCCTAGGCTGCGATTCTCAAGAAGGGGCAGGACTTTTATGAATATTATTGTGGTCGGGCTTTCGCACAAAACTGCCGCAGTTGAAATCCGGGAAAAGGTCGCCTTCGCCCCTACCCAGATGGAGAAACCGCTCAACGCCGTGGTGGCGCTTCCGGATATCACCGAGGCGGTGATCGTCTCAACCTGCAACAGGGTCGAGATCTACGCCACCACCCGTGACGTGGCGGGGGGCATGGCCAGGCTCAAGCGCTTTCTTGCCGATTATCACGGCCTCGAACTGGAGACGCTGGAGAAGCATCTCTACAGCTACCACGGAGAGGACGCCACGCGCCACGTGTTCCGGGTCGCCTCCAGCCTCGACTCCATGGTGGTCGGCGAGCCGCAGATACTGGGGCAGATCAAAACCTCCTACGGTTACGCCGCCGAGTACAAGAGCTCCGGCATCATACTGAACCGTTTCCTGCACAAGGCGTTCTCGGTGGCAAAGCGGGTCAGGACCGAGACCAAGATCGCCTCCTCCGCCGTATCGGTCGCCTTCGCCGCGGTGGAGCTGGCCAAGAAGATCTTCGGGGAACTCTCCGACAAGACGGTGCTCCTGATCGGCGCGGGCGAGATGTGCGAACTGGCCGCCAAGCATTTCATCAACACCGGCGTGCGCGGCGTCATGGTCACCAACCGGACCTTCGAGCGGGCGGAGAAACTGGCGCAGGAGTTCGACGCCAAGCCGATCAAGTTCGAGGACCTGCTGGACCAGTTGCCCAAGGCCGACATCATCCTCTCCTCTACCGGCGCTCCGCACTTCATCCTCCACGAAAAAGAGGTCGCGGAGGTGATCCGCCGCCGCAGGATGAAGCCGATGTTCTTCATCGATATCGCAGTGCCCCGTGACATCGACCCGAAGGTGAACGACGTGGAGAACGTCTACCTCTACACGGTCGACGACCTGAACGGAGTGGTGGCGACCAACCTGGAGCAGCGCAAGATCGAGGCGGCCAAGGCCGAGGCGATCGTCGAGCAGGAGATAGGGCAGTTCTTCAAATGGCTCTCCTCCCTCGAAGTGACCCCGACCATCGTCGCGCTCAGGACCCGCTTCGACGAGATACGCAAGGCCGAAGTCGCCAAGACGCTGGCAGGGTGGAAGAATCTCCCCCCCGACGCCGAGAAGAGGCTGGAGGCGCTGACCAACGCCTACATGAACAAGCTGCTGCACCAGCCGACCAGCGTGTTGAAGAAGACCGACCAGGGAAACCGCAACGACCTGTACGTCGATGCCCTGCGCAACCTCTTCGACCTCGAGGCGGGCGAGCAGCAGGCGAACCTGATCGACCTGGAAGACTGATATCGAAAGTCCCCTCCCCCAGCGGGGGAGGGGAGCAGGCTCAATCCATCTCGAAGAGATCCAAATATAAAGGAGAAAGAATCACATGGCGCTGAAAGAGCTGAGAATAGGAACCCGCGCGAGCCAGCTCGCGCTCTGGCAGGCAAACTGGGTTAAGTCGGAACTGGAAAAACGCTACCCGAACATGACGGTCAGCCTCACCAAGATCAAGACCATCGGCGACAAGATCCTCGATGTGCCACTGGCCCAGGTGGGGGGCAAGGGTCTCTTCGTGAAGGAGATCGAGGAGGCGATGCTGCGCGGCGAGATCGACATCGCGGTGCACAGCATGAAGGACGTGCCGACCGAGTTCCCCGAGGGGCTCGGGCTCTACTGCATCACCGAGCGCGAAGATCCGCGCGATGCGCTGATCTCCCGCGGCATCAAGTTTGCCGACCTGCCGCAGGGCGCGCGCATCGGGACCTCCGCCCTCAGGCGCCAGGCGCAGCTCCTCAAGGTGCGCCCCGACCTGGAGATGGTCATCATCCGCGGTAACGTAGAGACCCGTATGAACAAGCTGGAAACGGAAGGGCTGGACGGCGTGATCCTGGCCGCCGCCGGTCTGAACCGTCTTGGCTTCGCCGACCGGATCACCGAATACCTCGACACCGAACTCTCCCTGCCGGCCATCGGCCAGGGCGCGCTCGGCATCGAGTGCAACCTGGCCGATCAGAACGTGAAGGACGCCATCTCCTTCTTCAACCATGACGCCACGAGCCATGCTGTGCGTGCCGAGCGGGCGTTGCTCTGGCGCTGCGAGGGCGGCTGCCAGGTCCCGATCGCGGCCTTTGGCGAAGTGACCGGCGGCCAGTTGACGCTGACCGGCTTCATCGCCTCGGTGGACGGCAAGGTGTCCGTCAAGGGAACCATGACCGGTCCTGCCGAAGGGAGTGAAAAGCTCGGCGTGGCACTGGCCGAGAAGCTCCTCGCCGAAGGTGGCCACGCCATCCTCGCCGAAGTGTACCAGCGTGAAGTTTCCAGGGAGAAGGAAATCCCGGTGTAGCTACATCCGCCGGCAACTGAGACGCAAGGCAAAAGTACGGCTTTTTTCCTATCCTCAGTTACACGTTTATTTGACAGGCAAAAGGCTAACGGACCTCCCTTAGCCTTTTGCTGTTTGGTTGTCTGAACTCTGTACTCGGTGCACGTCATGAAGCAACAAGCGGGAAAAAACGGCTATGTCTACCTGATCGGGGCGGGACCCGGGGACCCCGGGCTCATCACGGTTAAGGGACGCGACTGCCTGGCAAAGGCGCAGGTGGTGCTGTACGACTACCTGGCCAACGACGAACTGCTGCGCCTGGCTCCCAAGGGGGCCGAGCTGGTCTATGCCGGGAAGGTGGGGGGCGAGCACAACCGGGAGCAGAGCCAGATCAACGAGCTCCTGGTGCAAAAGGCGCTCTCCGGAAAGGTCGTGGCGAGGCTCAAGGGGGGCGACTCCTTCATCTTCGGCCGGGGCGGAGAGGAGTGCGAGGCGCTCGTCGAAGCGGGCATACCCTTTGAAATCATTCCCGGCATCACCGCCGCAGTCGGCGCCACCAGCTATGCGGGGATCCCGTTGACCCACCGCGGGGTGACCACCTCGGTTGCCTTTGTTACCGGTCACGAAAAGAAGGGGAAGGTCAGCTCGGAGATCGACTGGGAAGGGCTCTCCCTGGGAAGCGGCACCGTCGTCTTTTACATGGGGATCAAGAACCTGCCGCACATCGCCGAGAACCTGCTGGCCCACGGGCGGGCGCCGGAGACCCCGGTGGCGCTGATCCGCTGGGGTACCAGGCCGGAGCAGGAGGTGCTGATCGGGACGCTGGCCGATATCGCGGAAAAAGCGCATCAGACCGGGTTCAAGGCGCCCGCCATCACGGTGGTGGGCGAAGTGGTGAACCTGCGGGAGACGCTGCGCTGGTTCGACAACCGGCCGCTTTTTGGCCGCGCCAGGGCTTACTGCTGCCCGACCATCGAGATCACCCCCCCCGAAAGCAACGCCGATCTGGATGAGGCGATCCTGGCCCTGGACAGTTTCCACTGGATCATCTTCACCTCCTACAACGCGGTCAAGTACTTCTTCGGCAGGCTTGCGGAGCACGGCCTCGACAGCCGCGCCCTCGGCCGCTGCCGCGTCTGCGCCGTCGGCCCCAAGACCGCAGCCGCGCTGGTTCCATTCGGGATACGCGCCGACCTGGTCCCCTCGGATTACAAGGCAGAAGGGGTGATCGCGGCTTTCGCCGAGATGGACATCGCCGGCAAGTGGCTGCTGTTTCCGCGTGGCGACCGGGCGCGTGAGGTAATCCCGGAGGAACTGACCCGCATGGGAGCCCAGGTGCTGTCTCCTGTTACCTATGCCAACCAGACCCCGGACGGCATTCCCGCCGAGGCGCTGCGGGCCCTTGAGGAGCGGCGCG
>Ga0209317_1001961_pt1 | contig 16073 bp, 11 predicted proteins | sample RifGroB2_FD_183994 | JGI IMG/M metagenome (GOLD analysis project Ga0209317, IMG submission 183994) | Soil microbial communities from Rifle, Colorado, USA - Groundwater B2 (SPAdes) (version 2) | ecosystem: Environmental > Terrestrial > Soil > Unclassified | place: Rifle, Colorado | collected... | reverse complement strand
GGTCCACGACAGCAAATTCTTCCCAGTCAACCTTTGTCCCCCTGGTGCCGACCCGCTCTTTGACCTGATCCAGCTGATCGCGCAGAAGCTTAATATCAAGCATGTTAAAAACCCTTAAGCTTGAGGCGAAAAGCAACAGGCAACAGGAAGAAGTTTTTACTCACGCCTCGCGCCTCTAGCCTCACGCCTTCTTTATGAGATCTCAAACGCATTCTGAATATGTTCCACCATCGGCTCTCCCCCCTGATAGGAGATCCCGACCACATCAAACCTGGCATCCCGATTATGCAGCTGGTGCCGGGTGAGAAAAAAGAGTGCTGTCTTTATCATCTTTTTCTGTTTCCGAGGGCCTACCGATTCCAGCGGCGCGCCAAAACGATCATCGGTACGGGTTTTAACCTCGACGAAGACCACGACGCGACGATCCAAAAGAATGAGGTCCAGCTCTCCAACTGGACAGCGGTAATTCCGCTCGACGACTCTGTAGCCCTTCTTTCTAAGATAGCTCTCGGCAATTCGTTCCCCTTCTTGCCCCAGGATCTGCTTGTGCGTCTGCACGCCTACCCTTTGCCAAAAAGCGATTCAGGCGCGGCCTGGCATGCCCGGGTTAACCATTCCCGGACCGGCCTGAAACTCCGGCGATGAATCGGCGATGGGCCGTAGCGGCTGAGCGCGGCCAAATGGACGGGACAACCGTAGCCTTTATGTTGTCCGAATCCGTATCCCGGGTAGAGCCGGTCATACTCCACCATCAATTGATCCCGCGCCACCTTAGCCACAATCGACGCTGCGGCAATGGAAACAGAGAGCCGATCCCCCTTCTTGATAGCCCTCTGGTGCGGAAGAACCGAGGATCGAGGATCGAAGATTGAGGATCGATCCTCCATCCTCCATCCTCTATCCTCAGCCCCTGTCTTCAAATACTCCACCGGTATCTCATGCGGTCCATCTATCAAGAGGTAATCCGGGAGCGGCCTGATCTCCCTTAATGCCAGGGACATAGCCAGAAGGCTCGCCTGCAAGATATTGATCTTGTCGATCTCTTCAACAGACACAATTCCCAACCCCCAGGCAACGGCATTTTCTTTAATCCAAGGCGCCAACGCTTCTCGCTTCTTTGCGCTAAGGAGTTTCGAGTCTTTGATCCCGGGATGGCTTACTCCTCGAGGGAGCACCACGGCGGCAGCCACAACCGGACCCGCCCACGGTCCCCTGCCTACTTCGTCCAAACCGGCAACACACTTAAATCCGCGACCGTAGCCTTCCTCCTCCAATGCGCCGGCATTCATGCCTCTCCTTTTTAACGAAAAGAGGATAGAACTGCAAATAGCAAAGAACCGGCAATAGAGGATCGAGGATGGAGGATGGCGAGTTGATTTTCGATTCTCCATTTTCGATTCTCGATCCTCAATGTGTTCGTCGCTGATTGCTAATACCTATTCGCCTATGTTAGAAAATTCCTATGAAAATCACTCGCGATGAGGTCCGGCGCGTTGCCCTATTGGCCCGCTTGCAGCTCTCTCAGCAAGAAGAGGAAATTTTCACCGGGCAACTCGACGAGGTCCTCCAATACGTGGAAAAACTCAACCAACTGGATACGGCGAATGTAGAGCCTCTGGCCCACGTGGTGGATATCGTGAACCCATGGCGCGCAGATCGCGTTGTCAATCGACCTTCTCCGGATGCCATGCTGGCAAACGCCCCGGCACGGGAAAGGGATTTCCTCAAAGTTCCGAAGATAATTGAATGAGCCTCCACTCTCTAACCCTTCACGAGCTGCGCGGAAAACTCAAAAAGCGCGAGGTCTCCTCTGGTGAGGCCACCGAGTCGGTTTTTCGCCGGATCTCGGCCACTGAGGATAAGGTTCACTCCTATATCACGCTTTGCCATGAAACGGCCGTTGCCGAGGCGAAGCAAGCCGACCAACAGCTCAAGAAAGGCGGAGAATTCCCACCCCTGCTTGGCATCCCCATCGCCCTCAAGGATATCTTTCTCACCCGCGGGGTGTTAACGACTTGTGCCTCTAAGATCCTGGGCAACTTCATTCCCCCCTATGACAGCACCACGGGTAGGAAACTAAAGGAAGCCGGAGCGGTCACCGTTGGGAAAACCAACATGGATGAGTTTGCCATGGGCTCCTCGACGGAAAACTCCGCCTACGCCATAACCCGCAACCCCTGGAAATTGGATCGGGTTCCAGGAGGCTCTTCCGGCGGATCGGCGGCGGCCGTGACCGCGGATCAATGCATCGCTGCGCTGGGCACGGACACGGGAGGCTCTATCCGCCAGCCCGCAGCCTGCTGCGGGATTGTCGGCCTGAAGCCCACTTATGGCCGGGTAAGCCGCTACGGCATCATCGCCTTCGCCTCTTCTCTGGATCAGGTCGGTCCTATGACCAAGGACATAACCGATTGCGCGCTGATGCTGGAGACAATCGCCGGCTTTGACCCATCCGATTCCACCTCGGTGAATATCCCGGTTCCCCCCTACGCCGCCTTTCTCAACAGCGATGTCAAAGGACTAAGGGTCGGAATACCCAAAGAGTATTTCGTCCCGGGAATGCAGCCGGAAGTGGAGCGCGCCGTCAAAGAAGGAATCCGGGTGCTGGAGAAAAGCGGAGTCAGAGTAGAGGAGATTTCTCTCCCCCACACGGAGTACGCGGTAGCAGTCTACTACATCATCGCTACGGCCGAGGCCAGCTCGAACCTGGCGCGCTACGACGGGATGAAATATGGATATCGCGCCTCCGCCGGCGATCTCACAGAGACCTACATGAAGAGCAGGGAGGAAGGATTCGGCCCGGAGGTCAAGCGGCGGATAATGCTGGGGACATACGTCCTATCCGCCGGCTATTACGACGCTTATTATCTCAAGGCCCAGAGAGTCAGGACGCTGATCAAGAAGGATTTCGAGGAAGCATTTAAAAAATGCGATGCGATTATCACCCCGACGGCGCCGACCACGGCCTTTCGGATCGGAGAAAAAACTCAGGACCCGCTGCAGATGTATCTTTCGGACATACTTACCATCTCGGTGAACCTCGCCGGACTCCCGGGCCTTTCTCTTCCCTGCGGCTTCGATTCGGAAGAGCTGCCCATTGGCATGCAGATCATCGGCAAACACTTTGATGAAGCCACGATCCTCAGAATCGGATTCGCCTACGAGCAGGCCACGGAATGGCATAAGAAAAAACCGAGGATCGAGGATTGAAAATTGAAGATTGAGGATAGAAGATTGAGCATAGAGAATCGCGATCCTCCATTCTCCATCCTCCATCCTCGAACATCGGAGCTAAGCTAACGATGGAATACGAGCCTGTCATCGGCCTTGAAGTCCACGCCCAGCTTTTAACCGAATCAAAGATCTTCTGCGGCTGTTCGACCCGCTTTGGGGTGGAGCCCAATCAAAACACCTGCCCGGTCTGCATGGGACTCCCCGGGGTCTTGCCGGTGCTCAATAAAAAGGTTGTCGAGTTCGCTGTTCGCACTGGGTTGGCCACCCATTGTGAAATCGCCCGCTCCAGCCGCTGGGCGAGGAAAAACTATTTCTATCCAGACCTCCCCAAAGGTTACCAGATCAGCCAGTATGAGTTCCCTCTCTGCCTCAATGGATATATCGACATCGAGACGGAGGCGGGGAAAAAGAGAGTCCGGCTCACCCGCATCCACATGGAGGAAGACGCGGGGAAAAACATCCACGAAGTCCGCGGCGACTATAGCCTGGTGGATCTAAACCGGGCCGGGGTTCCGCTTATGGAGATCGTCAGCGAGCCCGACATCGCCAGCGCGGAAGAGGCCGGCCGCTATCTCAAGAACCTGAGAGCCACCTTGCAATACCTGGAGGTCTGCGACGGCAACATGGAGGAAGGCTCCTTCCGCTGCGACGCCAACATCTCCGTGCGCCCACGGGGCGCCAGCGAGTTGGGCACCAAGGTCGAAATCAAGAATATGAACTCCTTCAAGGCGGTGGAAAAGGCCCTGGAATATGAGATCCACAGGCAGATCGAGGTTTTGTCGGAGGGAGGCAAGCTTATCCAGGAGACCCGGCTCTGGGACGCCGAGCGTGAAGTGACCCGCTCCATGCGTTCGAAAGAGTTTGCTCATGATTACCGTTATTTTCCGGAACCGGACCTCCTCCCCCTGATCGTTGATGACAAATGGATCGAAGAACTCAGGACCGGCCTCCCGGAACTCCCCGAAAGGCGAAAGGAACGTTTTGTATCTCAATACGGTCTCCCTCTCTACGATGCCGAAATCCTTACCAGCCGGCGCGACGTGGCGGACTACTTTGAGGCCGCGGCTAAGATTCACTCCAATTTCAAGGCGCTCAGCAACTGGGTCATGGGCGATCTCTTCCGCGTTATTAAGGAAAGAAAACTTGACGAAAAGCTCTGCATTACCTCATGGCCCGTCCCGCCTCAGCATTTAGCCGGTATGGTGCGGATGATCGATGAAGGGAAAATCAGCGGCAAAATGGCCAAGACTCTCTTCGAAGAGATGCTGGAAAAGGGGGAATCTCCGGACAAGATCGTTCGGGAGCAGGGTCTGGAGCAGGTTTCGGACACCAGCAGCATTGAAAATGCGGTCGAGCAGGTGCTGGCTGCCCATCCTCACCAGGTATCCGACTACCGCGCCGGCAAAGATAAGGTGTTCGGCTTTTTCGTCGGACAGGTGATGAAAGCGACCCAGGGCAAGGCCAGCCCGCAGATGGTCAACGAAATCCTCAAGAGAAAACTTGAGAATTGAGGATTGAGGATAGCGCAGGGAATGGCGCTTATAGTAAGTTTTCGCGATTTGGATGTATATAAGCTCGCCCGCGAACAGGCTTGGAGAATATTCACGATCACGAAGTTGTTTCCCAAGGAGGAAAGGTACTCGCTGACAGATCAAATACGTCGCTCGTCACGCGCAGTTGACGCTTCGATTGCCGAAGCCTGGGCAAGGCGAAGGTATCGGGCCGCCTTCGTCAACAAAATCAACGAGGCGATGGGAGAAGCGATGGAAACTCAGGCCTGGCTGGACCAAGCTTATGATTGTCGCTACCTAGACCGCGAGCAGCATCACGAACTGGATGGGGCGTGGCAGCATATTGGCGCAATGTTGAACAAAATGATCGACCGTGCAGATGACTTCTGTAAAGTTTCGAGAAAATAACGGCCCGCTTGCGTCGCGCGATCCTCTATCCTCTACCCTCTATTTTCGATTCTCGGTTTTTGTCCCGCTAGAAGCGCCATGTGACGCTGGTGGTGACCACATGCCGGTCGTACTCGAACGAAGAGATGTTGGTCCTGTTTTTGTTGTAGAGATATTCCAGAGCTACTGTAAAGTCGGTCCAGAAATCCATGGCCAGTCCTGCAAGATGGGTCGCTTCCCGGTCTCCCCTATGCACGGTGCCGGTGGCGCTCGTCGGTAGCTGGCTGTGCTGGAATTTGTGATAGCGCCAGTGACGATCTAAATCGTACCGGAATTTAATATCCCACCAAGGAAGGGTGTACTGGAAGCCGAAGAGCAGACGGTTGCCCCAATAGGTCCAGTTCTCTCCTTCGGCATTCTCAACGTCGTACTGGTAGCCCAATTTGACGTAGTGCTTCCCCTCCTCAAAAAGCAGGTAGTGGAGCGGCCCGATCATATGGTTTAGACCGTCCCGCACTTCACGATTAGCCAGGTCGTTGTCTCTGAAGAAGTTCTTCACCTGCAGACGGTACTGCAAGGTCGTCAGGTTGTTGGGGGTTTCCACTATGGTCAAATAGGGATTCACGATCCAGCGCTCGGTGAACCTTCTGTTGCCCAGCATGATGAAGTCATACGTGGTCTGCAGTCCCAAGACGTAGGACAAATCCCCAAAGGCGCTTGCCACGGTGCCCCGCCTGTTGATGCCGATAGTCGGAGTATGGCTTTGGGTGTTGAAATTGTCGAGGTGGTCGTTATAGGTTTGGAGAAATCTGTAGGAAACATCTCCATCCCAGTCGGGCGTCTTGAGATATTTATAGGCAAGATTCATGCTCGCAAGCTGCCCCTCGCTCCTCTGCCTGCGGTTTCCCTCGCGGATAGTGGTCGCCGTGTCGTCGGTGCTCCGATTCGGGATCACCGGAACGTTGGTGTCGTAAAAGAGGCCCAGTCTCAGTTCGCCCCGAAAAAACTTCTCTCGCTGCGCCGCCCGCTCCAGGATCTCGCCAAACCGTTGGGCCGGCGCCGTTAGTGGAGAGGCCGGCTGGAGTCTCAGGGCATCCTCTACCTCGGCCCTGGCCTCGCGCGGAAAACCCAAGGCGCTCAACGCCAGCCCGGCGTAGAAGCGGCCCAACTGGGCGAAATTGTCGTCGCTCGGGACATTGCCCCTCAGAAGCGCCAGCGCCTCGCGATAATTTTTCTTGCGATATTCGATGAAGCCCAGGTAGTAGCCTATGTTCGGGCGTGTGGGCTCGAACTGGTAGACCTGTCTGAGCAGAGGCTCGGCCTTGTCGTATTCTTTTTGATTGAAATAGAGAGCGCCCAGTTGGAAGAGCACATCGAAGTCGTCAGGGCGCATCTGCCTGGCCTTATCCAAGACCGCCTGGGCATCGCCTGTCCGGCCGAGGGCGACATACGTAAGACCTTGATAATAGAGAGCGTCTACGTTTTCCGGATTAAGACGCGAAGCCTCCTGGAATTCTTTAAGCGCCTCCTCGAACTTTTTATCCTGATAAGCGACGAGCCCGCGGTCCACAAAGACCGTGGCTTCGGTCGCCCCCTCCGGCTGAGCCTGCGCCCATGCGATGGAAGGCTCTATGACACACAAGAGGCCATAGATACATTGTATTACTACTGCCCAACGAAGTGATTTCCGTTCCATCATCCTATCCCCTAACCTTGACCCTGTAGTTAGCGCGGAGGCAGACCAGTATTGCAATTAAACAATGTTACTATTATTATTTGCACCGTTTGTCAACCAAAAAATCACCGCCTGGGGAGGTGCCTCTTATGCGCAAGGGGTTGGTTTTTATAACGGTTTTCATCTTCTACGCTGCTCAATGCGTTCCTGTCTCAGCTCAGGGCTCGCCGGCGCAGGCGCCGGTCGGCCGCTATCAGCTCGTTTCCGTGTCCGCAGCGCAGCAAGCCGGGGTCTTCCTGGTGGACACGGCAACGGGCTGCACGTGGCAGCTTGGCCGCAACCAGGAAACAAACCGTCTGACCTTTGTCGAAATGGACGTGGAAAACCTGCACTGGAGCTGGGGCAGCGGCGCGCAGCAGAAACTGGCACAAAAGATTGATGAGACAAAACTCCCCACCGACCAGAAAACTTTGCTGAAGCAAGAAGTCAGTAAGACCGCCTGCGGCATAGCGCCCGTGGTCCTGACTCCGCCCTCTCCTCCTGCCGGCAAAGCTGAAGCTGCGCCGACAAAGAGAAAATAACAGAAAAAACTAGAGTCAGCCCCATACTGCACTCCCATGGGAAAAGGCGTTATCATTAACACCGCGCTTTATCAGGCAACTGCGCCGATCCTTGATCTCATCTTTGATCCTGACAGGCTCCACGGCAGGCAAAGTGACCATCACAGCGCCAGCGCCTTAGCCCTCAGCAGGTGGCAAGCACATTGATGATTGAAAATCGAGGGTCGAAGATCGCGCTCCTCCATCCTCAATCCTTCATCTTCGGAAGAATAGGGGCGTCTTCCAGAAAGAAACGTATCTTTTCTTTTGTTCTGCTTCTCCGACTCTCCCCGTTGATTTTCTCCATTACCGGCTGCGATCTCCCTTTCAACCTGCCCCTCGGCGACATCTTTCGTCCCACGCCGCAGCAAACGGAGATCACGCCGGGCCAGCTGCTGACGATCGACGGCTACGATCCGGGGACAGGAGTATTGGTTCTCAGAATTCCCCTGCGCAAGGATCCGGACAGCCCTCCTTCCGGCGTCATCGCCACACTCAACCACGGAGAGTCAATCAAATTCGTCCGGCGCGAAGGGGATAGCGTTCTTGTCGATGCGAAAGACGAAAAACGCGGCTGGGTCGCCTCCCAATTCATCAAGGAGCTTAAATGAATCTCTTTTCTTTCCCGCCGGTTATGAAAAATGAAACTTGGGGTAATAGGCGCTTCTTTCCTTGACATCGAAGGTTGATTTGGTCTAAAAGGAACTAATTCCTCAAATTTTAGAATTCAAGGCGGAAACCGGGGTTAACCCAAAGTGACGAGGAGGCATCTTATGAAAAGGCAGAGCTTTTGGCCTACGGCTATATTTCTTTTGCTAGGCCTCACAACCCACCTCTCCTTGTATGACCTTGCAATAGCCCAGCAACAGTCGGCAGGAGTAGTGACCGGTATCCAAGGCCAGGCTCAACTGACCCGACCTGCTGTGGCGCCTAGTGCCCTGAAATTCAAAGACGGCGTCGTCATCCGCGATGTTGTGGATACCAGGGAAAAATCCCTTGCCCGTATCCTCTTCGGTGGTAAAAGCACCGTAACGGTAAGGGAGTTGAGCCGTCTTGAGGTGCGTGAGGAACTTCTTCCAGGCGGGGCTCGACGGGACGTCCATGATCTTTCGTCTGGGGCAATCCTGGTCAATGTGGCTCGACAGCTCATGCGCCCTGGCGATGAGGTCGTAATCCGCACTCCTAACGCAGTCGCCGCTATCAGGGGCTCCACAGTTTTTAGCTCGTTCAATGCCATCTTAAACCAAAGCTTTTTCGCGATCTTGTCCGGCAGCGGCACTGTCACTCCCCAAGGCCTGCCGCCGGTAAATTTGAGCGCCAACACTCCGAATAACGGCGCCAACGTCTCCGGCAGCGGACCAGGGATCCAGGTAAACATCATAAACGTGCCGCCCGCTCAAGCGAATCAGATCATCGCCGAGTCTAATGTCGGAAAGGTCGTCAAGGAAGAGGCTGGCAAGGAGCAGAATGTTCAGGCGGCCGTCAAGGAAGCGGCTGCTCTTGCCAATACGGTTATAGAAACAATTACAAAGACCGAGCAGGCGGGCGGAACGACCCAAGAAGGGGGAGAGACGCAGGACAGCACAACCACCGACACTACCTCTGAGACCACGACAACCGCCCCAGTAACTCCGGATACCTCGTCTTCGACATCAAGCGGATGTGGCAGCTCTGGAAACATCGTCAACAACTGCGGCTTTGAGACCACAGGCTCCATCCCTAGTTGGGACAGCACGGGCGCCGCGGCGATCGTCACCTCTATGAAAGATAGTTCCGGAAATGTGGTTTTCAAACCCACCGAAAAAAGCCACATGGCCATCATCCACACCGGCTCTGGGGCCGTGAGCAGCACCACGAGCACTCTGAGTCAAACCAACACGACGTTGCAGTCCGGAAAAACCTACCTGATCACTTTCGATTACTTGTTCATGTCCAATGAGTACCCGACTCAATTGACAACCTTCAACGACACCTTCACGGCCAAGGGAATCGGGCTCGGTGGAGAGGGCGGAGATGTCACGATCGCGACGGAAAGCCGCAATAGCTCATCGTTTAAAACAGACAAAGGCGCCATAACCAGCAACGGCAGCACCGATACCAGCTTCTCGAATTTTACGCTCTCAAGCGGCAATGGCTACGTCAACTGCTCCGGAAGCTGCGCTACAGATGATTCCGGCGCCGTAACTGCATTTAAGACGGCCAGCAAGACGGTCCAGCCCGACACAACCTCCGGCACCCTCGAGTTCAAGATTATCGATGTCGGTGACACGTCTGTTGACTCAGGGGTCCTCATCGACAACGTCGTCGTGAAATTGGACCCGCCGCTATACGAGGTTTTTAATGGTCAGAGCTTCACCGGACCGAGCGGAAAACCACTGGTCGAGTTCTCCAATGAGACAACGACATTTGACTCCGTTCTGGTCTCCTCGGGCAGCGGGCCGAGCGATAATCCGGCGATCAATCTGAGCGGCCCCGTGCTCAAGGCCGAGAACAGTAATCTTACGGTTCCGTTCAGCCTGCTCGGACTTCTCGACGGAAGGGAGCTTATCTCCAGCTCTTCTGATGCCTTGATCTCGCTCAACGGCGGCAGCTACTCCCTCAGCACCGAGAAGGGGACCGCTATCTTCGATTTCTGGGGCAGCAAGACCGGGGTCGATCCGGAAACCGGCGCGGCGGTCGGAAGCGGGAAAACCGTAACGCATGCGGGAGCCCTCCTTGAAGCCACAGGCGGGGCAACGGTCGATACCCAGAAGGTCTTAAAGCTCGACACGGCGCTTCTAGAGGCGACCGCGCCGATCATCAGCCTGCTCGGCACGGAGACCGCCCAGACCCGGCTCACCACGCAGCAGAGCACCATAGACCTCATGAAGGCCAAAGTGACCAGTAACGGCCCGGTGGTGGCCATGGATAAGAGCTTTATCAACGTGACCAACGGCGCCCTCATCAACCTGACTTATGGGAGCAACATGAAGGTGATCGGCGATCTGATCAGCATGCTCACCGGGAGCAAGATCAACGTGGTGAACGGCCCGCTTATCTCCGTGGCCGGAGCCGGAAGCCTGCTCGATGTGAGCGGAGCGCTGGTGAATTTCGGCGGGAGCGGCGGGAACAAGATTATCGTGAACAACTCCATCGCGCCGACGGCGACCCTGAGCGGTCTTCCCGTGAGCGCGACTTATGGCGGCAGCATTAACATCTCGAACCCGATAAAGAACCCGAACCTGGGCTCGATCTCGGTCAACGGCAGCCTGATCTCGGCCGCCAACGGCGGGAGCGTAAAGATACAAGGGAAGTAGCGTTCAGACTTTGAGGATGGAGGATGGCTAAAGACTCGAAGATGGAAGATCGAGGATCGAAGATCGCAATCCTCTATTCTCCATCCTCTATCCTCAATCCCGCGATCCTCAATGTGCCTGCTGTTTGCTAATCGCTACCTGCTGCCTGATGCCTATTGCCTTCTAGGTTTTATATGCGGAGTTGATCCTGACGTAATCGTAGCTTAAATCGGAGGTCCAAACAGAAGCTGACTTTCTTCCCTGGTGCAGATGAATTTTTAATCGAAACGAAGGGCGGCTCAAAACACGGGCCGCCTTTTTTTCTCTGGATGCCATCCCTACGCCCCTCTTCACCACCGTAACCCCATTGAAGGCAACGTCGATCCGCTCGGGCCGGATCGGAACGCCCGCATATCCGATGGCGGCCATGATGCGGCCGAAATTCGGGTCGGAGCCGAAAAACGCGGTTTTCACTAGTTTGGAATTGGCCACGGTGAAGGCGACCCTTTTGGCCTGGGCCACAGAACGGGCGCCCTCGACAAGAACCTCAACGACCTTGGTCCCGCCCTCCCCGTCCTCAACAAGCTTCAAGGCCAAATCCTTCATTACGGCCTCAGACGCCTTGCTCAGCGCCTTCTCCTCCCGGCTACCGCGTCGCACGGGGGAGTTGCCGCAAGCGCCGTTGGCCAGAAACAGCACCGTATCGTTCGTGCTCATATCGCCGTCCACGGTAACACAATGGAAGGTCTGATCGGCCGAGCGCTTTAGGATCGCGCGCAGGCAATCCCGCCCGACGGCGGCATCGGTAAAAATGTAGGCAAGCATCGTGGCCATATGAGGCGCTATCATCCCGGCGCCTTTAACCATCCCGGCAACGACCGCCCTCTTTCCATTCAAGCGGCATGTCCGTGAGGCGATCTTGACAAAACGATCCGTGGTGAGGATCGCGTCCGCCGCGGCGGCGAAGGAATCCATTGACAGGACGCGCGCCGCTTTTCTAATGCCATCTTTGATTTTCTTCATGGGCAGCGGCACACCGATCAACCCGGTGGAAGAAGGAAGGATAAGTCCCGGAGTGATCTTCAAACGATTTGCCGCCGCGCGGCACATCGCCTCGGCGTCTCGAACTCCCCTGGCGCCGGTGCACGCGTTGGCGTTACCGCTGTTGACGACCACCGCCTGGATGAATCCCCGCCTCATCCGCCTCATCCCGACGAGCACGGGCGCGGCCTTGACCCTGTTGGTGGTGAAAAGCGCCGCGGCCGTGGCCGGCCGTTCCGAAAAGATCAAGGCGAGATCCTTTTTCCTGCTCTTCTTGATGCCGCAGGCAACGCCGGCGAATTTGAAACCGGGTATTCTGATGTTAGCCATCGATGTGGAAATAAAAATAGAGGATCGAGGATTGAGGATGGAGGATCGCGATCCTCGATCTTCTATCTTCAATTCTCAGCGGCGTCATTTCCCGCAGCATCGCTTGTATTTCTTCCCGCTACCGCAGGAACAAGGATCATTCCTTCCCACCTTGCTCCCCTCCCGTTTGACCGGAGCGACCCGCGCCGGTTCTCCTCCATCTCCCCCGTGACTCAAAACCATCTTTTGCGGGCGACGCTGAACTTCCATCTCCTCTAAAACCCCCTCCCGGGCCACCTCAACGGTAAAGAGCTTCTGCACGACATCCACTTGAATCTGGTGGATCATCTCTTCGAACATCTCGAATCCCTCTTTCTGGTATTCCTGCAGAGGGTTTTTCTGACCGTAGCCGCGCAGCCCTATTCCCTCTTTCAAATGGTCCATATTGAGCAGATGGTCTTTCCACAGGCTATCGATGGTCTGGAGCATGATGATCTTTTCCAGCTGCCGGAGCATCGGAGGAGTGAACCGCTCCTCCTTTTTGTCGTAAGTCAGGCCGACCTTCTCCAGTACGATTTCCCGCAGCTTCTCGACGGTCAGCTGCTCCTGCTCCTCCGAACTGAGCTCCAGCCGGAAATTGCATCGATGGTACAGGAGTTCGCGCAGCCCGCTTAAGTCCCATTCCGCCGGATGGAGATTCTTGTCCCCGTAGCGCTCGACCGCCTCTTCGGCCAGTCCGCGCGCCATCTCGAGGACTTCCTCTTTCAGGTTCTCCCCTGCAAGGACCTCTCTCCTCTGGTGATAAATCACCTCCCGCTGTTTGTTCATGACGTCGTCGTATTCCAGGAGGTGTTTGCGGATATCGAAGTTGTGGGCCTCGACCTTTTTCTGGGCGTTCTCGATCGCCCGGGTCACCAGGCGATGCTCGATCGGCACACCCTCTTCCATCCCCAAGCGGTTCATGATGCCCTGAATCCGATCCGCGCCAAAGATGCGCATGAGATCATCTTCGAGTGAAAGATAAAAGCGGGAGGAGCCGGGATCGCCCTGGCGTCCGGACCGGCCGCGCAGCTGGTTGTCGATCCGCCGGCTCTCGTGCCGTTCTGTCCCGATGATGTGGAGTCCCCCGGCGACAAGGACTTTTTCTCTTTCCTCAGCGCAAGTCTGTCCGTAGCCCTTCAGGATCTCTTCGTATCTCTGGCGGTAGGCATCCGGCGCCTTCTCCAACTGCTCCCGGATCTTTTCGACGACCCGGGTATACTCCTGCCTCTTCGCCTCATAATTTTTCTGCGCCTGACGAAGGGCTTCTTCATAGGGGATGCGCAGTTCCTCGCAGCGCGCCTCTGCCTCTTCATAGGCCCGGCGGGCCCCTTCGTACTCAGCCACCGTCGCCGCATGTTCTCCCCGGGACAAGACCAAACTGGTGACCCAGAATTCGTAATCGTTGATCCGCTGCTCGTAGATTCGCCTGGCCTCGTCCAAGAGCTCCATGAGCCCCTGTCTCTCTCCGTCTCCCCGCTGCCAGCGTTCCAGATGGCCGCTGAAGGCCTGGCGGGCCTCTTCAAAGGCGCGCCCCGATTCGGAAACTTCCGCCTCCGCAGCGCCGGACAGCGAGGCCTCCAGGCTCTCTTTGACTTGCAGATAGCGCTCCGGAATGGCGCGCAGCTCATGCAGCGTCTCGATCAACTCGCTGGTCGAGAGCTCCTCGTACTCTTGCCGCAATTCCCGGAACGGGGACAGCTCCCTTAAGAGCCGCTGGATTTCCGTCGTCTTTTTAAGGGCATCGCCGCGCTTCTGCGCGTAAATTTCCCCTTCCTTGCGGTAACGCGCCTCAACGCGCTGCACCTCTTCTTCGTATTTTTCCTTGAGCTCTCTCAGCGTATCCTCGTATCGCGTGGCCCCTTGCAGAGGCAGCTTGCTGGCCCGGCTGATCCATTCGTTCTCCATGTCCGAGCGGGCCAGGAACTCCGGGTTGCCGCCGAGCAGGATGTCGGTGCCTCGTCCGGCCATGTTGGTGGCGATGGTCACGCCCGCAAACCTGCCGGCCTGAGCGATGATGCTCGCCTCGGCTTCGTGATTCACGGCATTCAACACGTTGTGTCTGACCCCGTTTTTCTTGAGCATGCGTGAAAGGCGCTCGGATTTGGCCACCGAGGTGGTGCCGACCAAGACAGGCTGCCCCTTTTCGTGGCAGCTCTCGATCTCTTCCACCGCCGCATTGAATTTCTCTTCTTCGCTGCGATAGACCATATCGGGATTGTCCTTGCGGATCATTTTCCTGTGCGTCGGGATGACCAAGACGTCCAGCTTGTAGATCTTCTTGAACTCCGTCGCCTCCGTGTCGGCGGTGCCGGTCATGCCGGCGAGCTTCTTGTACATGCGGAAATAATTTTGGATCGTAATCGTAGCGAGGGTCTGGTTCTCTTCGCGGATGTGCACGCCCTCTCTGGCCTCGATCGCCTGATGGAGGCCGTCGGACCAGCGCCTTCCGGGCATGAGCCGGCCGGTGAATTCGTCGACGATGATCACCTCGCCGTCCTTGATCACGTAATCGACGTCGCGTTTGAAAAGCGCGTGGGCCTTCAGCGCCTGATGAACGTGGTGCAGGGTGTCGATCTGGCGCGGATCGTAGAGATTGTGGATGTTGAGCAGCCGCTCGACCTTGGCCACCCCGGTCTCGGTCAGCGTAACCGTCCGGCTCTTTTCGTCGACCGTATAGTCGCCTTGCGCCTCGATCTCGGCGCGCTTTTCCTGCGCGGCATCCCCCTGAATGACCGCGCCGCGCTGCAGCTTGGGAATAATCCGATCGATGATGTAGTACTTGTCGGTCGATTCCTCCGCCGAACCCGAGATGATCAGCGGGGTTCTGGCCTCGTCGATCAGAATATTGTCCACCTCGTCCACGATCGCGAAATTCAGCTCCCGCTGGACATATTCCTCCAGGGAAAACTTCATGTTGTCGCGCAGATAATCGAAGCCGAATTCGTTGTTGGTCCCGTAGGTGATGTCCGCGAGATAGGCCTCTTTGCGCGAGATGGGCCGGAGATTCAGATAGCGGTAATCCTTGGTGATATAAGCGGGGTCGAAGAGATAGCTCGCCTCATGGACGATGGAGGCCACGGAAAGACCCAGCAGGTGGTAAATCGGCCCCATCCATTGGACATCTCTACGCGCGAGATAGTCGTTGACCGTGATGAGATGAACCCCATCTCCTGCAAGGGCGTTCAGATAGAACGGGAGCGTGGCCACCAGGGTCTTGCCCTCGCCGGTCTTCATCTCGGCGATCTTGCCCTCATGCAGGACTACGCCGCCGATGAGCTGGGCGTCAAAATGGCGCAGGCCTATGGTTCGCCTGGATGCCTCGCGCACCGCGGCAAAGGCCTCCGGCAAGATGTCATCGAGAACTTTGGCTACGGCCTGACGCAATTCTTTCTCGATTTCTCCCGCCTCAGTCTTCAGCTCCTCCCGCCTTTCCCCGGTTGCTGCCGCAGCCTGGGCCTGGTTCTCTTCGAGCGCGGCGCGGCAGGCCGCGGTCGCCTCCTGGATCCTCTTCTTAAACTCGTCGGTCTTGGCCCTTAGCTCCGCATTCGCGAGCTTTTCGTATTGGGGTTCGAGGGCGTTGATTTTTTCGACCAGCGGCTGTATGCGCCGGATTTCGCGCTCGTTCTTCGTGCCGACGATTTTTTTAATTAAGTTAAGCATAAAACTTACGGGCGAAAGGCTTGAGCCGAGAGGCGTGAGTAAGAATCTCCTACTGTCGCCTGTTGCCTCATGGCTGTTGCCTTCTCAGTAAAATACACGATTAGGGATAGGTGATACAAGACACCAAGCCGTCAACCACAAGTCTTCTCCCCTTGACAGCCGCAGCCTAAAATTGGAAAACAGGCTTATAGCAAGCTATTCCGATCACCGGATCTGGTCACACCGTGAGGTTGATTGCATTAGCGCGGAATGGATTGAGCCCGCCGGGTTTTTTGTTTTTGGGAGGATAAGGAAGGAGACTATGATAACATCAAAACGGCTAAAGCTGAGCCTCTCTGCG
>Ga0209317_1001959_pt1 | contig 16077 bp, 18 predicted proteins | sample RifGroB2_FD_183994 | JGI IMG/M metagenome (GOLD analysis project Ga0209317, IMG submission 183994) | Soil microbial communities from Rifle, Colorado, USA - Groundwater B2 (SPAdes) (version 2) | ecosystem: Environmental > Terrestrial > Soil > Unclassified | place: Rifle, Colorado | collected... | reverse complement strand
TCTCTTCCGGGCTTTTATACTGTTTAAGCAGGTCGTCAATAACGGCGAGATCAATGGTCATGTAATCTCCTTAGGGTAAGTCGGTTTACCCCGAAACGACCATTTACACAAACCTTTTTACACCCCCGGAGATGGCGTTGTCGTCAACAGCAGTCGAGGCGAGAAGCGAAATCTGCAGTTTCCCTTCCATCCCCCTTATCCCTGATAATCCGTTGGCCTCTCGCGTCTTTGCGCGAGGTAAGGAAGTTTCTCTGTGGGGTGATCTAAAGGTTAATGTCATAGAGGATCGACCTTTCACTGCTTCTTGGACCAATAGCGGCAGGTGTTTTTCCCCTGCTCCTTGGCCGTGTACATAGCGGCATCCGCGCAGGAAATCAGGCCTGCCGCGTCAAGGGCGTGGTCAGGGTAGATGGCGATCCCGATCGACACCCCCAGGCGGCAGACGTCATCGCCGCAGATAAACGGGATGGCGAACAGCTCCAGCAGTTTCCTCGACACGATCCCCGGCTCCTCCCAGTGCTTGATATCGTCAAGAATAACCGTGAACTCGTCCCCTCCCAGGCGCGCCGCCGTGTCTGAACTCCTGATGCACCTGGCAAGCCGCTGGGCCGTCTCCTGCAGCACCTCGTCGCCTGCTAAATGGCCAAAACGGTCGTTGACCTCTTTGAATCCGTCCAGATCGACGTATAGGAGTGCGAAGCGGTTCAGCTCCCTGTGGGCGTGGACGATCACCTGTTGCAGTCTGTCCATGAAGAGCGCCCGATTTGGCAGGCCGGTGAGCTCGTCGAAATGGGCCATTTCCTGCAGTTCCTGTTGCAGCCTCTTGAGCTCGGTGATGTTCTCTTTCACCCCGATGAAGTGGGTGATGGCACCGGAGTCATTGAAAACAGGGGAAATGGAGGTGATCTCCCACACCAAGCTGCCATCCTTGTTGCGGTTGTGCAGCTCGCCGCGCCACTCTTCGCCGGAGAGGATGGTGCTCCAAAGCTCGCGGTAGTAGTCGGCCGGGTGGGTGCCGCTCTTGAGGATGCCCGGTGTCTTCCCCAGCGCCTCTTCGCGGGTGTAACCGGTCACCTCGCAGAACTTGGGGTTCACGTACTCGATAACGCCGCTTCGGTCCGTGACAACTACGGAAACCGGGCTATGCTCAACCGCGAGTGCCAGCTTGCGCAGCATGGCTTCCCGCTGTCTGAGTTCCCGGTTCTCCAATTCCAGTTGCAGGTTTTTTTCCACCAGCTTTCCAAGCTTCATGATATCCCCTGTATCGACAACGGTTGATGAAGTGGCTTCCGGCCGAGGTGCAGTTTCGCGATTTGGAGATATAGAGAAACAGTATGCACAGTACGTTGCAGTTGGTCCACTGTCTGCTTTTGGCTTTTCAGGCTTCACAGCGAAGGCGTACCCGGTTCGCCTTGGTATCTGGCATAGGGGATCTGGTGCAAAAGTCGAGATGGTATCTGAGCTACTGCAGATACTCTGCCTTACAGGACGCGGAACCTGCGGTTTTTCCGGGCGTTTCGTAAACCTCTACATATGATGTTCGGAATTGACTGATTGCATCAGCCTTTACAAAGGCTCGGTAATCTAATACATTCCCGCTTGCTTGCGCATTCGGCAAAGAAAACAGGCCCAAGCCCTTAAGGGTCTGTGTCTGCACCTGTCTTGGAGGTTCCACGGCCGTTGACAGGAATTCTGGCCAACACGCATTTGGACATTTTCAGGAAGATATTCTGGCATATCAATGACGTGCGTCAATTGCAGTTTTGCTGGTTCTAATATCGCACACACAACAAAGAGGACCTGTGAGAGCATCGGTCCGGGGACGGCAGCGGATGAGTGTACGAGTCGGCTTTCCCCCGGTCGGCACGCCAGTCCGTTAACGCATAGCTTTCCGCGCATCAGGTGCGGGAAACGGATGCCATTGACGGAATTCCTGCCGTATGACAAAGTACTCGCCCGATTGGCAAGATACCACGCAAAGGGGATGAATCATGCGCTTTAGCTTAACCTTTCTGTTGCTGGCCTTGTGCCCGATTTTCGCCGTAACGCCTGTTGCCGAGGCCGAACCGTTGTGCGTGGTGTGGGCCGGCGACCCGCCGGACAAGTGCGACAATGACAAGAGGCAGGCTGCCGGCAACGCCGACAAGGGGGCTGCACCTGCCGCCGGTACGAAGCAACGGGCTCCTGCTGTCAAGACGGAGCAGTGGGCTCCTGCGGTCAAGACGGAGCAGTGGGCGCCCGAGGTGCACACCGAAGTGCGCGAGCCGGCGGACTTGCCGCAGCCTGCAGGGGCACAACCGCGGCAAACCCACACGATCGACGGCAAAAAACTCGTCTGGGTGAACTGGCAGGGGCAGCCGTACCAGGCGTACATACTGGCATCGGAGGGAGGACGCCATTACGTCACCTACAAAGGATGGCCCTCCAACTACGACGAGTGGATAAGCAAGAAGTCGGTGATAACCGAGGCGCAGGCGAAGCGGATCCAGGACAAGCAGCAAAAACAGCGGCCGGGGAGAGGGGGCGCCGCGGTTAGCGACGGCTATAAGCAACTGGAGCGTTCGCGCGAGTTGAGCAACAGGCTGAACAACGAGACGCAGCAACAGTACCGCGACAACGAGCGGTACTACGACGAACGCCGCCGCTACGGCTATTGAAGCAGCGCCGGCAGTACGGAACACAGTCGGCACTCTGCTGAGGAAAAAAGAGGAAAGGTAGTTGTGTTCACGATGTGACGGACACGCGAAGACACAAAAGGGGGACCGAGATGGTTAAGCGAGCAAAGAACACGATTTGCCTTTGGTACGATGGCGCCGCCGAGGACGCGGCGAGATTCTACGCCCAGACCTTTCCCGATTCATACGTTAGCGCGGTGCACCTGGCGCCGGGAGATTTCCCGTCCGGGGAAAAAGGGGATGTGCTGACGGTTGAGTTTACGGTGATGGGAATTCCCTGCCTCGGGCTCAATGGCGGGCCGGCGTTCAAGCACAACGAAGCATTCTCGTTTCAGGTCTCAACCACTGACCAGGCCGAAACCGATCGTTACTGGAACGCAATCGTCGGCAACGGCGGCAAAGAGAGTGCGTGCGGTTGGTGCAAGGACAGATGGGGCTTGTCCTGGCAGATTACGCCGATCGCTCTGACCGAAGCGATAACCGACCCCGACCGTGCTGCCGCCAAACGCGCGTTCGATGCGATGATGGAGATGACAAAGATCGATATCGCTGCAATCGAGGCGGCGCGCCAAGGTTGAAGCTGCAATCGTCGGAGCGTGCATGCCCTTTTATCGCCTGCCGGCCGCGCCGGTGGCACTCATGGCGGCGCGGTACAGGTAAGAGAAAAGTGCAGTCATGACAAATGTCACAACTCCTGCAATGACAAAGCCTGTACCAAAGCCGCTCTTTTTTATGACTAGCCCCATGCTGGCGGAACTGAGCATCATGCCTAGATAGATGCAGCTGTTGTAGAGCCCCATGCCGAGGCCGCGTTGACCGGACGGCATGACGACCGCAATCAGGGAACTGAGCGCGGTAAAGGTCAATCCCATGCCTGCCCCGAGCAGCCCGGCGCACATGGTGAGGGCGGTCATCGTGTCGCTGATGCCGGTCAGGACGAGGGCAACGGCGCAGGCCAGCAGGCCGAGGGCGGACATGATGCCACGGTCGGCCCTGTCGCTCAAGTGGCCAAACGGTACGCGCAAGAGGACGTTGACGAGCGCCTGCGCCGCAAAGATGATCCCGATCTGCTCGACGCTCAGCCCCGTTGCGCGTGCATGCAGCGGCAGGAAAGAGATGAACATGCCGAAGCCGAAGCAGCCACCGAGGGTCCCGGTAAGTGCTGCCATGAGCCTTCCGTTGGAAAGCACGCCGGCCCATCTGCTGCGGTCCCCGGTTGCCTCGTTGGTCTCGGATCCGATGCGGCCGCCGCTGTCGTTGGGGAGCAGGGAAATCACCGCGAGCAGAGCCAGGATGATCAGGCAGCCGGAGACGAAGAAGACATCCCTGAACCCGAGCCGGCGACCCAACCACCCGCCCGCGGCAGGTCCTATGGTCATGGCGAGATAGACGGCGGTGGTGTACCAGCTATAGGCGCGTCCCACGTGCGACTGCGGCACGACCTTGGCCACGGACGACATCATGGTGGGCGTGAAGGCTGCCAGTCCGACGCCGAATACCAGGTAGACGGCTCCCAGCACGAACCAACTGTCGCTGAGGGGGATGAGAAGGGAGGCGCTGCTCATCAGTGCCAGCCCGGTGAGAAGGACAGGCCGGATGCCTATCCTGTCCGAAAGCAGGCCGGAAGGGACGGCAAGCAACCCCGCCGAGAGCATGAAGGCCGCGTTGATCAGGCCGATCTGCGTGGTGCTTGCGCCAATACCGCTGGCAAGAAGCGGCAGCACCGGGATCCGCATGTAGGCGCCCAGAAAACAGGTGAAACCTATGACGCAGCAGACCAGTAACCGGATGGCCTGCCGGGCTCTCCGTTCGCCGTGCTGTCGCTCTGAATGGTGACTGTCTTTGCTATGCCCCAACGCCGATCCTTCGAGACCATCTGCAGGTGAAAAGTCCGGCAAAACTAGCCCCATCGCTTCGGCGTGTCAAGATCAAACTCCGTGGCAAAGCCGTGGCCCGGGGAGGCAAGGGGGATTGGGGGGATCAGGATTGGTCGGGAAAGGAGAGTCCGCCAAACAGGAAGGATACGACCTCATCTGCCAGTCTTTCAACCGGGGACCCGAGACAGGAGTTGGAAGGATCGCCGGCGAGATAGGTAATCTCGACCTGCTGCCCCACCCGCGCGCTGCAAACCGGCCCGGTGCCGTGGTAGCTGCGGCCACCGATGTTGAACCGGTACGTTGCCCCGCCGTTGCTGCCTGTGTCGGCACTGACGATGGTGGCTTTACAGTCGGACCCGCTTCGAATCAGGCGCAGGTAGTTGCTCCAACCACGTTCACTGGCGATCTCGCCTATGAAGGCAGACACGACAGCCACGGTGACGAGACCTCCTGCAACCCACCATGCAGATTCACGCCGATTGGTTCTTTTTTCTATCAGAGTTCTACCTTCTGCACGCAGTCCGGGCAGATCCCGTGAGTGAATTCGGCGTTGGTGTGCGCTTCCATGTAAACCTCCACATCCTGCCAATACCCTTCGTCATCTCGCACGCTCTTGCACCAGGCGCAGATCGGCACGATTCCGCGTAGTGTCTTCACCTCGTCCAGGGCCTTTTTCAATTCCTTGATCAGCCGGTCTTTTTCCGCCTCTGCCGAGTATCTTTGAGCGATATGCAGTTTCATCGGCTTCAGCACGAAGAAGTAAAGTGACGGAAAGACGGTGAGCGACAGGAACACGGCATCAGTAACCGCTCTTTCCACACCTGTCAGGGAGGGCAGATAGTGTAGCACCATCATGACCAGGAATTCCGCGACAAAGATGGTGACAGTGGTGATCAGCAGCAGGTATTCGGCCTATGAAAAATCCTCGAGGATGCCTTGGCGGGGGGGCTGATAGCCTCAATCGAATATGCTGTGGTAGTCATTTGCGGTACCGTGTCATAACAATTCCCTCTTTAGAAAAACAACTTGCAAGGCGAGGCATGCCTGGAAGAGCAGCAAATCGGTAGCCGGAGCAGCGGCTTGCACCTAAAACAGAAAAGTTTTGCAAATATAGGCCAATGCTTATGCGATGTAAATTAAAAAATGCTCCTTTGTCCGGGCCGCGGGGGGCGCTTTTGCGTCGGGCTACAGCTCGACATCCCCTATCTTCCTGAAAAGCTTCCCCCCGCTGTAGTCGATGAAAAACTGCACCTGCAGGTTGAGGGGCAGGCCGGGGAGATCTCCGCAATCGCGGAAGTCGGTCCTGAGTCCAAAGCACCTTTTGCCGATCCCTGCGCCAAAGCCTAGCTCCGAGACGGTGCCGCTGTCGGGTTCCGCTCCATCGAGCACGGCCAGGACCACGTCGGCACCGCGTATGCCCTCCGCGTTTACTCCGCCTGTGAAGCTGGCTGCTTCACGGATCGCCTTGGCGCGCTCCACGGCGTCTGCAATGGACAGTGCTGCTTCGATGCGCCGCCCCACCTCTTCCTGCTCCCACGGATCGAAGACGGCACAGTCCAACTCGCGAAGGCGCTCCTTGATCCTTTCCCTGTAATGATTGTTCTCAGGGCTGAACCCCAACGGCGATGCCAGGTACACTCTCAGTTTGTCGTTCGACATGCGTTTCCTCGCAAACTAGCTGCAGTCGCCTGCTTTTCCGGCAAAACTAGACGCTTCATCCCCAGGTGTCAACAGCAAAACAACTGCCGAGATGCCGGAAGTTAGCGGGACACAATATTTCGTTGTTGATCTGAGTCTGTGGTGGTATGCTGCGGCAGTTAAACGCAGCAATGGATATAGTTGGAAATTAAAATTCGGCGGGAAGTTGGGCAGATAGCGGCATGGCGGGACCTTGCGACAACTGTTGCGCACGATCTGTCTGGAAAGTGAGGCATGTTTTGAGAGGGCAAAGTCTGATTGAGTCAATCGGCTCGACTCCCATCGTTGAAATCTACTCTCTGTGCAAGAATCCGGCTGTACGTATCTTGGGAAAGCTGGAAGGGAACAACCCCGGCGGGTCGGTAAAGGACCGGCCGGCGCGCCAGATGATGCTCGCTGCCGAGGCGAGCGGTGAACTGACCCCTGACAAGGTGATCCTGGAGCCGACATCGGGCAACACCGGCATAGCGCTGGCCATGATCTCGGCAGCGAGGGGGTATCGCATAAAACTGGTCATGCCTGCCTGCGTCAGCGTGGAGCGGCGCAGCGTGCTGGAGGCTTACGGCGCCGAGATCGTGCTCTCCCCTGGCTGTGAGGCGACCGACGGCGCGATCCGCCTGGCCCACAAGATTTACGCGGAGGATCCCGGGAAGTATTACATGCCGAACCAGTACGCCAACCCGAACAACGTGCTGGCGCACTACAAGACCACCGCCCCGGAGATCTGGCACCAGACCGGCGGCAACGTCACCCATGTAGTGGCCGGCATGGGAACCGGGGGCACGCTGATGGGGCTGGCAAGGTACTTCAAGGAGACCAAGCCGCAGGTGCGGGTGATAGGGGTCGAGCCGGTGCTGGGGCACAAGATCCAGGGATTGAAGAACATGCAGGAGGCCATAGTCCCGGCGATCTACGATCCCGCCGCCTACCACCGCAAGCTGGTGGTGGAGGACGACGATGCCTTCGAAACGGCACGGCTGCTTGCCGCGCGGGAGGGGATCTTCTGCGGCATGTCGGGAGGGGCTGCCGTGGCCGGGGCTCTCAGGCTGGCATCGGAACTGGAATCGGGGGTGGTAGTGGTGATCCTGCCCGACCGCGGTGACCGATACCTCAGTACCAACCTGTTCAAATCGATGTGCGCCCAGTGCCCGCCCTAGCCGAACCTTTTGACGCGGCGAAAAGAGAAAGCCCCGCGGCATACGCCGACGGGGCTTTTTGCCGGCGTACCCGGAGCTGCCGGCCGGTGTCGATTGCTGCAAAACTTTAAGCCTTCAAGAGCCTGCTTCCGTTGTCATCTCCAAACTCCCGATCCCTGCCAGACGAACCACCCCCCAACCAGCACGATGACCGAGCCGCTGGCCCGCTTGGCTAAGGCGGAGAAGCCTGCCACTCCTTTTGCCTTGGCGAACCCCTCCACAAACCCGGTGAAGGTCCCTGCGAAGAGCATGAGGAGGCAGTGGCCGATGGCGTAGCAAAAAAGAAGGGCGATGCCGTAGAGCACCTGCCCTTTGCCGGCGACCAGCGTCAGCAGCACGACCAGCACCGGCGTGGCGCAGGGGGAGGAGACGATCCCGAAGAACAGCCCCAACAGGAGCGCGCCGGCCAGGCCGCCACGCCTGGGCCTGTACTCGGGCCTGACCGGCAGCGGGATCTCGTACAGTCCCATCATCTGCCCGCCCATCAAAAGGGCAATGCTCCCGGCGATGAGGTACCACCTCCCCCCAAGGGTTCCGAACATGGTACCCAAAAGCCCGGCCGCCGCGCCGAACGCGGTGAAGGTTATGGACAGACCGAGTATGAAGGCCAGGGAATAGCGAAAGGCCTTCCAGCGGTCCCCTTCTGCGTACCCACCCGCAAATCCGACCACCAGGGGGATGGTGGCGAGCACGCAAGGGGAGGCCGAAGACAGGACTCCGGCCAGGAAGACGGCACCGAAAGCTATCAGCGGATAGAGCGTGATGATCTGCTCGATGTTGTCCAGGAAGCTCATCTAAGGCCGGCTGCTTTGAGTTCCTTGACGATGTCAGCCTTGTCCATGAACCCGATGTGGCGTTTCACTTCCTTGCCACGGCTGTCGAAGAAGATCTGGGTGGGGATCATCTGTATGCGGAACCTGTTGGCTGCCGCCTCGTTCTCGTGCACGTCGATGAAAAGTACGGAGGCCTTGTCGCGATATTCGGCCGAGAGGGATTCCAGGATGGGTGCCATCTGTTTGCATGGTACGCAGGTGCGGGCTCCAAGGTCGATGACCCCGGGTTTGCCGGAGGAGAGGGCGCGGCCCACCGCCGCGTCGCCGGCAGAGGGAAGTTCGGCGTGCGCGGCACCGGCAAAGAGAAGAGTCATGGCGATTGCAGTCGAAGAGAATTTCATGGCAACTCCTTTTGTATGTGTTTTGTCCTTTCCCCATCCTTTGCTCCCCTGGAACAGGGAGGAGCCGGGAGGTTCCAGGGTTACAGCATGGCTGCTATCTCACTGGCGGAAGCGACCTTGCCGGAGAACTTCACCCTGCCGTCGATCACCAGCGCCGGGGTGCTCATGACGCCGTATTTCATGATGGAAGGGATGTCTTCCACTTTCACTACTTCAGCGCTCTTGCCGCTTTGCTCCACAGCTTGCACGGCGTTCTCGTAGAGGGTCTTGCATTTGGCGCAGCCGGTTCCCAGGACCTCGATTTTCATGGCGATTCACCTCCCGTGTTGTTGGCCGACCTACTTTCTTTTCAGCCGGTAGTTGCCGAATTTCACCGGCAGCATGGTTCCACCGCAGCGGTCGCAGCTCTGGGGGCCCCCCTCGATGATCAGGAAGGCCTGGTTGCCGCACTCCGGATGGCATACGGCGAAGGCGATCTCCAGCTCTTTGGGGAGCTCCGCTTCCTCCTCCGGTTCCTGGTAGTCGGCAGCTTCGGCTCCGAAGGTCCCCAGGGTGCGCAACCGGTTCAGAAAGAGCCTGCGCTGGCAGTCGTCGTCGGTAAGCTGGGAATAGCGCCGGTGGATCGCCTCTATCAGAGGCTCCAACTCCACGTTGCTCGGACATGCTTGCGCTGCGTTCTTGTCCATCTGGTGATCCTCCGATCAGATCTGCGACTGTCTGACTGACTACAGAATTGCGTTGAACAGGTACCCCACAAAGACGATTGCCACAGCCACGGTGCCGAAGAAGGTGGCAAGCAGGCGGGTCTTGAGGACGTTTTTCAAGATAATCGCTTCCGGCAGCGAGAGGGCGGTTACCGCCATCATGAAGGCGAGCACGGTGCCTATGGCCATCCCCTTTTCCATCAGGGCGTGCACGATGGGGATGACCCCCGCGGCGTTGCTGTAAAGCGGCACTCCAAGGGCAACCGCCACAGGCACTGCGAATACATTGTCGGGGCCGGTCCAGCGGGCCACGAATTCGGTGGGGACGTAGCCGTGTATGAAGGCGCCCAATCCGACGCCGACAACCACGTAGGGCCATATCTTCTTCAGCAGGTCCAAGGTGTAGCCGCGCGCGTACTCGAGCCTTTGGCGCAAGGTCCTGGTCACTGTCTCGCCGTCGCCTACCTGCATCTTCCAGACATAATCCTGTACGTATCCCTCCATTTTCAGCTTCCCGATGGTCATGCCCGCGACTACGGCGACCAGCAGCCCGGTGCCGATGTAAATGAGGGCGATCTTCCAGCCGAAGAGCCCCCAGAGCATGACCAGCGCCACCTCGTTCACCATCGGGGACGATATCAGGAAGGAGAAGGTGACCCCCAGCGGGACACCTGATTCTACGAACCCGATGAAGAGCGGAACGGCGGAGCATGAGCAAAATGGCGTGACGGTCCCAAGCAGTGCAGCCAGGATGTTGCCGACGTACTCGCGTTTGCGGGAGAGGATCCGCTTGGTCCTTTCCGGCGGAAACGACGATCGGACCATGGCTACCACGTAGATGATGGTGGCCAGCAGCAGGAAGATCTTCAGCGTGTCGTAGACGAAGAAGTCGAGCGCCTCTGCGAAACGGGAGCCCGGGGTGAGGCCGATCAGGTTATAGACGACGTAGTCGGCGAAATCCTTCAGCATAGCTGCTCCATTCACACCACTCGCTTTAAATAGAGCGATGTTACCGTACTTTTTTGGCGACCATGCGAGCTGCGATGCTCCCCTCTCGCTCCGGGAGATGGGGGCGAGGGGGGCTCACCTGGCAACATGCCCGGCTAGCGCAGCGCCTTGTAGGCCGCCTTGCGAATCAGCTCCCCAGGGATCTCCCGGTACGTTCTCCCCTCGAATCCGACGGTCCGGCAGCTGGTTTCGGAGCCGGTCAGGCATGAGCACGACGGGCAGGGATCCTCGCCGGCGTAAGCGTCGTCCAGCAAAGCCTCCAGCGCTACCCCGTTGAAGAGAATCAGGTTGGATTGCGCCATCTGTTCCTCGGGGAGCACGGTCTCGACGAACCTTACCGCCACTTCCTTTCCCGCCAGCTCTTCACTGAGTTGCGCCACGGCCTCGCGCAGGGAAGACCCGGTGGCCGCACAGCGATCGCAGGTCTCGCCTTCCTTGTCGTAATGCCGCCATTCGATGACCAGATCCTTCATGGCTCACCTCATAGATAAACCGAAGGTCATACCGCCTCGAGAAGCCGGTGGCGTCCCGATATCTCCAGCTTCACGACCGATGCGACGATGTCGATTACCTGGAGGATCTCCTGATGCTTGATGGCGTAATAGATCTTCAGCCCGTCCTTGCGGCGGGAGAGGACACCGGCAGACAGCATCAGGCTCAGATGACGCGAGGTGTTGGACTGCTCCTCCCCGATGGCCGGGAATATTTCGCAGACGCACCGTTCGCCGTCGCGCAGGAAGTCGATTATTTTCAGTCTGGTGGGTTGGGCGAGCGCCTTCAGGATGTCGGCGCGAAACCCGACGAGGTCATTCATATCGGTCCCCTTTACTGGATGGCTATACACTCATATAGCCCCCGCGCCGGAACCTGTCAATGCTTTTTTTCGGATATATGCATGTATCTATGGATGCCGTCCCCGCTTTGCGGCGGCAAAGGGGGGAAAGAGGGGGAAGAGGGGGAAGAGGGGGAAGAGGGGGAAGAGGGGGAAGAGGGGGAAGAGGGGGCGCGTGTCAGGACGCGGCTGAAACGGCAAGCACGGCAGAAGCACCCGGGAGGCCGAAGTACCCCAGCAGCTCGGAGGCGAACCTGATGGCGGCCCCTTCCTGCTCGATGTCTCCGTTCATTACAAAGGTCCTTCTCTTGCGGTCCAAAAAGCCTTCCATGTGGAGCCCCGCCAATGCTCCGTCAGCGATCTTGTCTGCGACCAGGCTCTTCGAGAGATAAGCGATGCCATCCCCCCTGGTCACCGAATCCACGATGATGTGCAGGTCATCATAGACGATGATTTTCCCGAATTCGCAGGCGTTCCTGCCAATGCGCCCAAGGTTCAGGTCGAGGAACTTCCGCGAGCAGCATCCCTCCTTTCTGGAGTAGAGGGTTTGCGGCAAGAGGTCATCGATGGTGACATCCTGGGGGTTCGGGAAAAGGCGAGGCGGACAGACGAAAATCATCTCGTCCTCTGGAAGCTGCAAGGTGGCGAACCCGGAAAGATCCAGGCATTCGCAGTGCTCGATCACGGCCAGGTCGAAAAGGTTCTCCTTCAGGGCGCCCACCAGCTTTTCCGGCATGTCGAAATGGAATTCCATGTTGTTCATTTCCGCGTTGACCAGCATGAACCTGCGCAAGACCTCGGGGAGATGCGCGATGCCGAAGGCAGGTGTGCAACAGAAGGAGAATCTCGGCGGCTTGCGGATGTTGCTAAGCCCGCTCAGCAGCTCTTTTTCGATGCGGATCAGCTGCTTCGCCTTCTCCAGAACCAGCGCGCCCGCCTCGGTCGGCACCAGGACGGGGGCGGTGCGGTCCAGCAGCTCATAGCCGTACTGCTCCTCGATGAACTTGATCCTGCGAGACACGGCGGAGGGGGTCACGTTGAGGTTGTCCGCGGCCCTGGTCAGGTTGCCGGTGCTCGCCACTTCGATGAAGGTCTCCAGGTAAACCGATTCCATGGTCCAGCCCCCCTTGTCCGCAATCCCATCCTTAGATATGGATATATACATTAAAACTTGCGCATTGCGCAACAACCATTGCCAAAGATTCGATTCCAATCTGCCTGGATCCGCATTACAAGTCGCACAGTCGATTTTCGTGCGTTGCGCGCGCCTGAGGCGGGGTGCAGCCGGGCCAATATCAAGCTGAGAGGAGGAGAGTTCATGGCAGAGGTATTGAAGCAGAAAAAGACGCTGTGGTTGGTGTTGCTTGCTGTCATCAGCGCCGGCGTCTACCTTTCCCTGTGGGGATGCGGGACGAGCGGGTACGGCAACCCGGCGGAGGGTGACGAGGCTGCCGCCGCGTACTACAAGAAGGACACCGTGCCCGGAATTTGCCTGGTGGAGCCTGGCGTGGTGAAGAGCTGGGTGGTGGACAACCAGGGGAGGACGGAGACCGGGCAACGGGTGATCGTCCTCGATTGCGTCCCCAACCCGCCGGGGGTGTTCAGCTACTCGGATACCGAAAGCTGGTTTGCCGGGGACAAGGCGAAGATACTGCAAAACCTGAGCGACCAGTACGGCGGCACGACCAGCGCGCAGTACAGGTCCTTCAGCGCCATGCCGGAGAGCATGTTCGGGCACATTCCCGGCGCGATCCCCAGCGTCTCCCATGAGGGATACGAAGTCGCGATCAGAAACGACGGGCCTATCGAGGCGGAGCACGAGGTCGGCACCGGCGCCCTGATAGACCAGATGCTGCGCAAGTTCGGCGTGACCAGGGACGACGTCATCGTCATCTCCACCTCCCGCTACGACTATCCCGGTTTCTGCCCGTCCCGCCTGTGGTGGACCCTTTACTACTGGGGCTTCGCCAAGGAGAACATCAGGATCGTGAACGGCGGCAACAAGGCCTACGCCCTGGCGGGCGGCACCCTGCAAAAGGGGGTGACCCTGCCGCTGGTCACACTCTCCAGCTTCAGCGTCACCGAGTTGCCGCAAAGACATCTGGACGCCCGCATCAGCCTGGGCGAGTTGATCGCGCTGGTGGACAGCGGCCGCACCAGCCTCCCCGACAGCGACGCCGACAAGGTGGTGGTGCTGGATACCCGCCAGCCCCCGGTCGCCTACTACTTCGCCGACCGCAACAGCGACGGCATCCCGGACATCTTTCAGTTGGCAGGGTACGGCTATGCGGCGGATACCAGGCTCTTCACCAGGGGCGCCGACTCGGCCGTGCTCACCCTGAGCGAGATCCTTTTCAAGGAAACCTCCCCCGCGCGTGTCGCCTTCAGCGGCACCAGCAACCCTCCCATCGCGCTCCCCAACCCCTATCTCGGCATCACCACGCCGACCGGTCCCAGCCTGACCGGGGGGACCCCGCTGGCCATCCCGCTGGGGGCCAAGGGGGCGGCGTTTGAAGGGATCGTAAAGGGGGCCAAGGTGACAAAGAGCGGAGCCTGGAACATCACCGTCCCGGCGCTCACCCGCGCCGACGGCGGGTACAAGACGAGAGCCGAACTGCTCCCTCTCTTCGCGGCGGCGGGCATCGACGGGACCAGGCCGATCGTCGTCTATTGCAACTCCGGAGCGCTGGCCTCCATATATTACTTCGTGTTCCACGAAATCTGCGCCTTCCCCGACGTCCGGATGTACGACGGCTCCTGGCAGGAGTGGGCGATGCTGGCCGCGTACGAGCCGGTCGACCAGACCTACGTCGTGAACGACGATTACACCGCTTACCCGGGCTACCCCGCCGCGAGCCCCTCGGTGGTCTTCTTTGCCGCCCCGAACAAGTACCTGGAGTGGGACGGCGCCAAGTTCGTGGACAGCTACACCCGCGCCGACGCCTCGGCCCATGTCAAGGGGGGCGGGCCCCTGGGGGGCATACCGAAATGGGACACGGTCACCAGGTCCGAGCACGTCGCGTTCAGGCCTACCAGGACCATAAGCGACGACAGCAGCGCCGCCATCCCCTTCAAGCTGCGCACCTACAGCGGGGCGGTGGACTGGCCGACGGTAACCACCTACCCCAACTACCAGGGATCGGGGAACCTGATCTACGAGCAGGACAAGGGGTACAGCGGCGCAGCCGCCGCGACCGGTGGCTCCGCCCCCTCGCCTTTCATCCCGAGGGGGGGCGGCTGCTAGCACCCGAACCTTGACTTCCCCCGGGCCGTCAGGCCCGGGGCTCGATAAAGAGCCTGGTGAGCTGCGACCCCCAGTTGCAAGACTCCCTTCCCCTTCAAGGGGGAGAGGGGGGGACGGGACTGATCAGGAAAACTAAAGGAGCTGGTATATGAAGATGAGATATTGCGGGGCGGCACTTGCAGGTGCGCTGCTGCTAACCGGCACTGCCTTCGCCGGACCCATGACGACCTTCGGCCCCAACGACGAGGGGGCATTGCAGCTCGACTACAAGGGGCAGTTCCAGATGACGGTGCGCGACACCGGGTCGGGCGAGGACAACGACGACGAGACGATGAACTTCAACTTCCGCAGAAACCGCCTCGCCCTGATGGGGAAATACGGCGACAACATGTCCCTCTACGTGCAGACCGAGTACATCGATGACGCCAACATCACCCCGCTCGACGTGGCGGACACGGACCAGGGCTCCGAGTTCCAGATCCTCGACGCGGTGATGCGCTTCAAGGTGAGCGACGCGCTCAGGATCAACGTGGGGAAGTTCAAGTACAACCTCTCCCGCGAGAACCTGGAGGCGTGCGAGGCGCCGCTCACCCTCGACCGCTCGCTCTTCATCCGCGCCCCCTACACCACCACCCGTGACACCGGGGTGGCGGTCTGGGGGAACCTCTTCGACGACATGTTCCAGTACCGCGTGGACGCCATGGAAGGGCGCAAGGCGCTCTCGGGCGTCGCCGCTCCGGCCTCGAACTTCCGCTACTCGGCGCGTGCCCACGTGACGCTGCTCGACCCCGAGAACGACTACGGCTACAAGGGGACCTACCTCGGCAAGAAGAAGGTGGCCACCCTCGGCGCCGCCTTCCAGTACGAGCCCGAGGTTGCCTACGGCGACACCGCGGCCAGGAGCGACAAGAAGGATTACCAGGCCTGGACGGTGGACGGCTTCGTGGAGTGCCCGATCGAGGGCGTGGGCACCGTGACCGCCTCGGCGGCCTACGAGGATATCGACCTGGAAGACGCCTTTCTGGGCGACAACCCCGACGCGCTGGTCACCGGGATCAACGGCGAGAAGAACGGCTACTACGTGAAGGGGGGGTACCTGCTCCCGAACATGCCGCTGCAGCTCTTCTTAAGGTACGAGCGCTGGCGCTTCGCGAGCCTGAACGGGGTATTCGACCAGAGGATCGACTGGTACGGCGGCGGGTTCAACTACTACCTGCGGGACCAGAGCCTGAAGCTGACCTTCGAGGCGAGCTCCACCGGGTTCAACAGGGGGGGCGGGACCGAGACGACCGACGAGTTCATGACCTACGTGACCCAGCTGCAGCTGATTTTCTAAGGATTGATTGCATAGGCAAAACCGGCACCGGGATCATCCGTGCCGTAGTGGAGAAACGCGATGCGATGGGCCGGCATCTTGCGATGCCGGCCGATTTTTCCCTATACAAACAGCAGCTTGAAGCCCGCAATGGTGAGGACCACGCACAAGGCCCTTATGACACCCGCCACCGGCAGGCGGCTGCTCCCCAGGGACGAGCCGAGGAAACCTCCCACAAGCGCTGCGACGGCAAGCATCGGGGCGAAAGGGGGCACGGCCTGCAGGCTGCTGACGTGGCCAAGGAGCCCCGCTCCCGAGTTTGCCAGGATGAACAGGGCCGCCACGGCCGACACC
>Ga0209317_1001955_pt1 | contig 16096 bp, 21 predicted proteins | sample RifGroB2_FD_183994 | JGI IMG/M metagenome (GOLD analysis project Ga0209317, IMG submission 183994) | Soil microbial communities from Rifle, Colorado, USA - Groundwater B2 (SPAdes) (version 2) | ecosystem: Environmental > Terrestrial > Soil > Unclassified | place: Rifle, Colorado | collected... | reverse complement strand
CCGTAGTTACATTGTACCAAATACTTCTTATTTCAGAGGACCCCATCATGGTTCTAATTCTTTCCTTTGTTAGTTGAGTATATCCCTTAGTTCCCTTAATTTCAAGTAATGTGACTCTACCGTTTTCACTAATTTTTAAAGGAATTATATCAATTATTTCACCTATATCAATTTTATTTGCAATAAGCTTTGCCTTTATATCGTTTTTACTATATTTTTTTATCCAATTATCATATGGACTTCCCAAACCATACTTATCATCCACAGACCTAATATATGGCGTCCGCCGCTGCTTGAGTGAAAATAAGTATAAATCAGTTTATCATTATAAAGAACTAGTCTCCCCTTTGTTTCATCGACAGCTTGATTTGTTCTGGCATTTTCATATCCATATCCCTTGTATACCTGACTATGCGGCTCGTTGCATAGATCAAAGCCGTCAGCAGCATGCTTACCAATATTTAATATTCCATAATTTCTTGCCGCAACAGCCTGTGCCTTAAGTGCTTCCATATTCCAAGAATAAGGCATCTCTGCAGGCACTACACCATAAAGATATTGTTCAAAAGGAAGCTCATTGTATACATTTATATGACCTTCAGGTATTCTTTTTATAAATAGATTACCTCTGTATTTCATTGTATTGAAAGACATTATAGGCGTTGAGTTACTAACTGTTAAAGGTTCAAACTTGACGTCTGACGCTGCATTAATGATATATAGAAGCTTTCCTGTAACCGCGTCAAACAGCTGCACTCTATTTTTATCCGGTGCTACCACAGAGTAATTGTAGTTAGGCATTTCATTTTGAAAGACCTGAATTTGTGTTAAGCCTTCACTTTCATCAAGATAGAGCTGCGCCCATACCCTCCAACCGTTATCATATGCCAAAAAAACCGTTTGACTCAATGATGCCATACTATCTGCAACCAGTTTAGCTGAATTATAGTCAGGATAAATTTCTCCTATTTGAATATGATAAGGTCCTACTACTTCACCTGTATACTGTGCTGCCATTACATAATTAATCTCAATTTCCTTGTTGTTGACTATATTATAATATGCATCCTTGCGTATCTTAAAACCTGTAGCACCAGGATAATTAAAAAGCTCTAAATAGCTTGTGCCGCTTTTAATGCTAATCTTCAAACCGCCATCACTTTTGATTATAAAATTATTGTTGGCAGCACTATTATAGCTTAAGCCTACTTTTATTAATTCCGGTATATTGGGATCTGCATATGTGATGCTAAAGCTGCTGATAACAAATGCTGCTGCTAAAACTAGTATGATAAGTCTAATTCTGCTTCTATGATTGGACTGCTCCATTTTAACATCCTCCTTAGTACAAGCTAACTCTATTATACATTAAATTTCTACAATGTGAAATGAACAATAAGTCTTAATTTGACGTAATATAAGATTTTGTGCAACAAAAATCCATGCACAAATATTGTACATGGATTTTAAAGAAATAATATTTTATATGTCAACTATTCATTATCATCTTACTATATCAAAATGCCTATAAGCAAGCTCTGTAGCTATTCTTCCCCTTGGTGTTCTATTTATAAAACCTATTTGTAATAAATATGGCTCATAAACATCCTCAATAGTACCACTGTCCTCACCTATTGAAGCAGCTAAGGTATCCAGTCCTACAGGTCCTCCGGCGAATTTATGGATAATAGCAAGAAGCATCTTCTTATCAATATCATCTAATCCTCTATCATCTACTTCTAGCATCTTTAATGCTTTATCTGCGGTATCTATGTCAATAATGCCTTCTGCCTTTACCTGCGCATAGTCTCTTACCCTCTTTAGGAGCCTATTTGCAATTCTGGGTGTTCCCCTGGACCTTTTTGCGATTTCCCATGCTCCTTCATTATCAATGTGTATCTTCAGTATTTTTGCAGAACGTGTAATAATTTTGTACAGCTCATCTTCTTTGTAATAATCAAGTCTGCATATAACACCAAATCTGTCTCTTAGGGGGTTGGTAAGCATACCTGCTCTTGTAGTTGCTCCTATCATGGTAAATTTAGGAAGATCCAGTCTTATAGATCTCGCACTGGGTCCTTTACCTATAATGATATCTAATGCGAAGTCTTCCATAGCCGGATAAAGAATCTCTTCAACGCTTCTATTCAATCGATGTATCTCATCAATAAATAATACATCGTTATTGTTCAAATTCGTTAGAATAGCTGCTAAATCCCCTTGCTTTTCAATGGCAGGACCTGAAGTAATTCTAATGTTTACGCCAAGTTCATTTGAAATTATGCCGGCAAGGGTTGTTTTTCCAAGCCCTGGGGGGCCATAAAGCAGTACATGGTCCAAGGTTTCCTTTCGTTGATTGGCTGCCTTGATAAATATATCAATTTTCTCCTTAGCTGAGGACTGTCCTATATAGTCTTCCAAAGTTTTAGGTCTTAGACCTGTATCGATTTCATTGTCCTCATCCAATATCTTTGGAGTTATCAATCTGTCTTCCATTTCCTTACCTCACTTTACATTACTGCAAGTATCCGAAGTGCTTCTTTAATCATTTGATCAATAGGAGCTTCTTGATTTTTCAGCTTAGCTGCAGCTTGTGCTGCAACACTGTAATTATAGCCCAAAGAAGTTAAGGCTTCAATAACCTGAGTTATATCTCCACCAAAGCTATCTACGTTGTGCACCGCAATGGCACTTTCAGTGTCTATTTTGTCTTTTAGCTCTAATATTATTCTTTCTGCTGTCTTTTTTCCAATCCCTTGTGCTTTAGTAAGCTTAACTGCATCCTTTGAAACGATAGCCAACGCAATTTCCTGTGACTTGTAGTGGTTTAAAAGAGATACCGCAGCCTTAGGTCCTACCCCCGACACAGTATTTAGCAGCTTAAACATATGAAGCTCATCACGTGTATCAAAACCGTATATGACCAAATCATCCTCTTTTACAATAAGCTGTGTAAAAATCTTCACGGTAGAATCAACAGAAATGTTTCGAATGGTATTTTGAGATGTAAATACCTTATACCCAACACCATTCATGTCAACAACCAAATAATCCTCTTGTATGGAGTCCAGCTTTCCTTTTAAATAATCGTACATAACAACACTCCTTTAAAGCTTAAATAAATGGGAAAAGTTTGATGAATTCCCATGACAAATTGCAACGGCTAAAGCGTCTGCCACATCGTCAGGCTTGGGTACTTCCTTCAAATTCAATAGAAGCTTCACCATCTGCTGCATCTGCTTTTTTTCTGCCCTGCCATAGCCTACGATGGCTTGCTTTACCTGCAAAGGTGTATATTCGTAGATCGGCACCCCTAAATTGGCGGCAGCTACTACTGCTACCCCCCGGGCATGTCCCACTGTAAGTGCTGTCTTGATATTTTTATTGAAAAAAAGCTCTTCAATTGCAAAAGCCTCAGGCTTATGTTGCTCTAGCAGCTCTGTCAACTGTCTATGTATTATACTAAGTCTCAAGGACATTGGTGTCCCAGCCTCTGTGGTAACCGCTCCGTAATCTATAACCTTAAAGCTATTGCCCTTGTATTCTACCAATCCATAGCCCAAAATAGCGATCCCAGGGTCTATTCCCATAATTAACAAAGTATCACCCCAAACATATATTCGCACCTGTACATTAAATATAACCTTTTTTCTATAAAAAGTAAAGACTTGTAATGCTTTTAGCATACAAGCCTTTTAGTAATCAGTCGCTTAAGCCCTCCAGCTTTTGTTGCAGCTCTTCCTCGCTCTCAGCGACAATACCATATTCCAGATTGCTTTGATCTTCATTGGTTAATATAGATATCGGATAATCTGTCATTTCATATAGTGTCTTTACACCATCATAATTGTAGACATAAATCGCTATATATCCATCCTTCGAGCTTATAATGAAATGTTTAGGACAATAGGTTTGAATCTCTCTTTTTAATATTACCTGCTGTGTAGAGAATTCACTTACTGTCCAATCAGGATACTTGCTTTTTAAGTCCTCTTCTGATAGGTTTATAAACTCCCTAATATCTACGGAATCCTTGTCTAACAGGTGACCGCATAAAGTGAAATAAGTCTTAAATTGAATCTTCGTATTTGCTGTTATTAAATTGCCTGGGGTTGCAGTGAGTAGCTGCTCATTATTTGGAATTGGATCAGCATTTGCTACAATTTCGGGATTTCTAATGCTGTTCGGAATTTGAAAGCCAATTTTATCACCTTGACCTTTATTATCTTTATTAATATTTGTATTACCGTCAAAATTTAAAAAGTATCCAAAACCAAAGGCCGAGACAAGTATCACTGTAATAATCAACAGCACTACATTTCTATTTCTTTTCCGTGCTCTATTCTCAAACATAAAATTCCCTCCAAACCTTTATGAAGGGTATTATTTCCATATTTCAAAGATTTATACACGCTTATACTTTACCATCCCTTGGTTGCTTTTCTTGAAAGTTTTTACAGGGTGCTCCAGTGGCTTGAAACACTGTTATAGAGGGCATTTGTGAACCCTTGAAGCCAAAAATCCTACAGCCTTTTGGAAAACGGCTGTCCCAAGTAATCATATAATTTTTGCATTTAATACAATTAATATTTTCTACCTTCATCCCAATCTCCATAACTAAATATTTATATATGATTATACGATATATACCGCAAAAAAGAAATGTCAAACAAGAGCAGCAGAGACCCCTGCCTAGGTTTGATCTCAAATGTATTTTTCACAACATATAAATCAAGGAAAATAAGTTGCACTTTTTGAATTTATGTAAATGTTTAGTACAGAGCATATTATGGATGCTAAAATGTTAGTGTATCTGCTCTATATCCTCTACGATGTCGTTTATATTTCTTGAGAATATATCCATGACTTGAATTTTGTTGTCAAACTCCTCATCATTAATGCACTGCATATCAATTTCTTGCAGTATATCCTTTAACTGACTTATTAAAACCTGCTGTTTTGTGTTCATTGTTAACCTCCTGCTTTATTAATTCGGTTACTAATATTATTTACAATATTTCAATTTATATTTAATGTATATCTATTATTGTTAGCTGATAACAATATAATATAAGACTGCTTCCTTTATTATTAAATATCTTATAAAAATGATTCGTGTAAATATATAAAATACCTTGCATTATTACTCAAATTCCTTTAGCATTTATCTGTAAACAAATATTGAGGAAGTGTACAAATGGACTATATCGTTTTTGATACAGAATTTAATCAACCACAGCCCAAGCTATATAACCCTAATATAAAATTTAAGCCGAATCGAATCTGTCCTTTTGAAATTATCGAAATTGGCGCAGTAAAGGTCAATCAACAGCTTGAAATTGTTGATACCTTTCAGAGCTTTATAGACCCGGTAATTTATAAAAGACTGAGTCCTATCGTATCTAGAAAAACCAGAATTACGAAAAAGGATTTAAAAAAAGGCGAAAATTTTGTTAAGGTTATGAAGGCATTTAATAAATGGATTGGTGAAGAATATATACTTTGCACCTGGAGCAACAATGATATTCGAGAAATGAAAAGAAACTGCAAATATCACAATATAGACAGTGAATGGTTGGATAGCTACTATGACATACAGCTCCATTGTACCAAGCTTCTAGGTCTACCCAAGTCCCATGCCATTGGTTTGAAAAATTCACTTCAGGCCTTTGACATAGAGGAAGATACCAGTTTCCATCGAGCTATAGAGGATGCCATTTATACCGCCAAAGTTTTTATCAAGGTCTACAGTAAGGAAATGGAGATAGAAATTTTAAAAACGAAGGATCCAGAGTGAGAATAAGATCAAAGCCGCCTACATATTGCAGGCGGCTCTTTTATTTATTAAGTTCTTGTATGATTGACCATACATCCAAATTATACGCATCATCCTCCGGAGCTGAAAAATTCGGTATTGTGCCCAGCCTCCAAAATGAAAGTCCCCCTAATCCAAACATTTTTGCCAATTTAATTTTTGCAGCTATACTTCTTTCATCCTCGTACCAAACAATATTGCGAATACCCTCATCTTCATAGGTTAAATAAGGAGCCTGATAGATTTCTGAATAATTAGAGCTTTTTATTGTAGTGCTTGCATCCTTCATGCGATTGATTATTTTGATATACTCGGGACTATAAGGCTCACTATTTGATACAGTTCCATTTTTAAACTGCCATTGAGCTGCAGAAAAGCTCATTTGCAGCAGCAGCTTCTCTTTCGGTACCCCTGTTCCTGCATTTAAAGCATACTTTATGGCTAAATATACATCCTTTATGGGTGCTAAGGGTGTTTCTCCTTTGAAGTATTCCATTTCTTGACTGCTGATACGCTTTGTTTCATAATCGTGAGCCATTAATATAACATAGTCTGCCAATTGTCCGATCGCCGCAAAGTCATAGCCGTTATAATAGGGTTGTCCCGCTTCTCTTGCAGGATTAACGCTAACCATCAGCTTTTTGTTGCTTGCATCAAGTAGAGGTTTTAACTTTTCAAGGAATCTAACAAAGCTTTGCTTGTCCACACCATTGTCTCTCAAGCCCTCAAAGTCAATTATCACGCCGTCGAATTGGGTTTTGGAGCTATCATCACTAAGATTATTGATCAAGACACCAATATCGCTTATTAGCTTGTCTACAGCCGTCTCGCTGTTTAACAGCAGGGATACCAGTCTTTCTTTTTTTGTATTTGTAGAAACAACATCCTCGTTAGAACCAAATACCATTAAATACTTAGCCGTGCTGCCTGTATTGACATCATTTATCAACAACTGAAAGTCTGTCGGCACATAAAATGGATGTCCGCCATTTTTCATTGTAGTAGTCAGCTCAATCTGTTGGGTGTTCTGATTGTAGTCCAACCGGCTCCAACCAAAGCCCACGCTGTCAAAGGTATTTATCTTGTCTGCTTGCTCGAAGGACTTGATGGCATAAAAGCCATTTACTTTGTACATTCTAATCAGCATAGCCGCTGCTTCCTGTTTAGTTGCCTTAGCATCAGGGTCAAAGATGTCCTTGCTTCTGCCGTTGATGATGCCAAGATCCTTAGCAAGCTCTATATAACCTGCACGCTGTATAACATCCTTGAATTGCGAGGGTTGTTTATTTACGGCTGCTGCTAAATAATCGTATTCCATTGATCTTATTATCATTACTGCCATTTCTTCTCTTGTAATTGGCTTGTTGGGTTGGAATTTATCATCAAGATAATCGCTTTTTATAATCGTTTTGTTTTTAAGCCCCATGTTTATGTAGGGATAAAACCAATCTGTAGCATCAACATCCTTGAACATCTCTGTAATTTGTGTATTATCCAATTCTAATCCTTGCAGTCTTATGAGAAATGTAAGGAATTCAGCTCTTGTTATTTGCTTATTAAAGCCAAAGGCTCCATTACCAATGCCATTCGTTATATTCAATTCTTTTAGTTTATTTATATATTCTTCATATAAATGACCTTTTGGAACATCATTAAAGCTTGTCTCGCTACTGGTCGTTGCTGCACTAATGTTAATAACCAAAATTAGCACCAGCAAAATAGAAACTGCTTTTCTCATAAATACCCCTCCACATAAAAAACAGATATGAAAACATATTGCATAGAATTATTTCTCTGATTATTATAGCATATAATATGTATTAAGTTAACCTAAGTATTTATACCATGCAAAAAGACATACTTTGCAGTATGCCTCCTTGATGATGCTAATTAAATTTTTGTTTATAGCTTCTTAGATAATGTAGGCAGGATTTGTACAATGCCTCAAAATCAACCTTCTCATATATCCTTTCATCAAACTCATTCAGCATATCAAATTTATCTTCGTCAGCGCTGTCACCATTGTATATTATTGACGCTTGATTAATGATCTCAGCGAACTCAGACTGCCCTATCATCTTTAGCACATTGACCGTATCAGCGCTGTATTTGCTGTTTGTATTAAAGAAATATTCATCAAGTCCGCCATTATTTATTTCACTTAACAAGGTATCTATCATAAAGATATTTTTTTCTTCCACCTTCAAGCTGTTAAAACTTCTTTCAGCTTCCTTCTCGGCAACTATGTCCGCCACCGCATAAAATTTATCTTCTTCCGATCCTTCATTTTCTAAAATTTCTTCTAGATAGTTCATATTATTCACTCCTTTGTCGTTCACTGATTTTTTCAGATATAGTATTAGTTAATGTCCTGAAACTATACAATTTTGGTATGAATTCTTTATTTTCTTACTGGTATATAACCTGTTTCTTCAATATGTACACTCACTAAATATAAAATAAAAACACCTTCCATACGAGTTTTACATCATAAAAAAGGTGCTTATATATCCTATTCCAGTCTTGTATTCCTACTCTTCATCAGGAAGCTCAGCATTGTGGTAAACATCCTGAACATCATCGTCTTCATCAAGCAAATCAAGCATTTTAGTGAACTTCTTGATTACCTCTGCATCTGTAACTTCTACAATTGTTTGTGGTATCATGGTTACTTCAGCCGACGCCATTTCGATACCGGCATCCTCCAGTTTTTGTCTTACTTCAGAAAAGTTTTCTGGTGAAGTATATATTTCAAAGGAATCCTCCTGTACTGTAAAGTCATCTGCTCCACAATCAAGAGAAAGCATCATAAGCTCTTCTTCCTCAACCTTCTCTGTCTTCTCAACGATAATCAGTCCCTTTTCATCAAACATAAAGGATACGCACCCCAGTGTGCCTAAGCTTCCACCATACTTATCAAATTTATGTCTTACTTCTGCTGCTGTTCTGTTTCTGTTTTCTGTAAGCGTTTTAACAATTACTGCAATCCCGCTTGGTCCATAACCCTCGTAGGTTATTTCCTCATATTGTTAGCCTTAGCCTTTGCTACTACATCAGCAAGCTTTCTATTGCTGGAAAGATCAGCGCCATCCTTTGCTGCTATGGCAATTTCCTTGCCTAGCTTTGTAAAGATTTTGCCTCTCAATGCATCCTGCTTCCCTTTTCTATGCTTTATATTGGCCCATTTTGAGTGTCCCGACATATGAATCCTCCTCTATAGTACATAAAGATAAATAATTGACAATAACAGAAATATTCTATCACAAAGTATATTTCCCTGCAAATTACTGTTTCTCAGAAGGTACAAACTTTGGTGTAGGCACTCTCTTATGCTCACTGCGCGCATTCATTAAATCTACCTTGCATTTTACCTCGCTTACAGCTTCTCCCGTCAGTATGTAATTGTCAAGCTGCTCATAGGTCATGCCCATTTCGCTTTCATCCGATTGATTCTCCCATAAGCCTGCTGTAGGTGGCTTGGTGATTACAATCTCTGGTATTCCTAGGTATTCAGCCAGTGCTTTAACTTCTTTTTTTACAAAGCTCGCCAGCGGAAGTATATCGGTACCACCATCTCCATACTTTGTAAAATATCCAATGGTCAATTCACTTCTGTTACCTGTTCCCGCAACAAGATAATTATGAACTCCAGCATAATAGTACAAGGTTATCATTCTCAATCTTGATTTAATGTTGGCTATTGCTAGCTTAGGATCAGAATCCTTTGTACCCACCAGGTTTTTCATTGTATCAAATGCATCGTTTAATACAACAGTCTTCATTTCCATTCCAATAGCATCTGCTACAAGTCTTGCATGCTCTTCATCTACAGGATTGCTATAGCAAGGCATCGCAACGCAAAAACTGTTTTCTGGGAAAGCTCTCTTTACCAAGGCAGCTACTACCGCTGAGTCAATTCCGCCTGACATGCCTAGTACAACACCCTTTGCTCCTGCACTATATACTCTTTCTTTTATCCATTCAACCGCTTCATTGCAAACCAACTCAATATTTTTCAATTTATTTCCTCCTTATGTGCAAATTACTAAATTTATAATATCACTATCAAATATGCCTGTAAACACCAATAATTATTCAGTACTAATTTTTTCTTGCATTAATGAAACAACAAATGCAAAGATTAATACTGAGAAAGATTGAGACTATAGGTGATTAAATGAAAAAAAGCAAATGTCATAGAAAGCTGCTTCTGATTGGCCTTATAAGTGGATTAGTTAATGGGCTGTTTGGCTCAGGCGGCGGCACAATATTGGTGCCTTGTCTTGTTTTTATAATGGATGTGGAAGATCACAAAGCACATGCAACAGCTATAGCAATTATTCTTCCCTTATCTATTTTAAGCTCAATAATATACTATCGTTATAATGTTGTAGATTTTACATTAACTGCTAAAGTTGCAATTGGCTCCGTGCTTGGAGGTATTATAGGTTCTATGCTGTTAAATAAGCTTTCAGTCAATGTCCTCAGAAAATTTTTCGGAATAGTTATGATTATTGCAGCTGTTAGGATGGTGCTATAATGCTTATTGTACTGATAGGCTTTTTCGCCGGGATTATCGGAGGCATGGGCATTGGTGGAGGCACTATTTTAATCCCTTCACTCATATTCCTCTTAGGCACACAACAGCATACGGCACAAAGTGTAAATTTGATATCCTTCATCCCTACTGCCATAGTTGCTATATTAATCCATCTCAAGCACAAAAACATCCAAAAAGAACTTGTTCTGAAGCTTATACTTCTTGGCATAATCGGTGCCCTGACAGGCTCATTCATTGCAGTAAGCCTCGATGCTCAGCTGCTAAAAAAGGTTTTTGCAGGTTTCTTATTTATTATGGGATTGTATGAAATTTTTTCAAAGAAAAATTTAAAAAAGAAATGAAGGGTGCATATGAAACTCAAGGATTATCTAAATACCTATATTTTGACAAGGAATCTAAATGAATATAGAGAGAGGCAAAGAAAAGAAGTTGTATCCGATGAAAATGAATTTGACGAAAACTATTTCAGAGTTGATGACAAGCCCAATGACGGCAGAGGCAATTTTTAATAACCACAAGAATCCTTTATTTATTGTGAAATACTTTACATAAAGAAAATTTGCTATGTAAGACTATTGGACTGTGCAAGCAATACGTTCCTTATGTAAAGAATATCTTTCCACATTTATCGCAATTCAACCAATACACATTCATTAACTATGATATTAATTCCATAGGCTATGGCTTTTTCAATAAGTTCTTTGCTTTCTGCACCTGGCTGGCACCAAACATTTTTTATGCCTTTTTCCTTTGCCTTATCTATTACTTCCATTCCAATTTTATAATTAACAATAAGGCTTATAACATCAATGTTGTCTGGTATATCGGATATACTGTGATAGCATGTTAAACCCTCTATTTCATCAAATTTAGGATTTACAGGATAAACATTGTAGCCTTTATTCTTCAATCTATCATATACCTTATAGCCAAATTTGCTCGTGTCCTGTGTAGCGCCTACAACAGCCCAATTTTTTAGCTTTAACATCTCTTTCATATCATTCATCCCTTCTTATAAGTTCCAATATATTATTCTCATTTTGCAGTAATATTATGGATGCAATAATTAAAAATATGCCAATACCCTGTACCATATTCATCTTTTCTCCCAAAATGAAATATGCAAGGATGACTGTAATAGGCAGCTCTGCTGTTGCTACGATACTCGCCTTCTCAGCACCTACTATGCCGATGCCCTTATATAAAAACACCACAGGCAGAATTCCTGATATAATAGCAAGCTCCAGTATGTAAAATGCAATATCCCAAGTCATTACAAAGTCAAACTTGAAAAATCCTGGGTTAACCAGAAAAGTAATAAGCAGTATAACACCTGAGGTATAAAAAGTAGTCACCATTGGCTTTGCTTCCTTAAATTCAATTTCAGCGTAGATATTAAAAAAAGCATAGGCTGCGCTGGACAATAAACCAAACAATAACCCAATAGCAGGAGTCATAGTCATATCAAATGCAAAAATATTAATCACCATAGCACTGCCCAAAATTGCAAGCAGAAGGGCAGTATTGTTAATCAAATTTATTTTCTTTGTTTTAGAAATCAAAAAATAAACACTGATCAGAACGGGATGTGTAAACAAAAGCATGGACGCTATACCTGCATTTACTTTATCCAGTGCCAAATAGAAAAACAAAGTCGTACCGCTGCTTCCTATAATGCCTTGGATCATTATACTTTAAGCTTAAGCAATTTAATATCCTTTAAAATGAAATAGCCAAACATAATCATAATTGTGGTTGAATACTGCAGTATAATCAAATCCAGAGGTGCAACCCCTGCATTTATAACGTTCTTACCCAAAACACCAATAATAGCAAAAAAAGCAGCAGCCAAAAATACATATATATAACCAATTCTTAACCTTTGCAACGAATCATCCCCCAAAATGCTATAGGTAGCTTAAGATATTAAGCTACCTATAGTTTAAACTTTAAATTGTGTCTACGTCAATTGCCCTTACGGTATAACATATTTAGCAAGTCTGCCATAAGTTATAGGGTCTATTTCTGCTTTTACATATACTCCTTCTTCTCTATAATCCTCAGCAATAACTCTGCAATTGTTATGTACCATAGAATTCATAGCTCCATCAGTATACGGTACCATAAGCTCTACAATTTTCCATTTCTGAGCTGCAAATTTATCAATTTCCAGCATAAGGTTATCAAAGCCCGACTTATTCAAAGCAGATAGGTAAACGACGGGAGCCTCTTCAGTAGACTTTACATTTATTTCTGTGAAATCCTCTACCTTATCCATTTTATTGATGGCAGTTATCATAGCCTTATTTTCTGCACCTAATTCCTTCAATACCTCAAGTACAACCTTGATCTGCTGATCATAATCCTTATTGCTGCCATCTACTACGTGAATCAGCAAGTCTGCATACAAAACTTCCTCTAGTGTTGACTTAAATGCTTCTACCAGGTCATGGGGAAGTTTTTTAATAAAACCAACAGTATCAGTAATTAGTATTTCTTTTCCGCTTTCTAAGGTTACTTTTCTGGTTGTAGGATCTAGGGTTGCAAACAACTGATCCATTGCATAAATATCTGCATCTGCCAAACTATTTAACAAAGTTGATTTTCCTGCATTGGTGTAGCCTACAAGACATGCTTGAAAAACGTTGTTTGCTTCTCTGCTAACTCTTTGCACGCTTCGCTGCTTCTTTATTTCTTTAATTTCATTTTGCAAGTCATTAACTCTATCTCTTATTCTTCTTCTATCAATTTCAAGCTTCTTTTCTCCGGGACCTCTCGTACCTATACCGCCGCCAGTTCTAGACAATTGTCCTCCGAGCCCTATTAGTCTTGGCATTGCATACTTTAGCTGTGCCAGCTCTACTTGCAGCTTGCCTTCTCTAGACTTTGCACGTTGTGCAAAGATATCCAAAATCAATTGTGTCCTATCAATTACCTTGATGCCTAGAACCTCTTCCAAATTTCTTATTTGAGCGCCTGACAGCTCCTCATCAAATACAACCAAGTTTGCATCTACCGTCTGTACCAGCAGTGAAAGTTCCTTTAACTTGCCCTTGCCTATAAAATATGCATTGTCTTTCTTATCTCTAGTCTGAATCATTCTGCTTAATTCTTTGCCGCCTGCAGTCTTGAGCAATTCTCGAAGTTCTTCCAGAGCCTCTTCATTTTCTATCCCGACTAATACTGCTCTTTCCTCTCCAACTTCAACAGCTTTTGATATTTTCGCTGCTTTCTTAAGATTTTCCTCTGCCTCAATAATAACAGCTTTAACATTTAGCTTCATGAATCTTTCTTTGGGATAAGGTCCGGCAACCAAAGGTAATAAATCGCTTTTGTCATCCATACCTAAAAAGGATACGAACAAATCCGATGCAGCACCATCCTTAACGCCAACAGCAGCCATCATATCAAAGCGAAGCTTCTTCAATGCAGACAAATCCACATCAGAAAGCATGCCACTGCCATTTGGGTGGGTATGCAGCACTCTGATTCCGCTTAAACTGTTTTCTGATCTTCTATCAGCTAAGTCCTTAAGGGTTACTGTGTTTTCATCACCAATCTCAACATCAAGTACTTCACCTTTTCTATTTATAAATACTGCTATTTCCTTACCAATTTTTTCAGTTATTTCACAAATTGTATCAATGATTTTTTCGTTAGCAAAAAAATCTCTATCAATTGCTTCATTCTTTAAGTCCTCCAATTGATTTATCAAGGTTTTTTTAATTCCTGTTTTGTTTTCCATCATATCACCTCAAGTTGTCTCATTTTTTTCCGTAGAAATTTCCTTACTCTAATCATACACAAAAAAGCACTTAATTATAAGTGAGTAGTTATCTATAACTAAATTTTCTTAAAAAGAAAAGCATCACCACTACTCTGCAGCGGATGCCTCTATTGACCCCTTTGTTTTGGTATGAAGCTTAACAAAGTTAATAAGTATGCCAATAAGAACAAGCAGCATTCCAATGATTGTTTTGATACTTAATACCTCGTTTAAAAATATTACAGCTAAGGTAGAAGCTATTACAGGCTTTAGGAAAAAAACCATTGCACCTTTACTTGCTGTCAAAACCTTCAAGGCTTCCATATAGGTAATATAAGCGATTCCAGATAGAAAGACCCCTAAATACAATACCTTAATAATCGCATCTAAAGGTATATAAAACAACGGGATTTTAAAATAAATCAGTACAGGTAAATAAAAGAAGCTTCCCAGGATTGATGATAAGGAAATCATTGTTATGCTGCTTATCCCTTCACTTTTAAGCTTACCAAGTACAGTATACAGTCCAAAAGTCAAAGAAGCAAGAAGCGCAAGTAAAAGGCTCACAACAGTATCACCACCGCTATTTCCTTTATAAATTATTAGAGAAATACCTAACACCCCAAAACCTATGCAAGCAATTTTGTCAAATGTCACTTTTTCTTTTAATATCAGTGCAGAAAAAATCATTACAAATATAGGATTAGAGCTTATTAGTATTGCTGCCGTTGAAGCTTTTCCTAAACTGATTGAAAGCTGCAAAGCACCCATGCTAATAAATATATTTAATACACCCAAGCCTAAAAAGAACAACCAATCTTTCCTTTGCAGCTCTTCTTTTTTTGCTATGACAAAAGGAAGTAAAGTAAAACCTCCTATGAAAAACCTTAAGAAGGTCAGCTGCAATGGATTTATTATACCCTTCAAAGTGCTCGTTACAACCTCTAAGGTGCTAAAAATCAGAATTGTAATTGCTAATAGTATATAACCCTTGTATTTCATATGAACCCCCATAATAGAATAACTAGAACTACTGTTATATTTTATCATAAATAATGCAGAAAATATGAATTATGAAATATTTTTAAAAACAGAAAAAGAATTATTCAACTAATACTTAGTTATAATAAATATATCGAAACCTTGGAGGAGCAAACATGAGTACAGACAGGTTATTAATTATAATAGGATGGACAATAACTACAGTATTGTTGCTTTTGTATGTACCAAAAGCGAGAATAAGGCAAGCTTTTGTGATATTTATGTTTAAACAGTTAATTACATGGCTTGTGGGTTTGGTGGTTGTTGAATTAAGGTTAATTGAATATCCCGTGCGTTCCTTTGCTTACGCAAGCAAAACAAGCTTTGATTTTGAATATTTTATTTATCCAGCATTTTGTGTGCTATTTAATTTATACTATCCAGAAGGAAAAAGCTTTTTAAAACGGTCTCTACACTATATTTACTACTGTTCAGCTTTGACAGCAGTAGAAGTAGTGGTAGAAAAGTATACAGATATTCTACATTATGTAAATTGGGCTTGGTATACCACATTTATTACTTTATTTTTAACTTTCTTTATGTCACGACAGTTTTATAAATGGTTTTTCAAGATTAAAGAAAACCAAGCACAATCTAATTAAGAAAATCAGTCAAAAATCTCAAATCATAGCACGAGGCTATGGAAATGCATGAAATCCTCAATCTTACTCCCCACAAGAACAGTATAAAGTTAACATGCAAACTACTGATACAGCTTTAAACTCTGCTAATGGGCTTATTTAGTTATATAGCAGTTTTTTTAGTTTAATTTTTTTAATTAAATGAAAATAGCAGGCAGGCACAGAGACCTGCCCCTACGAATTCTGCATCAAGGGTAATAAAAAAGAACAACATTTCTGTTGTTCTTTTTATTTACCCGGCGACGACTTACTCTCCCAGGACCCTGCGGTCC
>Ga0209317_1001954_pt1 | contig 16099 bp, 9 predicted proteins | sample RifGroB2_FD_183994 | JGI IMG/M metagenome (GOLD analysis project Ga0209317, IMG submission 183994) | Soil microbial communities from Rifle, Colorado, USA - Groundwater B2 (SPAdes) (version 2) | ecosystem: Environmental > Terrestrial > Soil > Unclassified | place: Rifle, Colorado | collected... | reverse complement strand
CTTAGCGATTTCAAATTTTCAAAGAACAATTTATGCTTTGATAACTCTTTGACTTTGTTCAACTTTTAACTGGACAGTAATGACCTATTTAATAAGAGTAGTTAATCAGGGCAAATTCAGAAAACCGGTTATTGGTGCGGAAGCCATGTATAATCCTGAATATCATTCTTATAATGGAGGAGGGATGATAACAGTTGTAAAAAAATGATGAATTCTGAATTCTGAATGAACAATAGAATTTAATATTGAAAAATATTGAGGATATATGTCAGATATTAAGAAAAATAAAAGTCGAAAAATTATTCGGATTGCGATTTATTCTTTGATTTTTATTTTTGTTGTAATTCAGTTTTTTCCGGTGGACAGGACTAATCCACCTGTGAAAAATGAACCCACTTGGGATTCACCTAAGACTAAGGGATATGCAATAAGAGCTTGTTATGACTGCCACAGCAACAAAACAAAATGGCCTCTCTATTCTTATGTAGCACCTATATCATGGTTTGTAGCAGACCATGTTAAAAGTGGCAGAGAAGATTTAAATTTTTCGGAATATGGAACAGGAGATGGAAAAGAAGCCGCAGAAGTTGTCGAGCATGGCATAATGCCCCTCAGCAGTTATATAATCCTTCATCCTATTGCGAATCTAACAGATGAGGAGAAGGCAGAGTTTGTCAAAGGGCTTGTTGCTACATTTGGGAGGAAAGAGAAGAAGGGTGAGGATGATTAAAGCAACTGTCTGTATTAGGATTTGTAGGATTTGAGGATGATAGGATATAAATGAAATATGAGGAATTGACACATAAAATAACTGGATGTGCGATGAAAGTACATTCTACTCTTGGAAATGGTTTTCAAGAAGTGATTTATCAAAGAGCTTTATTGATTGAATTTGAAAAACAAGGATTGGGTTTCCAAAGAGAAATGGAAATGCCAATATATTATGATGATACTAATATTGGAACTCGCAGAGTTGACTTTTTCGTTGAGGATTTAATAATGGTTGAGCTTAAAGCTGTTATAAAATTGGATGACAATCATCTTAATCAGACAATGAACTATTGTCAAGCGTGCAATTTACCAATTGGCTTACTTATAAATTTCGGTAGCAACAGTTTGGAATTCAAAAGAGTTTATAACGTAAATCATCCGATGAATATAGAATACAAAAAAAATAATCCCAAAAATGTCTGAAGTAAGATTTGTAGGATTTAAAGATGATAGGATTATTATTTTATGGGAGTGATTGCAATAGAGCATCAAATTGCATAGATATTATTAAGATGAATGAGCGATGAACATATCTATGGAAAAAATCCTAAAATCTTTAAATCCTAAAAATCCTAATTCAGACAGTGGTGTGAAATTGAATTATAAAAAATACTCAAATAAAATCAAACCTGCTTTGCTCAGCATGGCAGGTTTGTTGTTTATTTTTGTTTTCATTGAAATAATATTTCCTCTGCCTGATTTAAAGCCCTTTTCAAAAGTTGTTATAGCTTCCGATGGAACTGTACTTTCAGCTTATCTTACGAGAGATGATAAATGGCGGCTAAGGTGCAATCTTGATGAAGTCTCGCCTGACTTAGTTAAAGCGATTATCGAGAAAGAGGACAAATGGTTCTATTGGCATCCCGGTGTGAATCCAATTGCAATTTTGAGAGCTTTTATTACTAATATTATAAAAGGGGAAAGGGTATCGGGAGCTTCAACTATAACAATGCAGCTTGCAAGAATGCTCTCTCCATCCGATAGAACTTATCTAAATAAAATAATCGAAATATTTAGGGCTTTGCAGATTGAATTGCATTACTCAAAGAAAACGATTTTGGAAATGTATCTGAATTCTCTTCCTTATGGAGGAAACATCGAGGGAGTGAAATCTGCATCTTATATTTATTTCAACCGTCCCCCGGGGAAACTGAGTCTTGCTCAATCAATCTTACTTACAGTAATTCCCAATGACCCTAATTTATACAGAATTGATAAATCGGTTTCATCGGCAAAAACAAAGAGAAATTATTGGATAAAACAATTTGCGAAAGACAAAGTTTTTTCCTCAAACTCGTTGCATGATGCCTTATATGAGCCGATTGAAACAGCAAGATTTAATATTCCTTCTAATGCTCCTCATTTTTGTTACTATATTATATCAAATTTCCATGGCGATAATATTCAAACCACACTGGAACTTGACAAACAAAAAAAAGCAGAATCCTTATTGTCGAGTTATGTCGAAAGGAACAAACCGAAAGGTATTTCAAACGGTGCTGTAATTGTTATTGATAACAGCAATTCTCATGTTGTTGCTTATTGCGGTTCGTCGGATTTTTATAATCAATCTGCATCAGGACAGGTAAACGGAATCAGGGCTGTCAGGTCGCCTGGTTCAACACTCAAGGCAGGTTTGTATGCTTACGCTTTCGACCTTGGAATTTTAACTCCAAAAATGAAATTGTTAGATGTACCTACCGATTTCAGCGGATATGAACCTGAAAATTATTCCGAAAAATTTCATGGAGAAGTAACGGCAGAATTTGCTCTGATGAATTCATTGAATGTTCCTGCTGTCAGGCTCCTGGAAAAAGTTGGATTGAGCCAATTTTTATTATTACTCGAAAAAGCGGGATTCAGCGATATTATTAAACAAAAGGAGAAACTTGGCTTGTCAATGATTCTCGGTGGATGCGGTGTCAGGATGGAACAGCTTGCCGCAATGTATTCTGCCTTTGCAAGGGAGGGCAGGCTCTATCCTTCGTACTATATTAAGGGAGAAAATAATGGAAATTATGTTCAGATTTTTTCTCCTGGTGCTGTTTATATTGTTTCTCAGATATTATCAAATATCAAAAGGCCCGATTTCCCAAATGAACTCTTAAACAGAACAAGGCTACCAAAGATTGCATGGAAAACAGGAACCTCATATGGTAAAAAAGATGCCTGGGCAGTTGGTTATAACCCTGATTATACAATTGCCGTATGGATGGGTAATTTCGATGGAAAAGGTTCGCCCCATCTTTCCGGTTCTGAAATGGCTGTCCCTCTTCTTTTTGATTTATTTAATGCTATTGATTACAATCCGAAAAAGAAATGGTTTAAGAGACCTACCGAAGTTGAATACAGGGAGGTATGTGTTGAAACAGGAAATATTCCTTCGAAAAATTGCGAACAAATAACATCTGATTATTACATAAAAAATATTTCTACAAATAATGTTTGTTGTTTGTATAAAGAATTTTTTGTCAGCTTTGACGAATCAATTCAATATTGCACCGAGTGCCTTCCCGATACCGGTTATAAGAAAGTTCTTTATCCTGTATATGACCCTGAAATTGTTTTATGGAATACATTGAATAATGTTGAGTATAAACGAATCCCTGCTCATAATCCAAATTGTCAGGCTAAATTTTCTGATGAAGGGCCAAAAATAATTTCACCTTCTAATAATTTTGAATATTACATCGAGGATAAATCTGAACAGCAGATTCTTCTTCAAGCCGCAGGAGGAGAAGATGTGCAGATATTATACTGGTATATTAATGATAAATTCTTTATAAAATCAAAAACGGAAGAAAAGCAATTCTTCAATGCAGAAAAAGGAAAAATAAAAATTACTTGTCTTGACGACAAGGGTAGAAGCAGTACTGTGTTTATCAATGTTAAAGTATATTGATTCTTTTGCTAAGAAAAAAAATATCAATATGTCATGCTGAGTCAATAACCACCGATTCGATGGTAAAATAAAAATATGACAAATTAAATTCGTTCTTTATTTGAATAGCCACTATCTTCAGATAGTGGAGGTTTATTTCCACCCAATTCTGACTTTAGTCACTAATATTAAGGGGATAAATCCCGAATTGTGGTGAGTAACCATACCACGACTTAAAAGTCGTGGCTATTCATTTATACTAAGTTGCTTAAATAATTCTGAATTCTAATGATGTCATTCTGAGCTCAGCGAAGAATCTATCTTAATAAAGTACAAATAATTAGATTCTTCACTTCGTTCAGAATGATAAAAAATAAAATCGGTATTTTTAAAACTATTCAGTATAATTCTTATTAATGTGTCATTAACAGCGAAGTCGAAGCATCTCAAAATTAATAGTGCAGTGCCAGCCATATTGTCGGCTCATTATTATTAACTTCCTGAACTTTATGTTTTGTATGAGCAGGTATAAATAAATAATCTCCCGGAAGAAGTTCCACTAATTCATCATTTTCAAATTGAAGTGCGGCAGAGCCTTTCAACAGAATAACCCATTCATCATGAGCCTGGCCATACCATTGATTTTCAGAGATTGAATTCGGGTATGATATTATTCTCTCTAATTTCAGATTTTCTTTTTTGAGTAAATCCTCAAATATTTCAATACCAGAGCCGGCTTGAATATTATCAAAAATATTTTTTTTTAAAATCATATTCTGCTAAAAAAGTGAATCGGGTTTATTTTGAATTTTATCAAATCCGAGATGCTTATATGCTAAAGGAGTTGCCACTCTGCCTTTGGGTGTACGCTGTATGAATCCCTGCTGAATAAGAAAAGGTTCATATACTTCTTCTATTGTTCCTGCTTCTTCTGAAATAGCCGCAGATATTGTATTTAAACCCACAGGGCCCCCACCAAATTTTTCGATAATAGTTATAAGTATTCTCTTGTCCATTTCATCTAAGCCATAATTGTCAATATCGAGTGCTTCAATGGCCATTTTAGCAATTTCGGTATTGATTTTCCCGTCACCTTTTACCTGTGCAAAATCTCTTGTCCTTCTTAAAAGCCGATTTGCAATTCTGGGTGTACCCCGAGAACGGGAGGCAATCTCAAAAGCACCTTCTTCATCTATCGGTACATTTAATATTAAAGAAGAACGTTTAACAACATGAATTAAATCTTCAGTCGGATAATAATCGAGCCTGTTGAATACACCGAATCTCGACCTGAGTGGTGCTGTAAGTAATCCGGCACGAGTCGTTGCTCCGATAAGTGTGAACTTAGGTAATGTCAACTGAATTGTTTTTGCAGAAGGGCCTGAATCAATCATTATATCTATTCTATACTCTTCCATTGCAGAGTAAAGATATTCCTCAATCACAGAAGATAGTCTGTGAATCTCATCAATGAAAAGTACATCACCTTCCTGAAGATTAGTAAGAATGCCTGCAAGGTCACCGGGTTTTTCGAGGACTGGGCCCGAAGTGATTTTAATATTTGCATCCATTTCTTTCGATGTCTTTGTTGAGCCGCCTTGATAAATATTTTAAGATTCTCGACGATCTTTTTTTGTCCTGTGAATTCACTGAAAGTTTTAGGCCTGAGAGTTTTTTCAATTTCATCGTCAGGCATGAATTCAGGATTTGTCAGAGATTTTGTATATGTATCGGTTTCTTTTTCCATACTGCAAATTTAATATTAATTCGGTTTTAAATTCTGAATATTGTCAATCCTTTTCTTATTTGCATCATTTGCGAGTTTAACCGGGCATGATGTTTTACCATCATGTATGCAATCCTTCGGGCAAGGAGTAACATATAATCTCGGTATAGCAGTCGGATATTTTTTGACAAGTGAATTAAGAATATCCTTTTCGAGTTGGTAGGCTTCCTCAAGTGTGAAGTCCCATGGCATTATTACATCAATTTCTATGAATATGTCCTTTCCCGACTGCCTTGTATGAACTTTTTTAAATTCACAAAATCGGTTGATGTTTTCTGCAATAACAGAAATAATGTCGAATTGAATGTTTTCGGGAAGAGTATGGTCGAGAAGCTGATTGACAGCACTTTTACCGTGTGTGAGCTGCACTTTAAGCGAATATGATAGTAATAAAACCGCCGTGGCGGAATCTATATATTTGCCGATAAATTTATAATTGAAGTAACTGAATAAAGCTCCAAAAGCCAGATTCACGAGTACTCCGAGTTCTATCATGCTGTCTGTTTTCCATATATCTGCATCATATTCAAGAAGTGGCATTTGGAATTTCTTCGATGATTTTCGTAAAAATGTTGCAGTTTTTCTCAATATGATAAAACTTGCCAGAGAGTAAATTATCAATATATAATAGTTACCAACGGGTTCCGGAGTACCAAAATCTTTTATGGCTTCAATAATAGTATAAATTAAAAGTAGAGACAAAAGAGTAGAGCCGGCAAGTATCGCCATGTTCTCGTATTTTCCATAACCATAATTGAAAACATAATCGGGGGCTCTGATGCTTTGCTTAATTGCCGATAGGAATAACAATGAACTTAATATTTCAGTAGCGGCTATTAACCCGTTTGCAGTTACTGAAAGAGAATTTTCGAGAACACCAATGCTAATTCCAGCTATTGCAAGAATGCTACATGTTATAAGAGATACTCTCGATGGAAATACAGCCGTAGTTTTATCAAAATATTTCCTGATTCTATTGGAAAAACTATCCCTATACACTTCCATAAGTATTAATAAAATTTTGTTTGATTTTTAAAAATATTTTTAAAATTAACAAAATTTTGAATACAAGTTTTTTTCCTTAGAAATATTGAAAAAAATTATTAAAAATATTATTTTTGTAAGTCATTGATTTTTATAGTGAAACTGATTTAGGAATGATTTTTGCCCAAAATTATTTAAAAAAAAATAAAAAATTCCTGAGACCTTTTTGCGTTTCATGTGTCTTTACATTAAGGTTAATTGTGCAAAAATTAAAAATATAAATAAAAATTGGGGGTGAAAAGACTGATAATCATTGATAGCACTGATTTTTTGGGGAATTTGCAATTCAAAATTATTTGAAAGGAGGCAATTGGTGAAATTTTGCAACTACCATTTTAAATCTATGTGCTGTAATTTTTACAAAAAAATTTATATTATATTATAAAGTTAGATAATTTTAATTATTTTTTTTAATTGATTAACTTCACTTTATAATATAATAATGTTAAATTATAAAAGATTGACGAGAAATAAATAAGAATAAAATTTGTGTTTTCTATAATTTTAATTCAATAATTTAGGAGGTAAGTATGATTTTCCAAATACTCAAGCGATTTGCTTTGATTTTCCTGATGGCATTTGCTCTGGTGCAAATGTCATCGGCGCAGTTAGTAACCGAATTAATATTCGGATATACTAGTGCTCCCTGGACACTTGAATCAGGAGGTACTACCCTGATTGCTGTTCCAGATGGAAATGGTTATACGATTAGGTATAAATCAGTCAACATTGGTTTCCCATTCGTTTTTGACGGAGTAACATATACTCAATGTAATGTGGGTACCAATCAAGGTTTTATTTCGTTCAGGCCACCATATACTTATGATAATGCAACAGTTGCCCCATTTAATTTAAGCAGCTTAAATATAATGAACCCTGCAGTTTACTGCTATGGAGGCAGTTTTGGCATGGGGTGGTATACGGGATATGGCTATACCGTACCCGCAACATGTAAACAAACTGTTTCGGGCAGTGCTCCGAACAGAGTTTGTCAATTCCAATGGACAGACATAATGGGTTGGGTTTCATGGGGACCAGGGCCAGCCACTATGTGGCATTATCAAATGAGGCTTTATGAAGGTTCAAATAAAATTGAAATTCACTATGGGCCCAAGCTTTGGAACACCTGGTTTTCCGCAGGTATGGTAGGACTGGGAGGCCAGATTGGTTCTAACAGATATGTGAACGTTAACCCTCTCGGTGGGGGAAACTTTAATGTTTCAACAACTAATCCTAACCCACTGTTCAATAATATTACCGAATTCAATCAGTTAGTCCCGAACTTAAAATTCACATGGGCAAGGCCTCAATTAACCAATGTTTATCCAACAAATAATGCAGGATATGCAAGAAATGTTGTAGTTCCTGCCTTGAATAATTTTGGTGTAAGGGTTGCAAGGTCTGCAGGTTTGACACATTATGTTCAATATGAGGTAACGGGCCCTCTGGAATCCAATCCGTCACAGATTGTTTATACTGCCTGGGATGCAGGCAGCCAACCGAATATTTATTTACCGGCTAACTGCCACACAGACCCGGGTGGAGTTCCTGATTACTTCTTTGTAAATGCAACCGGCCCTATGGCTCAAAATCCCGGTGTGAATGGCGACTTCTTTACAGGGGTCACGGCAGGGACATTTAAAGCTACAGGAAGGTTGTATGAACCACCTCCGAGTAATTTCCTGCTTTCTACAGAAACATCTGAATTCAGCATTATTTTTGATTACGATTTAGCTGTTATGGATATTATTACTCCTATGAAGAAGGAAGACCAGCTCTATCCTATTCAGGAAATTCCTATTTCTGTCAGGATTCAAAACAGGGGTATAAATGATGTTATCGAATTTAATATCTATGTTCAGGTATTTGATAAGAACATGGTTCAAATTTGGGATAAATCCAAAGATTATCTTTTAACTATACCTTTGCATACTTTAGAATATAAGGTATTGGGTGATATTGGATATTTTGTTCCCCTTGATGCCGGAGATTATTATATCAGGGTAACAGCAACGTTAATCGGCCCAACTGACCAGCTACTGTCGAACAATGTTCTGCCAAGAGCCGGCGAAGAGTGGAAATTTAATTGTGCATATGAAGTCGAACTCGAAGCTACGACAATCATTATGCCCTCGAATTTAGACTTCTACAACCCGCCAAACACAAGGCAGCTATATGTTAATAAACCATACAGGCCCGAAGGTTTGGTAACAAACTATGGCGTCAGCGATGTTATTGCTACAGCACATATGAATATAATAAGACTACCAGCCGATACTGTTTATCAAGATGATGTTGAAGTATCAAATGCTCCATCCGGATTGTATAATACAACTATTGTACCCTTTGATAAAGATTGGGTTCCTGATGCAGCCGGAACTTATACGGTTGAATTTATTGTTTATCACAGGAATGACCCTGTACATGAAAATGATAAAAAAACAGATTATGTAACAGTTATCGATGGAATGTGCGGTACATTTACAATTGGTACAGGCGGCAACTTCTCGACATTTGATGCGGCTATAGATGCTTTATTCGACAGAGGGGTAAGTTGCCCTGTCACTTTCTATCTGACAGATACGTATTATTATGCAGGCGATAACAATTTGCAACCTCCTGCAATTGATTTGAGCTCGAAAATTACAGGTTCAAGCGAAATTAATACAATTTCATTCAAGCCATCACCCGTGAAATCCAATGAGCGGGGTGGTATTAATTCAGGTGTTACCGTTGAATTAAGGTCAGGCTCGGGTGTTGGGGTTTTAATTGGACAGAACTACCTGCCAACAAGCCTTAAAGCTGCTGTGAACAGCGTACCGACCAATGTTAAAAGGGAATATAGCAATTCAAACGGCTATATCATATTCGACGGTGGTTCAAATAAGAGTATCAGGTTTGTTGTGAATATGGCGAGTGCATTCCAGTCCGCATTCTACCTGAGACAGGGTGCTAACAATACAACGATTAAAAACTGTCTTTTTGAGAATGCTTCGGCTGTTAACTCCGGAAATTGCGAATTGCCCAGAACAGGATATAACTATACTCAGGGAAGTTTCGTTTTTGAAGATGACAACAATGAGCTTGACATTAGAGCTTATTCGACTGCAGTCGTAATGAGAAGCAGGCCTTTCTATGACCTTGTCGGTCACAACACCTTTAACTTAGATACGTTACCCTGCACAAACAATAAGATTATGAATAATGAAATCAATGGATACGGCTTTGGTGTCGTATCTCTCGGTATCGGTGTTCTTTGGGATGTCGGCCCTGCTAAGCACAAGAAATTCTACAACGCTAACAATGAGATTTCAAATAATCTTATTTATAATGTTTCCCGTGCAGGTATTTTTGTCGGTTACGAATCCGATTCTAAGATACTTCACAACAGGATTTATAATGTGCTTGGTACCTGCGGCGATAATACCGCCGGTATAATAGCAGGAGGCGATGACCCGCAAGATTTGATGTCATACCTGAACGGATATAATAACATTAACTTAACAATTGGGGAGAATGAAATAAGCAATGTCATCGGCACATCCAATGCATCTTATGATTATCCCCAGGTTTATGGTATTAAGGTTCAGCAGAGCAGGGGTTCATACCTGATACCAGCAGGTGGAAATGCTTATTTCCCGGATGTAAACGAACATATGCTTATCAGAAACAACGTTATTTGGGATTTGAAGGCAAGCAATGACAAAACCAGCAGATACGGTATCAGGCTCTTCACCGAGCGTATGCCGGTGGCTGATATACCTTCATGGGATAACGGTTACATGACATTTACAGGCAGGGCAGAATCCGATATCGGAGATCCTGTCTACTTCTCACGTGAGGATATGATATACAATAATACAATAATTATGGGCGACGATGCCGTCAGCTCTCGCGGAGCCGTAATGGGTATAGCAACACAGCATGTAAAGAATGCAAAGGTTTACAACAACGCCATTGCAGTTCTCGACAATCTGCTCGATGCAACCTGCCCGGCTTCTGCAGCATTGTTCTACGAAGGCATTAAACCCGACTTGTTAGAGAATGTTTATTTATCAGATAAAAATGCTATCTGGATTCCAGCTACCTCGGGTTCAAATGCATTTGGATTTATCGAAACAAGAAACAGCGGTGTAGTTATAGATAACACACCGGAAGACTTAAGGCTCGATGCATACAAGACACTTAGGCAGTGGTACTATTGGACAGGGCAGGATGTCAGTTCCGTATTCGAGAACTGGCTGCCTGACTACAACTATCCGGTTGCCCTGCCGAATGGCAACTTGAGAATCAAATCACCTGTTCCGATTGGTTCGGTACTTAACAACCGCGGTAACAGATTACCAACGGAAGTTCCGATAGACGTCGATGGAATCGGAAGAACATCAGGCCAGTTGTATGACATTGGTGCCGACGAGTTTGACGGCACACTCTGGTTAAGCGACATCGAACTGCTTATGATATCGGCACCCGGAGCTTACAAGACCAACATAATGCCTCTCGCAGGTTTTGGAGATGCCGAGCATATAATGACTCAGGCACCGATTGACGTAAAAGTCAAGCTTCGCAACAATGGCAATAACCATCAATCGGGTGTCGATGTTAATCTTAAACTCTATATCGAATCAAGTTCAGGCTTGTGGATTGAAACCCCGGCATATCTTGTAATCGATACCACTATTAAGGTTGACATGCTCTCCGGTGTAACGCAGGAATTCTCATTTGGATTAGCAAACGGCAGCGGAACGGAATTTATGCCGCAAACATATTCCGAGTTGCCGACTTATCTGTATTATGACAGATTTGCCTCGATGCTCGGCAATATTACTCCGAGATATAAAATGAAAATACATGTAGGAGCAGACCAAAAGAACAATAATAACGATAAAGAAATCGTTACAAGATTCAATTTGAAGCAGTCCCATACATTGAACATGATGGTATCAGGCGAGAACAGCTACCACGATTTGTGGCTCGAAGATAATTTGGGAATCACAAGATTAGCCGTTGATGTTGACCCATCGGCAACATTCTCAGCCGAAGAAGTCGCAGGAGCTTTGAACTATCAATATTTGTCAGGTGAAAGCGCGATGATTACCGGTCAAACAGGCCTTGAGGGAATCGGATGGTTTACAAGAATATACCGCGATGACCCGATAACAAATTCATGGAAGATAGACGTTTTTGACCGTAGTGGTTGGGAACCCAAGACAGTGAATTACACAATGTACAGGCATTTGTTCTGGTCAGACGGCCTCGATAAACCGGTTGCAAGATATCAGAGAAAGAGTCTTGTTGACTTCTTAACCAAGCCGGTATCGCAGGATGCAAAGCAGAACTTGTTTATCGCAAGCCAGGAAATGGTAAGGGAATTAACAGGTTATGGACTTCCACCTAATAATAACCCTGCCAATCCAATGGATGCTGATTTTATATACACATATTTAAGAGCGCAAACTAACCTTGCGCCATGGAATGCACCCGAGTATGTCTTATTTGACTATGTAAATGCAATTCCCCCGGTCTATGGAGTGAGGGGCATAAACGTAGGAAGAGACCTGGTCGAATTTATTACCAGCACACATGGAATTTCTTTGTCTTACTCACAAGACCAAGACCCGATGACAGGTGTGCTTTCGTTGTATCCAAGCGGCGAAGGCTTAGCAAGAACAGCTTATCAATACATGTACACTGACCCGAATCCACCGCCGGATGCAATTTACAATCGCGCTCCGTTTGGTGTAGCCACAACCACACTCGACAGAAATGTCATCGTATTATGTGCTGACTGGAGACATTTCGGCAATACCGAAAGAATACTCCGTGCAATGCTTGACTTTGCCGAAAAGAACGGCGGGGCAATTATTCCGGTCGAACTGGTTAGCTTTGACGCACAGGCGAGAGCAAAGAATGTCGATGTTACATGGACAACGGCAAGTGAATACAGGACCGACAGGTTTGAAGTTGAGAGAGCTAACCTAACCGCAACTGGTGAGAGCCTGTTTAACAGGATAGCCGATGTAAAGGCGGCAGGCAACAGCTCCGAAGTTAAGAACTATGGATTTGTGGATTCCGATGTGGAATTTGGCAAAACATACGTTTATCGTTTGAGAATGGTTGACCTTGACGGTAAGTCAGAATTTAGCGAAGAAAGAATCGTTGAAATAGCAGAAGACGGAATATGGCTCAGCGAAGCAATGCCGAATCCTGCAATCAATAAGGTTGTCTTCCAGTATAGCGGCAAACCGGCAAATATTGACCTTGTACTCTTTGATGTAAACGGCAAGAATGTTGCACCGAGCTATCAGATGAGGACAAACGAGATAGAGCTCGACCTTAATTCACTCAGCAGCGGCAACTATACATTAGTTGTTAAATCCGGTGATATGGTAGTTAAGAGACAGTTCACAGTTGTGAAATAAAGCTTTCAAGCTTTGAAAATATTACAGCCCGCCAGGTTTAACCGGCGGGCTGGTGTTTTTGAGTGGATATTTTAAGAGCAATAATTAGCATTCACTAAACTGGAGTTTGGTTCTATTTTTATTAAAAAAAGACAGGATTAGTCAATTGTTATTACTCTTTCGTTTTCATTATTTTTTTTTATTGATATTAACGGAGTATGAATCGGGAGGAAGGGGGCATATGGCGAAATTTACAAACATCTTTTTAAATCGTTGTGTAGTAATTACCCAAAAAAAATTAATATTATATTTTAAAGTTAGATAATTTTAATTATTTTTGTTAATTGAATAATTTCACTTTATAATAATAATGTTGTTAAAATTTAATAGATTGCTTAGAAATAAATAAGAATAAAAAATAGAGTTTTCTATAATTTAAGTTTAATTTTTTAGGAGGTATGTATGATATTCAAACTACTCAAGCGATTTGCCTTGATTTTCCTGATGGCATTTGCTCTGGTGCAAACGTCATCGGCGCAGTTAGTAACCGACTTAATTTTTGGCTATGGGATTGAAGCTACAAATTATGAGCACAAATCCGGTGGTGACATGCTTTATGGGAATTTATCCGATCAAACTTGGTCATTTAACTGGGGTGAATCAACAAACATTGGTTTTCCATTTGTCTATGACGGTGTTACTTATACCCAATGTAACGTGTCTGACAAAGGATTTGTTTCATTTAGGCCGCCTTATACTTATAGTGGGTGGTATTACTATACAGGTACTCACCCTCTCTTGACCGCAATGCATCCTGCAATTTATTTATATGGGGGATATAACTGCTTTCTTAAAATACTTTCTCAGGGTTATGACGGTTCAATGAGACAGTGGGTCGAAGGCAGCGCGCCTTACAGAACTTGTACATTCCAATGGGAAGATGTATGTATGATTGGTTATTGGTGGAATAATCCACCTCAAAACTGGGAGTACCAAATTAAACTATATGAATCCAGCAATAAAGTTGAATTAATCTACGGACCAAGGGTAAACTGGAACACTCAGTTCGCCAGTGCATGTGTTGGGTTAGCAGGCCAAATTGGTTCCAATAGATATCAGAATGTTAATCCCAGTGGTACCGGGACATTTACGGTATTAACCAATACTCCAAACGAGTTGTTTAATACATTAGCTGAATTTAATAGTCTTGTCGAGGACCTGAAATTTTCATTTGGCCAGCCAACAATTTCAACGCTATATCCGGTTAACAATACCGGATATGCTCGCAACCTTGTTATTCCTGCTTTGAATAATTTTGGAGTTACTATTTCAAGGCCATCCGGATTGACAAATTATCTCCAATATGAGGTCAGAGGTCCTCTTGAAATTGACCCGAACCAGGTTGTATATACTGCCTGGGATGCAGGCAGCCAACCGAATATTTATTTACCGGCTAACTGCCACACAGACCCGGGTGGAGTTCCTGATTACTTCTTTGTAAATGCAACCGGCCCTATGGCTCAAAATCCCGGTGTGAATGGCGATTTCTTTACAGGGGTTATCCCCGGTACATTTGAAGCAACAGGAAGATTGTATGAACCTCCTCCGAGCAATTTACTTCTTTCAACAAAAGAATCTCAATTCAGTGTTATTTTTGATTACGATTTAGCTGTTATGGATATTATTACTCCTATGAAGAAGGAAGACCAGCTCTATCCAATTCAGGAAATTCCTATTTCTGTCAGGATTCAAAATAGGGGTATAAATGATGTTATTGAATTTAACATCTTTGTTCAGATTTTCGATAAGAACATGGTCTTGGTTGATACTAAAACAAAAGACTATTTGTTGACAACTCCACTGCATACTTTAGAATATAAGGTATTAGGAGATATTGGTTACTTTAATCCCCTTGATGCCGGAGATTATTATATCAGGGTAACAGCAACGTTAATCGGCCCAACCGACCAGCTACTGTCGAACAATGTTCTACCAAGAGCCGGCGAAGAATGGAAATTTAATTGTGCATATGAAGTCGAACTCGAAGCTACGACAATCATTATGCCTTCGAATTTAGACTTCTACAACCCGCCAAACACAAGGAATATATATGTTAACAAACCATACAGGCCCGAAGGTCTGGTAACAAACTATGGCGTCAGCGATGTTATTGCGGGTGCAACAATGGATATATTTGACAGTCAAAATAACAGAGTATATCATGATTCTGTCGAAATATCGAATGCTCCATCCGGATTGTATAATACAACAATAGTACCTTTCGATGTTGACTGGATACCACTGGCAGCAGGTATATACAGATGTGAATTTAGGGTTTATCACAGGAACGACCCTGTATCAATAAATAATTTGAAAACAGATTATGTAACGGTTATCGATGGAATGTGCGGAACATTTACAATTGGTACAGGCGGCAACTTCTCGACATTTGATGCGGCTATAGATGCATTATTCGACAGGGGAGTCAGTTGCCCGGTTACTTTCTATCTGACAGATACATATTATATTGCGGGTGATAACAATTTCGGAGAACCTGCAATTGATCTCAGTTCTATGATAACAGGTTCAAGCGAAATAAATACAATAACATTCAAACCATCACCGGTTAAATCCAATGAGCGGGGTGGTATTAATTCAGGTGTTACCGTTGAATTAAGGTCAGCTTCAGGTGTTGGTATTTTGATTGGGCAAAACCATATGCAAACAAGTCCGAATGCTGCCGTTAATATGGTTCCTGCGAACATAAAGAGAGAGTATAGTAATTCTAACGGTTATATCACATTCGACGGTGGTTCGAATAAGAGTATCAGGTTTGTTGTGAATATGTCGGGTGCATTCCAGTCCGCATTCTACCTGAGACAGGGTGCTAACAACACAACGATTAAAAACTGTCTTTTTGAGAATGCTTCGGCTGTTAACTCCGGAAGATGCGAATTGCCCAAAACAGGATATGACTATACTAAGGGAAGTTTCGTTTTTGAAGATGATGCTAGTCATATTGACAACAGGGCTTATTCGACTGCAGTCGTAATGAGAAGCAAACCTTTTTATGACCTTAACGGTGCCAACACCTTTAACTTAGATACGTTACCCTGCACAAACAATAAGATTATGAATAATGAAATCAATGGATACGGCTTTGGTGTCGTATCTCTCGGTATCGGTGTTCTTTGGGATGTCGGCCCTGCTAGATCG